>Ga0075522_10004191_pt1 | contig 10358 bp, 7 predicted proteins | sample NGEPerA_FD_74796 | JGI IMG/M metagenome (GOLD analysis project Ga0075522, IMG submission 74796) | Arctic peat soil microbial communities from the Barrow Environmental Observatory site, Barrow, Alaska, USA - NGEE PermafrostL2-A | ecosystem: Environmental > Terrestrial > Soil > Wetlands > Peat ...
TGACAAAATTGGATTGCGGGCAGAACTCAACGGTCGCTCGATCAATGCAGAAATCGTTGCATTGGTAGCAGCGGCACTCGCTCACGACTTTCCTGACGTCATCTACTTTGATGCAGACGCCACGCCTGAACAAATGATTAACCAATTGGCTGAGGCGACGGCGTTTATGTCTAAAAGGCTGCGCGTTCGCTGAACACCTTGGGCGTTTTTTATATTTGGTGAGAAATCAAAGAGTGGCATAACCCTTGGGTTTTCATGCCTTATAAGCTAACCAAAGGTTGGGGAGCCGAATCTAGTGCAACCAAGGTATTAGGGGGGAAGGCAGCTAATGACTTTTCGGGACGATCCGATCATAACCTCTCCTTTCGACTTGCCCCAGTTTCACTATGAACTCGATGAAGAGGGGCAACCCACTGGCCGTAAGTCCGATGGACGGCGGGAAAGTATCCAGATCGTGCCCGTTCCGGCGTCGCGCAGGAGAGGCCCAAGCCAGCTCCAGCTTGGTCTAGACGATGAAGGACAAACGAAGCTCACTCGAAATACTCTTGTCAATGAAATCCGCCAGCATGTGGATCAATGGCGAAACCTTCCGCCCAGTCAGTGGGGCGTAACGCCTGAAACCCAGCGGTTGCTTTTGCATTGGCGCGAGCCTTCGCGGGCAAGACGCTTGTTCTTTTGTCAGCGAGAAGCGGTAGAAACACTTATCTATTTGACTGAAGTAGCACCCAAACGGTTTCGGTCACAGATCGAAGCGGCTAATGCGGAAGCCAATCCGGGCCTCTATCGCTTGGCCAGCAAGATGGCCACGGGTTCCGGCAAGACAATCGTCATGGCCATGATTATAGCGTGGCAGGCGGCGAATAAGGCCAGACGGCCAAATTCCAAATCCTTTACAGATGCCTTCCTGATTATTGCTCCCGGCATAACCATCAAGGATCGGCTTCAGGTCTTGAACCCGTCGAACCCCGAAAATGTTTATGAGACGCTGAGCATCGTTCCCTTGGACATGCTCGACAGCCTGCGCAAGGCGCGTATTGTGATCACCAACTACCACGCCTTTATGCTGCGAGAGAAAGAAAAGGTTTCTCCACTCAACCGTCAAATCCTTGGTGGTCGCGATGGCCCCGCAACTTTCACAGAGACCGAAGGCGAGATGATTGCCCGTGTTGCTCCGGAATTGATGGGCCGTAAAAACATCGTTGTGCTGAATGATGAAGCGCACCATTGTTATCGCCACAAAGTGGGCACCGAAGAACCGGCAACCACAAAACTCACCGTCGAAGAAAAAGAGGAAGCCAAGAACAACGACGAAGCCGCCCGCGTTTGGATTTCAGGGATAGAGGCGTTCGACCGCAAAATAGGTGTTGCATCTGTTTTTGACGTTTCGGCCACGCCTTTCTTTCTTAGAGGTTCAGGCTATGACGAGGGAACACTTTTCCCTTGGGTGGTTTCTGATTTTGGGCTTTTAGATGCCATCGAAAGCGGCATTGTAAAAGTGCCGCGCCTGCCGGTGCTTGACGACTCTGTTCAAGGTGACTTGCCCAAGTTCCGCAACGTGTACAAGCATGTGTCAGACGGTCTGCCAAAGAAGGGCCGTGGCAAACAGGCCAAAGCTCTGATGGACCCTCAGAAACTTCCGCATCTACTTTTGCAGGCGATGGAAGCTCTCTATGGCCACTATTCCAAAGTCTATGACGCATGGGCAAATCAGCCCGACCTTGGCCGTCCACCCGTGTTCATCGTCGTTTGCAACAATACTGCAACGTCGAAACTCGTTTCCGATTGGATTAGCGGTTATGAGATCACCGAAGGCGAAGGGGATAAGGCTGTCAACCGCCTCGTGCCCGGAAAGCTGTCGCTATTCTCCAATGTTGATGACCAAGGTCTATGGCTTGCGCGGCGGAAAACCTTATTGGTTGATAGCGAACAATTGGAAGCAGGCGATGCCTTGTCTGATGAATTCCACAATATCGCCGCTGGCGAAATCGAAGCCTTCAAGCGTGAACTGAGGTTACGTAATGATTCCCGTGATCCTGATAAACTCTCTGACGCCGATATTTTGCGCGAAGTGATGAACACCGTTGGCCGTCCGGGCAAACTGGGTGCAGATATTCGCTGCGTGGTTTCAGTGTCCATGCTGACCGAGGGCTGGGACACCAATACAGTAACCCACATCATGGGCGTTCGGGCATTTGGCACTCAGCTTCTCTGTGAGCAGGTAGTGGGCCGTGGCCTTCGTCGTGTGTCTTACGAGCCTGATCCAGTTACAGGCTTCTTCCCCGTGGAATATGCTGATGTGTTGGGCGTGCCTTTCACCTTCGCTCAACAAGGCCAGAATGTTGCCCCCAAGGCCCCGCCAAGAGTGACGCGCGTGAAAGCCATGCCAGACAGGGCCAAGCGCGAAATCCGTTTCCCCAATGTGGAAGGCTACCGCATTGTGTTTCCACGCAGGCCGCTGGTGGCGCGATTTAGTGAGGACAGCAAGCTGGTTCTCACACCAGACGACATTCCGCCCGTTACCGTGTCTGAGCCTTTCATTGGCGAACCGCTGACTTTCGATCTTCGCATTGATGCAGACAAATTGCGTCTCAAGACAGTGATTTTCGATGTGGCTGGCTTGTTGCTGCGCACCTATTTCAAAGATGCCGAAGGAAATCTCGAAGTCTGGCGTTATCCCGAACTCACACGCATCACGGAGGCTTGGTTCAAGGATTATCTGAAATGTATGGGCGAAACCCGCCCGCAATTCTTGAAATGGCGCTCCCTCTCCACCAAGGCGGTGGAACGCATTCACCGTGCCTTGGCCCCGTCGATAGGCCACCCACCGAACGGCGAAGGCGGCTCATTGCTGCCCATTCTCAATGCCTATAATCCCGATGGTACGACGCGACATGTAGATTTCAACACGTCCAAGGCGACACTCTTCAGCACTAGCGCAGACAAGTGCCAGCTTAACTATGTGGTCTATGATCAGGATTGGGAAGCCAGCCTTGCTGAGCAGTTGGAGCAGATGGATGAAGTTCTGGCCTATGCCAAGAACCACAACTTGAATTTTGAAATCCCCTATGAACATGGCGGCGAAACTTTGTGCTATCGCCCAGATTATTTGGTGCGGCTCAATGTTGACGGCAGCGAACCTCTCAATCTTATCATCGAAGTGAAGGGCCAGCGTGACGAGAAAGACGCGGCAAAGGCGGAAACGGCTCGAAACATTTGGGTGCCTGCTGTCAACAATGCCAAGAAATATGGCCGCTGGTCATTCCTGGAACTGAGAGACATTCCCTATGGTGCGGCGAGCAGAATTCGCGACCACATCAAGTTGAAGGTCGCGGCTTGATGGAAACAACAGAGAAAATCGTCGAAGCCTATGTACGCTACGTGAAGGGGTGGGCCACCATCCCTAACATTCGCTGCGATGGCCAGTTCGAGATTGACCTCATCGCCATCGACCCAAATACCTCTGCCCGTTACCACATTGAAACCAGTGTGTCCGGCTCAACCGGGTTCTCGAAACTCACGGCGAAAGAATTTGACCGCGAAAAACTCAAGCAACGCGTAGAGAAAGCCAAGCAACGCCGCACCGTTGGATTTTTCGCAGAGCGCAAGTTCGGAGTTCCAGAAGTGCGACGAAAACTTGCTGATTATGGGTTTGTGCCCGGCGAGTATCGCAATGTCGTCGTGACATGGGATTGGACCGTAGAAGCGAAGGCGGAAGCCCAGATTGCGGGTATAGAACTGTGGAGTTTTCAGGCAATCATGACGGAGATTGCTGAATCCATCCGGCACCATAGAAGTTATTTCACCGATGACACGCTGCGGACTATCAATCTGTTTGTCAGGGCATTGGCGGATGCTGATCGGGATCAAGCCCCAAAAATTAAATCGGCCAAGCCCTTTGCCGCCGCCGAGAATCCGACAGCGTCCGCGCCCTTCTGGGTCTATCGTAACTGGGTGCATCGCCGGGCCAGACTTCACAAGGCAGCCTGCGGTTATTGCAATGATGGCAAAGGTGCCCAAGGCTCTACGGGCAATGCCACTGGCGCGTGGTCACCGTTCAAGGCCGTTGCCGAAGGCACGACATTTCTGAACTCACTTCAATATGAGGATGCAGCACACTGCGGCGTCTGCATGTAACGGATCACCATGGCCAAGAAACCCAAAACACCGACCGATACCGAAGTGGAAAACTATCGCCATGATGCGGCGCGGCGGGTGAATATCCCTACGGCTGAGAACCAATCCTTGGTACCGGATGATGACAAGGCGCTGAAGGTTTTGCGTTATCCGAGGAACCCTGACCTTGACCCGCAATTGGTGTGGCGCGGCAAGGACAAGGAAGATGGCGAGCCGCTGGAAGTAGCGGCACCGCCCATTTACATTCAGGAAAAAATCCACCCCCGTGCATTGATTGAAAACCTGCGCAAGCAAACGGAGCAGCGCAAAACCTCCACCGCCTCCCAGACAGATTGGTTTCATGACTTTAACGGGCTGGATGATCCTGAAGCCAAGACCGAGTTCTACGCCCATGATCAAAACTGGCAGAACCGCATGATCTTGGGCGACAGCTTGTTGGTGATGGGTTCACTGGCCGAGCGCGAGGCCCTGCGTGGCAAAGTTCAGTGCATTTATTTCGACCCGCCTTATGGCATCAAGTTCAATTCCAACTGGCAGCCATCGACCAAGAGCCGCGATGTGAAAGACGGCAAGGAAGACAGCGTGAGCCGCGAACCAGAAGTGGTGCGGGCGTTTCGTGATACTTGGAAGAACGGGATACACTCATACTTGAGTTACCTTCGTGATCGCTTAATGGTTGGCCGAGACCTGCTCCGCGAGACAGGCGCAATTTTTGTTCAAATTGGTGAAGAGAATGTGCATCTCGTCAGAATGATTTTAGATGAAGTTTTTGGCAGTGAAAATTACGTAACGACGATACAATACCAGAAGACAAGTTATGCCACAGCCGACCACGTAGCGAACGTTTTTGACCAAATTCTTTTCTATGCTCGCAACAAATCTCAACTCAAGTTTAGAAAGCTTTATGCTGAAAAATCAGAGAGACCAAGCGACGAGTTCGACTCTCGAGATTTGGCATCGGCGGGTGCTGGGGCCTCGACATATGATTACGTCTTTCAAGGCAAGAGTTTTCATCCGGGAAGTGCGCGACACTGGAAGACTCAAAGAACAGGCTTAGATCGAGCAGCCAAGGCGGATCGCTTTTTTCAATCAACTAACAGCCTTCGATATAAAAGATATGATGCCGATTTCCCGGTGACTGAATTGTTGGCCACTTGGACTGACACAATTGTCGGCTCATTTCACGAACAGAAAGTATATGTAGTTCAGACATCTCCCAAAGCAATCGCTCGCTGTATCTTAATGACAACTGATCCCGGTGACCTCGTGCTTGATCCCACCTGCGGCTCCGGCACAACCGCAACAGTTGCAGAGAACTGGGGCAGGCGCTGGATCACCATTGATACTAGCCGCGTGGCACTCACGTTGGCCCGCGCCCGCTTGATGGGGGCGAAGTATGATTATTTCCATCTGAAAGATTCTAAAGAAGGTGCTGTTGAAGAAGGCAAGCTGACAGGCAAGCCACCTGCCGAAGCCATTTATGGAAATGATATTCGGCATGGCTTTGTTTATGAGCGTGCGCCGCATGTGACGCTGAAATCCATCGCCGACAATGCCGAGATTGATGTGATCTGGGATCGCTATCAGCTTCAGCTTGGACCCTTGCGCGAAAAGCTAAATTCCGCCCTCAAAATGAAATGGGAGGAATGGCAAATTCCGCGTGAGGCGGGAAAAGATTGGTCAACCGAAGCCGTCGCCACACACGCAGTATGGTGGCAACACAGGCGCAACCGCCAGAAAGACATTGATGCCTCCATCGCTCGCAATGCCGATGTGGAATTGCTTTATGATCGTCCTGTGAAAGCCAAGGGCATTGTACGCGTAGCTGGGCCTTTCACCGTTGAAAGCCTTTCGCCGCACCGCGTGTTGCCATTGGGCGAAGACCCTTATCTTGCCGAAACTATGGAAGCCGAAAGCGAAGGCATTTCACAATCCATTCAAGACCAAGTTTCAGCAGAACCCTCCAATGATTTCGCGCAAGTGGTTTATGACAACCTCATGGCCTCTGGCGTACAAAACACCAAGAAGGGCGAGGCCATAAAGTTTGATTGGTTGAAGCCTCGCGCCTCACGCTCTGGCCTTGTGCCTTTTGAAGGGCGCTATACCGAAGGCGGCGATGTGAAACGAGCTGCGATTTGCATTGGCCCAGAATATGATACGGTGGGCTATGACCTAGTGAAGAAGGCCGCCCGCGAAGCTGCCGATCTTTATGATACTCTGATCATCTGCGGCTTTGCCTTTGCGCCAGAAGTGGACGAGACGCGGCTGAACTTTGGTTCTCTCACCGTGCTCAAAGCCCGCATGAACCAAGACCTGCGCATGGGCGATAAGCTGAAAGCCACGGGTGCTGGCAACCTCTTTGTAATCTTCGGCGAGCCTGATTTGCGAGTGGTGAAAGCCGATGGCGACATGATCCGCGTGGAAATCAAAGGCATGGATATTTTTGATCCCACAACAGGCGAAGTGCGCTCATCCGGCGGCAGTGAGTTGAAGAACGACGTTGCCGCATGGTTCATCGACGATGACTACAACGAAGAAAGTTTCTTCGTGCGCCAAGCCTATTTCGTAGGTCAAGACCCTTACGATGCTTTGAAGCGGGCATTGAAAGCCGAGATCGACGAAACCGCATGGGGAGAAATGAACTCCACCATCTCGCGTCCATTCCCAAAACCGGCGGGTGGCCGCATCTGCGTTAAGGTGATCAATCACTTTGGCGACGAAGTGCAGAAGGTTTTTGAGGTCTAATTAAATCTGGAATGGATGAAATAAGAGAATGGCCAACCAACCAAGAAGATTGCCCGCAACAATTGCTCGCAAAATCCACTTCTACCGCATCGACGCAGGAGTGGACGGTGGCGGACTGCCCATACAGTTTGATCCACTTCCTTCACTAGCGGCCATAAGCGCGTTGCCGTTTAATAACGCCGATAATGGTAGATATATGAGCGACGAAGATGGAAATGCGATTGGGGCTTGGCCTACAGTAAGCAATGCTCGCACCGCGTTGAGGTTTTGCCAAGTAAGGCGAAATGGTTTGCCTCAGGTCGAACGGGCCGGAATTGTCAACGATTTAAACATAGCGGCTGATGCGGGATTGCTCGAACCTATACACATTGTGTTTTTTCCCAACAATATCGCAGGTGCCGATTTCAATTCTTATGGTCCACGGATGTCACGGCTGGGAAGCTATTTGAGGGTAAAATCGGGTGGTGTTGCGCCTTTTCTCAATTTCCAACCCCTGCTGAGGCAAGACATCGCGCAACAGTTGAACAACTTGGACGATATACGATTGTTTGATCTCAGGATTGCCGCAGCTCATATTGATATTGTGCAAATGGCTGATCAATCCCTAGGAGCTGCGTTTGAAGCTAATGCTAGATTACTGGATGGCAATACTGAAGATATTCAAATAGTGCTTCGACCCGGGCGTGACCAGCGTCGTCGAGCATTGCGTCGCTTGATCGATCCAATACGCAATCTCTTGAATAACCCGGTCTTTCGTGATGGCTCAGAGCGCTTTCAAATAAAAGGTCGCCGCAGCGACACTGGTAAAACAGACATGATCGACTTGTTGCACGACCAACTGATCGTCACAAAGGAAATCTTGAGAGTTGGGGAAAGGAGTCGCGCTGTACAGCCTGAATCGGCTTATGCCGCCATTGAGAACGCCTTTGCGGAACTGCGTCAGCAACTGCAAGACGCCGCAGGAATGGTTCAATGAAACTGCTACCCGAGTTTTGGCAGAAACATTTCTTGTTGATTGAATTGGTCCTATCGATAGTGGTTGCGATTTCATTTGCAGTTTGGATTTATCACTATGATGGCGCCATAACGGTGGACGCTGTTTTGAAAGGCGGCAGGGCCTCGATCTATGGCACAATCGCTTCAATTTTGGGTTCCCTACTGGGCTTTACCATCACAGCAACCTCTCTTGTTTTAGGCTTTTCAGTTTCGGATAAATTGACTGTCCTGCGCGAAAGCCGCGAATATCCAAAACTGTGGAGAACATTTAGCTCAACGATATGGGCACTAGCTTTTACGACAGTGGTATCGCTCGTCTGTCTGCTCTTTGATAAAGAAACCGAACCCACAATGTGGCTGCTGTTGCTTTTTGTCTGGGCGCTGACTTTCACCTTGCTCAGAATTGCTCGCACTATATGGGCACTGGAACACATCATAGAACTGGTGACTAAGAGATAGAATTCATAGTTCAATGAATTTGCTTACCAGTTGTCCTCATCCACCATAGTATTAAAGCTGATCGAGTGTAGTGTAGCCCTGTTCCATTTGAACGAAGAGAAAGCAAGCGACAACGCATTTAGACGACCCGATCCAGCCACTGCTAGAATTCCATGTATGTCCTGCTGTGGCAGCTGAGTCACGAATTCGATGTGCTCTTTCTTCTTAGAACCCGATCCTATGGGTCCATTGCTGCTTTGCCGCTCATCAAATTCCTTCGGATAGACGAACAATGTTGCCGTCGAAATTCCATTTTTGTCCCCCTTCGTAATGGTGCCACTTATCGATAACACCACGATCCTTGTATATGGCCTGTGTTCGAAACGATCTTGGGTAGCAATGAGGCTATAACTGAATTCCCAGTCAAGCTTTTCTACCAAAACGTGGTGCAGGTTGTCGGTGGTCAAGGTGCGAATAGGTCTGGTCATTTTTCCTGCTCCCGTGACTGCAGCGAATTCTAGTGGAAACTTCTACGTCACAATATGGACCCCGCTGCATTTCCTTCAAACAACTCGCCATCCCTGATGTAGCGGTTGAGCATCGCGTCGCTGGCATGGCCGGTCTGTTTGCGGATGCGCCAAGTTGCAACGCCTGCCATGGCGGCAGATGTGGCAAAACCTGAACGCAAGCTGTGGCCGGAATAGCCTTCGGCGCTCATGCCAGTTTGAGCGATGCGGTGTTGAATGATTTCCGCCACTGCATTGGTTGAGAGGCGTTGGGGCGATCTGTGGCCGCCTTTGCTGATGGGCGTGAAGATAGGCCCCTGAGTCAGAGAGGCACGTTGGAGCCAGTTTTCCGTAGATTTGACGGGGCAGTGTTTGGTGCGCCCGTAAGGAATACCGATCTTTCTACCTTGGCCCTCTTGGTCAGTTTTGCTGTGGCGCAGCGTGATGATCATGCCTTGCCGGACGAAGGCCAAATCCTCAACATTGAGACCTACAAGCTCTGAGCGCCGAAAACCTCCCGCAAAGCCAACCAACAGCAATGATCTATCACGGGCATCCTTGATCGTGTCACCCATGGCATCCAGCACAGCGAACAAGTCTTCCTTCACTAACGCCTTGGCTGCCTTTTGAGATACGCCTTTGACGCGCCGAATGCCTTTGATGACGGAACGTACCAATTCGCTGCTGGTTGGTGAGGTCAACCCCATTGAACGATGGACCACGGCGATGGTTGCAATGTGCCGTGACAGAGTAGCTGGTTTCAGGGTGTTGGCCTTTTCCGCGAGATAACGGGCCAGCACTTCGGAGGTAGTGGGGATTAAACCGCCCCACGCCCAGAATGAGGCTAGATCAGCGGCGTAGGCTTTTAGTGTGTTCGGGGCGCGACTTTGCCGGACAAAGGCTGCCACCAAATCGTTGGCTTTTTCCAGATGTGAACAATTTGATTCAAATTTGCAATTGATTGCAATTATCCTTAACGAATCCTTAATACCCTCTGGTTGGGACTTCTCGCCAGCCATGTTTTCTCCCTCATTTTGGGTTGGATAATTGAATGTTATCACGTGTTAGAAGCTCAGACATTTGATCCTCGCAGTGTTCAAGATTTCGATGTCTGCTCGAAGCAAGGCCAGCAATTCGGTGCCGTCGGGGCAATGTCGGCTTAAACATTCACGCTGCCATGTGGCCCGCAGCCTGTCAGCTAGTTCCCAGCGCAGACGCTTTTTCATCTGACCACCTTCAACTGCAAAGACGGCTAGGCCCAGAACATCAATCTGGCCGGAACGAGAGATATGAGCCTTGATCCAACTGGCCGACTTGCAATCAGTGAGCAGGAACCGCCGAAAGGCTTCTCTTCCTTCACGCGTGAATTTATCTAATGCCCAAAGCGGCACACCATTCACAAATCCTTGGGATGGAAGATCATCATCCAGTACCTCACCACAGGCGGGCTTGGCCAGCCAAATGAGCGGGAACAGTAAAGCTAATGTCTCACGGGTTTTCTTAAAGCCCTCTTGGCAAATTTCCAACACGTAGCTGGGA
>Ga0075522_10004192_pt1 | contig 10356 bp, 7 predicted proteins | sample NGEPerA_FD_74796 | JGI IMG/M metagenome (GOLD analysis project Ga0075522, IMG submission 74796) | Arctic peat soil microbial communities from the Barrow Environmental Observatory site, Barrow, Alaska, USA - NGEE PermafrostL2-A | ecosystem: Environmental > Terrestrial > Soil > Wetlands > Peat ...
TGTTCGCCGAGAAGCTGCGCGCGATGGCGCAGCGCGGTAGACCACGCGACCTGTATGACGTCATCAACTTATTTCGACGCAACGACCTGCGGCTCTACCCCGACCTCATCCGGGACGCACTTGCGGAGAAGTGCGCGGTTAAGAACATTCCGGTTCCGACCGCGCTGGACATCCTCAACGAGGAGCGAACCGCGGAGCTGGAAGCGGACTGGCCGAACATGCTCAGCCACCAGCTCCCCGCGTTGCCTCCGTTGGCGCCGTTCCTCGAAGAGCTGCTTGTGCTGTTTTCGTGGCTGGAGGGCAGCATCCTGTTTGAACAGATGCCACCGATTCCGTACGCGGCGGATGAGGACCAGGACTGGTCGCCGCCGGCGACGGTGTGGGTGTGGGGAGCGGGGATCCCATTGGAAGCTGTGCGCTTTGCGGCAACCAATCACTTGCTTGTCGAGTTGACCTATGACGGCAGCAACCGGCTGATCGAGCCGTACTCGTTGCGGCGCACCCGGGCAGGGCGATTGATGCTGCATGCCGAACGGGCCGACAACACCGGCCACCGCAGCTACGGCGTTGACAAAATAACGCGCATTCAGGTGACAACGACACCGTTCCGGCCGCGCCCCGGACTGCCCATTGAGTTCTCCGCCCACGGGTCTATGTACGCACCACCACAGACGCGCAGCACCAGCGGCGCGTCGAGCTTGCGAGCGTTGGGTTCAAGCCAATCGGGCCCTGTGTACGTGTACCGCTGCGCTATGTGCGGGCGCGAATTCGAGCACGGTCGCCGGAACCCAAGACTGCACAAACACAACGACCCCAAGGGCTATCCATGTCGCGGTCGCAGCGGCACATTCTCGGGAACACGCTAGCGATCCCGTCGCGGAGTTACTCGTCCGCGCCACGAGGTGCAGTGTCGATCTCGCGGCGGATACTCCGGCAATGCATCAGTTTTCAGGGCTTGGGTTCGCCGATGCCTCGTTCATCCGGCCGGCGATAGTGAGCAGTTCGTCGGTAGTGACGACGTCAATGGTCCAGCCAATCGACGCACTGCCGCTCACGACGCCAGTCCGACTCAGTTAGACCGGATACAAGCTGTGCCTCGTCTACGTCACAGTAATCCAAGAACAGCGGCGGACGCCTTGCGAACGGATTGGATAGCCCGCCGTGGCGCACTGGGAACGACCCGCGGGACGGACGGGCGACCGGGTGGCGCTTTGCGAACGCGGGCCATGAATAATGCACCTTGTCGCCGCGCTCGGCCGACGAGGTATACGACCCGCACGGTCAGGCTCCAACTCGGCGAGAAACGTTGACCGGGCAGGAGAGTCACGCAGGCGCACGCCACCCGCCTGGGCGCGTGTCAAGGTGACCAAGTCCGGGCGCGCCGTGCATTTGCGGGGCGGTATGGACTGAGGGTTGATCGATAAGGGAGCCTGCAGTCGTGCTTGCGGCCAGAGCGGTTCCGCGAGGTCGTCAAGCGTACGAGCAAGTTCACTCAAGATATGGGCGTCGTCTGCAAGGTCATCCAGCGGCACGACGATTGTTGCGATCGGCCGTCGCGATGGAACGGGCTCGCCGTACGCCGCAACCGGCGTAGTCCAACCAGTGGGCGTGAACCGCATTGTCACGGAGCTTCTTTGCGTGCTTTCCGCTGGCCCAGTTGAGAACGTTGGCTAAGGCGGCCGACACCGACGAGGGTCTGCTGTGTCACAACGGACGCACCCTCAATGATGCCGCCGCGACTCACCGACGTGCCGCCCAGGTCGAAGCTGTTCACCGGGTCTTGGCCGGCGTAGTCGCTAGTTGTTGCGGATTGTCGTCGGTCAGGATGGACTGGGCATGACGCTGATCGACGCGGCCAAGGTAACTGTCTGGCTGGCTCTTCGGCCGTGTGCCAGACGGTCCAGAATCAGACGACCGGCCGCGTGCCCCAACTCGTAGGCAGGCTGCGATACGAGGGTAAGGGTGTCCCGGAATAGCTCGACCCACGGCGCGTCATCAAAGAGTGCGATATAGACGTCGCGGCCTAACACTCTGCCCGACTGACGGATCACCTGGATCGCGCCGATGGTCATCTGGTTGCTGGCGACCAGCAGCGCGTCGACATTTTTTGCCAGCAGCTCCTCTGCCGCCCAATGGCCGCCCGCCACGCGGAAGTCCGCGTAGCGGATCAGGGACGGGTCGATGGCGTAGCCTCCCTGGGCCAGGCCGTCTCGGTAACCTGCGACGCGCTCCTCGGCGGTGAAAGTGTCTCGCGGGCCGGTGATGCAGCCGATCGTTTTGCGGCCGGCCGCGATGAGCGATGCGACCGCCTTGCAAGCGGCGGACCGTGTGTCGACCAGAACCGTGTCGGTGCCGCTGGCCCCGGCGAGTGGCCGGTCGAGGGCCACGACGGGGATGCCCAGTTCCAGCAATCGGGACACGTCGCTGTGCTGTGACGCGGGCGTCACTAGCACGCCGGCGACCCGGTTCTGCGCCGCGATCTCAAGGTATCGCGCCTCGCGATCGACCTCGCCGTCCGAGTTGCACAGCAGGACGGAGTAGCCGGACGCATGTGCCGCGTCTTCGACTCCTCGAGCAACCGAGGTTAGGAAGGGGTTCTCGATGTCCGTCACGATGAGGGTCCAGACCGGCTGACGCTGCTGGCGCAGGTTTCGACCGAGCGAGTTCGGTGAGTAGTTCAGACGATCCGCAACGGCTTTGACCCGTACGACGTACTCGGGGCTGACACCTGTCGCACCGTTGAGTGCGCGGGACACGGTGGAGATGGAGACACCGGCCGCAGCGGCGACGTCCTTGATCGTTGCCACGACTTCTCCCACCCGAAATGAGCCTCACACCGTGAAAACGTTTCTACCAGGATGTTTCAGTAAGGTCAACGAGGTCGCTGCCCCCGCCCGCGTTGAAGCGGCCTGGCGGTTCCCACATCGTGGCCCAAGTTAGGCCTGATCTTCAACGTGAGTAGCGATTTCCGGCCGAACCTTGCTTCCGATCGTGATCGAATCGTGTCTTGACCGAGGCGAGAACACGGCGTACTTTTCCCCTGGAAACGTTTCCTGGGGCCAGCGGGCACCCCAACCTACATCGTCAAGGAGGACGGATGAAGCGGTTCGGGTTCGCTATGGTCACCGCTGCGGTGGCCCTGAGCTTGACCGGTTGTGTGAGTAGTGGGAAATCCACCAGTGCTGCCTCAAGCTCGTCGGCTTCTGGTGCTAGTTCGTCTGCTCCCGCTGCCGCAGGCGCCTCGTCTGCTCCGGCTGCCGCAGGCGCCTCGTCTGCTCCGGCTGCCGCAGGATCGTCGACCGCCGCGGTCGCATCCACCGGCAGCCACCAGACGGTGACCATCTGGTCCTGGTTCACCAAGTCGACGATGCAGAAGGCCATCGACCAATACCAGACGGCACACCCTGGCGTGAAGGTCGAGTACTCGTACTACAACTACGACCCCGAGTTCCTCACCGCGCTCAAGACCGCGGCGGCGAACGGCACGCTACCCGACATCATCGGCCTCCAGCCGGGATCTCTAACGCAGCAATACCGAACCAACCTCACGCCACTGAACAGCCTTGCCGCGAAGCAATGGGGAGCCAACTGGACGGACAGCGTCTACCCGGTCAATCTCCGCCAGATGCAGATGGGCAACCCTGCCGGTGACAAGAATTACTACATTCTTCCGCAGGAGTCGCAGGTCTTGGCCATCTGGTACAACACCCAGATTTTCGCGAAGCTCGGTATATCGGTTCCGACGACGCTCACCGAGCTCGTGGCTGACGCCAAGAAGATCAAGTCTGCCGGCTACATCCCCATGTACCAAGGTGCCGCGGGTGCCTGGCAGAACGAGAACGTCTTCCTGATGATTGCCAACCAGCTCAAGAGCGGCATCACCGACGACGCTCAGAACGGCACGACGCCGTGGACGGATCCCAGCCTGGTCAGCGCGATGAACGTGTGGAAGTCGTTGTTCTCCGACGGCGTATTCCAGTCGGGCGCACTAGGCGACCAGGCATATCCGACCGGCGCCCAGCTGTTCGCCGCGGGCAAAGTGGGCATGATGGCGCTCGGCTCGTGGTGGCTGCAGGAAGCTGAGCTGACGCCTCCGATCCCCAGCCTCGTACAGGACCTCCAGGGGTTCAACTACTTCCAGTTCCCCGCTGTGTCGAGTACCACACAGCCAGGCGCGGTAGTGGGCGGCATCGATGTTGGGCTTGGACTGACCAAGAACGGCGCCAATAACCCGAATGCGTTCGACTTCATGGCCAGCTTGGTCAAGGGCGACGCAGGCAACGCTGCCTTGAGCGATGTCAACGACCTACCGGCGTTCAGCGGTGTCACGCTGCCCTCAACAGTGGGCTCGAACGTAAAGACGCTGTACGCGAAGTTCAACGCCCAGCTGCCGACCGCTGATAACCAGCGATTCGGCTCTCCCGTGGTTCAGCAGGCCCTCGACGACGCTCTGTCAGGTGTCGCCGCAGGCCAGGAAACTGCTACCGCAGCCCTGGCCAAAGTAGAGACAGCTCAACAGTCCGCAGGCTGACCGATCTCGGAGTGGTGGCGCCCAGCCCGCAAGTCCGGGCGCCACCACTCCGTCCACCACGCGGCAAGCTCACGAGGTAAGGAGCCACCATGGCCGTCGTCCCTGCACCTGTTGCGCGGCCCCTTCATCCGCGCCGGTCAGTCGGGCCGATGACCATCGACACTCTGCTCCGGCGCAGTCGTCGGCGGTACATCTATCTTGTGCCCGCCATCGCATTCTTCGGTCTGTTTGTGGCGTGGCCGGTCGTATCCGTGATCCAAGCCAGTCTCGGCATTCGCGATCAAGGCATGTCCGGGGGCTTCCTCGCCAACTTCTCCCACGTCCTGCATGATCCGATCTTCTGGACGGCAACGCGCAACATGATCTACTGGGCAGTCATCACGGTCATCGTGCAGCTGGCGGTCGGCTACACCCTGGCCTATCTGATCGAGACCTATGCCGCACGTAGCACAGCGATCCTGCGCACGGCCTTCCTAGTCCCCCTCGTCACGAGCGCCTCAGTCATCGCCATCGTCTGGAGCCAGATCTACTCGCCGGACTACGGCCCGCTCCAGCACGCCCTCAGCGATGTCGGCATCAACTTGAGCATCAGCCTGTTGGGTAGCCCGCACACAGCGATCTTCGCGATCATCGGCATCAACATTTGGGAGTTCACCGGCTTCTCCATGCTGATGTACATCGTTGGCCTCAATCGCATCCCCAGCGAGCTCACCGAGGCTGCGAAGGTTGACGGCGCCACCGGGATCCGGCTCATTCGATCCGTGCTGGTGCCACTGCTCGCGCCCATCACGAAGAGCTTGGTGTTGCTCGGCATCATCGGTGCGCTGCAGACCTTCCCGCTGGTCTACCTCACGACTTCGGGCGGTCCGGACCACGCGAGCGAGATCTACGGGACCCAAATCTTCCGCACCGGCTTCATCCTTAACGAGAACGGCTACGCCTCAGCACTCGCTGTCCTGACGCTGCTCATCGCCCTGTGCGCAACGGCGGTGCAGGTAGGCGTATTCGGGACCCGTCTGACGGTGGGGGGCCACTCATGAGCGGCGCGATCTCCGGCAGAGTGAACGCCTCGGAACTGGCCGTGCCCGCCGGTCCGGTCGGCCGCACCACCAACCAGACGTCACATGATGGCGGAAGGAGCAAGCGTCGGCGCGTTGGAGGGCGACTACTACCGCGGGTGGTGGTCACGGGCCTGAGCGTCGTCGCCGTGATCTGGCTTCTGCCTATCGTCTACCTGATCAGCGTGTCTTTTCGCAATCCGGATCACGCGTTCGACCCGACGATCATCTCCACTAACGTCACTCTGGCCAATTACAAGGCCGTGTTCCATGGCAACCCGATGCTGCATTACTTCGTCAACTCGATCGTCGTCGCCGGCATCTCGACGTTGGTCGTCGTGGCCGCTGGGGCGGCATTCGCCTATGGATTCACAGTTCTGAAACTGCGGTACACGACAGCGCTCTATCTTGGTCTCCTGGTCACACTGATGGTGCCGATCTCGTCGTTGGTGATCCCGCTTGGCGCCCTGTTGCAGTCGCTCGGTCTGGTCAACACCTACTGGGGGCTAATTGGGCCGTACGCCGCGTTGGGAATCCCTTTCGCGGTGGTGGTTCTGACCGGGTTCATGCATGACCTACCTCGGGACGTCTTCGAGGCTTCGATCCTCGACGGTGTCGGCGGCTGGCGTCTGCTGACCTTGATCGTGGTGCCGATGCTCCGCCCGTGCCTGATCTTCGTTGCGGTCTGGCAGTTCATTACCAGCTGGAACGAATTCTTCCTTGCGCTGACAATTGAGACCAAGGACGCCATGAAGACGCTGCCCTTGATTCCGCAGCAATACAGTGGTGTTTATCTCGGCAACCCCGGGGCCCTCTTCGCGATCCTCTGCTTGGTCGCCGGTCCGTTGATCCTGCTGTACCTCGCCGTACAACGCTGGTTCGTCGGTGGGCTGCTTGAGGGCGCAGTCAAGGGATGACGCGTCCATCCACGGTGCGGAGCGCACCATGAGCGTCCTCGGGGTAGACATTGGCACCTCGGGTTGTCGCGCTGTTGCTTTCAACGATGAGCTCGCCGAGCTCGCGTCAAGCGAGCAGTACTTCGACGTACTGCGCTCGGGTCCTGGCCACGCGGAACTGGATCCTGCGGCCGTTCTGGAGCAGGTCGCCAAGTGCATTCGCAGCGTCAACTCAGTGGTCGATGCCGATGATCCGGTAACCGCAATCTCAGCTTCGGCGCTCGGCGAGGCTGTCGTGGCGGTGGATGGAGCCGGGGAACCCCTCGGTACGGCCCCTCTCAGCGCGGACCTGCGGGGCGCTGAGATTACGGCCGCGATCAGTGCCAAGTTCGGCGCTGAGCAGTGGCGTGAGCTGACGGGTCAACCGGTTCATCCCATGTTCAGCATCGGCAAGATCGTGCAATGGCGCCATACCCAACGGGCGTGGGCGTCGGCCGTTCGCCTCCATACGTTCGCCGACCTGGTGCTCACCTGGCTGGGAGGGCATCCCGTTATCGACTACAGCTCGGCAGCTCGGACGGCAGCGTTCGACGTGAACCGGCGCGAATGGTCGCTCGATATTCTCGACCTGGCGCAACTCGATCGAAGCCTCTTCCCAGACCCTGTCCCTGTCGGGTCACGGGTCGGGTCGGTGTCCGACCGTCGCAGGGTCGATCTGGGATTCAGCTTGCGGGCCGACCTTTTCGCTGGCGCGCACGACCAGGCCTGTGCCTTCTGGGGCGGCGGGGGGACGACGAGTGACGCGGTCTTCTCCCTCGGAACGACCGAATGCTTGACCACAGCAAGCATCGGTCGGCCTACCGCCTATATCGACGTCAACATCGCGAGCTACCCGGTGGACGACGGGCCGGAGTGGTTGTCGCTGAACGGTATTCCGTCGGGCGGATCGACACTCAGCTGGCTGAATCGGCTCGTCGGTCACACCGATTCCCATGTAGACGCGTTGGTCGCGAGCATCGGCGACGGTCCGAGTCCCGTTCTGATGCTCCCGCACCTGGCCGGGAGTGGCGGGGTGGACAACGACCCCGACTCGACCGGCGTTGTGATCGGGCTGAGCCTCACGACGACGGCGGCAGACCTGGCGGGCGCACTGTTCGAGGCCTCGGGCTTCGAGCTAGCCCGCAGCCTAGCTGTCGCCGAGGCTGCCGGCTCGCGGGTCATGTCAGTGCGGGTCGTCGGTGGCGGGGCCGGCCGCGCCGCTTCCCAGCGTCGTGCGGATGGCGCTGGCCGCGCCCTTGTGCTGGTACCAGGACCGGCGGCAGCGCGCGGAGCTGCCATCGTCGCGTTGTGCGGGTCTGGACGGCTCCCGTCACGTCACGGCCAGAAGCTGGCCTACGGGCCGGTTCTGCAACCGCGAGATCAGCACTGGTTCGCCCAGCGCCGAGCCCAGTTCGGGCGCCTTTACCCCGCGGTCCAGTCAGTCGTGTCCACCACTATGCAGGAGGAACACAGCTAATGTCTTACGCCAGCTTTGTGCAACGTGAAGAGGTTCTGCGCTACTGCAGGCTCTCCATGCGGTACGGACTGAATTTCAACACACAAGGCAACATCAGCATCAGGTTGCCAGAGCACAACGCCATCCTGGTCACGCCCACCGACCTCGAGTACGACCTGATGACACCCGACGACATGGTTGTGGTCCACTACGACGGCTCGGTGCTGGAAGGCAGCCGCGAACCTTCCAGTGAGGTCACCGTGCACAACGCCGTCTATGCCGAGAGACCTGACGTTCAGGCGATCGTCCACACCGAGCCGACCTACAGCAATGTCATGGGGGTTCTCAACAGGCCGATCGAGGGCGTTCTGATCAACATGATCATCTATACCCGCGGACCGGTTCCGGTCATGCCGTTCGCGCAAAGCAACAACACCGAGTTCGGTAAGGCGATGGCCGCAGTCATGGGTAACCGCAACGGGATCGTGTGGGGGAACCATGGCCTGCTGACCGTAGGCGAAACGCTGCGCGAGGCGTTTAAGACCACCGTCGCCGTGGAGAGCGCCGCCAAGGTGCAGCACCTTGCCTCACTGCTTGGACGTCCCGCCGTGCTCGACTACCACACGCTCGGGCTCGACCATGCCCACTAAGGGTCGTTGGCGGCGCTCGCCTGCCGAACGGGAACTCTGATGGCCATCATCTCGCTGCGAGAGGCCATGGATCGGATCGCCCTGACGCACGGTGCGATCGGCGCCTTCAATGTGACCGAGCTGCTACAGGCGGAGGCGGTGTTGGACGCCGCCGAAACAACAGGGCTGCCGGTTATCGTACAGACCCTGGCCGGCAGCAGTGCCCATCACAGTGATGAGCGATTCTGGCGTGGACTGCGCTGGATCATTGGCGAGTACCCACAGGTCGACGCTGTCATGCACCTCGACCATGGACCCGATTACGAGACCTGCGCCCGCGCGATCGATGCCGGATTCTCCAGCGTAATGATTGACGCGAGTCTCGAAGCTGACCGCCGCACGCCGGCAGGGTTCGAGACCAACGTGACGACCACCTCGAAGGTCGTGGTCTTGGCTCACGCGGCCGGCGTCTCCGTCGAGGGCGAGCTGGGCACCATCGGCGGCGGCGAAGGAAGTGACGCGGCGCAGCAAATCGTGTTGGCCGATCCAGAGCAGGCCGAGGAGTTCGTCCGGCGCACAGGAGTGGACGCTCTCGCGGTGGCTATCGGGACTTCCCACGGCGCCTACAAGTTCGCGACAGAGCCTGACTCCGAGGTCCTGCGGATGGATCTGATCGAGGAGATCGCCTCGCGCTTGCCCGGAACACATCTCGTCATGCACGGCTCGTCGACGCTGCCGGCTGACACCCGGCGCCGCATCAACGCCAACGGCGGCAGACTGCCCGAGTCGTGGGGAGTCCCCATCGCCGAAAAGATACGGGCGGGGACGATCGGCATCCGCAAGATTAACCAGGGCATGGATTCACACATGGCTTTCACGGCGGCGCTGCGCGAGGCCCTGACAGCAGACCCACAGGCAGTCGACCCAGCCTTCTACCTAGTACCAGCTCGACGCGAGATGAGCGCCCTCGTCGCCGAGCGAATGCTCGATTTCGCCGGCCGCCACGCGACTCGCTCGTGAACCAGTCCGCACACCACCTGAGGAGATGCCCATGCCCGCAGAATCACGAGACCTCGCACAGTCAGTCGTTGCCATCACCGGGGCGAGCGCCGGCATCGGACGGGAGGCTGCCCGGCTACTCGTCGAGTCTGGGGCCCGCGTTGCGGTACAGGCCCGGCGAGTCGACAGGCTGTCGGGGCTGGTCGACGAGCTGGGCGAGAAGAGTGTGCTCGCAGTCCCCGGCGATGTGATGCAGCCTTCGAGCGCAACTGCGCTCGTCGAGGCGACGGTTGCACAGTTCGGCCGACTAGACAGCATCGTCGTGAACGCCGGAATCGGCATGTACGGCGGGATTTTGGACGCTGACGAGGATGATCTTCGCACGATGATGCGGACCAACGTCGAGGGGACGGTCTGGGCCGTTCGCTCCGCCGTCCGCCAGTTTCGGAGACAGGGCGGGGGAGGCGACGTGGTCATCGTCGCGTCCGTGGCCGGACTACGCGGGGGCGGGAACGAGGCGGTTTACGCGGCAACGAAGTTTGCCCAGGTAGGTCTGGCCGGTTCCCTGGATCGGGAGGTCCGTCAGGAAGGCATACGGGTGTCGACGATTTGCCCCGCGGGCGTCCACACCGAATTCGCAATAGGCGCTGGGCGTACTGAGGGCGACCCCTCACTGGACGAGTTCCTGCGGCCCTCCGATGTCGGGGCTGCCATCCTCGCGGTGCTGCAACAGCCGCGGCGCATGCGA
>Ga0075522_10004193_pt1 | contig 10348 bp, 11 predicted proteins | sample NGEPerA_FD_74796 | JGI IMG/M metagenome (GOLD analysis project Ga0075522, IMG submission 74796) | Arctic peat soil microbial communities from the Barrow Environmental Observatory site, Barrow, Alaska, USA - NGEE PermafrostL2-A | ecosystem: Environmental > Terrestrial > Soil > Wetlands > Peat ...
CTGCACTCGCCGGGATTGTCGGCGCAGAATTCGACCCAACCGATCGGCGAGCGCGTGGTCTCGCCAAGACTTGCATAAAGAGCTCCTGCTTCGCTGGCACCCGCAGCAACCGCAGGCGCTGCCATTCCCAGCAGGATCGCGGCAATCGCCAATCCCGTCTTCTGTCCCCTGAACCCAAACATTGTGGCCCCCGTTTCTTGTTGGGACCACGTTTCACACAAAGTTTTTTCGGCGCCGCTAAGTCAGCCAAGTACAATTGAAGCGAATACAAGTAAAAACGTTGGCTAATTCGATCTATACTTTAATAAAACTCGACTAAAATTTTAGACAACTGCAATTGATTCAAATTTTAGGCATTAATGCGCTGCGGCCCGTCAAGTCGGAGGTTTACGACCGCGAAAGTGGTGCGCGTTAACCGCTGTGGCGCGCGCTAAATGGGCGTCAAACAACATCCGGCGCCGCGGATATCGGCTTGAGGACGCAGAAAAAGGGGGAATCGCAAGCTGCCGCGCTTTACCGCGCGCTAACGCTATCTCGGGGATGCACGAAGAACTTGGCAAGGTGCGAGGTCCGTGCATGCGTGGCGCCGACAACGGTGAGGTGGTCATGAAGTCTTTGTTCTGCGGCGTTCCGGCCGTTCTATGGCTGATGATCGGCACGGCGGCGCTCGCCCAGGATCAGGTCCGGGTCAATCCGGCCGATCCGCAGCCGACCTGCACCATGTGCCCCGGGACCTATATTCCCGCGGCCGAACTGGAAGGCTACGCCAGCAAGGCGCTGGCCGAGAAGCTGCTCGACCAGCAGGTGCGGGATATCGACATCGGCAAGGCGCATATCGGCATCGGCATGGTCCATCGCGGCCGGCTGGAGAAGCCGGCGCCGAATTCAGTCGCCGAACATGACCAGATCAGCCAAGTCTATCATGTGCTGTCGGGCGCGGGCACGCTGGTGCTGGGCCCCGATATCGTCAACCGCCAACGACGCCCGGCGACCATGCGCACGGTGGTCGAGTTCAACGGTCCGGGAAATAACGGCTCCGAGGTGCGCGACGGGGTCGCCTATGAGATCAAGGCCGGCGACGTCGTGGTGATTCCGGCCGGCACCGGTCACTGGTTCACAGGGATCGAGGACCACATCGACTATCTGATGGTGCGGATCGATCCTGACAAAGTGACGCCGCTCAGGAGCGAGGCGCAATCCCGGGAATATCTGTCGAAGCCGGCGCCGCGCGGCGACTGAATCGAGGGCGGCGTTGCCGTTTACCGCGCGGTAACGCTGTCCTCGAGGGTCTCGACCATCTGCTCGTGAACGAATTCGAGTGCAAAACCCTCTTCGAGGTTTCGCACCACGCGCGACTGGACCTTGCCCAGCAGGACCATGGAGTGCAGCGGCGGGCGGTTTTCGGCGGCGATGGCTGCACCCGACAGCGACATGTCGATAATCCGACAGGTCATCTTGGTGCCGTCCTCCAGCGTGAGCAGGGAGATCGGGTTGCGCGGGATGATACGGTCGTGGCGGCGGTCTTCCGGCAGATTGAGGATGTCGCGGTTGGCGAGCCAGGTCAGCTGGGCGGCGAGCTTGTCGCGCTTGCGCGCGGTGGCGCCCACGCTCATGGCAAAGCCGTTGTCGATGATACGGGTGATCTTGCCCTCGACCCGGCCGATGTGGTCGAGATAGGCGATCACGCGGTCGCCGACATTGCCGATGCCGGGCGCCAGCAGGGCCAGTCCGCCCGGCGACATATTGATGATCTGGCAGGGAAACTCGCGGCGGTCCGGCAGCATGTAGCGGCCGAGCAGGTGAACCTTCACGCGCTGAAAGCGCCGGCGTTCCTCGGCGGCCGGAAGGATCGATTTTTTGTGCGTTAACGCCATCTTCGCCACCCGACAACCGGCTTCTCGGTGTCGCCTGACCCTACGGCCGACAGGGTTAATGCGCGGTTAGCGAAGGGTGCATCAAGGGTGGGCACTACGCCGGCTTTGCTGCACCAGCCGGGATCCGGTTGAACCCCCATAAAATCACCGGGCACGCCAGCACCATCGCCGCGCCGAAATCGAACGCGGCGCCGGCGTTGCCGGCCCATTTGGCGCAGGCGCCGCCGATCACCGGGCCGAGCATCATGCAGGCATAATACACCGTGTAGAACAGGCCCATGCCGATCGCCCTGGTGCCCGGCTGCAGGACGCGGGCGGGCAGGCTCATGATCGGTCCGGCCGGCTGACCGCTGACTAATCCCAGCGCAACAACGATCGGGATCACCGCATCGCTGCGCGGCAGCGCCAGCATCAAAAGTGCGAACACGAAGCAGCCTCCGACCAGGAACCATTCGGGCCGCTTGGTCCGATCGGAGAGAAAACCGCCCAGCGGCACCGAGCCGACCGCGATCCACAGCACAATGCTGATGGTCGATCCGGCTGACGCGATCGACCAGCCGCGCTCGACCAGCATCGAAGGCCCGAAGCTGAAGATGATCGCAAAGCCGATATTGAACAGGCCCCAGATCAGGCCGGCCGCGCTGACGGCGATGGCGGCGTTGCGATCGAGACGTAAGCGTGCCGTCGATGCGACCGCGGCGGTTTCCGCGGGCGATCGGTACAGGGTCGCGAGCAGCGCGATGCCGCAGCCGATCGATGCCGCGACACCCAGATGAACCGCGCTGATGCCGTAGAGGGTGCCGATCGACGGCAGCACCAGCAGCGAGACCGCAACCCCGGCGGGCCATGAATTGACGAAGATCGCCATCGCGGTCGATATCTCGCGGCCGGCGAACCAGTCCGTCACCATCTTGGTCATCTGAACGCTGAGGATCACGCCGCCGGCGCCGGCGATCAGCCGGCCGGCGATCTGCATGTTCCAGTCGGCAGCCCAAGCCATCACTGCGCTGCCCGCCAGCATCAGCACCAGCGCGCCGAGTACCGTGGTCTTGTCGCCGAAGCGCTGTCCGATGGCGCCGCCCGGCAACGCCAGCGCCACGCCGGGCGCGAAATAAAGCCCGATCAAGACGCCGATATCGGCGAGGCTGACGCCGAACTGGTGGCCCAGCAGCGGCGCCACCGCGGCAACACTCTGGAACTGGAACGCCATGGTGGCGCGAACCGCGAAGAGAACGGCGAGGATGGCCCAGCGGTTGCGCACGTTTCGCTCCGATGCAGTTGATGAGGCAACCTGAAACCGCCCGATGTGCAAGTCAATCGTCGACCAGGCGCCGCTGCAACTTGTCCGCACATTGGCATCGGCAGAGAATTCACCTAGGTTTCGCCGGCCCAAGCATTGCAACCAACAATCGCCGAAGGGCCGGAGGAAACGTCCATGGAACAGATTCGCGTGTGCACCTATGACGGGCCCGGCGCGCAGCCGGTGATTCGCAACGTGCCATGGCCGAAAATTCCGAAGAAGGCGGCGCTTATCAAAGTTGGCGCCTGCGGCGTCTGTGGCACCGATCTGCATATTCTGAAAGGCCACTGGCCGAAGCCGCTGCCGTGGCCGTTCACGCTCGGCCATGAAATCGGCGGCGTGCTGGTCGAGGTCGGCTCCGAATTCAAGGAAGACTTCATGAGCAAGCCGCTCAAGGTGGGATCGAAGGTGATGATCCCGCCCTTGATGCCGTGCGGCCACTGCTATTACTGCATTCACTATCCCGAAAGCGCCAACAAGTGCCTGACGCCGGTGTATTACGGCCGCTATCTCGGCTTCGATAAAGCGCCGCATCTGTGGGGCGGCTGGGCCGAATATGTCTATGTCGATCTCGAGGAATTGCCGGGCACCAAGATTTACAAGCTGCCTGACGACATGTCGCTGCGGCTCGGCGCGCTGTCGGAGCCGCTGACCTCCTGCATCCGCGCCTTCAACCGCGCCACCCGTGCCGGCGGCTTCAAGTGGGGCGACACCGTGGTGATCCAGGGCTCCGGCCCGATCGGAATTCTGGCCGTCGCCGCGGCACAGGAAATGGGCGCCGGCCGGGTGATCTGCGTCGGCGCCCCGGAGACGCCGCGGTTGGCGCTGGCTCGCAAATTCGGCGCCGAAGCCACCGTCGATATCGAACAGGTCGCAACACCGGAGGCGCGTATCAGAGCCGTGCGCGATATCGTCGGCGGCTTTGGCGCCGACCTGGTGATGGATTGTTCGGGCCATCCGAGCGCAGGGCCCGAAGGCATCGAGATGCTGCGCGACGGCGGCACCTATGTCGAGATGGGGCAGTTCACCGATGCCGGCTCGATCCAGACCTCATGGCACCGGATCTGCACCAAGGATCTCAACGTGCTGGGCTCGTGGGGATTCACCGGCAACGATCTGCCGCTCGGCGTCGACATGCTCTATCGCACCCGCAACAAGTATCCGTGGCTCGAAATGCAGACGCTGTATCCGTTTTCGGAAGAAGGCATCGGCCGCGCGGTAGCGGATGCGATGGCGATGAAGACGGTGAAGTCGACCATCGTGCCGTGGCCGGAACTGGCGGAGTGAGCGGGCGAATCCGTTGTCGCCGCTTCGACTCCCCATTCGATGCGCGCTGGCAGCGGATCATCGTCAGCCAGGCCGAAGTCCATCCAGCCAGCAATTCAGATTGGAGAAAGTAATGCGCATTGCGGTCATCGGTTCAGGTGGCGTGGGCGGCTATTTCGGCGCCAGGCTCGTCAAGGGCGGAGCCGATGTGGTGTTTCTGGCGCGGGGCGCCCACCTCGCGGCCATGCGCTCGCAGGGGCTTTCCGTTGAAGGCGGCACCGAGATCCTCGACGTCGGACCGGTGGAGGCCACCGACGACCCCGCAAAGATCGGAGTCGCCGATCTCGTCATGTTTGCCGTCAAGCTCTGGGATACCGAAGCGGTGCTCGAGCAAATAAAGCCCGTCATCGGTCCCAAAACAACGATCATCTCGTTTCAAAACGGCGTGCTGAAAGACAACTATCTGCGTGCCCAGTATGATCCGGCCCAGATCATGGGCGGCGTCGGTTATGTCGCGACCACGATCGATCGTCCGGGCGTCATTCGCCAAACCGGTCCGATGCAACGGCTGCTGTTCGGCGAGTTCGACGGCACGCGTTCGGCCCGGGGCGAAGAATTCCTGGCCGCCTGCGTCAAGGGCGGCATCAACGCCGAACTGTCGTCCGACATCAAGCGCGAGATCTGGCAGAAGTTCGTATTCCTCGTCGGCCTGTCCGGGACGACGACCACCATGCGCGTCACGATCGGTCCGATCCGGGAACAGGCCCAGACCCGGGCTTTCCTGCACGATGTCATGCGTGAGGTCGTGATGGTCGGCCGGGCTCACGGCGTAGACCTGCCCGAAGACTACGCGGAAATTCGCCTGCGGCTGGCGGACGACGTGGCCTGGGACATGACGTCGTCGATGTATCACGATTTGGAGCGCGGCAGGCCGCTTGAGGTTCGCTGGTTGGCGGGAGGCGTCGTCGAGCTTGGCAAGCAGGTCGGAATTCCGACCCCGCTCAACCGCGCGATTGCCGATATCCTCGCGCCGCACGCGCTCGGTGCACCGCTGAAAAATCGCATGCCCCTGAACGCAGCCTAGGAGATCCCATATGAGCGGGCTCACCATCGCCGCTGATCGCAGCAGCAATTTCAGGCAGAAGCTGACGATTCGCGACCTGACGACAACCGTTATCGAAGTGCCGATGAATTATCCCCTGGGGACCAGCGCCGCCACCGTGCGCTCGGCGCCGCTTCTGCTCTTGGACCTGCATACGGAAGAGGGAATAACCGGCAGGACCTATTGTTTTGCTACCGGACCAGCGGAGCCAGGGCCATCGCGCTGATGCTTCAGGATGCGCTCGACATCGTGCGCGGCGAACAGGTCGCGCCGATCCCGATCGGTCAGACGCTGGCGCGTCGCTTCGCCCTGCTGGGTGTTGTCGGCGCGGCAAGAATGGCGCTCGCCGCGCTGGATGGCGCGCTTTGGGATGCGCTCGCCCAGTCCGCGGGCCTGCCGCTCGCCACGTTCCTGGGCGCGGCCCCGAAGCCGATCCCGGCATACAATTCCAGCGGACTCGGTCTGATGAAACCGGAAGCCGCCGCGGACGAGGCCGAAAAGCTTCTCGCTAACGGGTTCAGGGCGGTCAAGCTCCGTCTGGGACATCCGACATTGGCGCAGGATCTTGCCGTTACCCGCGCCGTCCGCAAGCGCATTGCTGATCAAGTCGAGATTTTCGTCGACTACAATCAGGCACTCAGTGTCCCGGAGGCGCTCAAGCGCGGGACCGCGTTGCAAAGCGAGGGCGTTGCTTGGCTCGAAGAACCGATTGCGCATGATGATCTGGCGGGTTGTGCGCAAATTTCCCGCGATCTCGATCTTGCCGTGCAGCTCGGCGAGAATTTCGACGGACCGGGCGGCATGCTACGGGCGCTTCAGTCGAGGGCGTGCGATCTGGTGATGCCGGATTACGCCCGCATCGGCGGCGTATCGGGTTGGATACATGCCGCCGGAATTGCGGCCGGCTACGGCATCCCGATGTCGTCGCACCTGCTGCCCGAAGTCAGCGCTCAGCTGCTTGCAGCGACGCCGACCGCCCATTGGCTCGAATATGTCGACTGGGGAGATGCGATCCTTGAGGAGCCGCTCGAGATTCGTGACGGCTATGCCCTGATTTCGGATCGGCCGGGCACCGGCTTGACGTGGAACGCCGCCGCCATCAAGCATTTGCAGGTGACGTGACGCCGGGACAACGGCGTGTGAAGCGAAGCTGGCGGAGCGATCAGCTCAGCCCTTCATAGACCATCAGGCCGCGCGCGATCTGGAGCTTGCGCAGCGCGCGGGGCACGAAGCGCTGCGGCGGGTGGGCGAGATAGCGCCACGACGTCAGCTTGAAATCCCCGAGCACGCCGTGGCCGTCGCCGAACGGCGCGAGCAGGCCGGTCAGGCTGATGGGTGTGTGCGCGCGGGCGCTGAAAGGCAGCAGCAGCAATTCCAGATGCGCCGGCGAACCATCCTGCGCGGTCGCGGTGATGCCGGCGACGGCGGCCAGTGTTTCCTCCGCGACCACCGCGACGATCTCCTCGATCTCCCGGCGGCCGTCCGCCGCAAATAGCGCCGAAAAACTGCGGTCCTTCAAGTCGCGGCCGAGCAGGGCGCAAACCCTGGTGCCGGCGACGCGGAAGGGATAGCCGGCGGCGGCGTCATAGGACAGCACGAAGATATCGCCGAGCAGTTGGCGCACCGCGCCGGGCTCGATCTCGCTGCGATCCGGCGCCCGCGCGCCGCCACGCTTGTCGTCCCAATAGGCGAAGAATGCGCGGTTCGACGGATGTTTCATGCCTTGACCTTGCCCCGGCCCGTGGCCCGGCGGGACACTTCTGTCCCGCTTTCGCGCACGGCCGTTCCCTTGTTTGTTTTGCAAGACAGGCTTTGCAGCGTCCATGCCGAAGGCGCGTTTTCGCACCGTTGGCGCCGCCTTTGCGCCGTTAACGTTAAATTAACTATGCGGTTGGGGATCGGCGCCGGTCTGCTAGGGTCCCGCGCACTCGATCCCTCGCCGGTTTTCTCCAAGGGCCGGCGGGGCGGTACCACAGGTGGCGTCAAACAGTTTGGTCGTCGTGCGGGGAGGGGTGGGGATGTAACCCGTTTCCTTGCGCGCAAGGTCAACGCAGTCAGAGGGGAGGGCTTTCTCAGAGCCCTCCCTTTTTCTTGTGTGCCGCGCGACACGCGGGTCGCGGATGCGTGTGCCCGGAGCTGCGTTTGCGCCCTTGCGCTGCAGCGCCAAGCCGCCTAATTGGGCGCAATCGCTCAGCCTGAGCCGCTGCCTGAGGTCTTCGACCCCTTGGAATCTCCCCCCGAATTTCCGCCGGAACTGGCGCCAGAACTGGCGCCGCAGGCCCCGCGCGAACCGCTGCTGACGCTGCCGGGCGCCTTGACTGCCTATATCGTGTTGCTGGCAGTGATTCACCTGGTGCGGATGCTGTTGCCGCTCGATGTCGACGACCTCGTGATCGAGATGTTCGGCTTCATTCCCAAGCGCTACGATTCCACGCTGCTGGCGGTGTCGTTTCCCGGCGGCGCCGGCGCCAAGGTGTGGTCGTTCGTGACCTATTCGCTGCTGCACGCCAATCTCACCCATATCGGGTTCAACGTACTGTGGCTGTTGCCGTTCGGCAGCGCGCTGGCGCGCCGCTTCGGTGCTGTCAGGTTTTTCGTATTCATGGCGGTGACGGCGGCGGCCGGCGCGCTGGCGCATCTCGTCACCCATGAGCACGCGGTGGCGCCGATGATCGGCGCTTCGGCCTCGGTGGCCGGCACGATGGCGGCCGCGATCCGCTTTGCCTTCGTGCAGGGCAGCTTCCTCTCGTTCAGCCGCGGCGACGCCGATGCCGCAGCAAGGGTGCCGGCGCTTTCGCTGATGCGTGCACTGCGCAATCCGCGGGTGCTGGCTTTTCTCGGCGTGTGGTTCGGCGTCAATCTCATCTTCGGTATCGGATCGATCGGGATCGGCACCGAAGGCGCCAGCGTCGCCTGGCAGGCGCATATCGGCGGATTCTTTGCCGGCCTGCTGCTGTTTTCGCTGTTCGATCCGGTTCCGCGCATCACCGCCGATGCTGCGGATGCGTCATCCCGGGACGAATCGAATCACGGCTGATCCTTGCTTGCGGCACAACGCGATTTCATCCATCATCTCAGAGGTGTGAGGCGGACATAAGCCTGCCACCGTGCTTAGACACCATGCTTGCGCGACGGCGCCTGCAACGAAATCGGCGCATCGCTGTTAATTGAAGACTCTAAGGGAACAAAGACCGCGCCCACTCAAGGGTGCGATCGGCTTCAGGGAGACGACAATGACGGTACGTGCAATTCTCGATACCAAGGGTCACGCCATCCAGAGCGTCGAGCCGGACGTCAAGCTCTCGGCTGCGATCAAGATTCTCGCCGAGCGCAAGATCGGCGCGGTGCTGGCGATGAGCAAGGGCCGCATCGAAGGCATCCTGTCGGAGCGCGACATCGTGCGCGTGCTCGGCGAGCGCGGTGCTTCGGTGCTCGATGAACCCGTCAGCGCCGTCATGACGCGCAAGGTCATCAGCTGTAAGCAGAATGATACCGTAAGCGCTATCATGGAGATGATGACGAAGGGCAAATTCCGTCATCTGCCTGTGGTCGAGGACGGCAAGGTGGTCGGCCTGATTTCGATCGGCGACGTCGTCAAATGGCGGGTCAGGGAATACGAGAGCGAACAGGAAGCGCTGCGCGACTACATCAAGACCGCCTGAGCCGCTCAGGGCGTCTTGTCGACGTCCGTGGTCGGTGCGGCCGATCCGGGCGCGAGGATCTGGATCGCCTCCTGGATCGATTCGATGGCGCGCTCGGCGGCGCGCACGCCATGGGCGATCAGATCGTCGGCGCGGTGGAAGTCGAACCAGCCGATTTGACCGACCCGGGGCGAGATCAACAGATCGGGCGGATCGCCGGCCAGTCGCGCGCGGGTGATGCGGTCCTGCATGATGTTGAAGGCGTCGACCATCACGGTGGAGATGCCGGGCCGTCCGCCGCCGCCGAAAAATTCGCGCTTCATGGTGCGCTCGGCAGAAAACAATTTACTGAAGCCGCGCTTCGGCGCGGCAGGCTCGATCGTCGGCTCCGGGACGACCGCCACCGTCACCTCGGCAGACGGACCGTGGGAATAGACCGTCGTGCTGTGGGCAAACACGTCGCTCGAAAGATTGGCGGCGATGACGATTTCCGCACCGAAGGCGCGCGCGGTTGATACCGGCACCGGATTCACCAGCGCACCGTCCACCAGCCAGCGGTCGCCGACCAGCACCGGCGAGAAGATCCCGGGCAGTGCATAGGAGGCCCGCATCGCATCGACCATGCGGCCATGGGTCAGCCAGATCTCGTGGCCGGTACGGACTTCGGTGGCCACGGTGGCAAATTTCAGCGGCAGCTCCTCGATCAGGGTCTGGCCGATGGCGGCTTCGAGCTGGGCGGCGAGCTTGTCGCCGCCGATCAGGCCCGAGCCGTTGAGACGGATGTCGAGATAACCGAGGATATTTCGCGGCTGCAGGCTGCGCGCCCATTCCTCGAGGGTATCAAGCTGACCCGCCGCATAGGCGCCGCCGACCACCGCGCCGATCGAGGTGCCGACCACGACGTTGGGAACGATGCCGTGGGCGATCAGGGTCCGGACAATGCCGATATGAGCAAATCCGCGCGCCGCACCGCCGCCCAGTGCCAACCCGATCACCGGCCGCCTGACGCTGCCGAGCCCTACCTTGTCGCGCCCGTTCGCGGCCTGTTGGCCGCGCCCGATCCAATTATCCAGCACCGAACTACTCCTTGGAAAGATAAGCCTATTCTCTGAGGCTCGATCTTGCCAGCACCTACCGCACGCATGGTTTATACCGCGGTCCGCAT
>Ga0075522_10004194_pt1 | contig 10343 bp, 5 predicted proteins | sample NGEPerA_FD_74796 | JGI IMG/M metagenome (GOLD analysis project Ga0075522, IMG submission 74796) | Arctic peat soil microbial communities from the Barrow Environmental Observatory site, Barrow, Alaska, USA - NGEE PermafrostL2-A | ecosystem: Environmental > Terrestrial > Soil > Wetlands > Peat ...
GGGCAGTTTTATTTTCTCATGGAATTTGTGGACGGCGTGAATTTGCGCCAGTTGCTGCACGCCGGAAGAATTTCCGCGCGCGAGGCGCTGGCCATCGTGCCGCAGATTTGCGATGCGCTGCAATTCGCGCACGACCAAGGCATCGTCCACCGCGACATCAAGCCGGAAAATATTCTGCTCGACCGCCGAGGGCGCGTGAAGGTGGCGGATTTCGGGCTGGCGAAGATCATCGAAGGACGCGATGGCGCGACAAATTTTTCAGCGACCGAAAAAATTTCTGGAAATTTGACCGACGCTGGCAAAGCGATGGGCACGCCGAATTATATGTCGCCGGAGCAAAAGGAACATCCCGACACCGTGGACCATCGCGCGGACATTTACGCGCTGGGCGTGGTGTTTTACCAGATGCTAACCGGCGAACTGCCCGGCAAAAAAATCGAGCCGCCTTCAACGAAAGTGCAAATGGACGTGCGCCTAGATGAAATTGTTTTGCGCGCGCTGGAAAAAAATCCCGCGCTGCGTTACCAGCAAGTCAGTGAAGTGAAGACGGGCGTGGAAACGATTGTGGCAACGCCGCCGCGTAGCAGCCGACGTGAGGAGGCTCAAACTGAAAAATCGGAAATCGGAAATCGGAAATCGGAAATCGAAACGCGCTTCTCGCGCACGGCTATCGTAGGTGCGTGCCTCGTTTGTCTGACTCTCGTGATTGGAGTCAGCGGCCCGGCCATTGCGGGGCCGGTCGTAAATAATGATTTTAGAGGAATATTCGGGGCCACCCTATTGCCGCTGTTGTCCTTGGTTTTTGCTCTGGGCACGACGATTCTCGGCTGGGTTGCCGTATCGCAAATCCGCCGCTCGGCAGGAAAACTTTACGGGCTGTGGCTGGCGGTGTTCGACGGTTTGTTTTTCCCGCTGTTCGCGTTGGATGCCGGGGCCTTCGGCTTCGTCGTCCTCATGCGGATGAAAGTCATGCTGCTTGGGTTGCCGCTAATGTTGGTTGTTGACTGGCTCATCATCCGCCGCGTCTGGCGCGCGGTGAACAAAAGTGGCGCGGGCGTCCCGCCTGCCGAACCGCAGCGCAAGAATTCAACTGGCAAACTCATTGCCATCGGCTGCGGTCTGCTGGTGCTGCGCGCTGGCATTGCGGTGTTATCCGTGCATCAAGCAACGAATGACAAATTGCGCGCGGCTTCGTTGACCAGCGCCGATTTTCATTATCAAGTATTTGAGGCGGACGCGGCGTTGGTGGACAGGTTAATTCCTGCCACGCAACGTAGAAGTGGCGTGCAGCCCACAGCCACGGCTTATTCACGGGGAGGCGTTGCGGAAAGCACAAAAACTTTGATATCAAAAACAAATAGTTTTTCCGTTAAGACACAAGGCGCTGCTAAAACCGTTTCTTCAGTAGCGGAGATCAGTCCAGACACACTCACAGAATTACTGGATGGCATTGGCAACAAGCCCGGCATCTTGGCGGGCGGAACGCAAACCATTTCCGGTGTGTGGTGGCCTCACGGAATGCCAACGATTTGGAGTTATAGCCGGCAGGATGATGTGTTCTACTGGGGAGGAAGTGGAGCAATTAATCTGGCAATTCGGCGGCTGAATGGGCAGAACGAAATCCACATTGAAGGTGAAGTTCACAATGAAACTGACTTGAATGAAATTGTGGGTATTACTTCCAAGTTCCTTTACGAAGGAAACGCCCCGCAAAACGGCGCGCTGGCTTTCCTTGTGCCATTTTTTCGGAAGGATAATTCTGCGCACTATCTCGTGGTCGTTTATGATGTCGGCGAAGCAACGACCGCTGTCACAACCAACTATCCCGGCGACTGGATCTGGGAAATGAACTCGTCAACGCTCGAACGCGTCCCGCCCATCTTTCTCCTCCGTCCCTCAACCATGCCAACGAATTGGGTGCCGGGCGATATGTTTGGCGACGACCGATTTCTGGCGCGGGGCAAAACCGCGAAAGAATTGATCGCCACCGTCTGGTCGCAGAAAAATTCCGCGCTGAAAATCATCTTCCCCGCCGGCCTGCCGGAAGACAGATACGATTTCATCGTCGCCGGTGATTCACACTGGTGGGACACATTGCAGGCCGAGCTTGACCGCCGCTTCCACCTCGTCGAGCAGATTGAAAACCGCGACGGAACCGATGTGGTGGTGGTAAAAAATGATGACTTGGCCGAAACCGCGCCCGCCGCCGATTCCAATCTTTCCTTCGGTCCGGTAATCGAGCGGGTGGTTACCCCGGTTGCGCCCAATCCAGATGGCTTTGTTTATGTGAATCTCGAAAAGAACGAACTCATGACCTCGCCGGTGACGCTGAACGATGAGCGGGCTGGCGGCGATCCGGTTCCCCACACTGGCCGGTTCTATCAGTGGATCACTGATTCCAACGCGAATTTTGCGGTTTATTTCCGAGGCACGAACGTGGTCCTTGTTCCATTGGGGACACGGATGTTCTACCGCGTCCACGGCCGCGGGAACCGTGACGAATTTGCCCAATGGACCCCGCTGGAAGTGCGATCCATGGTCACCGATCAAGAAGGGCCTTCGGGTTTTGGCGCAATGCAAAAAGCGCCATCCGATTTCGGTTCAATGGACGGCCCGTTTTTGGCATTCCCGGAGCTGCCCGCCAGTTTTGTAATCCAGACTTGGCAAGGTGCCCTCGGCATCCTGCAAATCGCCGGTTTCACCAACAATCCGCCCGGCGTGAAGATTCGCTACAAGCTTATAAAAAATGAAACGGTCGCAATGACAATTGAACCTGCCGACTTGCGTGAAGCACGGTCGAAGTTGGCGGAGTTACGCGTGGATTACGTTGAGCAAAACCCCACGGTGCAACAACAATTGGCACGCATTAATGAATTGGAACGTTTGACGAGGGAAGAGCCGAATGATCCGCCGGATTTGCGCGAAGCACAGGCGAAGCTGGCGGAATTACGGGAAAATTATTCCGAACAACATCCGGCGATTCAAAAACAGTTGGCGCGCATCAAAGAATTGGCGCGTTTGACAATAGAAGAGCCGACTGATTTGCCAGATTTGCGCGAAGCCAAGGCGCATCTGGCGGAATTGCGCGTGGATTATGGCGAACAAAACCCAATCGTTCAGGATGCGTTGGCCAGAATAAAAGCTTTGGAGCCAAAGTAATATGACCTCGGAACATTCCAGCGGCCACACGAGCGCACGCGACGATATTTTCGCTACGACGCCTGGACGGTCGTGCTCGCGGCGGACCGGCGGCATACGCCGCAATCCGATGGCGCGCTAAAGGAACTTTGCGGCATTCTCCTGTTTCGATTTTATATCTGGCAGCAGCATCGTCCGAAGGGGAAAAAAGCCACAGATGAGACCCAGATGGGACAGCCCGCTCGGACTGGAGTTTGCGCGCCGGACATTTGTCCGGGCATCATGTAGTCAGTCACAATTAAAATTGTGTTCCCGATGGCCGGTGGCAAAATTTGCGAAACAAACCCATGACTGAATTCAAATTCTCCTGCCCGCAATGCGGCCAAAATATCCAGTGCGCCACGAGCTATTCTGGAAAACAAGTCAATTGTCCGGCCTGCCAGCAGGTCATCGTCGCGCCGCCAGTTCCGGAGGCGGGACGACAATTTTCCGGCCCGCAACCGACTCCAGCCAAATCGCGCACCTGGCGAAATGTTCTGGTCATCGCTGCGGCAGTGGTTGTTCTTGCCGGGCTTGTTATCGGTGGCTGGTATGGTTACTCGAAAATAAAGATGCGTATTTTGCGCGGACAATTCCCTCCGGGTTTGGTGGCTCTTTGGTCGGGCGATGGCCATTCAAATGACAGCGTGGGTGGCAGCAATACAAAGCTGGTGAATGGCGTTGAATTCATGCCGGGAAAAGTGGGACGGGCATTTAACTTGAAAAATGGCGAGGGCGGCGAGGGCGGCGCTCAACTTCGTCATAGCAGTTTTGTGCAGATATCAACCAGCCCGGCTTTGGATGTGGGAAAAGGAGATGGATTCACATTCGAATGTTGGATCAAGCCTGTCTCCGTGAGACAGCAGATGCTCATCGCTGAATACGAAAAAGTTCTCGGAACTCGTAATGGCGCGGATGTCGGCATTGACTTTGCCATACAACCTTCGTCAACGCTTTATGCAAATGTTCTAGATTCCATTCCAAGCCATGAAAGCCATGAAATCAGCACGCCACCGAACCTGTTGGCTGCCGGCGTCTGGCAACACGTCGCCCTGACTTACGACAGGGCTTCGGGACTTGCCGCGCTTTACATAAATGGTGCGGTTGCCGCGCAGTCAAATTTTGGCAGTTTTACCCCGCAGACCAGCTTTGCCTATTTGTTGATCGGCGGGCGGACAACCTATGGTTCGGTCTCGCATCCGAGAAGTGCATTTTCAGGCGGCATAAACGCAATTGGCATCTTCAACCGCGCGCTTTCGGCTGCGGAAATTCAGGCGATTTACGATAAACAAAAATGATGATGAGCCGCTACTTCTGCCAATTTCACCGATTGGCTGGTTAAACAACTGGATGGGTGGGCATTCACAACTACGCACATTGACCTCCATGAATTCCGACCAGTCTTCGACCACGCCGGGCGATGTCTTTGCCACGACGCACTGGACGGTCGTGCTCGCGGCGGGCAATCGTTCCACGCCGCAATCCGTTTCCGCGCTGGAGGAATTGTGCCGCAGCTACTGGTTTCCGCTTTACGCCTACGTCCGCCGGCGCGGCCACAACAAGGAGGACGCCGAGGATTCCGTGCAGGCGTTCTTCGCGCGTTTTCTGGAAAAGAATTATCTCGCCGGCTTGAGCGCGGAACGCGGACGCTTTCGCGCGTTCTTGCTCGCTTCGCTGAAACATTTTCTCATCAACGAATGGAAAAAATCGCGGCGTCTCAAGCGCGGCGGCGGCGAAAAATTGCTCTCGCTCGACTGGGAGACGGCGGACACAAAGTTTCAGGTCGCCGCCGTGAACGAGCCGAGTCCCGACAAGGCGTTCGACCGCGAATGGGCGCTGGCGTTGCTGGCCAAGGTCATCGGGCGTTTGCAAACGGAATGTGAAACCGATGGCAAGGCAAAGCTGTTCGATCAGTTGAAAGTATTTTTGACCATGGGCAGGAGTGAATCGTCATACTCGGAAACGGCAAAGAAATCAGGCATGGAAGAAACCGCCGTGCGCGTGGCGGTTCACCGCCTGCGGAAGCGTTACCGGCAGTTGCTCCGCGACGAAATCGCGCAAACACTGTCCGAGGCGGGAGACGTGGATGAGGAGATGCGCGCGTTGTTCGGGGCGTTTTCGAGGTAGCAGCCGCGTGCGCTACTGCTCGAACTTGAAACCGTAGGCAAATTTGCACGGACGGTTGGGTTCGTTCTGCAATTCCGTCGGCAATTGAATGACCGTGCCGGTGTCCGCGGCATAACTCCACGTGAGCGGCGTTTTGTATCCGAGCAGAAACACCGGCGAGCCGGCCTTGGGCTGAACGCTGTGCAGGGTCAGGTTTGTGCCCGGCCAGGTTAATGAAAAGGCATAGACCGTCCGTTGATCCTTGCTCCGGGTGAAGCGAAGGTTGCCGCCTTCCTTCCACAAATCGCCTTCGCGCGGGCGCGTGGCGTAAATGCCTTCGCCGTTGATTTTCAGCCACGCGCCGGCTTCGCGCAGATTTTCAATGGCCGTCGGATGGAACCGGCCATCGCGGTCCGGGCCGATGCCGACCATGAAATTTCCGCCCTTGGCCACGATGTCCACCAGCGTTTTGATGATCCAGCCGCCACCCTTGTATTTGCCGGCGTCGGTTTCGTAGGAAAAGGAAGTTCCGAGCGGGAAAATCTCAAACCACGGCATATCGGTGTTTTCCTTTCCGCCGGGAGTAAAACCTTCGGGTGTGTAGTAGTCGCCATAGTTGCCGATGCCGCGCGCGCGGAGCATCACATCCGGCTGCAACTTTCGCAGTCCGAGAACGGTCTTGCGCGTCGCGGGCCAGTTTTCTTTCCCCAGCCAGTTGTCGAGGCAGAGCATGTCAATCTTGCCGTAACGGGTCAGCAACTCGGTGAGTTGCTGGCGGTGGCGCGCCATCATCCGCGCTTCCTCGTCCGGCGTCGGGTCAGGCGCAGTCGTGTAAATGGCTCCGCGCCGTTCCGTGATCGGCGCGTGACCATACAAATCGGGATGCGCCGTCGCATCGGGAATGGCCACGGGATGGTAGCCGTAAGGGCGAAAGTCGGCGTCATACCAGTCGGGATTAGAAAAATAGAGGTCAATTTTAATTCCATGTTTGTGGGCGGCATCGCAAAGTTCTTTGACCACGTCCCGATGGAATGGCGTTTCCATGATGCTGTAGGCCAGGTCGCAATCCTCCAGCGCCGGACTGCCGGGCGCGGTCCAGTTCACGCGGCTTTTCACCCGCGTCTGGGTGTCGAACATGGAAAAGCCCTCGTGATGCTTCGCGGTGAAGGCGAACATCTTCAGCCCGTTGTCGGCGAAGAGCGTCATCCATTCCTCGGCGTTGAACCCCGCGGGATTCCAGGTTTTGTAAAGCTGCTGATACGCCTGCTTTTGCTCGAATGACATTGTCAGAAACGGCCAGGATTCGTTGGGCTTGTTGCCAGCGATGGAATAAAGCCCCCAATGAATGCGCACGCCATATTTCATGTCCTTGAAAGCCTCGAAAGCCTCCGCCGAGGCGTGTCGGTATTCGGGGACGGGGTTGGTCTCAACGTAATCTTTCGTCATCTTCCAGTGAAAATCGCTGGCGGGCAGGCGGATGTTGCCGGTGGGTTGATCTTGAGCAGCAGCGAAACGGCAAAGCCCCACAGCGACGATGAAATAAAAAATCAGTGACGTGCGTTTCATGGATGAATGGCTTCAATGTTGCGGCCAAACTTCGCTTTTACAAGCCCGCTTTTTCTGCTAACTATTATTGGTGAATTTTTTCATTCAACGCAGCGAACTCCGCGACATTTACGACAAGGTCGTCGCAGGCGAGCGCATTTCCGAGGCCGACGCGTTGCGGCTGTTTGAATCGAAGGACCTCAACGCCGTCGGTGCCATCGCGGATTTCGCGCGGCAGAAAAAGACCGGCAACAATCGCGCCAGCTACATCATCAACCGCTACGTCAACTACTCGAATTACTGCATCCTGTCGTGTCAGTTCTGCTCGTTCGCGCGCAAGAAACGCGACGCCGACGGCTTCCAGTTCACCGTCGAGGAAATCGTCCAGAAGGCGCGCGAGGCGCTGGCCATCGGCATCACGGAACTGCACATCGTCGGCGGCCTGCACCCGTCGCTGCCGTTCAGCTATTACACCGACATGCTGAAAGCATTGCGGGTGCTCAATGAGGAAATGGGGAGCGCGACCATCCCGGTCGCATCGGTTGGCGTCTCGCCAGCCGAATCCCGTGGGCGGCAAAATGATTTCAGCGAGACGCTGAAACCTGCGGGCGCGACGCCCGCTCTCCCCAATTCCAAACCGCGTCTGCATCTTAAATGTTTCACCGCGATTGAAATTCTTCACCTCGCATGGCTCGCAAAAAAATCCATCTTGGAAACGCTCACCGAATTGAAAGCCGCCGGCTTGGATTCTCTCACGGGCGGCGGCGCGGAAATTTTTCGCAAGGAAGTCCGTTCGCAGATCGCCAAAGGCAAGGAATCCGCCGAGGAATATCTCGACGTGCATCGTCAATGGCACAAGCTCGGCCAGCGCAGCACTTGCACGATGCTTTACGGCCACGTCGAGGCGCTCACCGACCGCGTGGATCATCTGCGGCAATTGCGCGCGTTGCAGGACGAGACGAGCGGCTTTGTTGGATTCGTGCCGCTGGCTTATCAGCCGCAGGATAACGACATTCCAGTCGAGCACGCGCCGACCGGGTTCGATTCGCTGCGCACGATTGCCGTCAGCCGCATCTATCTCGACAATTTTCCGCATATCACCGCGTATTGGGTCGGGCTTGGATTGAAGCTCGCGCAAGTCGCGTTGAGCTATGGCGCGGACGATTTGCACGGCACGATCATCGAGGAACACATCTTCCACATGGCCGGCGCGACCTCGCCGCAATTGCAGACCGAGGCGGAAATGATCAAAGCCATCCGCGAAGCCGGACGCACGCCGGTGCAGCGGAATACTTTTTACGAGCCGATCAGAATTTTGGAAAACACGCCCGCCGCTGAAATCAAAGAAAATTCCGCGCGCTCGAAAATGTTGGAAGAAAATCTGGCGTCGACTTAAAATGCGCTGTCGTGGAAACTGAATACAATTACGTTTGCCCAGATTGTTCAAAAGAATGTTCAGTTCCAGAATCTTTGACCGGACAGAATTTAATTTGTCCCAACTGCTCGCACGAATTTTTTGCAACCGCACCTGAACCACAACAATTGCCTGCACAAGATTTTTCGTTGCCGGACAAACTGCCATTTTTCAAATCAAGCAGAAAAAAGATTCTTGAAAAGCGAATGGCTGAACTCGTTGCAGACGGAGAACTCGATAAGCGTGATGATGGCGAACTGAAGGAACTTGCTCACAAACTCCAGTTGAATGATGCTGATTTTGAAAAAATCAAAGAGCCAAAATTCCTCGAGGAATTTGCTCCGTTAAAGAAACGAATTGAGGCATCGTGGCAAGCGACTGACGAAGATTTGGATGCCATAAAATTTTTGGAGAAGAAATACGACATAGAATTAGATATGGGTGGCGACATCAACCTCATGCGCTCAATTTATTTGTTGGAAGTGAAGCAGCAACAGCCGCAGCCAATCAAAGTCAATGTGATGTTGGACGGAGACGAATCGGCTTTTTATTCCGTGTCTACCACTTGGCAGCAAATGCGAACCACAAAACAAGGATATTCTGGTGTTTCTGTGAGTATGCCGTCAGGAATCAAAGGCGTAAGATTTCGAGTGGGAAATTACACGCCCATGTTAAGCACAGATTTAACGCCTCTTTCCGATGGCGTTCTTTATGTGACATCCAAACGCATTTTATTCAACGGCCAAATGCAAAGCACAACCATTACTCTAAAAAAGATTATTGATTGCGAAGTTTTTCAAGATGGGTTGAAAGTCGAAAAACAAACCGGGAAACCGGACTGGTTTAGCATGGCATTGCGCGACGCGCGCTATATTTACGCTTTGGTAAATGCGTTAAAATAGTGCGTAAATTTTTTGACGATGATTTCCGCAACTCGTTCCGCAGGGACAGCCAAAAATTAGCCAGCTACAACGTGGCTTGAACTTCGTCCAAAAATCATCCGTTGCAACATTGAGCTTGCGGCTCGACCAGATTCGGCCACAGGCCGAACGCTACATTTTTTTGGATTTTGCCGGGCTGTTTGCGCAGATTTTTACGCGTGTCAGACGGCATTTCAATTGACATAAAATTTCCCGGCGTCCAGTTTCTAGCCCGGCTTTTTCCGCGCGCGTGAACATGACAGACGACAATGGCAATTCCGATTCATCCGGCCTGATGGCGTTGCGCCGTTATGTGCCGCTCGCGGCGTGGTTGGCCGCCATCCTGACCGTCCTGATGATTCCGTTGAGAATCATCCAATACGGCTACCTGCCGGGCGATGATGCGCTGCGCCACGCGGCGAAGGCGGTGAGCGGCAAGCCGTGGCCGGAAATCCTCGTGCTCAACGGAAATTACATTGACCACGAGTTCGGCTGGAACCTGCTGTTGCGACATATTTATCTGTGGACAAACTGGAACGCGGAATATCTGGTGATTTTTTCGGTAGTGACGCTGTTCATCATCGTCGGCTGGTCGGCGATGGTCTGCCTGAAACGGCCTGAAGCGTGGCTGGCGGCAATGGTTTTGATTTCGCTGGTGTCCGATCTCCTGCCGCGCCTTTTGCTCGGACGTCCGTTTGTGCTGACGATCACGGCGGTGGTGGTGATCCTTCTGGTGTGGCAGCGCCACGGTTCAGCGCCGCCGAAATGGTGGACGGTCTTGTGGATGACGCCGCTGATTACGATGGCGGTTTTTTTGCACGGTGTCTGGTATCTGTGGACGCTGCCTGTCGCGTCATTTTTTCTCGCAGGACAATTCCGCTGGTGCTTCATGCTGGCGGCGAGCTGGATCGCAGGAACAATTTTAGGTTCGACGCTCACCGGCCATCCGGTTGAAAGCATTTTGCAGGCGTTGCAGGTGGCGTTGCGCGCCGTGGGGCTGCATGAGACGCAAAACACGCTGGTCACGGAATTGCAGCCATCGGGCGGCGACATTTACTCGATCATTTTGATCGGCAGCCTGCTGATTGCGCGCCAACTGTTGAATCTGGACGCGCAGCCGCTGCATCGCAACCCGGCGTTCTGGCTCGTTGCCATATGCTGGGTGCTGGGCTGCGAAACGT
>Ga0075522_10004196_pt1 | contig 10338 bp, 10 predicted proteins | sample NGEPerA_FD_74796 | JGI IMG/M metagenome (GOLD analysis project Ga0075522, IMG submission 74796) | Arctic peat soil microbial communities from the Barrow Environmental Observatory site, Barrow, Alaska, USA - NGEE PermafrostL2-A | ecosystem: Environmental > Terrestrial > Soil > Wetlands > Peat ...
AGCCCGGGAGATTCACCAGGGTGTAGATGTGCACAGATGCTGGTCGACAACGCTCGAAAAGGATCGCCCGGTTTTCAAACTCATCAATTTGATCACGATCAGCGTCTCCATCTTCTTTTCAGCGCTTTTTCGAGTTGGGCGGGAAGATATCCTGATTTGCGTGACAAACCCACCGCTGCTTCCCTACCTTGCCGCGATTGTCTGCAGGCTGAAGAGGACGAGATTTGTGCTGCTGATTCATGATGTTTATCCGGAGATCCTAATCCGGCTCGGGATCCTGAAGCGCCAATCGATTTTCTTTCGAATTTTGGACCATGCTAGCCGATGGCTTTATAAGAGCGCTGATCGGATCATCGTGCTCGGCCGGGACATGCAGCATCTGGTCGCCGCAAAACTGCAGACTGGTAGCGAGCGTGTTGTCATCGCTACAAACTGGGCCAACACGGAACTCATCTCGGCTCAGCCTCGCAATCAGAACAAGCTGTTGAATTTGCTCGATCTGACGGGGCGCTTCGTGGTGCAGTTCTGGGGGAATATGGGTCGGCCTCATTGCATTGAGGATATCGTGGATGCCGCCGAATTGCTTGCTCCCGATATAGACATCCACTTCTTACTGATCGGCTGGGGTGTGAAGACTCCGTGGGCCATGGCAGAAAAGGAGGCTCGGGCACTCGGGAACCTTACCTTCCTTGCCTCACTTCCTCGCGACGAAAGTTGCGACGTTCAGAATGCTTGCGACCTGGCGATTAACACCCTGTTCAGAGGCATGGCCGGAATTTCGGTGCCCAGCCGGACATACAACGCCCTAGCGGCGGGAAAACCAGTCGTTGCAGTCTGCGAAGATGACTCTGAGTTAGCATCCATGGTGAGAGAAGAAGAAGTTGGCTGGGTGGTTCCACCGGGGCGTCCCGATCTGATTGCCGCGGCGATAAGGGAAGCCAAAGCCAACCCTGAACGCCTGCTGGAGATGGGCAAGCGTGCGCGCAGGGCAGTGGAAATGAAATATGCGCAGAGCCATGTGATCCGGGTATACCGAGAACTTGTAGAAGGCCTCAGAACACAGTGACGATTTCTCGCAAACTGATGCTCGTCACTGGAGCAAGGGGCTTTCTGGGAACTGCGGTTGTCCGCGCGGCGTGCGAAGCGGGCTGGCAGGTTCGGACTCTTGGCCGTAATCCAAGGATCTCGCCCCAGGAATTAGAGGATTTTGTTGGGGATGTGAACGATGCTGCGCTATTGCGGAAAGCCTGCGGCGGCGTAACAGCGATCGTGCACGCAGCGGGGCTAGCGCATGTCTTTGGTCGGGAGGCACGAAATGCGGCCCGCTTCAACACTGTGAATGAAACCGGCACCGCCTCTGTGGTCGATGCAGCGTTAGAGTCGGGTGCTCCTGCAATAGTGCTAGCAAGTTCCGTTTCAGTTTACGGTCATTATTCCGGGACGCTATGCGATGAAACCGCGGCCTGTAATCCCCGAGGGCCGTACGCAATCAGCAAATGGCGGAGCGAGCAAGTAGCTGCGGAGCGCATGGCCAAAGGGCGGGGGTCTCTCACCATTCTCCGTTTTGCCACGATGTACGGAGAAGGTGATCGAGGCAACGTAGCCAGGCTCATCTCCGCAATTGATCGCGGCCATTTCGTCCGGCTGGGCGACGGCCAAAACCGAAAGAGCCTTCTCTATGTTGCGGACGCCGCCCGTGCCTGTGTGTGTGCAGCGGAGCTGCCGAAATCGAATACGAGAATTTTCAATGTCACGTCGCCACCGGTAACGATGGAAGAAATAGTGAATGCGATCTGTCAAGCTCTTGGACGCCCTGTTCCTCGCCACGGAATTCCAGGTTCTCTCTTAAAGGTTGGCAGTCAGATTCTGCGTCGGCTTGGTGATCCGGGTCAGTTAGCCCAGCAGGTGGAGAAGTTTCTCCGTGACGATGCCTACGATGGGTCGAGGTTTGCGGCGACTTTCAACTTCAGCCCTGAAACCTCTTTCACAGAGGGAGTTCTCAAACAGGTGAGCTTTCTTCATGCGGGCCATTGAGTTACCCGCCATCTACTTTGTTGCATAAGCAGCAGTGAATTTGCTTTTCCGATATTGGAGAGATTCGGCCGTGTCACCAAAGCGCATCTTAGACGTGACCTTTGCGTCGCTCCTGATCGTTCTCCTTTCGCTTCCGCTTTTCGTTATCGCGTTGATGGTCAAAATGACGTCGAGAGGCCCGGTACTTCACTGGTCCAAACGGGTCGGAAAAGACAATAAGCTATTTCTAATGCCGAAATTTCGAAGCATGTATCTTGATGCCCCTCAACTCCCAACTCATCTATTTAAGAATCCAGACGCCTATCTGACTCCAATAGGCAAATTGCTGCGCAAGACTAGCCTCGACGAACTACCGCAGTTGTTCAGTATTCTTGTGGGGGACTTGAGCTTCGTTGGGCCGCGCCCAGCGCTCTTCAATCAGGACGATCTAGTAAAACTCCGGACCGAGCGTGGAATTCACCTGCTAGTTCCCGGTCTGACTGGTTGGGCCCAGGTGAACGGACGCGACCAGTTACCCATTACCATGAAGGTCAAGTATGATTCCGAGTACTTGCAAAGACGCTCATTAGGTTTTGACTTCAGGATACTTTTTACGACCGTGGTTAGGGTTGCACGTCGTCAAGATGTCTCTCATTGAGCACGGAGCAGGATCAGCCGCGATTTATCATGAGTGCTGATTTCAGTGCTGGCAGAGCCGCTATTTGAGCGGTTGGTTTTATCTTTTCCTTCATGTCGTGACCAGCGAGCAGTGATCAGGGCGATTGAGTTGTGATTTCCATGATCGTGCGTGTATTTTTGCGCATGGTTTCTTAGGCACGGCCGGCGACGCGGGCAGCCAATCTGGGGAATGGCCGTCCGGAGACTCAAATAAAAGACACGGATCGATCATGACAATCAGCGACACAATACTCGTTACTGGCGGCGCCGGGTTTATCGGCAGCAACTTTGTCCTGCAATGGATCGACGCACATGCACCTGTCATCAATCTCGATCTGATTACCTATGCGGGAAATCCTGAGAACCTCGCCTCCCTTTCGGGAAACTCGGCTCATCGTCTTGTGCAGGGCGATATCTGCAATGCGCAGCTAATCGGTAAACTATTGAGTGAAGCGCGGCCGAGAGCAATCGTCCATTTTGCGGCGGAGAGTCATGTCGATCGCTCGATAACTGCTCCTGACGCATTCATCCGGACAAATGTGGAGGGTACGTTTACACTTCTCGAGCAGGCAAGAAGATACTAGTCAGAGCTCAACGAAGAAGACAAAAACAGATTTCGCTTTTTGCATGTCTCGACCGATGAGGTGTATGGTTCGCTGGGACCAGATGATCCAGCCTTTACTGAAGCAACTGCTTATGCGCCGAACAGCCCATACGCGTCATCCAAGGCTGCTTCGGATCATCTTGCTCGGGCCTACTTTCATACCTATGGCCTTCCAGTATTGACCACAAATTGTTCCAATAACTACGGTCCGTTTCAATTTCCTGAGAAGCTCATTCCGCTGATGATCATGAATGCGCTTGAACTGGTGCCTTTGCCGGTATACGGAGACGGGCTGAATGTTCGGGACTGGCTGTATGTGGAGGACCATTGTGGGGCAATCCACACCGTGCTTGAACGAGGTAGGCCGGGAGAAACCTATAACATCGGTGTCAATTGCGAGCGGACGAATCTAGGAGTAGTACAAGCCATCTGTGATGTCATCGATGAATTCCGTCCGAGGCCGGAATTCGGCCCGCGCAGGGGACTCATGAAATTTGTTACAGATCGCCCAGGACACGATCGTCGCTACGCTATCGATGCAACGAAGATTAGCAGAGAACTCGGATGGTCTCCGTCGGTGAAGTTTGAAGTGGGAATCAGACGAACCATTCAGTGGTATCTCGAGAACAGTAATTGGGTCGATGACGTTCGCTCTGGCGTATATAGAGAATGGATAAAGAAGAACTACGAGGAGAGGATTCCACAATGAAGGGCATCATTCTCGCTGGGGGCTCTGGAACACGCCTCAATCCAGTTACAAATGTAGTTTCCAAGCAACTTCTTCCGGTTTACGACAAGCCGATGATTTACTACCCGCTCACGACCCTCATGCTGGCGAGCTTGCGTGACATCTTGGTCATATCTACACCGCAGGATCTTCCTCGATTTGCCGATCTTCTCGGAGACGGCAGCCAATGGGGCATTAACCTCAGTTATGAAGTCCAAGCCAGTCCTGACGGGTTGGCTCAGGCGTTCTTGATTGGGCGGGATTTTATTGCAGATGATTCATGCGCGCTTATTCTTGGCGACAATATCTTTTACGGCCAATCGCTATCGCTCCAACTCCAAACAGCCGTTCAGCGGAGTCACGGCGCAACGGTGTTTGCGTATCCGGTCCAAGATCCCCAACGCTATGGTGTTGTTGAATTCAATGAGCACGGCCAAGCCATCAGCCTGGAAGAGAAACCGAAGTTTCCGCGCTCGCATTTCGCCGTTACGGGTCTCTATTTTTACGATCGAAACGTGGTTGATTACGCCACTTCTCTTAAGCCATCGTTGCGGGGCGAATTGGAAATAACGGATCTTAACCGGATCTACCTCGAGGCCGGGAAACTCAACGTACAAATGATGAGCCGAGGCATGGCCTGGCTAGACACGGGCACGCATCAGTCGCTCTTTGACGCTGGTCAATTCATACAGACGATCCAGCGTCGTCAGGGCCTGATCGTCGCGTGTCCGGAAGAGATTGCCTACCGACTTGGATACATTTCCGCAGATGAATTGCTTAGGCTGGCACATCCAATTCGTAAAAGCGGCTACGGTGAGTACCTGATAACTATTCTGAATGAATCTCGATTTATAGCTGAGGCCACTGCGCAATGAAGATCGTCGAGACTGAACTACCCGGTGTGCTAGTGATAACGCCGGAGATCTATCGGGACGATCGCGGTGCGTTCTGGGAAACATGGAATGAGGAAAAGATGGTGGTGGCTGGCCTGCCATCTCATTGGGTACAGGACAACTTTTCACTTTCGAAGAAGGGTGTGGTGCGCGGCATTCACTACCAGATTCAGAGGCCCCAGGGAAAGCTCGTTCGCGTCACCCACGGGGCGGTCGTTGATGTCGCAGTAGATCTACGCAGGAGTTCCCCGACGTTCGCGAAGCATGTTGCTGTGGAACTTTCTGGCGAGAATGGAACAATGCTTTGGATTCCGGAGGGGCTTGGGCACGCTTTTCTCGCGCTTACCGATCAAGTCGGCTTTGCATATAAAGTGACTGACTACTATTTTCCGGCTGGAGAACGTACCTTGCTTTGGAATGATCCCGAGCTAGCAATTGCATGGCCCTTAGCGCCAGGAGAGGCAATTGTCTCGAAGAAGGATATGCAGGGAAAATCCTTGCGGGAAGCGAAGCTTTTCGAGTGAACAATCTACGTGTCTTAATCGTCGGTGCCGCTGGTCAAGCCGGGAAAGAACTACAACGCTCCTTCCAAGACTTCGGTGATGTCGTTGCAGTTGATCGCGAGAGCGTCAACCTTGAAAGTGCGGACGAGACCCGTGAGCTGGTTTTGAAAGCAAGACCCGACGTGATTCTTAATGCGGCGGCATTCACCGCCGTCGATCGTGCAGAATCGGAGCCCGTAACCGCCCTGGCAATCAATGCTAAAGCACCACAAGTGCTTGCCGAAGAAGCGAAGCGGTCGGGTTCGTTGCTCGTGCACTATTCAACCGATTATGTGTTTGACGGCACGAAACGTGAACCCTGGATCGAGATCGACCGACCGCACCCATTGGGCGTGTACGGAAAAACCAAGTTGGCCGGGGAAGAAGCCATCCAAAATGTAGGCGGAGACTATCTCATCTTTCGTACCAGTTGGGTATATGGGCCCCACGGCAGCAACTTTCTAATGACGATGCTGCGCCTTGCTCAACAGCGCACTGAACTCAAAGTGGTGGATGATCAGGTCGGAGCGCCAACTACATCCGTCGAATTGGCAAACGCGACCAGGTCAATCGTTGGTGGAGTCATTGAGGGAAGATTTGGTGAGCGTCAAAATTGGGCCGGACTTTATCACATGACCTGCTCCGGTTCCGTCTCCTGGTGCGGGTTTGCCCAGGCAATCTTCGCCCGCGCGCGGACACAGCTTCAGGTAAAAAGTGCCAAGCGTTCACCCGATCAGCTCCGGCGAGTATCCGGTTGCAGCTCAACGGCCGCTCTACTCTGTTCTCTCCAATCAAAAACTGCGCTCGATGTTTAACCTGCGGCTCCCATCATGGGAGGCTGCTCTCGACGATGTATTTGAGCAACTGGTTGTAAACGCTGCGAAGCCAGCCTGCCAAGTATGAGAACTGAATCGCCAACCACGCGGAAAGCACATGCCGGATTCCGAATGTTTCCTTTCATCCCCCCCCCCATCGTCCAGGAGAAAGTCACCACAAACAAGAGTTCGAGTCACTGAGCCCTGATACACTCCTCAACCTTCGTTGTAAATCTTGATTTAGAATCTCGAGAACCAGGAAGTAATTTGTTCCAGCTGAATAAATTCGCTATTCGATCAGTAATTACTTTGAGAGAACTCGATAGCAAGCATTTGATCATCGCGGCGATAGTCGGCTTGCTAGCACTCCATTCTCCTCGAATGGCGTCGCAAAGCCCGGAGCATCCGTGCGCGATTCAGCAACGAGATTTGGGCGCGCTTTATATAGAGGATGCAGATGTATTGCGCGATTTTCGCTACATTCCCCTTGATCATTGGATCTATGGTGCGGTTGCGCGGCTTTACGCGATGGGGTATGCGCGTGATGTTTTCCTGGGGATGCGCCCTTGGACACGGGCCAGTGTTGCACACATGCTGGATGAAACCAATGCTGATATAGAAGATGCGAGGAACTTTGATGAGCCGACCGCCGATGAAGCTGAGAGAATCTACGATGCGCTTAGGCGTGAGCTGTCGCTCGACAAAACGGAGATATGTCCGCAAGACGACGGGCATTTAGGGGTTGAGTCAACTTACTCAATTGTCCGTGCCATCAGCGGAACACCGTTGCGAGACAGCTTTCATCTTGGCTCCACAATAGTCAACGACTATGGCAGGCCGTTCGAAGGCGGAGTGAATAACTACACAGGCATGAGCGGCTACGTGTCCGCGGGCCGATTTCTGATCTTTGCGCGCGGTGAATTTCAAGTTGCCCCTTCAGCAACCGGCTACTCTGCGTCTCTAGCTCAATTGCTTTCGACCATAGACCAGATTCCCTTTGTCGATCCCAACACAGGCAAACCATACAGACAGGAAACGATTCCTCTCGGGCCTATCAAGAGCACCGCTCAAGGGAATTTTCTTGAAGCCTACGTCTCGGCGCATGTTCTGAACTATGAAATCTCATTTGGCAAGCAGGACGAATGGCTGGGGCCCGCCATGGGCGGCGGCATGGCCTATTCAAACAACGCCGAGAACCTCTATTCTTTTCGAATCAACCGCATCGAACCGCTTGAAATCCCGATCATTTCCCGCGTCGTTGGTCCGGTCCGATACGACTTCCTTGTGGGTAAGCTTCGAGGCCAGACCTATGTCCCTAATCCGGAATATATCTCCAATCCATCGCCCAATATCCCAAATGTGATCAGTCCAGGAGATCCATGGGTGCACGTTGAAAAATTTAGTCTCAGGCCGACACGCGATCTCGAGATTGGGTTTGAGCGATCCGTTATTTGGGGTGGGCACGGCCATGGGCCGATAACCCTTCATAGCTTCCTGACAAGCTTTCTAAGTTTCAACTCAACTTACCCAGCCAGGAAATATGGGAGAGACGATCCCGGTGCTCGATTCACCGCATTCGACTTTACTTATCGCCTTCCCTTCCCTCGTAACTGGCTGACGCTCTACACCGATTCGGAGACGCACGACGCTCCGGGCCCAATCTTCAAACCTACCCACGGTGCATTTAGGCCGGGCATTTATCTGTCCCATTTTCCGGGCCTTCCAAAGATGGATTTGCGCTTTGAAGCAGTGAATACGGATTCAACTCATCCGAGCAGCGTCGGCGGCCTCTACCAATATTGGGAAGTAATCCAGACCCACGGTTATACGAACCACGGCCAGATCTTTGGTGACTGGGCAGGCCGTGAGGGCAAGGGTGGGCAAGTTTGGCTTACTTACCACTTGAGCGGCAATGAGTGGATTCAGGCGGGAATGCGTCATCAGAAAGCATCGAAGGATTTTATTCCTGGCGGAACAACACTCAACGATATTAATTTCCAGGTGGTTAAGCGCTTTGGCCACGATCTCGAATTAAAAGGCGACTTTACCTTCGAGCACTATAAGGCGCCAATTTATTTGCCGGGCCAACAGACGGTAACTGCGACAACATTTCAGCTCACCTGGTTTCCTGAACGCAAGGTCAGCTTTTAAAGAATAATCATCAAGGCTATGCCTTAAAGACCTCGGCAATTGCCGGGGTCTTTATGTTTTACGAGGATTATCATTAAATTGATGAGCTCACCTGAACTGGAAGAATTTACTCAGCAATTTGCAAGCGACAACTATGCCGGCATTTGCCCCGAGGCATGGGACGCGATGCAGGCAGCCAACCAGGGGCATGTTACTTCTTACGGCGAGGATCCTTGGACTTCGCGCGCAGCGGACGCGTTTCGCGAGTTGTTTGAAGTAGATTGCGAAGTCTACTTCGTCTTCAATGGTACTGCGGCCAATTCACTAGCGCTTGCTTCGCTCTGCCAGTCATATCACGGTGTCATCTGCGGCGATCAATCGCACGTTGAAACGGACGAGTGTGGCGCGCCTGAGTTCTTTTCAAACGGCTCAAAGATTCTCGTGGCGCCCAGCGTTAATGGGAAGCTAACTCCAGCATCAATTCGGGAACTTGCCACAAAGCGGCAGGATATTCATTATCCGAAACCGCGTGCAGTCACCATTACACAATCAACTGAAACGGGCCAGGTGTACTCGCTTGAAGAGTTAGGCGCGATTTCAGATGCGTGCAAGGAACACGGGTTGTCGTTGCATATGGATGGTGCGCGCTTCGCGAACGCGTGCGCTAGCCTCGGACGTCGTCCATCGGAGATGACGTGGAGAAATGGCGTGGATGTTCTATGTTTTGGCGGAACGAAGAACGGTATGGCTGTGGGAGAAGCGGTTCTGTTTTTTGATAGAAAACTGGCTGTGGACTTTGATTACAGATGCAAGCAAGCCGGGCAACTGGCTTCCAAAATGCGCTTTCTTTCAGCTCCGTGGGTAGGTTTGCTTGAGAGCGGCGCATGGTTGCGCAATGCTGAGCATGCAAATCGATGCGCGCAATACTTTGCTCAACAGATCGCCAATATTCCTTCGGTGCACCTGGCTGGGCCAGTGGAAGCTAATGCAGCATTTCTAGAAACGACAGAAGAAGTGCTGAATCGCATGCATGCGCGTGGCTGGAAATTTTATACATTCATCGGTGGTGCTGCGCGAATTATGTTTGCGTGGGATACCGATCTTGCGCGCGTTGATGCGTTTTGCCGTGACTTGAAGGAGTGCGCCGAACAAACCTGAACATCTGAATTCTTCTCATGGGAACTAACTCAGGCTGTTCATTTTTTGGAGCAATGGCTGAAGTGACTATTCGCTGAGAAAAGTCTCGGAATCTTTAGACTTAGAGTAAAACCCAGTTAATGTGTACTTCGGTAACTCCAATAACAAAGAGATTTCGTTTGCATTCTATGTTTTGAACGTCTATCTTAACCCATGGCGAGAGGTTAGACTCGCATTTCAAAGTGGTTACTCTGGTAAGAACAGATTGATCGCTTGTTCAGTGGAGATGATATGGGTGTGTCAGAGATTCTCGCGTCGGTTGATCGTGAGATTGCGCTTTTGAAACAGGTGCGCGCATTGCTGGTCGGAACGGCTGAAGGCACCAACGCGGGTACAGCCAAGAAACAGGCCAAAGCTTCAAAGGCAGCAGTAAAGCCGGCGAAAAAAGTGGCGGGTAAAAAGAAGAGGCACCTTTCGCCTGAAGGCCGCAAGCGCATTGCCGAGGCAGTACGGCGCAGGTGGGAAGCGCAACGGAAAGCAAAATCTTCAAAATAAGAAGCTCTTCAGAAAACTCAAAAGGCGACACAGGTAACTCACCGGTGCCGCCTTTTTTGTGTTGGTGTTCTGCCCGCCTGAACCAGCCTCTATTGCAGCGGAGTTACCCACTGATTAGTGCGAGCCGATTCAAACACTGCCTCGATTACCGACATATTTCCGATTGCGTCTTCAATTGAAACAGGCACTTCAGTTCCTTCGCGAACAGCTTTTGCAAATGCCTCGCCCTGCATGGTGTATTGAT
>Ga0075522_10004198_pt1 | contig 10333 bp, 9 predicted proteins | sample NGEPerA_FD_74796 | JGI IMG/M metagenome (GOLD analysis project Ga0075522, IMG submission 74796) | Arctic peat soil microbial communities from the Barrow Environmental Observatory site, Barrow, Alaska, USA - NGEE PermafrostL2-A | ecosystem: Environmental > Terrestrial > Soil > Wetlands > Peat ...
GTAGCGGCACGCGCCGTCGGCGTCCTCCGGCCGCGTGCGGCCGATGAGGTGGTTGTCGAGCGCGTCGCGCGCTTCGACGACCAGCTCGGCGCACGCCGGGCTCGTCTGTCCGGCCGGCGCAGCGTGGATTGCGATCGTGCCCTGCGCGAGCGCGAGCTCGCGCGCCGCGGCGGGCTGAACCGCCGCGAGCGTTGCGGCGACGGCGACAAGGAGGGCGCGACCTCGGCCCTTCGACAAGCTCAGGATGACGGGGGTGATCGACGAGCTCAAGATGACGGGGGTGGGCGGCGAGCTCACACTGACTGGGGTGGTCGACGAGCTCACGCTGACAGGAAGCACGGTGATGTCGGCTACCCAGCGCGGGGGCGCGGCTCTCGCGAGCGGGCCCTTTCTCCCAACGGGGGCGGGGCGGCGGGCCTAGCGGTGGTCGCCGTGCGGACTACCGATGGTAGCGGAAGAGGAACGATCGGAACGCTTGCGTTTCGTTTGGGCCTTTCGGATCGTTGTAGTTGTTGCCGTCGGAGGCGTTCGAGGTCGGGTCGTTGACGCCGCCGGACCAGGCGTGGTTCATGCCGTGCACGATCGTCCAGTCGAGCATGCCGTTGTCGGCGCTGTAGTGGTCGTACGCGTAGCCGCCCGTAACCTGGCCGCTGTCCTGCGCGGTCGGCGTCGCGTTCCACACGCCGGGGAAGCGCCCGAACGAGGCGATGCCGTCGTTCATCACCGCGATCGACGTGAGCGCCTGCGGCAGGTTAAACGGCGCGACGACCGTGTCGGCGTCGCCTTGGAACAGGATCACCGGGATCGTCTTGCCGCCGCTGCCGGCGGCAGCGCGGAACGCGGCTTGTCCCGACGCGGTGGGATCCTGATTCTGCGCCTGTGTCGTCAGCGCGACGTAGCACTGCATCACGTTGTCGGTGACGCACGGCTGGTATTCGGTTCCCGATCCGACCGCGGCGGCCGCGAAGAAGTCCGGATACGTCGCCGCGAGCACGGTCGTCATCGCCGCACCCGACGACAATCCGGCGACGTACATGCGCGTGCGGTCCATCGGAACTTTCCGCGCGAGGTCTTTCAGCATCCCGACCAACACCTCGGGTTCACCGACGGTGCGGTAGTGATTGTTCCAGTACTCCCAGCACCCGTTCGGGTTCACATCGGCGCCGGTGCCGACCAGATGCTGCGGCATCACGACGACGTAGCCGTTCGCTTCCGCATCTTCGAACCAGCGCGTCCCCGCCTCGAAGTTGGTCGTGTTCTCGAGACACCCGTGCAGCGCCAGCACGACCGCATACGGCGCCGTCCCATGCGTCGGCACGTAGTAGACGTACGAGAACGACCCTTGCTTGTCCGAATACGCCCCGCTCCCAGTCGGCGCCAGCGCCGCCCCAACGCTCCGCAGCGCCCGACCCACGGCCGCCGGCGCCGCCGTAGCAGCCGCCACCGTGGCCACCGCCGGAGCTGCCGCCCCCTGAGGCATGACCGAAGGCATCAGCGTGCGAGCCCCAGGCTCCCCCGAGCAGGCAGCGAGGGTCCCCGCGAGCGTCGCGGCAGTCAAGAGGCAGAGGGTCCGGCTCATGCTCCCAGCCTAGCGACGTGGAAGCACTCGTGGGATACCGTGAATCGGGTAGGGTTCGACCTTGCCGGCCCTTGCCCCGATGAGGTATAGTCTGTCTAGTCAGACTATACCTGGAGACTCAATAATGACGAAGAGCCACTGGCAGGTCCAAGAGGCGAAGGGGCGTTTCAGCGAGCTGATCGCCCAGGCGCAACGCGCCGGACCCCAATCGATCACGAAGCACGGCCGCGAGGTGGCGGTCATGGTTTCATCAGCCGACTTCGAGCGGCTCTCCGATCGACCAAAATCCTCGCTTCTCGAATTCCTCCGGTCGGGGCCCGAATTCGAGATTCCCGAACGCGATCGGACGCCAGTCCGGGAGGTTGACCTCTGAGCGGCTTCCTTCTCGATACGAACGTAATTTCGGAACCTCAGCGCCCGAAACCTAACGCCGGTGTCCTTGAGTGGTTCGAAGCGGCGGATCCGACCACTCTGTACCTGAGCGTTCTCACGGTCGGCGAGTTGAGAAGCGGAATAACGTCGGCCCGCGACGCCACGAAACGAGCGCGGCTCGAAGCGTTTTTCGCCGAGTTGCTCCGCCATTTCTCCGGCCGCATCCACCCATTCGACCAAACCATCGCCGAACGATGGGGATCGCTGAACGGTGTCCTGTCGTTGCGCGGTATCAAGCTTCCCGGCATCGACTCCCTCATCGCAGCGACGGCGCTTCATCACGATCTTACCATCGTCACGCGGAACGAAGCGGACTTTCGCGCCGCCGGTGTTTCCGTGCTCAACCCGTTCACATAGATCAAAGTATGCCCGCGATCTGTGACCTCCCCGTTGTCATCCTGAGCTTGTCGAAGGGCGGGAACCGTGACGGCACCTTCCTCACCGCCGCGACGTCGCCGGCATCACCACTCGAGTGATTCGTTGTCGTTGCCGAATTCCGGCCATACGAGTTCGTCGTCATTGACCGCAGCGATCGCCTCGCTCGCTTCAGACCAGCCTTCGCGGATGAGCGGGTTCGATTCGCAAACTGTCATGCCACAACTATCATGCTGGGTGATCCATGAAACCTCGTTCGACGCTTTTGATTGCCGGACTCTTCGGCATGGCCGCAGCATCGCCGGCACGACTACGGCCCTTCGACAAGCTCAGGATGACAAAAGGGGGGGAGAGTCGCCACCGTGTTCTCAAACGGAAGAGGCCCGCTCGTTAGAGCGGGCCTCAACCTTTCTTGCCGGATGCGAACGTCGGCTAGAGGTCTTCCGGGTTGATGCCTTTGGGTTTGTACTGCGTGCGCAGGGACGGGGCGCCGACGGTGGCGTCGGGCTCGTAGTCGCCTTCGTACTGGACCGTGTTCTCGGCCATCCGCTGGCGCTCGTACGGGCCGAGCACCTTCGGATTCAGCTCCTGACCGTTCGGGGCGATCACGTCGCCGTACGACGTGAGATCCTCGACCGGGTTGAAGTCGAGGAAGACGTTCTTCGGACGGCCCTCTTCGTCGAGATCCTGACCTTCGGGCTCGATCGTGAGATTGCGATATCGCGACATCCCCGTACCGGCCGGGATCAGCTTCCCGATGATGACGTTCTCCTTGAGACCGAGCAGCGGGTCGTGCTTGCCCTTGATCGCGGCGTCGGTGAGGACGCGCGTGGTCTCCTGGAACGACGCCGCCGAGAGGAACGACTCGGTTGCGAGCGAGGCCTTCGTCACGCCGAGCAGCACCGGGCTGCCCTCCGCGATCTTGCCGCCCTCGCCTTTGATCTTGTCGTTCTCTTCCGCGAACACCGCCGCTTCGATCAGTTGGCCCGGAAGCATCCGGGTGTCCCCGCCGTCGACGATCTTGACCTTGCGCAGCATCGAGCGAACGATCACTTCGATGTGCTTGTCGTTGATGTCGACGCCCTGCGAGCGGTAGACCTTCTGCACTTCCTGCACCAGGTAGTTCTGCAGCGCGGTCTCGCCCTTGATTCGCAGGATGTCGTGCGGGTTGAGCGAGCCTTCCGCGACCGGCTGACCGGCCGTGACCTGCTGTCCTTCGATCACGCTGAGGTGCGTGTTCGACGGGACGTCGACTTCGTGGTCGACGCCTTCTTCGTCGGTGACGAAGACGACGCGCTTGCCCTTCTCCTCACCGAACTTGATCGTGCCCGCGACCTCGACCACCGGCGCCTCGCCCTTCGGCTTGCGCGCTTCGAAGATTTCCTCGACACGCGGGAGACCGGTGATGATGTCTTCCTGCGCGACGCCGCCGGTGTGGAAGGTGCGCAGCGTGAGCTGCGTGCCCGGTTCACCGATCGACTGTGCCGCGATGATCCCGACCGCCTCGCCGATGTCGACCTTGAGGCCGGTCGCGAGATTGCGGCCGTAGCACATCGCGCAGACGCCGTACTTCGCCTGGCATGCGAGCGTCGAACGGATCTTCACCGTCTTCACGCCGGCGGCCAGGATCGTCTTGGCCTTCTCTTCGTCGATCTCTTCATCGCGTCGGACCATCTTGTCGCGCGAGTTCTCCGGGTTGCGGATGTCCTCGGCGGCACGGCGGCCGATGATGCGGTCGTAGATCGGCTCGATCGTCTCTTTGCCGACGGTGATGTCGGAGACGAGGATGCCGTTCGACGTTCCGCAGTCTTCTTCGCGGATGATGACGTCCTGCGCGACGTCGACGAGACGGCGCGTCAGGTAGCCCGAGTCGGCCGTGCGCAGCGCGGTGTCGGCGAGACCCTTGCGAGCGCCGTGCGTCGAGATGAAGTACTCGAGGACGGTCAGACCTTCTTTGAGCGAGGCTTTGACCGGGATCTCGAGGATGCGGCCCGACGGGTCGGACATGAGTCCGCGCATACCGCCGAGCTGCTTGACCTGCGCGATCGAGCCGCGCGCGCCGGAGGTCGCCATCATGAACACCGGGTTGAGCGGGTTCTGAGCGGCCTGCATCGCGCCGGTGACGTCGTCGCCGGTCTTCTGCCAGATCTCGATCGTCTTGTTGTAGCGCTCGTCGTCCGAGATGAAGCCCTGGTCGAACAGACCGTGGAGCTCGTCGACCTCGGCCTGCGCCTTGTCGAGCAGCTCGTGCTTCACTTGCGGCACGATGATATCGCTGATCGAGACCGTCGTCCCCGACTGCGTCGCGTAGTGGAAGCCGAGCGCCTTGATCGCGTCCAGGAACTCCGCCGTGGCGGCGTTGCCGAACTTGCGATAGCTCTCGGTGATCAGCTTCTTGAGCGCGGCCTTGTCGAGGATGTGGTTGAGGTACGGGTAGTTCCACTCGAGCGGGAACGCCTCGTTGAAGATCACCCGGCCGGCCGTCGTCTTGAGGCGCTTGCCGTTGATGCGCACTTCGATCCACTCGTGCAGACCGATCAGACGATGGTTGAGGGCGGTGACGGCTTCGGTGCCGTCCTTGAACGCCGGCAGCATCGCCGAGCCGTCTTCGTTGAGGCGCGTCACGCCGTTCCGTTCGACGGGCGATGAGTAGAGCGCGTCGGAGTCGAGCTGCGCCTTCGCGGGGCCCTTGTACTCGTCGGGCTGGAACGTGAGCCAGTACAGACCGAGGACCATGTCCTGGGTCGGGATCGACACCGGGTTCCCGAACGAGGGCTGAAGGATGTTGTTCGCCGAGAGCATCAGGATGCGCGCTTCCGCCTGCGCACCGGCGCTCAGCGGAAGATGCACGGCCATCTGGTCGCCGTCGAAGTCGGCGTTGTACGGCGTGCAGACCAGCGGATGCAGATGGATGGCTTTGCCTTCCACCAGCACCGGCTCGAACGCCTGGATGCCGAGACGATGGAGCGTCGGGGCGCGGTTGAGCAGCACCGGGTGCTCGCGAATCACTTCGTCGAGGACGTCCCACACTTCCGGGCGGACGCGTTCGACCATGCGCTTCGCGCTCTTGATGTTGTGCGCCTGACCGCGGTCGACGAGCTTCTTCATCACGAACGGCTTGAAGAGCTCGAGCGCCATCTCCTTAGGCAAGCCGCACTGGTGCAGCTTGAGGTTCGGGCCGACGACGATGACCGAACGGCCCGAGTAGTCGACGCGCTTGCCGAGCAGGTTCTGACGGAACCGCCCCTGCTTGCCCTTGAGGATATCCGAGAGCGATTTCAGCGGACGGTTGTTCGGCCCCGTCACCGGACGCCCGCGGCGCCCGTTGTCGATCAGCGCATCGACCGCTTCTTGCAGCATGCGCTTCTCGTTCTTGATGATGATCTCGGGCGCGCTCAGCTCCAGCAGCCGCTTGAGGCGGTTGTTGCGGTTGATGACGCGGCGATAGAGATCGTTCAAGTCGGACGTTGCGAAACGGCCGCCGTCGAGCTGCACCATCGGGCGCAGCTCCGGCGCGATCACCGGCACGGCGGAGAGGATCATCCACTCCGGCTTGTTGCCGCTGGCGAGGAACGCTTCGACGACTTCGAGCCGCTTGATCGCCTTGATGCGCTTCTGGCCCGAGGTCTCTTTGAACTCGCGGCGCAGATCTTCTTGGAGCTTGCGCAGGTTCAGGTCGCGCAGCAGCTCGCGGATCGCTTCCGCGCCCATGCCGGCCTTGAAGCGCGTGCCGTACTTCTCACGGCTCTCGCGGTACTTCTGCTCGGTGAGGATCTCGCGCTTGGTCAGCGTCGTGTCGCCCGGATCGGTCGTCACGTACGCGGCGAAATAGATCACCTTTTCGAGCTGGCGCGGCGACATGTCGAGCAGGATGCCGATGCGCGAGGGCACGCCCTTGAAATACCAGATGTGCGTGACGGGCGTAGCGAGCTCGATGTGGCCCATCCGCTCGCGGCGCACTTTCGCGCGCGTGATCTCGACGCCGCAGCGGTCGCAGATCATCCCCTTGAAGCGAATGCGCTTGTACTTGCCGCAGTGGCATTCCCAGTCTTTGGTCGGCCCGAAGATCTTCTCGCAGAAGAGGCCGTCCCGCTCGGGTTTGAGCGTGCGGTAGTTGATCGTCTCAGGCTTCTTGACTTCGCCGAAAGACCACGCACGAATTTGTTCGGGCGACGCGAGCCCGATCCGCATCGCGTCGAAATTGTTGACGTCGAGGAGGTTCATCGATTCCTTTGCTCAGCGCGTCGGACAGACAGAGGCGGCCGAGGTGACGTCAGGAGAACCGGGTGGCTGGGGTTTTCGTTGGACGGAACCGCCTGGAGGACAGGCTGACACGGCTGGTCGTTCCAACAGAAAGAGACCCCAGGAGACGCCGGTCTTGACGTTCCTTGGGTCCGCGTTATCGGCCGAAGGGCATAGGCAGGTATTATATCAGAGAGGCCCCCGAAACTCAAGGCAGTAGCTAGGGGGGGTATTGGGTCGCTTTGACTTGACGTTGGCGGCTTGGCGCCTTGCCTAAAACGCCTGCCCAGGCGCCGGGGCGCCGCGCACAGCGAAAGTAGCGTGGGCTGACGCATCGGGGCTGTCGTCCAAGAATAGCCGCCACGCGTAGCTTCCCGGTGGTAACGGCAGGTTAGGCGCGTAGAACGCAAAGGCGAAGGGCAATTCGCTTGCCGGTGGCGTCCCCGGCGCTGGGACCACCTCAAAATCGGCGCCGACCTCCACTTGGATATCGCCAACCGGGGTGGGCACCGAAATCGCGTTCTGATCCAGGCCGTACAGTCTCACGACTAGATGGCGGCGCCTGCTGCGGTCATTCCAAGGGACCACAACCTGAACGGCAACGCCCATTGAGACAGGGCCCGGGCCTAATATATTAACCCCACCACCAACGATGTATAGCTTGCCCGCATGGACTTGAGCAAAGTCAGCGAGCGTGAGCCAGGCGCTCACGCGATGGCGAGAGACTGTTCGGTGACTTTTCGTGGGGTGGCGGTGGCGGGTCGCCTAGATGACTTATTTAGCGGAGTAGACGAGTTGGAGATCGTCATTACGGTTCCGCGCAGCCCTGGCACCATACGGTCAACAAACGTCCTATCAAGAACAATCAGCCATTCATAGCCAGAAGGGTCCGAAGGATCGGGGAGCGGGTCGCCGTCCTCGATCATACCGTCAACGTGCCAGCGGACCGCTTGATCCAGCATAGCGATGGCGTCGGCTTGGTCCGACCCGACAACGGCGACTCCAGGCATATCAGGAAGGTAGGCTCCGACGCTGCCATCGGGCGCCTGCTCAAAGACGATTCCATACATCATCGCAAGCCTGCCTGCTTCAAGATACTGTTGAGTGTCCCTGGCGGAACGTCCGCGCCGTCGCGACCGGCGATAGTCACACGCCCACGCTTAGTTGGATGGACGTACTGCTCATGGCTGCCCTCTTGTTGGCGTACAGTCCAGCCGTCATCACGAACCATGCGTCGAACCTCCCGGTACTTCAACGGCCTTCGCTCATGTCTCGTCACAATCTTCGCTAGAGCGTGTAGCTAAACCGTTGCCAGCGTAGAGATACCCTCAATCTCCGTATCGGTTCCACGGCGAAAGCCTTGACTATGCGTGACCGCTCACGCATAGTAGGAGCATGAATCGTTTACCTCTGGACCTGGGAGCCCACATCCTGGCTGCCTTAGTCGAAGGGACGAGCGTCCGTGGAGCTGCCCGGATGTGCGGTGTCCAGAAGAATACGGTCCTGCGCCTGCTTGCCGAGGTCGGCGACGCCTGCGGCTTCTTCCACGATGACCTCGTTCGTGGCGTCCGCGCGAAGCGGATCGAGGCGGACGAGATTTGGTCCTACTGCAAGGCCAAAGAGCGGAACGTCCCGGCCAACAAGAAGGGCGACGGCGTTGGCGATCAATGGACCTGGATCGCGATGGACGCTGATACGAAGCTCGTCATTTCGTGGCTGCTCGCGAAGCGCGAGCTATGGTGCGCGCGGGTGTTCATGTGCGACTTGCGCGAGCGCACCATCGGTCGCGTACAAATCTCCACCGACGGCTTTCGCGGCTACCTTCCGGCGATTGAAGAAGCGTTCGGATCGGACGCGGATAACGGACAAATCATCAAGCAGTACGGAAGCATGGGACAGGGCCGGGATCCCGAATCGCGCTACTCGCCCGCGCAAGTCTCGTCGTTCTATCGCGTAGCGGTTTCAGGCAATCCCGTCATGAGCGATATTTCAACATCGCACGTTGAGCGAAAGAACCTCACGCTGCGTATGTCGTCGCGCCGGTTCACGCGACTAACGAACGGCTACAGCAAGAAGGCGTTGAATCTAAACCGCGCGCTCGCGCTGCACTTCATGTACTACAATTACGTTCGCAAGCATTCAGGAATCAAAGGCAAGACGCCGGCACTCGCCGCGGGCCTTACCGATCGCTTCTGGACGCTGCACGACCTCGCTAACCTGCCGGACGTGCTCCGCAACCGCGAGGCGGCCTAAGAAGTCGCTTTATCATACTGCGGACGGCTTTCGCTAGGATTCGTGGCATGACCCAAAGCGAAGTTGTTTGCTACCGGCATCAAGCGGCTTGAGGCCGCCGTTGGGCTCCTCAGCGCGCGGGTCGCTGCCCTCGAAAAAGCGGACCGCGCGCGGCCGTAAAGCCCCGCTCGCTAGGCGCCCAGGCGAGCCCTTTTGGGGCGCACGAGAAATCTATGGTGAGCACCATAGATTTTTACTTGGGCAAAATCCTGCCCCTCAATACTCCCACCACGACGTTAGCGTGACGTCACGATCGTGTCCCCGTGCGTGGTGTATGAGGCGGGTCGCCTAGGATAGAGGGCGGCCATCGTGGCTCTTGGCGAAGGTTGTTTTTGCACAAACGACTTTCCGCGAAGGGACACCACGATGGCCAAGGTCAGTATGGCACTCGCCGAGCTCGTTGAGAAGGGGGCCCAGGACGATGTCGTCCGCGAGCTCCTCGCTCACGTCGCCGAGCGGCTGATGGAGTTCGAGGTCGAGCAGCGCACGGGTGCGGAGTACGGCGAGCGAACGTCCGAGCGTAGCAACAGTCGCAACGGGTATCGCGATCGGCTCTGGGAGACGCGGGTCGGCTCGGTCGATCTGCACATTCCGAAGCTACGTCGCGGCTCGTATTTCCCCGCATTCCTGGAGCCGCGTCGGACCGCCGAGAAAGCCCTCGCAGCGGTGATCCAGGAAGCATACATTCAGGGCGTCTCGACGCGATCCGTCGACGAGCTGGTCAAGGCGATGGGCATGACTGGGATCTCGAAAAGCCAAGTGTCGCGACTCTGCGCTGATATCGACCAGCGCGTAAACGCGTTTCTCACGCGACCGCTCGAAGGAGACTGGCCGTATCTGTGGATCGACGCGACGTACGTGAAGGTGCGCCAAGCCGGCCGCATCATATCGGTTGCGGTGATATCGCCGTCGCCGTAAACACTGACGGCGTAAGGGAAATCGTCGGTGTGGCCGTTGGCCCGAGCGAGGCGGAGCCGTTCTGGCTCGAATTCTTACGCGACCTCACGCGACGTGGCCTGCGCGGCGTCAAGCTCGTCATCTCCGACGCGCACTTGGGGCTCAAGGCGGCGATCGCGAAGGTGTTCAACGCGACGTGGCAACGCTGCCGCGTGCACTTCATGCGCAACGCTCTGGCGTACGCGAACAAGGGTCAGCGGCAGATGGTTCTCGCCCTGATCAACACCGCCTTTGCGCAAGAGACGACGGAAGCCGCGCACGAGCAATGGTGCGTCGTCGCCGATCACTTCCGAACAAAGCTTCCTAAGCTCGCTGCTCTCCTGGATGAGGCCGAAACCTCGGCGGGCAGTTCAAAGTGTACCAGCCGCGGGCACTTCAAAATGTACCGGCCCGAGCGTGGTAGGATGATCGCAATCGTTGGCTAGGCTGAGGCCTTTGCCTTCTGGTGGCGGGCGG
>Ga0075522_10004199_pt1 | contig 10333 bp, 5 predicted proteins | sample NGEPerA_FD_74796 | JGI IMG/M metagenome (GOLD analysis project Ga0075522, IMG submission 74796) | Arctic peat soil microbial communities from the Barrow Environmental Observatory site, Barrow, Alaska, USA - NGEE PermafrostL2-A | ecosystem: Environmental > Terrestrial > Soil > Wetlands > Peat ...
CATGGAACCGCCGTCGCTGCGATCCCCTGCCTATTGTCCACGCTCTCCCTTGGCTCATTGGAACCCATTCGCGTAAACTTGCCATATCCCGGACGCCTGTGGCGTCCCGCCCGTGCATATTTTCATGGACCTGCGAATACCTCGACTTCCAGAATTTCCCAGCCGTCGGCACGGACGAGACGCCCGTGTCACATTGAATCAACTGCGGACGAACGATCTGGGCGTTGTGACGATCTGGCCGCCCGCTGCCGGGCCGCTGGATTTATCGAGGAACCACCTCAACAAACACCGCTATTGATCGGAGAACTGCGCCAACTCTTCCTTCGCCTTGTCGGCGAAGCTGGTTCCGGCGAAATCCTTGATGACGCGCTCGTATTTTGCCTTGGCCAAATCCGTCCGGCCCGAACGCTTGTAGCTGTCGGCCATGCTCAAAGCGGCTCGCGCCTTGACGGATGCGGCGGATTCGCGGGCTTTCTTAACCAGTTCGGGATTCTGTTGCTCGTAAATCTTCACCTGCCCGGCGGCGGTGGTTGCCGCCTCGGTGCCGGCGTAGTCAGCGGCGACTTGCTTGAAATGGGTATAGGCCTGCTCATCCCTCTTCTGATCCTGCAGCTTCTGCGCGACGGCCAGAGCCTCTTGCGAGCGGGTCTTCATCTCCGCATCGTGTTCCGATTTTTTGGCGGCGGCCAGCGCGCTCTTCACTTCGGGCTTGGCCATCAGCTCGGTGAGCTTTTTCCTGGCCTTGGCGGAGACGGGCAGTCCGGGCATCCCCTGCGACAAATCCTGTAACCGGCTGACCGCCTGCAGATAATCACCGGACGTGACCAGCCCATCGACATCGCCGAGCATCGCGTCGGCGGCATCCGCCAACTTCTTTTGAACGTCGGTGGCGCGGGCCGCGAAATCGGCATCCGCCTTTGCCGCCGCCGGCACCTTCGCCATCAGTTTCAGCGCGCCTTTTGCGTCCTTGGCCGCCAGCTTCTCCTCGACTTGATCGAGCACCTTGGTCGCGTCGGCCATCACCTTCGGATCGACCAGGAACGGCGGATGATTCTTGAAGGCATCGTCGATCGCCTGATCCAGCCCGGCGGCCGGATGGCCGGTCCAGAGGACCGTGCCGTCGGGGCCGACAAGGAATGTGCGGGGAATGCTATCGACGCCGAACAAATTCGATAGCTTTGGGTCAATCGTCTGCGGCCAGGAGAGGCCCGCGGCCTTGGCGCCATTTTTCATGGCCGCCGCATCACGATCCAGGCTCACGCCAAGCAGGATCAGCCCGCGCGTGCCGTACTTTTTATTGATGTCCACCATGTGCGGCGCCTCGTGCATGCACGGGCCGCACCAGGTCGCCCAAAAGTCGATCAGCACCAACTTGCCCTTGAGCTTCCCGAGGTTGATGGAAGCGCCGTCCACTGTTTTCATGGAAATGGAAGTGACCGAATCGCCCTTCCCGATGGCGCCTTGAGCCGTTGGAATCAAGCACGCCAATGCACAACTGGCCACGATTGCCGCGAAACGTTTCAGCATAAAATGCCCCGATCTGCCAAAAAAGTGATTTGGACCGCCACTACGCTAGCAATCCGTTGACACGCCGTCAACGGATATTCCGCGTGAAACTTCGCAAAAACGCACTATATGTCAGCCAGCGATGGAATTGAACCAACTTCCCGCCTTCCAGTGGTACTAACGCGCCTATTGAAGTTTTGTTGCTGGAATGTTTGACGGCACAGAGATTGGAAAGTTTCAAAACGGGGATTGGACGCACGCCAAAAATGGAGCAATTGGATCATCCGTGGTATGAAGCTCCCGGATCATGCTGGAAAGTTCATCCATCGAGAAGGAACCAACGCTCCTCGCCGTCCCGTCGCAGCCCGAGCCGCCGCGCTATTGGTGGCTTCGACGGCTTACGTTGCTGGGCGTGTTGCTCGTACTGGGCGTGGCGGGTTTGCGCTGGTGGTGGGGCCACGAAGCGCAGCGGCGGATTGACGCGATCATCGCCGACGCCCATCGCCGGGGAGAGCCGATATTGCCGGGGGATTTTGTGACGCCGGGTCGGCGCGGGCCGGCGAAAGCGCTCTTGCCCCGGGGACGCATCTTTGCGTGGAGCCCGGCGGAACTGAAATTTGCCGACGCCTTTGATGCCTTTAATCTCGCCGCACCCCCCAATGCGGCGGATCGCGCGATGATACGCGGCATGATGAAGGCGCACGCCGGCTTACTTGCGCGCGTGCGCGCGGCACGCGGGCTTATTGGGGTAGCCGGCGACGCGCCGTTGGCAGTCTCAGATTTCGCGGCGGTCTATTCGCTCAGTGGGTGCCAGGATTTGTCCCTGCTGCTGGATTTGTCCGCGGTTGAATCGCATGCCGCAGGGAATGACGCTGAAGCATTGGAATACATTCGTGATATGGGCACGGCCGCGGACGCCGCGACGGACGGGAATTTGAGCGGCATCTCGTACCTCGTGGCCGGCCACATCACATACTTTGAGGCCGAGGAAGCGATCCAAATGGCCGACGCGCTGTGGATCGCTCGTGACGGCAGCGCGACGCCCACTGGAGCCGCCAACCGGGCGCAGGTACAGGGACTGATCGCGGAACTGGCCGATGGACGAGATCGACGGGCGGCGGGCGTGCGGATGTGGGAAATTGAGCGATCAACGGCGCTGCGCGGCGAGCGCGATGACGCCGATTCACAACTTCATCCCGCCGCCCTCGCGTACCTCGGACTTCCCATCTTTCATTTGGCGCGCGTACGCCAGGCGCGCGAGCTTGGCCCGGAGATCGGCGCGGCGCGGCAGGCGCAATACCCGGCGGCGATTAAAATGCTGCCGACGCACACCCGCTACAAGCCGCCGCTGTCTATCCTGCAGAATGTCGCGGCGGGAGGCGCATTCTACGCTTCCGGGGACCCGAGAGGCATGTTTCGTAGAATATATGCCGCCTTACTGACTCGCCGGGTGGCTGCCACCGCCTTGGCAATCCGGCTTTATGCGGCCGATCACGATGGGCATCCGCCCGAAACATTGCCGCAACTGGTCCCCCAATACTTGCCTGGCGCCCCGATTGATCCGTTCGCGGCGGATGGCCGGTCGCTGCGCTATCTTCCTCACCGCAACCCGCCGGTGATTTATAGCGTGGGCGAAAACGGGACCGACGAAGGCGGCGCGGCCGGATGGACGCCGGGGCATTTTTTTCGGATGCTCGTCTGGCATGGCGCGGACGTCGTGTTTCCGCTTCGGCCTGCGACGACCGCCCCGACATCCGCGCCGGCTGGATAATGCTGCTCACCGCAGGCTCAGAATCACGATCGCGACAAACCCATACGCCACCGGCAAAAGCCCCAACGTCAGCACGGCGAGCAATCCCCACATCAGCGGCAAACACACGGCAAGCATGAGAACACGGGGGTGACCGCAGCCCGTCGTGTTGCGCAGCAATACCAACGTGCTGCGCCACCAGGCAAACACGGGCGCGGCTGCGATAACCAATATCACCGTTACGAGTACCGCTTCAGACACAATCTCCGTGGTTGAGCCTTCGAATTCCATTGGCATGATCGAAGCGAAGACCGGACTTAAGGCAATAAATATCGGCGTCCATGCCAGCGGCGCGCAGGCGTAGTAGCTCAGGGCGACCGCGCGGTTCTGCCGCGCGATGGACATGTATCGCGGATGGAAGAAGTAGCTGGCGGCGCCGGTTGCGCCTTTGAGGAAGAGCCACAGGCAAAAACCGGCAAATGCCACGCCCAATGCTTCCAGCGCGCCGCCCAACGTCTTGGCAAAAGATTCGACGGTTGGATGCGGGACATTCATCACAAGCCAACCCCTGGCGCCGAACGACCCGGAAACGTATGCCTGCGTATAGTACGCCCACAACCCAATTCCCAGCAGCGGGAGGAACGCCAGCAATACGGTTACATTTTGAAAGCTTCTGGCATCGCCCAGGCTCACCGGCTGGTCCATATTGGCCGCGAAACGCCGGGGATGCGCGAGCGCCAGCCATGCGGTTTGAAGGTAAGCGCGGAACCAACCGATATTGCGCCGCAAGACCCACGGAATCCGTGGACCGGCCAAAGCCGCGCGATCGATAACAACCCCGCATTCCGGGCAGCGCTCGCCGACCAGCGCGCGAAGATCGTAATTGCAACCGGGACAGTGGAGGACATTGTCTTCGCCGGGGTCGATTTTCGGCGCGGCTGTCGCCGCAGTGCCCGGCGAGATCGTGGGCGCGATCGGAGGCGTCACGGAGTGATCAAGATTGGGCACGTTTTCGATGGGCACGCATGCATGATACCTGTGGCCTGGGTTCAATGGGAGTTGCGAGATTTTCCGTTGCCTTGCAGAATATGTGTTGCGCTTCCCCTCCCTCGGCATACGCTCTGTCCACGGAAGCAGAGAAGCGGCGGGGACGCCGCTTCTACGGTTCGCCCGAAAACAGCTTGACCGCTCGCCAACGCGGCTCGGCTCCATACGTAGAAGCGACGTCCTCGTCGCTTTCCGGGCGCGCTGCGCTTGTGGAGAAGACATGCGGCTGGGACGCCACGCCTCCCCCGGAGCACCGGGAGAGGGAGAAGAGCTTGGCCCGCGTGCGAATTGGTTGATGAGCTATACGCATGGTATATTTCCCACGCACCGGGCGCGCCGCGCCCGGCATCCGACGCCGCTAAAAGGATGGGTTATATGTGGGACGAATCGGCTCCTTCCGTCGAGGGTGAACCGCAGCCGTTGGAGCCGGGCGAGGCGGCGGGTGATCCGCTGTGGACCGATGGGCAACTCATTCGGCTGGAGAACGAATGGCGCCGCGCGCAGCGGTCGTTCGCGTATCATCCTTCCATCGGCATCGCCCCGTTGCGCGGCGATCCGCCGCATGAATATCGGCTCGACTTTCGCGTGCGCACGCTGGTGATCAATGAGGCGGGCGAACTGCAATATGTGGATTCGGTGTCGATGCACGTCTGGCTGCCGCCGGGCTTTCCAAATCAGCCGCCGGTGGTGAGGCCGATGGTGGGAGTGTTTCATCCCAATGTCGTTTGGGAGGGCGTTTACATCACCAATCCCTGGCAATCGACCGATACCCTCGTGGAATTTGCGGCCCGGATCGGGGAATTGCTCGCGTTCCGAAATTACGATCCGCAGAGCGTGGTGAACGCGGCGGCGATGGATTGGCTGGAACAAAACAGCGGCGCGTTGCCGCTCGATACCCACAGCGATTTCGACGCCAGCGCCGATGGCGAGCCTCTGGGCCGCATCATGCGCCTGGGGCCCGGCACGCTGGAGCAGATTCGCCGCGCGCTCGACGACATGCGGTTTGCACTGGTCGCCGAGCATGATGCGCCCAGCGCCGCGGAAGTCGAAGCGTTCGCGCGAGACACGCGGGCCGCGCTGAACCTGTTCCTGGACAACGACATCCCCGAGAAATTGCGCGAGCAGGCGAGCGAGTTTGACAACTGGTGCCGGGAATTGCCGGCGTCGGTGCCGCTGTGGGATTACCTGCGCCGCCAGCGCACGGCCGCCTTATCATCCGAAACGGCCGTGCTGGCGCTGCGCGACGTTGCAAACGCGCTTGAAAAACAGTTCCAGGATCTGGCGGCCCTGGTCAACGGCGCGACGATTGACTCGGCCGAGTCGGCGGCGAAGGCCATACCGCCGATGGCGGCCCTGGCCCCGATTCAACTGGCGCTGCCGCCGTTGGCGCGGGATTTTGAGCAGCGGGTGAATGCGTTGCGGGCGATGCTCGATTTGATGAAGACCCCCCCGCCGCACGTTACGGTGGCGCCCGAGGGTTCGCTGGGCCGGCGGCTTGCCTCGCAGGCCGATTCCGTGCAGCAGGGAAGCGCGGCTGCTTCCAAGATCGCCCAGGATGCGCTGACGACTTTTGAGCCGTTGAGGCGGCAGGCGCTGGCGGAAGTCAGCGCGGTCGAGCAGGTCGTCGGTTGGCGCGAATACATGGACATGTTCGCCAAGGCCCACGCGCTTGAGCAACAGGTGGCGACATGGGGCAGCGCGGGCGTTCATGCGTATTTTATCGAAAACAGTTCCGGCTCGTTTGGCCCGTTTCAGTTTGAGGAGCCGCTTGATCTGGGCGGCACGCGCGTCGCTATCCGCAACATGCAGGGTCGGCAGATCGACGCGATTGACGCCGTCGGTTTGCAGGCGCTGGGAAATGCCGACGGCGGCACGGTTTCGATCATCGTCGGACAAACCCAAGCCGAGCAAGGATACGATACCGCCTTCCGCCTGACCGATCGCTGCGATGATCTGGCGGTGCAGTTTGACTTCATCGGGCGCAAAACGGCCGATGCCCTGGCCGGGTTGCAGCGGCCCGTGGCACATTCCAAAAGCTGGTGCGGAAAAGTCTGCTCGCTGCTGGCCTCCCAGGTGTCGCAGCAAAACCTTCGCGTCGCGCATCGCAAGAGCGCACACCGTTGGAAAGCGCTCATTCTCGACCTTGGCCCACTCCTGCGCTTCAAGGAACGGCTGGCGACGTATCACCTGCTGATGCGAATGACCGAGGCGACGCCGCGCGTGAAGGAACTGATCGTGCAGGCGCGGGCGCGGCACGCGGACGCCACGCAAAAGATCGCCGTTATCATGTCCAAATCCAGCCGGGATGTGGAAACCGACCGCATGATCATCCCGCCCAAATACGCCAGGAGCTACAGCGACGAGATGCAGTTGCGCGATGAGGCGAAGCATGAGGTTGCGCGGTTGGAGGCGCTTCTCAAGCAAATCGCCCGTGAGTTGGCCGTGCGGCTTTCCTCGCCGCGATATTGCGGGCGGCCTGAACTTCCGAGTTTTCATTCGCTGGCTCCATTGCCGGATTCGATTGCGCAACTGCGCGAGGTGATGGGGGATGGCCCGTTGCAGGCATCCGCGGATCATCTTTCGCGGCTGCTGGGTGTGCAGCTTCCGTTCAATCCGCCTCCGGTTCCTCAAGCTCACGTCGTGACGCGACCGGCATCGCCCGGAGCGCCGGCGCGGGGGGCCGAGCCAACTCCGGCGCCGGGCGCGCCGGGCGATGTGTTTTCGTCGAACGATGACGTTGTCGGGGCTGGGTCCAAAGCGATTGGCACCGATGGGGGCCAAGACGCGGGCCTTGATTCGGTTGATCCTGGGTTCACGGCCTCCGAAATTGATACCGATGGTTCGGACGCGGCCGCGGATCAGGAGACCCTCATCGAAGACTTTTTCGGGGAACGCGATAGAGCAGGGGAAGGGTAAAAGGCCGTTCAAGAGGACTGAACGTCGCGATCGCGATTTGATTGGGGAGGGTTCGGTCCGTTCTGATGGGGTATTGCATGGTCACTGAAGTGACCATGCCAGGCGTTTCCTTATTCGACCACGACGAATTATGTTTGGGGATTTATTTCTTTCCTTCCTTGTTTGGATTTATTTCGGATTTCGTGTTTCGGATTTCGGATTTCTTCCCCTGCCCCTGGCCTGGGGTGTCGCGGTGAGAGGGTCCTCGGGCCAGGAATGTTTGGGGTAGCGGATTCTCAAATCCTTGCGGACTTGAAAGTAGGCGCTGCTCCAGAAGCTGGCCAGGTCCTGGGTGATTTGAACAGGGCGGAAGTTGGGGCCCAGAAGGTGCAGCACGACCGGCACGCGTCCCTGCGCGATGCGCGGCGTCTGCGTCCAGCCGAACAATTCCTGCAACCGCACGGCCAGGATCGGCTGCGGGCCGCCGGTGTAATCGAGGCGGATGCGGTTGCCGGTGGGAACTTCGATGGATTCCGGCGCGCATTCCTCGAACACGCGATCCAACGGAAAGGCCAGCGCGCCTAGTAATAGCGGAACGAGTGGGACACGCTTCAATTCCTCGACGCTCTTTTTCCCACTGGCGGCAAACTCCAGTAGATCGGCTAATTGAACCTGCGAAAATTCGGGCCAGGGATGTTCGGGCATGGCCTGACGGAGTAGGTTTAATCGCGCCAACCAGGAGCGGGCCGCCTCGTTGGCGGCGAAGAATTCGCCGGCCACAGGGCGAACCGCCTGCGCCAAGACCCGCGCGGCTTCTTCGGGATCGACCGCCGCATTGCGGTCTTCGCGAAGCAATAGATCGCGATAATGGATGGCGGTAAAGCCGACGACGCACTGGCGGGCCTCGTCGAACATCACGCCGCGCTCCCGGCGGATGGATTGGGGGAACAGTTCCTCAAGCCATTCGACCTGAATCGCGCTGGCGATGCGCACAACGGCCTGGCGGGCGATCTGGCGCGGGTCATGCCGGGCGTCGAGGGCGACGAAAAACTCGGCCTGCCGGACGGCGGATTCCGCGGCCAGGCGCACGCCGGTGCCGCCCACCATGACCGCCGCGTTTGGGTCCGCCCCGCGCCGGCGTGCCACGCGATCGGGATACGCCAGCAGCGCGAGCTTGAGAAGATCGTCTTCGTCGGCATTCGATTCAGGGGGCGCTTGCTCATGTGAATCGCGTGAGTCGCGTGAGGCGCGTGAATCGCGCGCCCCTCGCGCATGAGCCGGCGAAGAACCCGCCGGCCGCGAGCGGGTAATTCGACTTCCAACGCGTTCCAATTCATCGCGGACCCGGGCCACTTGCCGCGCCGCGCCAATGTCAATGCCCAGCGAGCGGCAAGCGCCGCCGAAGCGGTCCTGTTCGGCGCGGGCGAGCAGATCGAGGCGGAGCAGCAGATCGGAGGATGCCTGGACGGATCGTTGATGCAGGTCCGAGGGATCGCGCCAATCGTGGGAAACGATGTCTTTCTCCGAGAGCAGCGCGGCAATCGTCGCCCCTTCTCTTAGAAGCCCATCGTCCGCTGCCGCGATGAGCAACCGGCCCAATCGCGGATGAACCGGCAGTGTTACCAATCGCTTGCCAATCGGCGTGATGCGGCCATCGGTCTCGCTGGTGAGCGCGCCCAGCATCGCCAGCAGTCGCTCGGCGGCGGCCAGCGTTGACTCGGACGGCGGCTCGTACCAGCCGAACGCGCGCGGGTCGTTCCTGCCCCAGGCGTGCAGCATCAACACGGTCGCGCACAGATCGACGCGCTGAATTTCGGGTTGCTCGAACTCGCTCATGGCCTGCTCTTCCCGAACAGTCCAGAGCCGGATGCACCGGCCCGGCCCCGTGCGCCCGGCACGGCCGGCGCGCTGGGTGGCCGATGCCTTGCTGATGCGCGCAAGCTCCAGCCGGTCGAGCCCCCGCCGCGCGTCGTACCCGGCCACGCGGGCCAGGCCGCTGTCGATTACGGTGTGCACGCCGTCGATCGTCAACGACGTCTCGGCGATGTTGGTCGCCAGAATAACCTTGCGTCGATCGGCCGGCCGAAGAGCGGCGGCCTGCTCCTCGCCCGACAGCGAGCCGTGCAACGGCAGCAGCAGAAGATTCTCCCGCGCGGCGAACGGCGCCAGCCGGTCCATCGTTCGTCGTATCTCCTCAACGCCCGGAAGGAAGATCAGAACATCCGATGAACGATGGGACCCCATCCCGACTTGCAGCGGCGGCCCGGGAGGCTGCGCTTTTTCCGCGGCTTCGCCCCCAGGTTCATTCAAAACGTCGCTTATCGCACGCGCGACATGCTCGGGCAATTCCCTACTCTGCCCGAACGCAACTGCATGGGCATACACGATCTCCACCGGATGCGCGCGCCCTCGGGTCTGGATGATCGGACAATCCCCCAGGAACCGCGACACCGGCCCCGCCTCAAGCGTCGCGGACATGACGATGAGGATCAAATCCTCCCGCACGGTCTGGCGAATTTCCCGGAGCAGCGCGATGGCCAGATCGGTGTGCAGACTGCGCTCATGAAATTCATCCAGCAACACCGCGCCGACGCCTTCGAGAAATGGATCGTCGAGCAATTGACGCGTGAGAATGCCTTCGGTGATGACGCGCAGGCGGGTGTGCGGGCCGATGCGATTCTCGAAGCGGATTTGATAGCCGACTTCGCGCCCGATTTGCCAGCCATTTTCATCGGCGATGCGCCCGGCGGCGGCGCGGGCCGCCACGCGCCGAGGTTGGAGCATGACGAGGTTGGGATGTTCCGCGGATAACAGCCCGGCCCGCAAGATTGCCGGCGGCACGCGCGTCGTCTTGCCCGCCCCCGGCGGCGCCACCAACACCAACGAACGCTTTTCCCTCGCCGCGGCAACAATCGCCGGCAGATGCTCGTCAATCGGCAGGGACGTCATGGGCCCGCACTATAGCCGAAGACATTTCGGTGCCGCGCAACCCGCGGACCGCGACCGAAAAGGAATTTAGGTTCATCCGACTAATGCGTAGGTAGTTTCGTGTAAAGCGAAGATTTTAAGTTTGAAGAAGTCGGGGTCTCGGAAGCCGTATGCTTGTCGTTGCATGGTTTTGATCTTGTTATTTGT
>Ga0075522_10004200_pt1 | contig 10330 bp, 10 predicted proteins | sample NGEPerA_FD_74796 | JGI IMG/M metagenome (GOLD analysis project Ga0075522, IMG submission 74796) | Arctic peat soil microbial communities from the Barrow Environmental Observatory site, Barrow, Alaska, USA - NGEE PermafrostL2-A | ecosystem: Environmental > Terrestrial > Soil > Wetlands > Peat ...
GTCCGAGCCCGAGCCGGGCTCCGTCAGGCCGTAGCACCCGAGCGCCTCGCCGGACGCGAGCTGCGGCAGCCACTGCTGCTTCTGCTCGTCCGTCCCCCACTTCGCGATCGTCTTGCCGGCCAGGCCGTTGTTCACCGAGACGATCCCGCGCACCGACGAGTCCGCGCGCCCGAGCTCTTCCATCACGAGGCAGTAGGAGATCGTGTCGAGGCCCATGCCGCCGAACTCCTCGGGAAGCGCACAGCCGAGGAAGCCGATCTCCGCCAGCTTCGGGACGATTCCCTCGTCCATCCGCTCGCTGCGATCCCAGTCACGGGCGTGCGGAACGATCTCCCGGTCGCAGAACTCGCGGGCCGATCGGCGGATCAGCTCCTGTTCCGGCGTGAGAGTGAAGTCCATGTGCGTATTCTCCCTCACATGCCAAGGCTCGCGGGAAAGGTCGCAATCGTCACCGGTGCAGGACGCGGGATCGGGCGCGAGCACGCGCTCGCACTCGCCCAGGCCGGCGCCAAGCTCGTCGTCAACGACCTCGGCGGCTCGCTTGCCGGCGAAGGGAACGACCTCTCGCCCGCGCAGCAGGTCGTCCAGGAGATCGAGACTGCCGGCGGCGAGGCGATCGCGAACGGCGCCAATGTCGCCGACTTCGCGCAGGCCGGCGACCTGCTGCAGGCCGCCCTCGACACGTTCGGGCGGCTCGACATCCTCGTCAACAACGCTGGGATCCTGCGCGACCGGATGCTCGTGAACATGACCGAGGAGGAATGGGACAGCGTGATCGCCGTCCACCTCAAAGGACATTTCGCACCGACGCGCCACGCCGCCGCCTACTGGCGCGAGCGCTCGAAGGCAGGCGAAGAGGTGCACGGTCGCGTGATCAACACCTCGAGCCCCTCGGGCGTCTTCGGCAACATCGGCCAGGCGAACTACGGCGCCGCGAAGGCGGGCATCGCAGGCTTCACGCTCATCGCCGCACAGGAGCTTCACCGCTACGGCGCGACGGTCAACTGCCTCGCACCGAACGCCCGCACGCGGATGACCGAGGAGACGTTCGACATGGGCGCGCCGGCGGAGGGCTTCGACCCGCTCGACCCGTCGAACATGTCGCCGCTCGTCGTCGCGCTCAGCGCCGACGATGCGCAGAACATCACCGGCCAGGTCTTCCACGTCTGGGGCGGCGCGATCAACGCCCTCCAGGGCTGGAGCGCCGGCGAGCTGTTCGAGAGCGACGCCAAGTGGGACGCCGACGCGCTCCTCGGCGAGCTCGTCACGCGCTTCCCTGACGGCGTCGCACCGCCCGGGATGATGGCGGGCATGCAGGCCGCGGGCGGCCGCTCGCTGCGCGCGCAGTGACGGCGCGCCGGCGCATCTACCTGATGCGGCACGCACAGGTGCGCTACTTCGAAGGGCTGGATGCAGAGCAGGTCGTGCTCACGGAAGCGGGCCGCGAACAAGCGCGCGCCGCCGCAGACGCACTCGCGCGCGTCACGTTCGACCGCGTGGTCACGAGCGGCCTCGCGCGCACGCTCGAGACGGCGAGCCTCGTCGCGCCCGGGATCGAGCCCGAGTCGCGCTACGAGCTGCGCGAGATCGAAAGCGGCGAGCTCCGAGGCGTTGCGCCCGAGGACGTTCAGGAGCTGATGGCCACGGCATTCCGTGGTGTCGTGCCGCTCGACACGCGCTTTCTCGGCGGCGAGTCCGTCGGAGCGCTGTTCGACCGCGTGGTGCCGGAGCTCGACGCGCTGCTCGCCGACGAGAGCTGGGACGTGCTGCTCCTCGTCCTGCACGGCGCCGTCAACCGCGCGATCCTCGGGCACGCACTCACCGGCGAGCGGGTCTTCCTCGGCGGCTTCGAGCAGTCGCCCGCATGCATCAACGTCCTCGACGTCTCGGCCGACGGCAGCTCGATCGTCCGCGCCGTCAACCACACCGCCTACGACCCGGCACACGTCGACGCTCCGCGCACGACGACCATGGAGCACCTCTGGGAGGAGTACCTGGCGGCCAGAAGCCGCCGCCAGACCGGCTAGAACGAGGCCCCTTCCGCCTCGCCCGTGGATTCCGTAGGGTTACGGCCGGTCCGGATGGGTCTCCTCTCTCTCGAACACGCCTCACTTCGCTTCGGCGGCATCGTCGCGCTCGACGACGTGTCCCTCGACGTGCAGGAAGGAACGATCGCCGGCCTGATCGGGCCGAACGGCGCGGGCAAGACCACCGCGTTCAACGTGATCACGCGTCTCTACCGCGTCGACTCCGGCGACGTGCTCTTCGACGGCCACTCGCTGATGCACACGCCCGCGAGCCGGGTGATCAAGCTGGGCATCGCACGAACGTTCCAGAACGTCGAGCTCTTCCCGAACATGACGGTGCTCGAGAACGTCCTCGTCGGCGCGCACACGGTCTCACGCTTCCAGCCGGAGCGTGCCATGCGCAAGCGGGCGCTCGAGTCGCTCGAGCTGGTCGGGATCGCCGAGCACGCGCGCAAGCAGGCGGCCGGGCTCCCGTTCGGCACGCTCAAGCGCGTCGAGCTCGCGCGGGCACTCGTCTCGAAGCCGCGGCTGCTGCTCCTCGACGAGCCCGCCGGTGGGCTGAACCACGAAGAGGTCGAGAACCTCGGCTCCTTCATCAAGAGCCTGCGCGACGACCTGAAGCTGACCATTCTCCTGGTCGAGCACCACATGAACCTCGTGATGAGGATCTCCGACCACGTGCATGTGCTGAACTTCGGCCGGACGATCGCGAGCGGGCCGCCGGAGACCATCCAGCGCGATCCTGCGGTCATCGAGGCGTACCTCGGCGGCGAGCTCGAGGAGACGGCGTAGTGGCGGCGCTCCTGGAGCTCGAAGACGTCCGTGCACGCTACGGGCCCGTGCAGGCGCTGCACGGCGTGTCGCTCGACGTCGAGGAAGGCCAGATCGTCGCCATCCTCGGCGCGAACGGAGCGGGCAAGACGACGACGCTCCGCGCGATCTCGAACACCGTGCGTCGCGAGGGCGGCATTCGCTTCGCGGGCAAGGCGGTCGGGCGCGGCGGCCCCGACGACGTGGCCCGGCTCGGCATCGCGCATGTGCCCGAAGGACGCGGCACGTTCGCGGAGCTGACCGTGCTCGAGAATCTGCGGCTCGGCGCACACACGCGGCGCGGCTCGATCAAGGACGACCTCGCGCGCGTCTCGGCCTACTTCCCGTGGATCGACGAGCGGCGGAACCAGCAAGCAGGCACGCTGAGCGGCGGCGAGCAACAGATGCTGGCGCTGGCTCGCGCATTCATGCAGCGCCCGCGGCTGCTCATGCTCGACGAGCCGTCACTCGGCCTCGCGCCGCGTCTCGTAACGGAGATCTTCCGCATCATCAAAGATCTGAACGAAGAAGGTCTCACCGTTCTCGTGGTCGAGCAGAACGCGCACATCGCGCTCCAGCTCGCGCAGACGGCGTACGTGCTCGAAGTCGGCCGTGTCGCGCTGTCGGGACCGAGCGTCGAGCTGCAGCAGCACGAATCGGTGCGCAGGAGCTACCTGGGATACTGATGAGCGCCTTCGCCCGCAAGCTCCAGGCCGTCGCACAGACGCGCAAGACGACCACCGTCAGCACCGGCGCGTCGCTTCCCGTCATCGCGGCCCTCGTTGGTATCGCCGTCTTTCTCCTCGTCGGCTCGCTCTCGAGCAGCATCTTCGCGCAGCAGACCGTCGCAGGCCTCGCGCAGGGCGCCGTCTTCGGGAGCCTCGCGCTCGCGCTCGTGCTCATCTACCGCGCGACAGAAGTGATCAACTTCGCCCAGGGCGAGATGGCGATGGCGATGACGTACGTCGGCTACCAGTTGACGATCTGGGGCCTTTCGTACTGGCTCGCGTTCGCGTTGACGCTCGTGATCGCGTTCGTGTTCGGCGTCGCCGTGCAGCTCATCGTGATCCGCCCGGTGCAGCACCGCTCGGTGATCGCGGTCGTGATCGTGACGGTCGGCCTCTTCATCCTGACCGACGGAGTCGTCGCGTGGATCTGGGGCGCAGACCTCAAGTTCATGGCCGCCCCCTTCGGCAATCAGGTCTACCACGTCGGGAGCGTCGCCTTCGCGCGCCAGGATCTCGGCGTCCTGCTGGTCTCGATCCTGTCCGTGATCCTGCTCTGGCTGCTCTTCCAGTTCACGAAGATCGGGCTCGCGATGCGCGCCGCCGCGCTGCGTCCCGCCGCCGCGTCGCTCGTCGGCATCCGCGTGAACTGGATGCTTGCGATCGGCTGGGGCCTCGCCTCGGTGCTCGGCGCAGTCGCGGGGCTGATGACCGAGCCGACGCAGTTCCTCCAGCCGACGATGATGCAGGCCATCCTGATCTACGCCTTCGCGGCTGCGGTGCTCGGCGGGCTCGAGAGCCCGGCCGGCGCGGTGATCGGCGGCCTGTTGCTCGGCGTGTTCCTCAACCTCACCGGCCAGTACGTCGGCTTCGTGACCTCGGAGCTCCGCCTGCCCGCCGCGTTCGTCGTCCTGCTCGTCGTCCTCGTCGTGAAGCCGAACGGGTTGCTCGGCCGCAAACAGGTGCGTCGGGTATGAGAGCGCTGCTCCAGATGCGCCTCCTCGTGATCGCCGCAACGGTCGCCGTGATCGTCGTCCTGCCGTCGATGCTCGACGGCTACCACCAGGGCCTGGCGGCGCGCGTCGCGATCTACTTCATCGCGATCCTCGGGCTGAACATCCTGACCGGCTACACCGGGCAGATCTCGATCGGGCACGGCGCGTTCATGGCGATCGGCGGCTATACGACCGCCATCCTCTCGCACGACCACCACATGAGCCTCCTTTTGACGCTGCCGATCGCGCTCGTGATCAGCTTCGGCGTCGGGCTGCTCGTGGGCCTGCCGGCACTTCGGCTTTCAGGTGTCTACCTCGCGCTCGCGACGTTCGCGTTCGCCGTCTCGGTCCCGCAGTTCGCCCTCAAGTTCTCGAAGTTCACCGGCGGGAGCAACGGGCTTCAAGCCGACGAGTCGTACAGCCATCTGAAGCTCTACGTCGTGAGCTGGGCCTGCGCGGGCATCAGCTTCGTGCTCGCGTTCCTCCTCCTCCGGGGGAGGATCGGCCGCGCGTTCCGCGCGACGCGCGACAGCCCTGTGGCCGCGGCGTCCTCGGGTGTCTCGCTCCCGGTCTACAAGACGTTTGCGTTCGGCGTCTCGGCGGCGTACGCAGGCGTCGCGGGGTCGCTGTTCGTGATCGCGACGAACGGCTTCGCTCAACCGCAGGAGTTCGGAGTCACCCTCTCGCTCCAGCTTCTGATCGGCGCCGCCGTCGCCGGCCTCGGCTCCCTCTGGGGCGTTCTCGCGGGCGCGGCCTTCATCGGCCTCCTCCCCACCGTCTCGGCCAGCGCGCCGCTGATCGGCTCCGCGCACGGCCAGGACGTCGTCTTCGGGCTGATCGTGATCCTGATCATGCTCCTGTTGCCAAACGGGGTCGTGGGCGTCCTGGCCCGGCTCGCCCGGATGCGGCAAGCCCGCGATTGACTTGACTCACGGTTCAATTCGCGCTTGACTCGCGATTCAATCGCAACTATCTAATCGGATCCGCCAGCGTCATAATCGTCAACCCCGGTCTTCTCGATGCCGGGGCCAATCCCAACGTCATGGAGGGTCGGATGGGTATGAAAAGCAGAGTCCTGGCGCTGTTCGCCGGGGCCGCAATCGTTGCCGGAGTCGCGGTCACTGCCGCATCTGGCGCGCAGCGGCTTGATCCGGGCGTCACCTCGACTTCGATCAAGATCGGCGGCACGTTCCCGCTGACGGGGCCGGCGTCGCTCTACAAGACGATCCCGGCGGCCGAGAAGGCGTATTTCGACTACGTCAACGACCACGGCGGCGTCAACGGGCGGAAGATCGACTTCACGATCCTCGACGACGGCTACGACCCGTCGAGGACGGTGCCGCTCGCACAACAGCTCGTCGAGCAGGACAAGGTCTTTGCGGTCTACGGCAGCCTGGGCACCGCGCCGGGCCTTGCGACCTGGGGCTACCTGAACCAGCAGAAGGTCCCGCAGGTCCTTCTCGCCACCGGCGACTCCTACTGGGGCTTCTCCACCAAGAAGTACCCGTGGACGACGGGCTGGCAGCCGGACTACCCCGGCGAGGCCAAGGCATACGGCAAGTACATCGTCGCGAACATGCCGAACGCGAAGATCGGCGTCCTCTACCAGAACGACTCCTACGGCAAGAACTACTACGCAGGCCTGCGGGTCGGCCTCGGCGCGAAGAAGGGCAACATCGTCGACGCTGAGTCCTACGACGTCACCAACCCGAGCCTCACGCAGCAGATCCTTGCCCTGAAGAGCAAGGGCGCAGACACGCTCGTGCTGTTCTCGACGCCCACGCCGACGATCACCGCGCTCGTCACCGCGACGAAGGTCGGCTGGACACCCACCGCGACGTTCATCAACAACGTCTCTGCGAACCGCCTGTTCCTGCTCGCGGCTGCAGCCGCCGGTGCAAACGTCGACGGCGTCATCTCGACGTCATACGTCGCAAGCTCGACGACCCAGACCAACCTGCCGGGCGTCAAGCTCGCCACCTCGATCATCAATCAGTACGCGCCGGCGCTTCAGGCGAGCTTCGCTAGGGGTGACGGAAACGTCATGTACGGGTTCGGCAGTGCGTGGACGTTCGTCTACGCGCTCCAGCACGCGGGCAAGACGCCCACCCGGGCGGGCCTGCTGAAGGCGCTGAAGAGCCTCAACACCGGGGGCAACCCGTTCGTCTACCCCGGGATCAAGCTGCAGACGTCGGCGAAGGACAACTTCCCGATCGAGCAGGAGATCATGATCAAGTGGAGCGGCGGCGCGACCGGCGACTGGACGCCGTTCGGAAGCCTCATCAACAACGTTCGCTAGGACGACGACTCAGGCGGCAGGGGGAGGCTTCGGCCTTCCTCTGCCGCTCGTGCTCTAGCTCGGCCAGCCGTGCGTGGCGGGGCGCAGGTCGTACGTGCCCCCGTCGCGGCACTCGGCCGACCAGTACGTAGGCGTCTGCACCCGGCGTTCGGCGTACGTCGTGCGCCAGTAGTACGCAGCGATCCGCTGCCCTTCGGCGACCGTCGCGCCGAGGCTCGTCGCGACGAACCAGATCGACTGCATGCCGTAGCACTCGACCTGCTTCTCGAGCCGGTAGCCGAGCACGTGGTACGACTCGTGCGAGACGGTGGCGAGCGCGAGAGCCACGTTCGACGCACGCTGGAGGCAGGCGGAGTCCTGGCACGCGTCGGGGTCGTAGCTCTCCGGCGACTGCCGGAACAACGACAGATACGTGCACATCTGCGGCAGGAGCAGGAAGTAATCGGCCGGACCGTGCGGCGGCAGCAACGTGATCCCGGTGACCAGTCCACCGCCGGGCGCACTGACCCCGAGGTCTCCGCAGCGAACAGCGGGCGAGAGGCGCGTCAGGCGCTTCGCAACGGCCTCCGCCACCCGCTCCTCCGCGGTCGCCGGGCGATTCAGCAGCGCGGCGTCAGCCGGGCGCAACGGCCGCGCGGCCGCGTGCGCCGATGCCGCCACCATGACCGCGAGCGCGATTCCACCGAGCACGACGAGCAGGATCCGTGGTCGCATTCCTTCCCCATCGGCAAAAGGAGCGCCACTCTAGAGCAGGCCGGGGTCGGTCACGGGTGCCCGGCAGGCGAATCGCTCGCAGACGTAGACGGCCGCGCGGCCGTCTACGAGCGCCTTGCCGGCAAGCAGGGGCACCTCGTCGCCCGGGCCGAACGCGACGACGGTGTTGGCCTCGAGGCCACGAAGAGCGGCACGTGCGACCTCGCTCTCTGGGCCGCCCACGATCGCGAGCTCCCGCGACGGGGAGAGATGCAGGTCGAGCGCGCAGAGCGCCCACCCGAAGGCCGAGGGAGCGCGCGGGATCACGTCGCGGATGAGCCGCAGCACGCCCACTGCGCGCCGCTCGAGCTCGTCGTCGCCCCAGATCCGCGCGAGCCGGAGCAGCACGAAGGCGAGCATCGAGTTTCCCGACGGAGTCGGGTTGTCGTCGAGGTCCTTCTGGCGCGCGACGAGCACCTCGCCGCCGGCGGGCGTGAGATAGAACCCGCCGAGCTCGTCGTCGCCGAACAGCTCGACTGCAAGCAGGGCCAGCCGATGCGCCTCGTGCAGCCAGCGCAGCTCACCCGTCGCGACGTGCAACTCGTAGAGGCCGTGCGCGACGTTCGCGTAGTCCTCGAGGTATCCCGTGCCCTTGGCGACGCCGTTTCGCCACGTCCGGTACAACCGCGCGCCGTCCGAGAGCGGGCCGAGCAGGAACTCGGCGAGCTCGCGTGCCGCGTCCAGCCAGTCGGCGCGCTCGAGCCGCCTGCCGGACTCGGCCAGCGCAGCGAGCATCAGCCCGTTCCAGGCCGCGATCGCCTTGTCGTCGCGTAGAGGCTTCGGACGCTGCTCACGGAGCTCGAAGAGCGTCGCCCTCTCGGCCGCGCTCAGCCTGCCGCGCACGATGGAGCGGCCGTGCTCGAACGGCTGCAGCAGCTCCGCACGCCCCGGCCCGATCGCCGCCTCGAGCTCCTCGGCGGTCCAGCTGAACGTGAGCCCCTCGACACCGTCGGTATCGGCGTCCTGCGCGGACGCGAAGCCGCCGCCGTCGAGGCGCAGCTCGCGGAGCACGTACTCAATCGTGTCCTCGACGACGGCGCGGTAGCTCGACTCTCCCGTCAGCACCCAGGCGTGCAGGTAGACAGGCACGAGCAACGCGTTGTCGTAGAGCATCTTCTCGAAGTGCGGGACGAGCCATTCCGGATCGACGGAGTAGCGGTGGAACCCGCCGCCGATGAGGTCGTACATTCCGCCGGCACGCATGCCGTCGAGCGTGCCCAGTGCAAGGTCGAAGACGCCGCGGCGCAGGAGGAACTCGATCGTCGATGCGGGTGGAAACTTCGGCGCGCGCCCAAAGCCTCCCCAGCGATCGTCGTACTGCGTGCGCAGCACGCGCTCGGCTTCGGCGAAGAGGTCGTCGGTGAGCAACTCGGCAGACGGCATCGTGCGCGCGCTTCGCTGCAGCGACTCGACGAGCGTGCGCGCCTGGCTCGACACGTCGTCGCGCCGGTCGCGGTACGCCTCGCCGACCGCGACGAGCAGCTGGCGAAACGAAGGCAGGCCGTGACGCGGCTCAGGGGGGTAGTACGTGCCACCGAAGAACGGCTCGCCGTCCGGCGTCAGGAACACGGTCATCGGCCAGCCGCCCTGACCGGTCAACGACTGCACGGCCTCCATGTAGACCGCGTCGACGTCGGGACGCTCCTCGCGGTCGACCTTGATGTTCACGAAGAGCTCGTTCATCACCTCCGCGGTCGCGTCGTCCTCGAACGACTCTCGCTCCATCACGTGACACCAGTGGCAGGCGGCGTAGCCGACCGAGAGGAGGATCGGCTTGTCCTCGGCGCGTGCGCGCGCAAACGCGTCGTCGCCCCAGGCGTACCAGTCGACCGGGTTCTCCGAGTGCTGGAGGAGGTACGGGCTCGTCTCCTGCGCGAGGCGGTTCACAGACGGCGACCGTAGCGGTTAGGTTCGTGCGGATGCTGCAGATCGAGACCGAGCGGCTACTGCTACGGATGCCGCGGCTGGAGGATGCTCCGGCGCTGCTGGACTTCATGGGCGATCCCGAGGTGATGCGCTGGATCGGGTCGGAGCCGGGCGGCATCGACGTCGCGATCGAGCACATCGAGCGCTGGCTCAGGCGGTGGGACGCAGACGGCATCGGGACCTTCGCGGTCGTGCTCAGGGACGGCGGCGATCTCCTGGGGCGCATCGGGCCGCTCGTGTGGAACGCCCGCACCTGGGAGACGTCGTCGTTCGACGCGGCGGGCGATGACGCACAGGTCGAGCTCGGCTGGGCGCTCGCGCAGGCGCACTGGGGCCACGGCTACGCGACGGAGGCCGCGCGCGCGGTGCGAGCGTGGCTCTATGACGCGCAAGGAATCGAACACTTGATCTCGCTGATCGACCCCGTGAACACGCGGTCGGCGCGCGTCGCCGAGAAGCTCGGCGCCAAGCCGGCGGAGACGGTGCAGACGCCCGGCGGCGCGGCGACCGTCTGGGTGCATCCGCGTTGAGGACACAGATCGAGACAGAGCGACTCGTGCTGCGAATGCCCCGGCAGGAGGACGCCGGCGCGTGGAGCGTGGCGACCGACGACGCCGAGGTGATGCGATTCATCGGCGGCAGCGAGGGCGCCGCGAGCCAGTCGATCGAGCGGTTCCTCGAGCGCTGGGAGGCGAACGGATTCGGCCAGTACGCGATCGAGCGCCGCGAGGACGGCGCGTTCCTCGGGCGGCTCGGCCTGCTCGTCTGGGACACGCGCGGGTGGCGGCGGTCGAC
>Ga0075522_10004201_pt1 | contig 10328 bp, 9 predicted proteins | sample NGEPerA_FD_74796 | JGI IMG/M metagenome (GOLD analysis project Ga0075522, IMG submission 74796) | Arctic peat soil microbial communities from the Barrow Environmental Observatory site, Barrow, Alaska, USA - NGEE PermafrostL2-A | ecosystem: Environmental > Terrestrial > Soil > Wetlands > Peat ...
GCGATTCAACTTCACGCACACCAAAAGGCCGGTGTCTGGCGCATTTTACAGACACCGAACACGCTGCTGGCCCACGTCGTTGGCGCGGGCAAAACTTACACGATGGTTGCCGCCGCGATGGAGTCGAGGCGGCTCGGTTTGTCTGGCAAGCCGATGTTCGTCGTCCCCAACCACATGCTCGGCCAGTTCTCCACCGAGTTGCTGACGTTGTATCCGGGCGCAAACATCCTGGTCGCCGGCAAGGACGATTTTGAGACCCAGAGCCGCAAGAAACTTTTCAGCCGCATCGCCACCGGCAATTGGGATGCGGTCATTGTCACGCACTCCGGTTTTGAACGCATCCCGCTTTCGCGCGAAACCCAGGAGCGGTTTTTCAAGGAGCAGCTTCACGAATTGGAAATGATCAAACGCGAGCACACGGACAGTTCCAATCGCCGGTTGGTGAAAGAATTGGAGAAAGCAAAAAAGCGGCTCGAAGCTAAACTTCAGACGCTGGCTGCCGAACACAAAAAGGACAACACGTTGACCTTTGAAGAACTTGGCGTGGACCGGCTGCTCGTGGACGAGGCGCACTATTTCAAAAATCTGTTTTACGTCACCAAGATGACGCGGGTTGCGGGTCTGCCGCAGACGGCGAGCGAGCGGGCGTTCGACATGTTTTTGAAGGTGCGCCACGTCCAATCGCTCAACGGCGGGGGAGGCGTGGTGTTCGCCACCGGCACGCCCCTCGCCAACAGCATGGCCGAGATGTTCACCATGCAGCGGTATTTGCAGCATGATGAATTGAAGAAACACAACCTGCATCACTTCGACTCGTGGGCGGCAACCTTCGGCGAACCCGTGACCGCGATGGAGCTTTCGCCGGACGGTGCGGGCTATCGGCTGAACACGCGCTTTGCCCGTTTCATCAACGTGCCGGAATTGATGCAGATGTTCCGCCAGTCCGCCGATGTGCAGACAGCCGCAATGTTGAGTCTGCCGCGCCCGAAACTCGACGGTGAGAAGCCGACCATCCGTAACGCGCCAGCCACGGAGGAATTGAAGGAGTTCGTGCAATCGCTCGCCGCCCGCGCCGAGAGATTGAAAACCGGCCGCGTTGACCCCAGCGAAGACAACATGCTCAAAATCACATCCGAAGGACGGAAGGCGGCTTTGGATCTTCGCCTGATGAAACCGGCCGCGCCCGATGATCCGCAGGGCAAAGTGAATCTGGCCGTCGAAAAGATTTTTTCCATCTGGCAGGAATCCAAACCGGAGCGTTCCGCCCAGCTTGTCTTCTGCGACCTCTCTACACCGAAAGACCGGGGGTTCTCTGTCTATAATGATGCGGCGCAGAAATTGGAACGGTTGGGAATTCCCAGCAGCGAAATCGCCTTCATTCAAGATTACGATTCGGACGCTTCCAAGCTGACGCTGTTTCGTGATGTGCGCGCGGGCAAGTTTCGTGTGCTTTTCGGCAGCACGCAGAAGATGGGGTCGGGCACGAATGTGCAGGAGCGTTTGATTGCCTTGCACCATCTCGATGCGCCGTGGCGACCGGCAGACGTGGAGCAACGCGAAGGGCGCATTCTCCGGCAGGGAAATAAAAATTCTGTCGTGCAGATTTTCCGCTACGTCACGGAAGGTTCATTTGATGCGTATATGTGGCAGACGTTGGAGACGAAAGCGAAGTTCATCGCCCAAGTGATGAGCGGTGACATGACGATTCGCCGCCTTGAAGATTTGGACTCGGCCGCACTGACCTACGCCGAGGTGAAGGCTATCGCGTCAGGCAATCCGCTCGTGATTGAAAAAGCCCAGGTGGACGCGGAGTTGATCCGGCTCACGCGGCTGCGTTCCGCCCATGCCGAGGAACAATACCGCATCCGCTCCAATCTGCGCCGTTCGCACGAGGATGCCGAGGCGTTCACTGGAAGACTCACAAACTTGCGACAAGACATCGCCGCGCGACAGGACACTTCAGGTGACAAGTTCAGCATTGAACTCGATGGCCAGACGCTCGACAACCGGGGCATTGCCGGAGAATTGATTCTTCGTCGCGCCGAAAAGATCAAAAACCGCTTCGGCGACGACGTGCGGGTTGGCCGCTTTGCTGGTTTCGATTTGTTCCTGCGTCCGAGCTTCAACAACACCGTGGAAATGATTGTCCGTGGCAAAAACAGTTACGCCGCGCGGGTGACGGACACGGCGCTGGGCACGATTCGTTCGCTCGAAGCGAACCTCCAAGGTTTTGAGGAGCGTGCGTCCAAACTTGATTACGACATCACCGACGCCACCAAGCGGGCGAAAGAATTGGAAACCAAAGTCGGCGCGCACTTCGAGCGCGAGGAGCGTTACCAGCAGTTGACCCGGCGCCAGAGTGAGATCGAGGAAAAACTCGACCTCACCAAGAACCAAGCGCCGAGCCAGGTTGAAGCCGCCGACGGCGGTAATGAGGAAAAAATTGCTGAAACTCAAAATCACAAACGGGTCAAACGCCCCAAACAGCAGGTGTCCGTCACCGTATGAATCCACCCGTTCATAACCTGAGCCAGCGTCTTCGTGCGCTCCGCAAGCAATGGTTCAAATCCCAGCAAGCCTACGCAAATCGCTGCCATGAGTTGGGCGTGCCCATCACCCCAACCGTGATTGCCGACTGGGAAAACTCCCGGATTGAAATTCCGGCGCGATTGGTCCCTTTTCTGGCCCATACCCTCAACGCCCAAGTAAACGACTTGCTGCCCGGTTTCACGTCGGCGGAAATTTTCGCCCTCCCGGCACTTTTGCCGCCCCCAAAGCCGGACAAACCCATAAAACCGGCAAGTGCGGTCCGAACGGACTTCGCCACGCGCCAGTTGGCGCTGGACACCGTGCTTCGGAATTTCGACCGCAAGCCCTGCCGTTTCGCCCATGTGAGCAGTGAAAGGGACCGCAATAATCCGTTTGAGAATCTTGTGTGGCATGACAACCGCACCCTGTTGTTGTCCCTGCTTCGCGCCCTGGATCGGAATCATCGCCAGGTCATCCTGTGGTATTATTTCGGCGGACTGTCCCGGCGGCAAATCGCCGCCAAGCTCAATCGCTCTGTTGATCTCGTCTCGCTCCGTTTGCGTGAGGGCCGCGCCACATTGCGCCGGCTCCTGAATTCCAACGCCGGAAGTCATTGGCTGCGGCGTGAATTCCGTGAGCAGTTCGCACCTTTGGACAGGGAGGCAGGAAAAGACCGGCAAGGACAGGCCGGGGCAAATTGGCCCGGTGAAAACGCGTTATGACACGACGAAAAATAAACTCAAACCCATTTGTCCCGCCACGCTCACGGGGCGGCCATTCCAGTATGAACTCGACCATCACCACCGTATGAATGTGACCGCGCAACAAACGGAATTTCTCAGTTGGAAGGTCGTTCCCGCCCGGCTCGACGCAAATCAGGCGGCGTGGTTTCTCGGTTTTGAACCGCACGAGATTCCCCGGCTCGTAACGGCAGGCTTGTTGAAACCGCTCGGCCATCCCGCCCGCAACAGCACGAAGTTCTTTGCCACGGAAACGCTGGAACAATTCCGGCACGACGAGAAATGGCTCGCCCGTGCCAGCGATGCCATCGCCAGCTACTGGCGGGGACGCAACGCCCGCAAGCAACAGGCTCGCGGGCGCGCGTGAGGCAAAATCAAGCGTTGCCGAACGCAAATGCTTGATAAACCTCATTACGGACAACACAGAAGTTTCACACAATCCTCCTGACGAAAAACCTTGACCTCTTCCCAAATGCGTTCGTAGTTTATATGTCAGGTGCAGGTGCGGCGTTCTGATTTGTCTGTCAGCCGAGGTGGTTAAAGCGGTTGAGCAACAGCTTTCGCAACTAGCTAATGATTTTTATAATATGGCGCGCACCCCGTGCAGTCAACAATCGTAACTAAACCGATAGCAAAATTATGAAATTCAAATCAATACAAACGGTCAGCATATTCATGCTGCTACCTTTCCTTGCCGGGTGTGTGCATCCCAGCATAACCGCAGTGAATCTGACTAATCCGAATGAACCGGAAGGCATTCCATATTATTTGCCAAAGCCATACCTTATTGTTTCCAAAAACATTCGTTATATACCAACGCCGACAGTTGGGCTTACCCAGACGGCTCCAATACCGAATACTTTTGATGCTGCGGCAAATCAAGCCGCGCAAGCTGGTGCTGGAAACGGAAATGCAAACGCTGGCGGGGGCAAAGTAGCAGGCACCAACAACGTCACTGCCGGTGGTGGTTCTGCAAAAGGTGCTGCTGCAAAAGGTGCTGCTGCAAAAGGTAGCAATGCGAGCGATGGTAATGCGAGCGGTGGTGCTGGCAGCAGCGATACCAATACCAACAAGTCGGCAGATGCACCAGCCGCGTCAGCCTTGAGTAGCCAAGTTCTTGGCCCAGCCTCCATTGCAGTTGTCCCCCCTGCGTCTATCCCAGACGGATTGACACCTGAAACTTTCTATACCTACCAAATTGTTTATTTGCCCGATTTGACGCAGAAATACGGTTTGCGCGTCAAAGGCGGTGTGGGAGAAATGCGCGCGACTCTGAATATGGTCAATGGGTGGATGTTCACTGGCCCTGGTCCTGTTTACTTTCATGACAGTTCCACCGCAGAAACCGTATCAGCGTATGGAAGCGCTGTCAGTGGAGTCCTAGAATCTGCTGCAAGCTTTGTGAGTTCAATTTATGGAATACCTGCCATTGGTGGAAGCCCAACAGTCAACGGAAATAAAGTTTTACAAGGGCAGAGCAAAGGTATTGAAAATTTCGCCCAACTTTGGGTTTACGAGCCGGTGCTAGTGCCGGACGCGACCGTTGTGGGAGGCAAACGTATGGATTGGCGTCTGCTGCCTAATGTGAGCGCGCCCACAATCAGTTTGAACCGAGACATTGTGGCGGCGAGCACGAACCCTGGCGACGGCCAGCCTGCGGCGGTAGCCGGTGGTGATGATCCGCATCCGGAAATCACTGAACAGGCCAACCAAGCAATCAATCAAATGCAACAAGCTGGCAAGCTCAACACTCCGGACTTGAGCGGATTAAAAGTTTCGAGAACAGATCCTGGAACCGGGGGCAACTTCACAATCACCGTGAACAAGACTCTGAATGATGCGGAGCAAAGCACCCTGCTGGATGGATTGAAAGCCTTGCACATCACACAGGTTTCTGTCGCCAAGTAAATGAAAGGGAGAGACAGTTGGCAACATACTCACAAGCGAGGGCGATGCTACGAATTCATGCTTTGGATTTGCTGAAGTATAAGAACGTGGTTGCGGTCGGGTTGGGTCGGAAAAACGGAGATCGAAGCCGTCGGGATTGGTGTGTCCGTGTGCATGTGCATATCAAAACCCGCAATCGGACAAAAGTGAGCGTTCCCAAGATGCTTCTGCCACCGCGTGGTTCGAAGTGGTTGGTGTCAGTTCCCACTGATGTTGAGCAGGTGGGGAAAATATGCCTCCATCAATCCAGCGATCCCGTTCAATCAGGAACCGGGCTCGATATGGACGAGAAGGGAACAACCACTGCCATATTAAAATATGGCAATCTCTTTTACGCCCTGACCTGCGGGCACGTTGCCAGCAACGATCTCACCGGAACACGCAATCTTTCCTGCGGCTATCTTGGCAGCGGTCAACAGATCAACTGCGCTCTGCTCAACGCCGTTGGCCTGCCAGTCTTTGGAACCGTGGGAAAATGTGTCCGATGTTCGTCAATGCAATCTCCCATTGACTTGGCACTCGTGCAACTCGATACGACAGTATGCGCGCCGCAAAGCTGTCCTAATCTGACCGGGATTCGCAGCTTGAATAGCAATCCGCTACAGCCTGATGAGCAGATCACCATTGTCCGGCGCGCAGATATGGGCGGTTTGTTTAAGACAATCATTCCACCCGAACTTGATCACTATATCACCACTTCATTTGATTATCCAACGCAACAAGGAAATAAAAGCGTTACATACGCCGGCTTAATCTGCTACCCGGCCCAGAATGGATCCAGTTCTCTGCAAGATGGTGATAGTGGTTCTGCGGTTGTTGACTCTCAAGGACAATTAATCGGTGTTCACATGGGTGCCTCTACTGATACAAACAATCCGTTGGGCTATGGCGTTAGTTCAGATCAGTTGATGTCCTGGGCTCCAACTTTGACGCTCGCCTAATGTGGGTTAAAAGTGGGATTACTTTCCACTTGCAATAGTTTTCCAGTGCCGCGTTAGTGTAAAAACAAACCCACAAACACGCGACATATACCCGTTAAAATGCTGCGCCTATTCAAGTTGTTGGTAAAGGAAATGCGCAGGCATAATTATTTTTAAAAATTACAAAGCAATTTCAATTTCAATCTCAATCTGTTTTGTCACAATTGGCAGGATGCCCGCCAAATCGTTGGCACCTAGAAATAACGGGCCGGTTTTCGCATCTTCCGCTATTTGGAAAACACAATGTCGTCCCACCGCAAAAATGAAGCCTGTTCGATCTGCCGTGCTGCCTCCCACCTTGGCAATCAAAGAACCGAACGGGGAGCCATTGCAAATCAAATCCTGGGTTCGCTTTTCCGGTGTGTCAATGCCATCTGGCCCGCACTCTTTCTTTGCTTCCCCAACGGTCCAAGTGCCTTTTGCCTTAAGCCGATAGATACGCTTGGCCAACAAATAGTCGAGTGCCGGCGTCCACACCGAGCCTTCAGGCTGCGGTGCCGTTATAGTCTTTAATTTTCTCCAGATGAATTCTTCCATAGCATCCTCACTGTAACGATACCAATTTTAACTGCGGTTTCGATATTTTATTTAAAACTTCTGCATCAACTTTAGGCACTTGAACCACAAGCATAAACGGCTCGCTTTTGCCCAACACAGCCTTGATTGTATATGGTCCGTTCTCACTCCCATTTTCTGATTCACAGATCCGAACCTTCGCGCCGGAATTCAAATAGCTTCCTGCCGAGCCCAAGTCCTGTGATGGATAAAAGAGCAAAATCTCGTCATTGGTTGTGAACAATTGCGGCATGGGACTAAGATTTGTTAAATTGATTTCGCCACCACGAGGAATTGTGCTGATGACATATTTTCCTTCAAAGTCCTTGGTATCTGGAAGTCCCCAGGCGTTTAAGGGAGTCGGACACTCCGATTTATTCAGATAATTCGTAGAAATGCGTGTGTTCTCTTTGAGTTCCATTGCAGCAAGCCATACCGACCGGGATCGGGTGGCTGTATGCCTGTGACATATACTCCCGATCGTCACTACTATAACAAACACGAAATATGTCACCCATCGTATTATCATGTCTTTGGGTATTGATAACGGAGAGGGCGCGGATCACCGAAGCCAATGGCCATGTTGATGGACTGCCACAGTTCGCGTTCTTCCGCGATGTCCGCTGGGAGCGCGATTCGGAGTTCGTTTAAAACTTGATGTCGGAGAGGTGAGTTCAGACAGGAAATGAGCAGGCTCTGTAATACGCGATATTGCTCCACAGCAGCCCCATACCAAAGCATCCAACAAATCGCCGGTCCGGCGATGGCGGAAGAAATGGCTCCGACTGGTTCTCCACAGACCGCAAATGCAACAGCCCAACCAACGGCTTGAAAAAGCGAGAGCCAGTAACACGCTACAAAAAAATCGAGTTGTGATTTGCAATTCTCTAAAGACGTTGCCGTCTCTTGCTCTTTAGCAATGGCGCGCCGAAGCGAACTCCAAATCAAGCCCAAGTTGCACTGATAGGCTCGCATCGCAAATGCCTGTGCCGACATACCGACGTTCCCAAAGCGAGTTGGTAAGACGTCTTCACGATTACCAAATTCAAGATTCCTGTCTGTGACGAGCCGGGAATGTTCTTGCAATGCGCGCCTGTAGGTATCTTCGATTAGCAGTGTAATATCGTTTGAATAATGTTCTAGGTCTTGCCTGTTTTTTGTAGCACGAATTTCTGAACAGTAGGTGTTAATCAAATCGTCAATGTCTTCATATTTAACAAGCCTAGTGGAGTTAGCAGGAATGTCGGTGAGTTTTTTGATGGATTCTTCCGTGGACACAGAAGGCATCTCAGTCGCCTTGGTCGCACTGTCTTGCCTTGCTTGCACTATTTCATCATCCCAACGCGGTCGGTTACGTTGAATCTCTACATAAACACGAACTGCTTCTTCAATTTCTTTCTCAATTTGATTGTAGCGTTCGAGATGCTTTTTAATTCCGGTTGAACGAAGCAAACCCCACCAGTTCTTTCCCTCTAGCGTTCTAGTCCACAATGGGGTAAGAGCCGAAACCAGATAAGATTCGACCCATAGGAAAAAGAAAAGGATAGCAAAAGTGTAAGTTTTGTCCAAGTTGGATGCATCAAACAACTCGCGGCGAACCCAGTCATGAACTGGCCAGTTCCATACAAAAAGAATCAAACCGTTAATAAAGAAAAACATGAGCGTCGGCAGAAATGCTCCAATGAAAAACGACCGTGAAAAGAAGTCACGCAACGTCGTTAGGCTGCTGAGTAGTGAGGTGAACATTGTTAGGGCAGATGTCCAGGACAGCCGAGCGACACACACTTGTTCGTCGAACCCCTTATGTGAGGCGGGTAGTAATGGGTGGGATGTGCATCACATGCATAGCCCGGAGTTGATGCAAGATACATCAATGCACCCGGTTCGTGGCGAGAACAAATGACCGCAATATTCGAGTTAATATCCGCATCCAAAAGACAATATTCAGATCCCGATTTGAACACAATTTCTTGGCTAGCCATCCCGCCAGAGCCAGATGCCTCCATTTCCACTATTCTGGAACCTGCGATGCCTGATTCGAGATCCACAAAGCCAATTACGTCTCCCACCGTTTGCAATTGATGCTCCAAAGCTCCCCTGAGTTGAGCAAAATGAAGAAGCCGGTATTTGCGTCCAGTTTTAATAACAACACCGGAAACTCCACGGCTGATCATCGGGCCAAAAGCCTCCTTAATTGGGGTTTCGGCCGACAATAATGGAAGTTCGAAATCACGCATATTCGTTCATGCAATTAAGGTGGTTTTTTGCTCAATTCGTGTCTAACGAGGCGATTTAAGCAAGCGAGAAAGACATTTGCAAGTTCATTGAAGGAACGTCAAGGCCAAAGTTTTAGGGTTTTGAAGTGCATCGATTTCTTCTACCTCACTATTTGATGTTTATGGCCACAAAATGGCAACATTTACTGTTGGCCCCAGCTTGCCCTCAAGCAAAAGGCTTGCGGGCGCGTGGCTGTATTTAACCAGTAGCAGAAATCGAGTGGCCATTGCCTACGGGCTTTGTCAAGGGCAGGAGCAATGGCACAATGCGGCCTCCCACGTTTTGCTTTTCGTAGCTTTCCAGCGAAGGCAGTCTCACTTGCGCCTTGCGTGCGTAGGCACGATGAATGGCCTTGCTGTTGTGTCCGAGGGCTTCTTGTGCGAACCGCTCCGGGTAGCCGCACGTTTTCGCCCGCTCCGCCCAAGCATAGCGGTAAGAGTGCAGCGACACGCCCTTGATGCCCAATCCATCACATCGTTGCTTAAATTCCGTGGCGCGGTCGCCACAGCGAACGGATTGCAGGTAGGGAAACAACGGGCCGGTTGCCGGCATTTGCCGCAAGAGGGCTTCAATGTCCGGGCCAAAATGAATCATGGCCAGACTGCCGGTTTTCTGCCGGTTGTAAGCGATGGTCTGGTTGGGCCAGTCAATGTCTTCTGCCTTGAGATTGGCGATGTCGGTTTGAGAACCGCCGAGATGCCAGCACAGTTCGTAGAACCTGCGCCGCTCCGGGTTCTTTTCCCGCCCAATGATGAACTGATGTTCTTCGCTGGTAATGGCACGTCTTTCCTTGAAACGCACTTCCGGCCAGAGACGCTTGGGAATAATCGGCCACGGCAGCCAGTTCATTGAAAGGCAGAAGTTGTGGAGTTTCCGCAGGTGAACATTCGTGCTGACCGTGCCCGCCTTGAGGCTGGCAAGCAGATGCTCGGCCTGCGTTTCAAGAATGACACGATGGCGAATAAGGTCCAACGCAGCTTGTTTGGCTGCCTGTCGCCAGCGATCCTGGGTTGAACCGCTTTTGGTCTCGATGATGGCATCAAGCGCTTGTTGCCATGTCCGGGTCGCGACGCCAGAATCCGTTCCGGCCAGGTATGCCTTCGCAATCTGGAGATTCAGATGCGGCTGGCGGATGGATTCATTCCGGGCGTTGAGAAGCGACGTGGCCTCAGCGCGATTCCTCGTGCCAGTGCTTTCCTGCTTCCGGGTTTCAGTGTCTTCGATGTAGAACATGCCGCCGCGTTTGCGGCGGTAGAGGATGTAACGACGTTTCATAACTCAGACTTTCTTTGTCCGATGT
>Ga0075522_10004202_pt1 | contig 10327 bp, 11 predicted proteins | sample NGEPerA_FD_74796 | JGI IMG/M metagenome (GOLD analysis project Ga0075522, IMG submission 74796) | Arctic peat soil microbial communities from the Barrow Environmental Observatory site, Barrow, Alaska, USA - NGEE PermafrostL2-A | ecosystem: Environmental > Terrestrial > Soil > Wetlands > Peat ...
GCAGGCACAGGGGAGTCGGTGTGATCGAAGCGACAGGGCTCGGCAAGCGGTTCGGCGACCGCCGGGCCGTCGACAATCTCAGCTTCACCGTTGCGCCGGGTGTCGTCACCGGCTTCCTCGGCCCGAACGGCGCGGGGAAGTCGACGACCATGCGCTTGATGCTTGGTCTCGACCACGGGGACGGCATCACCCGGTTCGACGGGCAGCGCTACCGCGACATCGCGAGCCCGATGCGTCGGGTCGGGGTCCTGCTCGAAGCGAAGGCCTTCCATCCGACCCGCACGGCGCGTAACCACCTGCGCATGCTGGCCGCGGCAAACCAGATTCCGGTCAGCCGAGTCGACGAGGTCCTCGGGTTGGTGGGGCTCGAGACGGTTGCACGGAAGAAGCCGAAATCGTTCTCGTTGGGCATGGGCCAACGCCTCGGTCTCGCGGCTGCGCTGCTGGGCGAGCCCGACATCTTGATGCTCGACGAACCAGCGAACGGCCTCGACCCACAGGGCATCACCTGGTTGCGCGACTTTCTCAAGGCGTATGCCGCTCGGGGCCGCACTGTCCTCGCGTCGAGCCACCTGCTCGCCGAGATGGAGTTGATGGCAGACCATCTCATCGTGATCGGCCGCGGTCGATTGCTTGCCGATACCTCGATCGCCGATTTCGTGGCGCGGTCGTCGCACACCAGCATCGTCGTGCGCAGCCCGGAAGCTGCGAGGTTGGCCGAACTGTTGACTGCACGTGGGGCGACGGTCGTTGCCGAGGGTGACGGCCGACTGTCGCTCACCGGACCAACTCAGGAGCAGGTCGGTGACCTCGCTTTTGCGGAGCGAGTACCGCTGCACGAGCTCACGACCAGAACGGCGACGCTCGAGGAAGCCTTCCTCGAAGCTACGGCGGGATCGCAGGAATTCGAGTCGACCGGGGGGCTCGGATGACGAATGCGCTGCGCTACGAGTGGATGCGCCTACGGACGTTGCGTTCGACCTGGTGGCTCACGGGTCTGTCCTTGCTGGTCGCGGGTCTGCTCGGACTCCCCGCTCTCGGGCTGAAGGGCTCGTTGACCGTTCAGGACTACGGCGACATCGTCACCGGCGGTGGGGGTGGCGCCGTGTTCCTCGTCTCGATCTTGCTGTCGATGATCGGGATCTTCGCTATTGGCCATGAGTACCGCTACGGCACGATCCGGCCGACGCTGACTGCGTTGCCGCGCCGGTCGAACGTGCTCGCCGCGAAGGTTCTCGTCGTCACGGTCTATGTGTTTGTCGTCGCGCTCGTCGGCCTCTTGCTGAAGTATGCGGTCGCCGTTGCGATCCTTGGCCATCGCTTGACGGGGCTTGGCCTGTTTCCGACGCCGATGGCCCGCGTGTGGATCGGATCGATCGTGTACATCGTGATCTTTGCACTCGTCGGATTCGCCCTGTCCGGGCTGTTCCGCAATATTCCGGCTGCGGTCGTGACGGTGATCTTGATGCCGCTACTCGTCGAGAACATCCTCCGCGGGCTCCTTGGGTTGCATGTCTTTCACTCCATTCGGGGATTTGCGAAGGCACTGCCCTTCTCGTCCGGCATGCAGATATTTCGTTACCAGCCGGTAGGAAGTAACGGCAATACCGGTGCCGGGTTTGAGGCCGTGCCGAGCCCGGTCGACGGCCTGTTGGTCTTCCTCGCATTCCTCGCGATCGTCCTTGGGCTGTCGTGGTTCTTGTTCGAGAAGCGCGACGCCTAGGCCTCTGCGCTACCCAAAGGAGTTGTTCGTGCGTCACCCCAGCCGCTCGCGGTTCCTGTTTGCCCTTGCACTCGCGCTGCCGATGATCGGCCTCGGTGCCTGTGCGACTCCGCAGAATCGCGCTGCAACCACGCCGAGCACGGTTGGGGGCACGATCAGCTGCGCGTATTCCCCGACGGGCGGGACGCCGGCGCGATCCGTTGGCACCCCACCGACCCGCGCGTCGCAAGTAGGTACGTATGTCGCAACGTTGACGACGAACCAGGGTGCGATCGTCATCAAGCTGGACGCCGTGAAGGCACCATGCACCGTCAACTCGTTCGCGTTTCTCGCGGACATGAAGTACTTCGACTCGACGCCGTGTCATCGCCTGACCACAGCTGGCATCTTCGTGTTGCAATGCGGGGATCCGACTGGGTCAGGCGGTGGCGGACCGGGCTATGCGTTCGCCGACGAGAACCTCACCGGCGCTGTCTATCCCGCAGGCACGGTGGCGATGGCCAATGCCGGTCCGGGTTCCAATGGCAGCCAGTTCTTCCTTGTCTACAAGGACACCACGCTCGCCCCTAGCTACACGCCGTTCGGCACGATCACCGGCGGGCTTGCCGTCATCCAGAAGATCGCGACGGCAGGATCTGACAACAGCAACGGCGATGGCGACGGCAAGCCGAACCTGCAGGTCGAGATCAGCAGCGTTACGGTCGCGACGAGCTAGCCTGCGGGCGCCGGCACTTCGGCGGCCGCGCTGACGTGGCCGGTCAGTTCGCGCTCGACCTCGATGTCGATCAATGCACCCAGCAACACGATGAAGACGCAGTAGTAGAGCCACAGCATCAAGATGACAATGCCGCCGAGAGTGCCATACGTCTTGTTGTAGTGCGCGAAGAAGCGCACGTAGAGCGAGAACCCGACGCTCGCCAACACGACCAAGACCGTTGAGAACACGGCGCCGGCCGAGGCCCAGCGCCAGTTGACGGACGTCTTCGGCGGCGCCAGCCAATAGAGCGCGGCAACCGCTGCGGTGAGGATCACGGCGAGCACGACCCACTCACCGACGTCGAACGCGAGCCGCCACAGAGTGTTGTGTACGAGGTGTCGTATCGCGGGCGCAATGCCGATCGCGGCCAACGCGAGGACAGCAACGACGATGACCCCGATACTCGTGAGCAGCGCGAGACCGCGCAGCTTGAAGTACCCCCGCGTCTCCTCCTGCTCGTACGCCGCGGTGATCGCCTTGATCAGTGTCCGCACGCCCGACGAGAGCGCCCACAAGACGGCCACCAGTCCGACGACGAGGCCGACGCCGAGCTGCTGATGACTCGTGTTGGTCAGTCCGGCAAGCCAATTCGTGACGACCTCGCGGGTCGACGGTGACAACGAGCCGCCGAGCCTGGTGACCTCCTTCGTTACCTGCTCAGGGCTTGCCACCAGGCCGTAAATCGTGACCATCGCAATGATGGCCGGGAAGATCGAGAGCACCGCCCAGAATGCGGTGCCGGCGGCGAGCAGCGCGAGGTTCCGGTCGACAATCTGCACCCGAACTCGAGCCGCGATGGCACGCCAATTCGGAGCGGGCCGTTGATCGCCCGATCGTTGGTGAGTGCTGCGGTAACCCTGCACGCGATTTCGCTCCTCGGCGTCCATGATGGCGCGTGACGTATTATCGAGGCACCGAAGGGGAGTAGCCCTCGCGTCTGCGGCCGTCAACACGGTGCCTCCACAGGTACCCGGCCAGCGGCGGTCCACCACGGATCGCGGTCAGACCTTCGGCGACCGATGGTTGCCGGAGGTAATTGCCCATGATTGCTCGTTTGAACAACACGCCCACGTGGCTACGCAGGCCTGTGGTCACCCTGGTCGGCGTAGTCCTGATCGTCGTGGGGATCGTGCTGCTTGTGTTGCCCGGGCCGGGCCTGCTCTTGATGGCAGTCGGCCTCGCGGTGTTGGCCACCGAGTACCCGGCTGCGCAACGGCTGCTCGATCGTTTGAAGGCGTCGCCCCCCGTGGCCGCCGCGCGGGTGCAGCTCGCGCGGTTCCGCACGCGCAGACAGCGCGGCTGAGTCGCCGTCGTGCGACTTCGATCGCGGCGGGGGACGCCGCTCACCCTGGCGTACGGGACCGATCCCAGTCAGGTCGCCGATCTTCACCTGCCAACCGAGAGCGACACTGACGGAGCGCCGTGGCCGGTTGTCGTGGTGATTCACGGTGGGTACTGGAAATCGGGGTACGGCCGGTCGCTCGGCACCGGCCTGGCGGCCGATCTCGCGAAGCACGGTGTGGCCGCGTGGAACATCGAGTACCGCCGGGTGGGCAACGGCGGCGGCTGGCCGTCGACACTGCTCGACGTCGCGCGAGCCACCGACGCGCTCGCCGACATCGCTGATCCGGCTGCGGATGGCCGGCTCGACCTCGACCGCGTCGTCACCGTCGGACATTCGGCCGGCGGGCAGCTCGCGATGTGGCTGGCTGGCCGACACAAGCTCGCGCCTGACGCGCCGGGTGGGCAACCAGTGGTCCGCGTCCGGGGTGTCGTAGCCCAGGCGGGCGTCCTTGACCTCGTGCAGGGCGCGGCCGCAGGTCTGGGAGGCGGCGCCGTCGTCCGGTTCTTGGGCGGCACGCCGTCGGAGGTCCCAGAGCGATACGCGGTTGCGTCCCCGTACGAGCTGGTACCCATCGGCGTCCCGTCGACTCTGGTCCATGGGATCAAGGACAAGGTAGTGCCGATCGACCAGAGCGATCGTTACGCCGCCGCGGCGATCGCTGCAGGTGACGTGGTCGACGAGCAAAGGCTTAAGGGCGTTGACCATTTCGCGCCGATCGATCCGCGGATGCGCGCCTGGGTGGCCTGCCGCACCGCCGCGTTGGAGTACCTGACCTAAGCGCGCTGCCATTCGTCGTCCCGCGTTCAAGCATGTGCCGATAAGTGACATTATGTAAAGTCGCACATTCTCGGCACCCTTTCGGTTCTCCCCGCGCGTGGCTTATTGCCTGCACCGAACTTTTCGGGAAGTATGCCCGCACATACGGACTGACCGGTCTCAATGGGGACCGCGTCGCGGGAACTTTTCGCCCGGGGGGACGCCATGCGCAAGGCTCTTTCTGCTGTTGCGATCTCTGTCAGCGTCGGTGGATTGCTGATAGCCGTGCCTGGCGCCGCCACAGCCGCGCCGATCAAAGGAACGACCTGCAACGTTCTCGATGCCTCAAAGGCGATGAACGACTTGCCGGCGTCGGCCGACTGCGCGACGGCGGTTCCGACTACGGGCACCCGCGCGACCCAGGCTGTCCGGCCCGCCACCTCGCCGGTGTCCCCTACGACCACGATCAGCAGCAGTGCGCGCAGCTTTGACCGGACCAACGGCGACATCCTGGCGATCACGAAGGTCTCCGGAGCGGCGATCGGTGAGCTGGCCTTTGGTGGCAACTTCAGCGCGGTTATCACCCCTGACGGCGTCTCGCACAGTGCGAAGAACTTCGCGATCGTGTCGGAGTCGTCTGGGGCAGTTCTCTACGCCGGCAACGCGAACTCCTACGTTCGGTCGATCACCAGCCTGAGCGGCGTCACCTACATCGGTGGCGACTTCAGTTCGTTCGGTGGTCAGAGCCGCTCGCACGCGGCCGCGTTGTCAGCAACGTTCGGCGTCACATCGTGGAACCCGAAGCCCAGCGCAACGGTTCGTGCGTTGGCCGCAGCGGGCAGCAGCGTCTTCATGGGCGGTAGCTTCAGCGCCGTGCGCGCCGTGTCGTCCTCGACAGGGTCGACCATCTGGTCGAAGTCGACGAGCGGGGGCGACGTGCACTCGCTGCTCGCCACCAACGGAACCCTCTACGCGGGCGGCCTGTTCGAGAAGTACAACGGCACCACCCAGCACGGGCTTGTCGAGATCAGCCCGAGTTCTGGATCCTTGATCACCGCGTTCAACGCGCACCTTCGGGCCGACACCGGCGTCGGGTCGACCGGCCAATATGACGGTGAGGAGATCATCTCGATGTCGGTCGGTCCGAATTCTGGGGAGATCCTCGTCGGCAGTGGCGGACATGCGCCTCCCGGCGAGGCATCGAATGAGGCCATCTTGATGAACGCCACCACCGGTGCGCGGGTGTGGAAGACGTCGACCATCGGTGACTGTCAGGGCATCGGCCTCGTCGGCTCGACTGCCATCGCGGGCTACCACCGCAACGTGGCCAACACGACAACCCCGTTCCCGTACTTCGCCACTCAGCTGGAGTTGTCGAACGGACAGCTCACAACGTGGGATCCGGGGATCACGGGTAACCAGTTGAACGCGGACGGCGGAAACAACGGCGTGCAGGCGATCTACGTCGACCAGAGCACGCACACGCTCTACCTGGCCGGCGCGTTCACCAGCCCTTCCAGCCACAAGTCGTTGATCGCGTTCAGCTTCTAGGTCAGCTGGTCGATCGGCTGAGCTCCGAGACGGCGCTCAGCCGGCCGGCCAGGAACGCGCGCTCGAGCTCGTTGTCGGCGAGAGCCATCGCCGCCCGGTAAGCCTGGGCTGCCTCGGCGAATCGGTCGAGGCGACGCAACAGGTCTGCGCGGGTGGCCGGCAAGTATCGATACCCGGCCAGCCGTCCCGACTCATCGAGCGCGTCGACCTCGTCGAGTGCGGCCTGCGCGCCGTCGACCATCAAGACGGCGACGCAGCGGTTCAGGGCGACCACCGGAGATGGCCAGCGCGCAAGCAGCTCGTCGTAGAGCTCGAGCACCTGTGGCCAATCCGTATCCGCATAACTGGGAGCTTCTGCATGCACCGCAGCGATCGCGGCCTGCACGCCAAACCGGCCGGCTCCCCCGCCGCGCAACGCGTTGACCACAAGCGCGAGTCCTTCGGCGATCTGCGCACCGTCCCACTGCGTGCGATCTTGCTCCTCGAGCAACAGCATCCGGCCCGCGGCATCGACCCGGGTAGATCGGCGCGCATCGGTCAACAGGATCAACGCAAGCAGGCCGCGCACCTCGCGCTCATCGGGCATCAGAACGAGGAGCATTCGCGCCAATCCGAGCGACCGATCCACCAGATCGGCTCGAACCAGCTGCTCCCCGGCCGGCGCGGTGTGCCCCGTCGTATAAAGCAGATGGACGACGGTCAGCACCGCGTCGAGACGGTCCGGCAGCTCTGCGGAATCCGGTACCCGATAAGGGATGTGCGCCAGCGCGATCTTTTTCTTCGCACGTGTGACGCGGGCAGCCATCGTTGGCTCAGGTACCAGGAAGACCTGCGCGATCTCGGCTGTCGTCAATCCACACACCAGCCGTAGCGTCAACGCCACCTGTGCCTCCCGGCCGAGCGCTGGGTGGCAGCAGGTGAAGACCAACCGCAGCCGGTCGTCGGGAATCAGCTCAGCGCCCTCCACGTCGGCCGGGGCCACGTCCGGTTCGACGAGCAGCGGCAACTTCCCGCGCAGGGTTTGATGACGGCGGTGAATGTCCACGGCGCGATGGCGCGCCGCGGTCGTGAGCCATGCCGCCGGGTTGCTGGGTATGCCGTCGCGGGTCCAGGCATCCAGCGCTGACACGTAGGCGTCCTGCACGCACTCCTCGGCAAGGTCGATATCGCCGGCAACGCGCGCCGTCGCAGCGAGCACAAACGCCCACTCGCGACGGTGCGCGTCGGCGATCGCTCGATGTACCTCGTCGGACGAAGTGCTCACCCGCCGGAGAGATCCCAGATCGGACGGACTTCAACGCCACCAAACCCAGCCGGGCACAGTTTGGAAATCGCCAGCGCTTGGTCGAGGTCGGCTGCCTCAATCAGGTAGTAGCCACCGAGCGCTTCCTTCGTCTCCACGAACGGACCATCCGTCACGATGTCGTCGCGGATTGACGTCGCGGTTGCCGTCGGCTGCAGAGCATTGCCGCCGAGCATCGTGCCGCCCAAGGCCGGGATCTGCTCCGCGAACCGGGTATGCGCTTGCATCGTGGCACCGAGGTCGTCGGGAGAAGCGTTCGCGTATCCCTCTTCACTCTCGTAGATCAGGATCAGGTACTGCGCCATGGGTATTCCTCCGCGATCGGTTGCACTCCGACGTGCTTGACATCAGGACGACGATTGGCGAGGCCCGAAATCGACAGCTGCTGAAGATGCCCTCGAAGATGATTGTGCCTGACGCCAGGCCGGACGCTCGCTCGCACCTGCGTGTCACCGTGGCGTCGATACGCTTACGCCGTGATTGTGCTCGCGCTTGTGCTGAGCGCATTTGCCGTCGGCCTCGACAACTTCGCTGCCGCGATAGGGATCGGCATCGCCGGCGTCGACACGCGCACTCGATTGCGGGTCGCTGTGATCTTCGGCTTTTTCGAAGCGGCGATGCCCGTGGTCGGTCTTCTCGTCGGTCACAGCTCTGCGCACGGTCTCGGGCAGGCAACCCGATACATCGGCGGTGGCTTGCTCGCTGCGGCCGGGTCGTGGTCGCTCGTCGAGGCGCGTCGCGGCGGCGATCCACCGGACGGCCAGGACGCGTTGCAAAGGACCGGGCAAGGCTCAGGCGCGCTGGTGATGTCTGGGCTGGCATTGTCGATCGACAATCTCGTGATCGGGTTCGGGCTCGGTGTGACGAAGACGCCGCTGGTGGCTTCGCTACTCGTCTTTGCAGTCGTGAGCGTCGGCCTGACCCTCGCCGGTCTCGAGCTTGGCCGAACCATCGGCACGCGGATGCAAGGGCAGGCAGACTGGGTGGCCGGCGTCGTCTTGATCGTGGTCGGCGTGCTCATTGCCGCGAACGTGTTCTAGACGCGAGAGCCCTGTGCGAGCAGATGTTCTGACGGCGTCGCAGGGACGGCGTCACCTTGTTCCTCTGTCACGGCGAAGCCGCTGACGGTGCCGATCGGCGTCGTGAACGAACCCGCTCGCACTGGCCCGGAACTCGGAACCGTGTGCAGAGCACCTACGCCTACCGGACTCTCGCCGCTCGATAGCGCCCACAAGACGTAGACGTCGCCCTTAGGTGTCGCAGGCAGGCCATGCGGATCGATGTATGCGGTGTTGTCGAGCACCATGACGGCGGCGACGGCCTGACCACCGCCGGTCAGGGTGATCGTGGGGCAGTTGACCGCGGCACACCTCGCCGCGATGGAGGCTTGCTTGTGCCCCGGCGCAACGACAAAGACCGCCACCAACGCGATGGCCACGACGGCCGCGGCGACTCCCCCGATCCACAACGGGATCCTGCGCGCGCGGGATGCAACAGCATCGCGGTGTCTGTCGATGGGGATCACCGCAGCGCCGCGTGATTCGTCCTCGCTGATCGCGGCCATGATCGACGCTTTCAGTGACGGCGGCGGCGCAACAGTTGGTGCAGCCAGCGCAAGGTCGGCCAGTGTTTCGCTGAACTCGCGTTCGAGCTCGCGACAGGTCTCGCACGACGCGGCATGTTCGAGATACATGGCCTCGTCGGCATCATCAAGGGACGACAATGCATGGCCGACGGCGAGTTCCGACCATTCCTCGTGTTCGTCAGGCATGGGTGTCACACCCCCTCCCCGCCCGAAAGAGGACTGTGGACGTGCGCTTCGTCGAGAACCGCCCGGAGGCGGCGCAGGGCGGCCAGGGTGCGCGTCTTTACGGTGCCAAGCGGGATGCCAGTGAGCGCGGCGATCTCCGACTGCGAGTAGCCGCCGAAGTAGGCGAGCATCAGCGCCCGCCGTTGCGGCTCTGGTAGATCGGCCAATGCCGCCCGAACCTGGTCGCGTCGCACTGACGCCAACGCCTGTTCGTCGACAGCTGGCGACGGATCGGCCTCGGTGATCAACGCGTCCTCTGAGGCGCGCCGTCCGCTGTGGCGTTGAGCCCGCCGAACAGCATCGACCGACTTGTGGTGCGTGAGGGCGTACAGCCAGGTACTCAGCGTCCCTCTCGATCCGTCGTACGTCGCGGCACCCCGCCAGATGGCCAGAAAGACCTCCTGGACGACGTCCTGCGCGAGTTGCTCGTCGGTGACCACCCGACGGGCCAAGCCGTAGCAGGCACCGCCGTGCCGGTCGTAAAGCTCCTCGAGCGCGGCTGGGTCATGGCTCGCGATGAGTTTGCCCAGGCTGGCGTCATCGTACGTTTTGTACGCTGCGCCACCCTGCGAGCCTGCCACAGCGAGGAGTCTCACATATCGCCCGGGCGGGCGCGTCTGGGACGGCCGATCACAGGTTGGTGTCGCCTCCGGTTCGCGGATGATCCTGACTGGGTCTGCGGTGAGTGAGCCAACCGTCAACTCACTCACACTCCCAAAGCTTTCGAGGAACCAGCCGGGCTTGAGATTCGTTCGTTATAGCCCCGCGCACGGTTCAGTTGTGGCTCATCCCGGCACGAAAGCCATTCGAACGTATGTTCTAATAGCCAGGGAGGCCCCGAACCGTCGGGCCGAGGAGGCAAGGGTGCGCTGGGAATCGCAACGGCTCGATTCGAGCGCAGGCACGCTGTTCGCCCGACCGGTCGTCATCCGCACCTTCGACTCACCGCAATTCGCCGGCATGACCTTCTTCGAAGTCCACGCGAAGTCGATCCTCAACAAGGTGCCGAGCGCGTCGCGGCTGCCGTTCGGCTGGACGATCAACCCCTACCGCGGCTGCTCCCACGCCTGCCGCTACTGCTT
>Ga0075522_10004203_pt1 | contig 10326 bp, 6 predicted proteins | sample NGEPerA_FD_74796 | JGI IMG/M metagenome (GOLD analysis project Ga0075522, IMG submission 74796) | Arctic peat soil microbial communities from the Barrow Environmental Observatory site, Barrow, Alaska, USA - NGEE PermafrostL2-A | ecosystem: Environmental > Terrestrial > Soil > Wetlands > Peat ...
CGTTATAGGTGAATATGAGCTTGCTCTCTTTGGGGGAAACCAATATGCGGTGCGACAGAAAGAAATCGCAGCCAATGATCATACCGGGCGCATCTGAAACAGGATGCGCGACGCGCGATCCGGTCTCCTGAATCGTGTTGGCCGTAAAGAGGTCGGCGATCCCCAGCTTCACATTGCTCATGGATTCGTCGCCGACCGCGAGCGTGGCAAACCTGCCGACCCAGGCGGAAAGCGCATTGCCGGCAACGCCGATCATATGGCCGGCTGCCGCCACGCCGTCCTTGCCTGGAATCACACCGAGCGTCCGCGACTCGTGCAGCGCAATCGTCGACAGCGGCGCACCGGTATCAAACATTGCGAGTACCCGCCTGCCGTTGACGACGACATTGCCGCGAATGACGGCACGCTGCGGATTGAAGCGCTCAAGTTCCGCAATAGAGTAGGTGTCGCTCCAATAAGCCAGCTGGTCGGCGGCGCAGCCCTCCGGCCGCAGGAGACGTATGACGCCGTGTGCGAGATCAAATTCGGTGGTGAAATTCGAGAGGAAGTCCTCACCCAGTATCATGGCGGTCATATCGGCCACCTTACCGTGCGGCGCTTCAAGCGCTCTGCCGAGGGCAGCCAGATTCAAATGCTCACCGGTGAAGGAGCCCATTTGAAAATGTTCGACGACCGTGCCGAGAACGCGCGCTTCACCTCCTACGCCCCACGCGCGTACGCGTGTGCCGGTGTCGAGCGGCAGACCCAGTTGTGTTGCCGCGTCCTCCCATATGGTCGTCCACGCCCCGCCCGTATCGACCAGGATCTTAACGTCCTGGCCGTTGATTGTGCCGTCCACTATTGGTCGGTTGTACACAATACTGACGGGGATTTCGGCAATCTGACCTATCCGGCAGGCGCCGAAGGCGGCCGGCATAAGGGCCACGCACAGCAGCGGTATGCGGATCCATCGCAATATTTTCATTGTTTTATCCTTAGCGGTTGCTACGACCCCCCGATCCTAGCCCGGACATAATGCCGAATTCGGCGGTAAACGTCACGTATTTGAGTGCGCGGGCAATTTGCTGCGAAGCAGCATGCCCGCCCGATGATTCAAGTGCGGCCAGAGTCAAATTTGCCGCGCGGTGGGCGTGCGCGATCAGCAGGCGGATGGTTCCGTGCCCGTCAATCACAGGCGCATTACGACAGCCCTATCAGCCGCGCGCCAATTTTCCGCGGGCTCGCGCCTTTACGCGCTCGGCTCCGGTTGCGGGCGGCGGCGGCGGCGTTTTGTACCGGTACTCGCACAAGTCGGCAATGATGCAGCGGGGGCACAACGGAATCCGCGCCAGACACACGTAGCGGCCATGCAGCAGGAGCCAATGGTGAGCATCCTTACGATACGCCGCAGGCGTCGTTGCGTTCAACGCTTCCTCCACCGCAAGCGGGGTTTTCCCGGGCGCAAGTCCAGTGCGATTGGCGACTCGAAAGATATGCGTGTCAACCGCGATGGTCGATTCACCGAATACGATATTGAGGATGATATTGGCCGTCTTGCGCCCCACTCCCGGCAGCGCCTCGAGGGCTTCTCTGTTATTGGGAACTTCGCCGCCGTGGTTTTCAATGATCTGGCGTGCGAGCCCAATCAGGTGCTTCGACTTCATGTTGTACAGGCCAACGCTCTTCAGATACGGGCGCACCCCATTGATGCCGAGGGCTGCGATGGCTTGCGGAGTATGGGCGGTGGGAAAGAGGGCGCGGGTTGCGGCATTGACGGCTCTGTCGGTCGTGTGCGCAGAGAGCATCACGGCAACCAGAAGCTCAAAGGCAGAGTCGTACAGGAGCTCCGTCTGTGGCTGCGGATTGGCGGCCTGCAGGCGCCGGAAGATGGCTCTACGGCGCGCCGGCTGCATATTTCTGCGCCGCAATGAGCGCGGCCTGCTCTGCGGCACGTCTGGCGAAACGCGCGTTATGGGCGGCGTAGCGCTCACGGTTCTGCGCGGGCGGCGGCGCCGTCGCAGCGCCGGATTGGCTGCGCGGCAGCATCACGATGCAATCCACCGGGCATGGAGCCACGCACAGCTCGCACCCCGTGCACAGCTCAACGACCACGGTGTGAGTGTGCTGTTTCGCGCCGATGATGGCGTCGACGGGGCAGGGCGGCAGACATTTGACGCAGCCGATGCAGCGCTTCTCATCAATGTGCGCAACGAGCACCGGACCTTCCTGACCATTCAATGGATTAAGCGGCAGCATTTCCCGACCGAGCGCCTCGGCCAGAATCGCAATCGTGGCGGCGCCCCCCGGTGGGCACTGGTTGATCGCGGCGCCTCCGTCGGCGATCGCCTGTGCGTACGGGCTGCAACCCGCATAGCCGCAGCGCGTGCACTGCGTCTGCGGCAAAAGTGCATCGACCTCCTCCGCGGTCATCTCACCTTCATCCCCGCTTGCGCCCCCGCATCCGGTGTCAGGAGAAAAATTCCGGGAGTCTCGCCCGAGGCGGCCAACACCATGCCTTCAGACATGCCGAATTTCATTTTGCGTGCGGCGAGGTTCGCAACCATGACGGTCAGGCGTCCGACGAGCTGCGCCGGATCATAGGCGGACTTGATGCCGGCAAATACCTGGCGTGTGCCCATCGCGCCGATGTCGAGCGTCAGGCGCAGGAGTTTATCGGCGCCCTCGACGAATTCGGCATTGGCGATGCGCGCGACGCGCAAGTCGATTTTGGCAAAGTCGTCGATCGAGATCGTGGCCGGCATCGGTGCCGGCGGTGCAGAGGGCGCGGGGGCCGCTTGCGCATTTGCGGCAGCTGGCGGTGGAGTTGCGGTCGTCACGGGTGCAGATTCCTTTTCGGTATCGAACAGTGCATCGAGCTGTTTCGCATCGACGCGGGTCATGAGGTGCTGATAGGCCGTTATGCGCCGCGGCAGAACTTCTGCATCGGCCCAGGTAAAGGTGCGTCCGAGTCTAAAGAACTCCTGCGCGACCCGTGCGGTGAGCTGCGGCAGCACGGGAGCAAGCAGGACGCTTAAGAGCTTGAATCCATATAGGGCGAAGGAGCAGACATTCTGCAGCTCGCCGCGCTTGGCAGGATCTTTGGCCAGTACCCACGGCTGCCGGGCATCGAATTCGTGATTGATGCCGTCCGCGACCGTCATGATGTCGCGCATGGCCTTGCCAAATTCGCGCGTATCGTAGCTCTTGCTGACGAGGTGGGCGGTGGCGCGCCCGGCCGCGAGCAGCGCCGTCGTGTCGCTGCTGAAATGCAGCACGCCGTCAAAGTGTTTGGTAATGAAATTCGCCGCGCGGCTTGCGATGTTGACGTATTTGCCGATGAGGTCGCTGTTGACGCGCGCAATGAAATCATCCGGATTAAAGTCGAGATCCTCGACGCTGCCATTCAACTTCGCCGCGATGTAGTAACGCAGCCACTCTGCGTTCATGCCGACATCCAGATAACGCAGCGGACTGATGCCGGTGCCGCGCGATCTTGACATCTTCTCGCCCGAGACCGTGATGAAGCCGTGCACGTAGACGTGGTCGGGAATCTTGTAGGGGGCGCCAGAGAACTTCAGGAGCGCCGGCCAAAACAGCGTATGAAAGTAGATGATGTCCTTGCCGATGAAGTGGATCTGCTCCAGCTCAGGGTTCGCGAGCAAGCCTGCAAAATCGATGCCGCGGCGCACGCAGTAGTTTTTAAGGCTTGCAAGGTAGCCGATCGGCGCATCGAGCCACACATAGAAGTACTTGCCCGGTGCATCCGGGATTTCGATGCCAAAGTAGGGCGCGTCGCGCGAGATGTCCCAATCGCCCAAGGCCTTCTCGCCCGAGCCGTCGAGCCATTCGCGTGCCTTGTTGGCCACCTGCGGCTGCAGCCGGCCCGGCGCATCGAGCCACGCGCGCAGGAACTGCACGCACTTGGGGTCGGAGAGCTTGAAGAAGAAATGCTCGGAGGCTTTCTGAATCGGCACCGCCCCCGTCAGGGTCGAAACCGGGTTGATGAGGTCCGCTGGCGCGTTGACGATGCTGCACACCTCGCAGGCGTCGGCGTATTGGCCCGGACTGTGGCAATTCGGGCATTCGCCCTTGATGTAGCGGTCGGCGAGAAACATGCCCTTGACCGGATCATAGAACTGCTCAATGGGTTTGGAGTAAATGAGTCCCGCCTGCTGCAGGCGGCGGTAGACATCCTGTGACAGCTCGACGTTCTCCGGGGAGTCGGTGGAATACCAGTTGTCAAAGGCAATGTGAAAGCCCTGCAGGTAGCGCGGACGTTCGGCGGCAACGCGTGCCACCAGCGCCGCAGGCGTAATGCCTTCGGCCTCGGCCTTCAGCATGATCGGTGCGCCGTGGGCATCGTCGGCGCAGATGAAATAGATCTCATGCCCCTGCATGCGCTGGAAGCGCACCCAGGTGTCGGCCTGGATGTACTCCATGATGTGGCCGATGTGCAGTGGGCCGTAGGCGTACGGCAGCGCGGTGGTGACGAAGATCTTGCGGGGCATGCCCCTAGTTTAACGCAGGCGGCGCTTCAGCCCTGATCCTTTACCGCCTCGAACTTGGCTTTGTTGATGCCCTTCTTATAGGCCTCTTTGCCTGTGATCATGCGGGTATCGAGCAGCTGCTGAATGGCACTGTCCATCGGCCGCATGCCGAACTGGCCTCCAGACTGCATCGTATTCTCGAGTTGATCGAGCTTGCCCTGGCGGATGAGGTTCGATGCCGCCGGCGTATTGACCAGGATCTCAAGCGCTGCGACCCGGCCCTGCTTATCGAAGCGCTGCAGGAGCTGCTGCGAGACCACCCCGCGCAGCGAGGTCGAAAGCATCGTGCGCACGTGCGATTGCTTGTCGGACGGAAACGCGTTGACGAGCCGATCCACCGTCTGCGCAGCCCCGTTCGTATGTAGCGTGCCCATGACGAGAATGCCCATCTCGGCCGCCGTGACCGCGATGCTCATGGTTTCGTGATCGCGCAGCTCGCCCACCAGAATGACGTCCGGGTCCTCGCGCAGGGCCGAATGCAGCGCGTTTGCAAAACTTGCGCTGTGCACGCCGATTTCGCGCTGGCTGATGAGGCAGTTCTTCCTCTGGTGTACGAACTCGATCGGATCCTCGATCGTGAGGATGTGGCCCTTGACGCGATAATTGATGTCATCAACCATCGCCGCGAGCGTCGTTGATTTTCCGGAACCGGTTTTGCCCGTCACCAGAATGAGCCCGTTGGTGGCGCGCGCCATCTCGCGCACCGCTTGCGGCAGTTTGAGCTCATCCATCGTGAGTGCTTTGGAGGGAATGACGCGGAACACGCCGCCCACGCCGTTCAGCTGCCGCATGACATTGACGCGAAAGCGCCCCTTATCGGGCAGCGTGTAGGCAAAGTCGGCGCCGTCTTTCGACTCGAAGCGATCGAGCGCCGGCTTCGGCATGATCTCGTACAGCGCCTCTTTGACAAAGGTCGGCTCGAGCCGCTCGGGCCGCAGCGGCCCCAGGTCCCCGTAGAGGCGGATGCGCGGCGGGTCGCCGGCGATGAAATGCAGATCCGAGCCGCGCCGCTCTATGACTTCACTTAGGAATGCATCAATGGCCGCCACGTGAATGCTTCAGGAAGACGAGGAGGCCGGCCCTGGGCCGATCCGCGTTCCCGTGGAAGTAGGTCCAGGGCCGATGCGGGTTCCGGAGGCTGAGGCATCGAGCTTCGGCAAAAGACTGGTGTCGGTCACGAACCTCTGGAAGAGGCGTTTTTCCGTTGCGTAATGGTACGCATCATCCGGATCGATCTCTTTCGCCGTAATGGCAGCAAGCAGGGCCTGATCGAGCATCTGCATGCCGTACTCGCGGCCGGTCTGCAGCTGTGTGGGAATCTGATGCGTCTGGTCCGTTTGAATGAGTTTAGCGATCGCCTTCGTCATCACCATGATCTCGCAGAGCGCGCGCCGGCCGCGCCCGTCCGCGGACTTCACCAGTATTTGCGTAACGACTGCGAGCAGGCTCTGTGCGAGGAAGCTCTTGGTCTGCTCGCGCTCCTCGACCGGCAAGGCGTCGATGATGCGATCGATGGTCTTGACCGCGCCGGTCGTGTGCAGCGTGCCGAACACAAGATGCCCCGTTTCCGCAGCGGTCATGGCCATGCTGATGGTTTCGGCATCGCGCAGCTCACCGACCAGAATCACGTCCGGATCCTCGCGCATGGCGGCGCGCACGCCCTCGGCGAAGGTGGGTATGTGCGTGCCGAGCTCGCGCTGGATGACCTGACTCATCTTGCTGCGATGAACGAACTCGATCGGATCTTCCAGGCTGATAATGTTGACGCGGCGGCTCTTATTGAGATGATCGATCATCGCTGCAAGCGTCGTCGATTTGCCCGTTCCGGTTGAGCCGGTGACGAGCACCATGCCCTGGTGATAGTCGCAGAGCTTGGTCACGATCGGCGGCAGGGCGAGTTTCTCGAGCGTCGGGACCTCGGCCGGAATGGTACGAAAGGTTGCGCCGATGCCCGTCTCCTTACGAAATACATTGACGCGAAAGCGCCCACCCTCTTCGGACACGTAGGAGAAATCAAGATCGTTGCCTTGGGCAAAGATCTCCGCCTGCGAGCGCGTCAGCACCTCGGTGATATAGCCCTCGAGCTCCGCCGCCCGAAGTTCCCGGAACTTGATCGGCATGAGATCGCCGTGCAGGCGCAGCATCGGCGGCACGCCGACGGCAAGGTGTATATCTGAGCATCCCTGCTGGGTGCCGAGTTTGAGGAACGCGTCTATGCGCGCCACGGTGCGCCCCCTTCCTGGAAGTATCCCCGGTGTTTAACGTGCCCGGGTGGTCGAATCAAGCAGCGAAGGCGGGAAACTTGAACGAGTGCACGAAGTTTCGCAAGCATCTCTGCCCCGAAGGCGCTGCCGTGCGCCCTACAGATGCTGCTCGAGGGCGCTTTTGAGCTCTTCCATTGTCTGGTAGCGCTTGGTCTTGTCGACCGCCATGCACTTCATGATGAGATCACTCAATGCCGGCGGCAGTGCCGGGTTGACCTCTTTGGCGACCTTGGCCTTGCCCTGCACGTGTTGATACATGACCGCCATGTGATCGCCGCGCGAGTACGGTGGTACGCCGGTCAACATTTCGTAGAGGATGACGCCGACTGCGTAAATGTCCGCGCGCGCGTCGACCTTTTTGCCGAGAATCTGTTCGGGCGCCATGTACTTTGGCGAGCCGATCACATACCCGGTCTTGGTAAGCTGCGTGTCGCCCTCGCGCTGCGCGGCGGCGACGCCGAAGTCCACGATCTTTAGAAGCCCCTCTTGATTGATGAGCACGTTGGCGGGCTTCAAGTCCCGATGCACGATGCCTACCTGATGCGCAACCGTCATGCCGGTTGCAAGGTCGATGCCGAAGCCGACCGCGCGCTTCAGATCCATCGGCTTCTCATTGACCACCTCGGCACCGAGCGTGTGCGAGGGGAAGTACTCCATCGAGATCGCGTAATTGCCCTGGATGTACAGAAAGTCATAGATGCGGATGACGTTCTTGTGGGTGATCTTGCGTGAATAGCGCAGCTCGTGCACGAAGCGCTTCATCACCTCCTCGTCGCCCGAGACGTTCGGGTTCAGGAACTTCAAGATGAGCCGCTCATCCACAACCGTGTCCTCCATCAGCAGCACCGTGCCGAAAGCGCCACGGCCGATCTTGTCGATATATTTGTAGCGGCCCTCGATGATGTCGCCGGGCTTGAGCGTCGAGATATCAAGCCGCGCCGCGGCGGCCTCGGCAGCCTTGGTCGCCGCCTGCAGAGCCGCATCGGAGAGCAGGAGAGTGCGTGCGGATTCGCCGTGCGCCGGCGGTTGCGCGAGCTGGGGCGCGCGCAGCGTCGGCGGCATGACCGCCGGCGTCGGCGTCAAACTGCTGCCGAGGAGGCGTTTGTCCAGATCAGCAAGGGTCGCCTGGATCATTCGCGCCATGGTCTGATCGGCGGATGCCGCCTGATTCTGCAGTTCCGCGCGCAGCTGGTCGGCGCGCTTATCGTCAATGAGCTTGCCGAGCGCCTGGATGACTTCCATGCGCACCTCGCGCTCCGGGCGCGCCATGAGAGGCAGCAGCAAGTCGACGAACTTGGCATCGCCGATGCGGCCCAAAGCCCGCACCACGACCGGCAGTTGCTTGGCGTTGCCGGTCTGCAGCATCTCCGTCAGGCGCGGCAGCGCCTTCTTGCTGCCGATCTCCGCCAGCGCGTCAATCGAGCGCTCGCTCACCCACCAATCTGAATCGCGGGTCGCACGGATGAGCTCATCCACCGCGCGCTCATCTTTGGTCTGGTTGAGAATCTCGATGGCCGCGCGCCGGATGTCGTCATCCTTGTCGCGCACGAGCTGGATCACAGCCTCGATGACCTTCGGGCCGCCGATCTTGCCGAGGGCGTCGGCGGCACGGCTGCGCACCCACCAGTCGCTGTCTTTGATGGCGGCGAGCAGGTGTTTCACCGAGGCGGCGGTGCCCACCTCATTCAGTACTTCGACCGCCGCGCGGCGCGCGTACTCGTTCTCGTCCTTCAGGATCTCGATCAGGTATTTGATCGTTGCCGGGTGATTCGCCTTGATGATGACGTCGATGGCTTTGTTCTGAACGTCTATTTCCGGGTCGCGCAACAAGGCGCAGACCCGCTCGACGTCGATCGGCCCATCGGAACGCTGCAGCGCCGAGAGCACCGCGCCCCGAATGAGCTTGTTCGGGTCGCTCAACAGCGTCTGCAGTGCCGTCTGCACTTCACGCGTGTTGAAGCGCGCGAGAATATTGATGATGTGGACCCGGCTGATCGGATCCTTGCCCTGCAGGCGGCCGATGAGCTCCGGGATCGCTTGTACGTCTGCCACCTCGCCGACCAGGCGGAACAGGGCTGCCTTTTCATTGGCCTCCTGGGCGTAGGCGGCTTGCAAGAGGTCGCGCACGCTGAAGCGCTGTTTCTGGGCAATGATGATATCGAGCACGGCCGACTTTGAGATGCCGGGCGTTGCAAGGGCCTCGATGAGCAGGTGCGGGGGATAGTTACGGCTGCTCGTCAGCGCCCAGGCGATTCCGGCGATCACCCGCGGGCTGCCCTCGATGAGACCGCGCACGAAGATCGGGAAGGACTTCGCGCTGACGAGGCCGCTTAGCGCCTCAACGAAGCCTACCGTTGAGTTCTTGTCCGCATCGGGGAGCGCGCCGAAGATCGGCTCAAGCGCGCCCGGCCCCAACCCCTTGAGCTTGGCGATCGCCTTCTGTGTAGCCGCGCTCGCCGGGTTGGTCGACGCACGGATCTCTGCGATTAGGCGATCGGCGCGGAAATTCGTGAAAAAGCTCATTCAGCCTTTCCGTTGGAAATGGTTCCCGCGCAAGTCCCGCCCAGCCGTCTGACTTCCATGAAGGTGCGGCATAGGGTGAAGGAGCAGAACAGGACCTGTTGCGCGCAAACATCTTGGCCAGTGGCGAAGCGAGCGCATGAGGATTATGCCATATTCGCGGCCCCCGCTTGCCAACGCGCTCACATGTCTGACAACTCGAATCTTGCACGCCTGCAATCCGCCCTCGAAGGGTACATCGACCCGTATCTCGGCGAATCGCTGGGGGCGGCAGGCGCGATACGCGCCGTCAGTGCGCGCGGCGCGGGCTATGTCGCGGAGCTTGCGCTGGGATTTCCGGTTGGCGGTTATCACGCAGAACTCATCGCCGCCCTGCAACAGCACCTGCGCAAGGCCGGGATCGATCTGCCGCTTGCAATCGAGCTTAGCGCGAATATTCGCGCGCACGCGGTTCAGCGGCACTTGCAACCTCTGGGTAACATCAAAAACATTGTAGCCGTGGCGTCGGGAAAAGGCGGGGTCGGCAAGTCCACCGTGGCGGTAAATCTGGCGCTCGCCTGGGCGGCGCAAGGCGCGCAGGTCGGCATTCTCGATGCCGACATCTACGGCCCGAGCCAACCGCTGATGCTCGGACTGGAGGGCCAGCGGCCAAGCTCCCCGGATGGCAAGCGCTTAAAGCCTCTCGTCGGCCACGGAATCGCGGCCATGTCCATTGGCTTTCTCGTGGACCAGGAGCAGCCGATGGTGTGGCGTGGGCCCATGGTGACCCAGGCGCTGACGCAGCTTCTGTCGGAGACCGACTGGGGCACGCTCGACTATCTCGTGGTCGATATGCCGCCCGGGACCGGCGATATCCAATTGACGCTGTCGCAGCGGGTGCCGGTGGCCGGTGCCCTCATTGTCACCACGCCGCAGGACATTGCGCTCGCCGACGCCCGCAAGGGGCTCAAGATGTTCGAGAAGGTCTCGGTGCCGGTTCTCGGCATCGTTGAGAACATGAGTGTGCATGTCTGCAC
>Ga0075522_10004205_pt1 | contig 10325 bp, 9 predicted proteins | sample NGEPerA_FD_74796 | JGI IMG/M metagenome (GOLD analysis project Ga0075522, IMG submission 74796) | Arctic peat soil microbial communities from the Barrow Environmental Observatory site, Barrow, Alaska, USA - NGEE PermafrostL2-A | ecosystem: Environmental > Terrestrial > Soil > Wetlands > Peat ...
TGGTGCCCGAGGTCGGACTTGAACCGACATGACCGTGAGGTCGATAGATTTTGAGTCTATTGCGTCTGCCAATTTCGCCACTCGGGCTTGAGTGGAGCCTCTAGAAACAACATGGAGGCAGGGGGTGTATTCTAGGAAAACACCCCTTAAAGTCAAGCATTTATGGGCAATTCAGCCCTATGTAAACCTTGATTATTTCAAGCCATTCCAAAAACGAACCAATTCTTCGGGCATCGGGTCGTCAAAGACTAATCGAGTCTTGGCAATGGGATGGTCAAACTCTAACCGCGAAGCATGCAGAGCCATGCGCGGCAGTAAAACCTTTTGGGCCAGCCAATCGCTCCATCCTTCATCCACAAACCTCAAAAAAGTCTCGTCGCTTCCGGAATAAAGTTTATCTCCCACTAGGGGATGCCCTTCGCTTTCTAAATGGACGCGGATCTGATGGGTCCGCCCTGTTAGTGGTTTGGCTTCAACCCACGAAAATTTATCTTTGGTTTCCAAACACTTGAAATCCGTAATGGAGGGTTTACCTTTGATGGCATCGATACCGGCTTTCATTCGGATGGGACCGCCTTTGATCGTCGCGATGGGTTTTTCAACCCGCCGTTGCGAGGGATGAAATTTTCCGAACACAATAGCCTGATAGGTTTTTTGAACCGTGCCCGCGGCCCACTGATGAGTCAAATGTGGCATTACTACTTTATCCTTGGCGATCAAAAGAAGACCGCTCGTTTCGGAATCGATGCGGTGAACCAATTCGTAATTCCAAGCCTCGGGCCTGACCGCGCGGAGGATATGCATGAGAGTATTTTGAAAATAAACCCCAATAGCGTGAACCGGCAAAGGGGCAGGTTTTGAAATCATTATCAAATACTCGTCTTCATACACAATGCGGTAATCTTTTCGCACTTCGGGTTCTTCCCAGGGCTCAGTGGTATAAGCTAGTTCATCCCCCGCCCTTAAAAGCTGACCGCCGGAGGGTTTTAATCCATTGACCTTGATCCTGCCGGAGGCAATGCGGTCGATCCATTCGGTTTCGTTATGGTAGGAAAAACGGCGGCAAAGATATGCCAAAAGGGTTTCGGAACTTTTATGTTCGATATGGGTGACCATCGTCACCGGCTGACCCTCGGAGCTGGGCTCTTTGATCACAACATACTCTGGGGGTCCAGGTCGACCACCCGAAACACTCCGGAGGGTGTTTGAAAGCGACTATCGAGCTGTTGAATCAATTGACGGATGGCCTGAGGTTTTTCGGACTTGAGTAAAATTTGAAAACGAAAGTGACCCCGTAATTTAAACATGCTGGCGGGAGCGGGACCGCAAACTTCAACCTTCAAAACAGAGGCCGACCGTTCTAAAACCTGGCCCGCTTTTTCCGCTGATTCTCTTGCCTTTTTCTCGTCTTTTGAGCGGTACATTAATAAACCCAGCTTGGAAAAAGGCGGATAAGAAAGGGCTTTACGCAGCTCCAATTCTTCTTTCCAAAAGCCACCCGTGTCATGTTTAACCGCCGCTTGAATACTAGAATGCTCGGGATTAAAAGTTTGAAGATAAATAACACCCTCTTTATCGGCCCGGCCGGCCCGGCCGGCCACCTGGACCAAAAGCTGAAAAACCCGCTCGGAGGAGCGAAAATCCGGCAGGGCCAACCCCGTATCCGCCCCTACAATCCCCACCAGGGTCACCCCCGGAAAGTCGTGGCCTTTGGCGATCATCTGGGTGCCTACCAAAAGGTCAATCTCGTGGCGACGGAATCGGTTCAAGATATCCTCGTGACTCCCCTGCTTCCGGGTAGTGTCTAAATCCATCCGGCCAATGCGGGCGCCCGGAAATTTTATTTTCATTTCATCTTCAACTTTTTCCGTGCCCAAACCTACCTGCTTAATATCCCCATCCAGGCATTGGGGGCATTTTTCCGGGATCGGCCCCATCCAATTACAGTAATGGCACAAGAGTGCCGGCTTGCCCTTAATGGATAATCCCCGGTGAAAGGTGACAGGCACTGAGCAGGAAGGACAATGCACCTGTTCGCCGCACTTCATGCAAAGTGTAAGGGTGTTAAAACCCCGGCGGTTGAGGAACAAAAGCACTTGTTCTTTTTTCTCCAGCGTCTCCCGAATGGCGGCCTCGAGAGCCATAGAAAGAACCGGGCGGTCTTGCCCCCGCGCTTTCCATTCTTCCCGCAAATCGACCAGCTTAATTAGCGGCAAAGGCATCTTGTTTACCCTGTCCGGCATAGACAGAAAGGAATATTTGCCCATCCGGGAGTTATAAACCGATTCCAGCGACGGAGTGGCGCTGCCCAAAAGGGCCACCGCTTTACAGATTTGCGCCCTTTTAACCGCCGCGTCCCTGGCGTGGTAACGGGGAGCGTCGTCCTGTTTGTAGGAAGATTCATGTTCTTCATCAACTACGATCAAACCCAAGTTTTTAGCAGGAGCAAACAAGGCCGATCTGGCGCCGACCGCCACTTTAGCCTCGCCCAGCGCCATGCGCCGCCATTGAAGGGTGCGTTCACCCGCCGAAAGACGGCTATGAAGAACCGCCACCTGGTCGCCAAAGCGGCTGGTGAATCTTTCTACCGTTTGAGGAGTCAACGCAATTTCAGGAATGAGCACAATAGCTTGCTGACCCTTTTCGATCACCTTGGCGATGGCCCGAAGGTAAACCTCGGTCTTGCCCGAACCCGTGACACCCTGAAGCAAAAAAGTTTTAAACCCTCCTTCGGCCAGAGACAATTCAATAGCGGTTAAGGCTGCTTGCTGTTGGGCGTGCAGTTGAGGCGGGGCCTGATATAGTCCCAACTTCGTTCTATTTTTCGCTCGAGAATTTGAGTTGCCCTCTAACCGCAGCTGGCCCAAATTTTCTTTTTTGAGCGCTTCGGCTAAAACTTTGGTACGGGCGGTGAGCGGAATTTTACCCGCTTGAAGACTTTTAAAATTCACACCCCGCAATGCTCCCAGGATTTCTAACAAGGCTTCCACTTTTTCCGGCTTGGCTTCGGAAAGCAGTTCGATAAAAGCTTTAGGATTTTTGCGGTAGCCCAAGGGCAGCATGGCAAACAACGCTTCGCCCAGGGAACAGTAATAATAATCCGCGATCCACTGACCCAATTGAAGCAGGTCCGGGCTTAAGGAAGGTTCTGTATCGAGTAAGGTATCGATGGACTTCATGGTTTTGGCTTGGGCTGGGGCCTTTGTGGCTAAACCTGTCACCAGACCCACGGTCTGACGGCGGCCAAAGGAAACCAGACAACGCATACCGGGCGCCACCAACCCCGAAAGGGCTTCAGGAATGCGATAGGTAAAGAGCTGCTTTAAAGAAACCGGAAAGACCAGCTCCGCGAATTCTTCACCCATGCCTGCCACTTCCCCTCAAACGGGGATCCAGCAAATCCCTTAAAGCCTCGCCCAACAGGTTGTAACCCAAAACCGTGATAAAAATGGCTAGTCCCGGAAAGGTGACCAGCCACCAGGCGTCAGTCAAATGGTCTTTGCCTTCTTGAAGCATATTGCCCCAGCTGGGCGTGGGCGGTTGAACCCCCAGACCCAAAAAGCTAAGGGCCGATTCGGTCAGGATCGCCCCACCAATACCTAGGGTAGCCACCACTAAAATCGGCCCCATGGCGTTTGGCAGGATATGTTTAATAATAATACGGATGTCTTTCATGCCGATGACTTTGGCGGCCTGTACAAATTCCCGTTCTTTCAACGAAAGGACTTCGCCCCGAACCAACCGGGCCACATCCGTCCAGGAAGTCAGGCCGATAATCACCATCACGTTGATAATACTTGGACCCACAAAAGCGATCACCATGAGAATCAGAAAAAAGGTGGGAATGCATAGCAAGACATCCACTAGGCGCATGAGAAGCGCGTCCACCAAACCGCCGTAATAACCGGCAACCGCCCCCACAAAAGTACCAATAAAAACATAAATGGAAACCGCCACCAATCCTACCGCCAGAGAAATGCGCGACCCGTAAAGGAGGCGGGAAAACACATCCCTGCCATATTGGTCCGTTCCCATCCAATGGTGAAACGAGGGGGCCAATAAACGGTCCTCAAGAGTTTGCTGAATGGGGTCCAGAGGGGCAAACCACTGGCAGCCTAGTGCGGTTAAAACCAGAAGAGCGATAATACCGACTCCCCACATCATGAGCGGCTGAGTTTTGAGGTAATGTTTAATCATAACGAATCCTTGGGTCCAACAAGGCATAAGCCAAGTCCGCCAGAAGATTGCCCGTGAGCGTCAAAAAAGCCGTGATGATCCCGATGCCCATGAGTAAGGGATAATCATGGGTAAAAACCGCCTCGAGTCCCAGTTGACCCATACCGGGCCACGCAAAAAGAGTTTCGATGATAAAACTACCGCCTATGAGCGCCGGAAGGGATAACCCCATCAGAGTCACAATGGGAATCAGAGCGTTGCGCAGGGCGTGTTTAAAAACCACCTGTGTTTCGGACAAACCTTTTGCCCTGGCGGTTCGAATATAATCCTGCCGGATAACTTCCAACATGCTCGTGCGGGCATATAACGAAACCGAGGCCAAGCCGCCAAAAGTGGTGACAAACAAAGGCAAAAACAGATGAGAAAAAAGATCGCCTATTTTTTGATACCAGGGTAAATAATCGGCCTCAGTACTCATCATTCCCGATATCGGTAAAAGATTTAGTTCCACGCCGAACAAGAGCATAAGAATAAGGGCCAGCCAATAGCTCGGCATGGAATAGCCCACGAAGGTAAAAATGGAGACGAGCCGATCCAGCCAGGAATTTTGGTAATAGGCCGCGGCAACACCTAACGGAACCGCCAAAACAAAAAGTAAAAAAAGAGACAATCCCGATAAAAGAAAAGTGGCGGGAAGTCTTTCGCCAATGACCGTCAACACCGGTCGATTGTCGCCAAAGCAAGTTCCAAAATCTAGGGTGCAGATGCGCTTGAGCCAGTGCCAGTACTGGACCATCAAGGGATCGTTTAAACCATAGGACTCCCTGAGCTTTTCCAGATAAGTTGGATCGATCTTGGCGTTCATGGCAATACCGATGGTGGCTGGATCACCTGGGGCCAATTGCATAATGACAAAGCTAAGTAAAGAGATTCCCAATAAGAGAGGGATCATCATCAACAATCGGCGCAGAACGTATTTCTTCATCGGACTCTTTACGGGTTATATTTTTGCTGGTTGAGAGGCACATACCAGGCTTCCGGATGAGTCAGGATGCCATTACTGTTCATGTGGTAACCTTTAAACCTCTTGTGAATCGCCGTTAACTGGTGTGGCACATAAAGAAAAGTGTAAGGCTGTTCCTCATTAAGAATCGAATGAATCTGCCAGTAAATTTTTTGGCGCTTCTTTTGATCCAGTGTGTGGCGGCCTTCAATGAGCAATTCATCCAACCGCGCGTTTTTATAACTGATGAAATTAAATTGATGCTCTCCCATTTGGCTGGAATGCCAGATGGAATAACAATCTGGATCCGCCGAAATGGTCCATCCTGAAATAACCGCGTCGAACTTACGGGGATTCAGATATTGGGAAATAAAGGTGGTCCATTCCACCACCTGGACATTGACCTGGATGCCCACCTGTTTGAGCTGCTGTTGAACAATGGTGGCGATGCGTTCGCGGCTTACATTGCCTTGATTAGTCATGAGAGTAAATTGAAAGGGGGTGTCTTTGTGATTGATGACCTTATGCAAAAGGCCGTCCTTACCCATCTTCCAGCCGGCTTCTTTCAAATAAGCTTTGGCCTTTTCCACGTCAAAGGGCCATGCTTTGACTTTAGGATTCATGGCCCAGGTACGGAGCGCGAAGGGGCCGGTGGCTACTGTGCCTTCACCATAAATGACATTTTGGATAATGGCGTCCCGGTCTAATGCCATAGTCAAAGCCTGACGGACTTTTTTATCTTTAAAGAGAGGGTTCTTCTGGTTCCAGCCGATGTAGGTGTAGGCCAATTCGTCGGAAGAATATGCTTTGTAATAGTCTTTGAATTTCGGGGTATCGAGTTGCTTGTTATATTGCTCCGGTGTCAAAGTGCCGTGAAGCCATGCCCCGATACAATCAATGCCGCCGTTGAGAAGTTCTAAAAACTGTGTCGATTGATCCGGAATGATGCGCATGACGAATTGTTTTAGATGAGGTTTATTGCCCCAATAATCCGGATTGGCTTCGAGAACAATTTTCTGGTCTGTGTCCCATTTCATAAACCGGAAAGGGCCCGTGCCGATAGGATGCCGGTCAAAATCGTCCTTATTGATGTCTTTACCTTCTAACAAATGCTTGGGAAGAATGTTGTCAAATGTCATAGAAAGAGCCGGTGCGAAAGGCTTTTTGTAGCGAACCTGAACCGTATAGGGATCAATGATGCCAATGTCTTTAATGTCTTGATAATTGGCGCCTTCAGGCGTGTTAGTCCCCGGATCGGAATAAACCTTATAAGTGAAGAGAACATCGTTGGCCGTAAACTCCACGCCGTCGTGAAATTTAACGCCTTTACGAAGGTAATAAGTGATGGTTTTGCCGTCTTTAGAAACAATCCACTTTTCGGCCAAACAGGGTTCGAGTTCCAAATTTTCGTTATAACGAAGAAGGCCCTCGAAGACCAATCCGTCGATATCAGCCCCGCCTACTTCATCCACCAGGGGCGGCATAAGATGACGGGCATCCGCTGTGGAAGACTCCACCAAAATATCGCCATCGGCCACCGGACCGTCTTCGTCATAAATTTTGGGGTCCACTTTGCCACAAGAAGAAAGGACAATTGCGACCGAAAGAATTAAAATTATTTTTCTGACCATATTAAGAAACTCCATGACACTTCTTAAACTTTTTACCTGATCCACAATAACAGGGGTCATTCCGCCCAAGCTTGGGCTCATCTCTGCGGATAGTCGCAACCTTGGCGACAGGTTGTCGGGACTGACCTCCCTGAGTTTCCCAGGGTTGACCGCCCATAGGCGCACCAAAACTCGGCGTTGGGTTTTGTCCTATCATTGCGGGAGATGCTGGCACAGGAACAGGAGCCTTGGTTACCACCGCTTTGGGATCAAAATCCGGATGTTCTTCTTTTATGTTTGACGGCATGGTTGATTCAAATAACTCATCATCCGGATCCACTTTTTGAACCAAAAGAAGCATTTTGAAAGAATCCTCTTTAATGCGACCCAAGAGCTCACCGAACATGGCGAAACCTTCTCGCTTATATTCAATAAGCGGGTCTTTACCGCCGTAAGACTGAAGCCCGATGCCCTCTTTTAAATGATCCATCGAAAGAAGATGGTCTTTCCACTGGCTATCGACCATTTGAAGAATGACGGCTCTTTCCAAATTACGCATCACTTCAGGGGTCAAAGCCTTTTCTTTGGTTTCATAAGCCTTCATCAACTCGTCTTTCAAGGCGCTGTAAAGAGCGTCTCTGTCCAAATGAATCAGGTTTTCTTCCTTCCAATCCAGACTCATTTGGGTAACGCCGTTAAACCATTTTTTTAAGCCTTCCAGATCCCATTCATCAACTTTGGTTTTTTCGGCAGCATAGATATCCACCGCGTCAACCGCTATATCATCGACAATCTCAAGCATGTGGGCGCGAATGTCTTTCTCTCTCAAAACCCGGTTGCGCTCGCGGTAAATCACTTCGCGCTGTTTATTCATCACATCGTCGTATTCGAGCAAATGCTTGCGGATATCAAAATTGTGGGATTCCACGGCCTTTTGCGCCCGTTCGATGGATTTGGAAACCCACGGGTGGGAAATCACTTCCCCATCCTGCATCCCCAAACGGGTCATCCAATCTTTAAGGCGGTCAGAACCGAAAATACGCATCAAATCATCTTCAAGAGACACATAAAAGCGAGATAAACCCGGATCACCCTGACGGCCCGAACGACCGCGAAGCTGATTGTCGATACGTCGGCTTTCGTGCCGTTCCGTACCGAACACCGCCAAACCGCCCGCGTCTTTCATGCCCGCACCCAGCACAATATCCGTACCACGGCCCGCCATGTTGGTGGCGATCGTAACCCCGCCCGGTTGACCGGCTGCGGCAATAATTTCTGCTTCCCGTTCGTGAAATTTAGCATTCAAGACTTCGTGTTTAACACCGCGCTTTTTAAGCATTTCCGAGATCATTTCGTTTTTTTCGATGGAAACCGTGCCTACCAGTACCGGCTGGTTCTTTTCGTGGAGAGCCACTACATCGTCCACGATAGCGTTGTACTTTTCTTTTTGACTGCGGTAAACCGCATCTGGCTCATCTTTACGAACCATGTTGCGGTTGGTTGGAATGGTGAAGACTTCTAATTTATAAATTTCGGCGAACTCCGCCGCTTCAGTTTCAGCCGTACCGGTCATACCAGAAAGTTTCTTATACATACGGAAAAAGTTTTGGAAAGTAATCGTGGCCAAGGTTTGGTTTTCAGCCTCAATCTTTACCCTTTCCTTCGCTTCGAGCGCCTGATGCAATCCATCGCTATAACGGCGGCCCTGCATGAGGCGGCCCGTAAACTCGTCCACAATGACAACTTCGCCGTCCGTGACAATGTAATCCACGTCCCGTTTAAAGATAACGTGAGCTTTTAAAGCCTGATTGACGTGATGAACCAATTGAACGTTTTTGTGGTCATAAAGATTGTCGACCTTTAACAGTTGTTCCACATGGCGGACGCCAGTCTCGGTAAGGAATGCTGAGCGGGTTTTTTCCTCAACGTCGTAATCCTTGTCCTTACCCTTCTCGAGAGACGGAATGATGCGATCCACTTTGTAATAGAGGTCCGTGGATTCTTCGCTGGGGCCGGAAATGATGAGAGGTGTGCGGGCTTCGTCCACCAGGATACTATCCACTTCGTCCACGATGGCATAATTGAGTTCACGTTGAACTGTGTGATCCATATGGGTCGCCATATTGTCGCGCAGATAGTCAAAACCCAATTCATTGTTGGTTCCATAGGTAATATCGCAGGCATAAGCTTCCTGGCGGGCGCGATGCGACAGGCCGTGTTTAATGACACCGCAGGTCAGGCCCAAAAAGTTATAGATGGTCGCCATGCCTTTGAAGGTTCCCCGGCCCAAACTGTCGCGTTCGGCGAGATAATCGTTCACCGTCACCACATGCACACCCTTGCCGGTCAAGGCATTCAGGTAAACCGGTAGAGTTGCCACAAGGGTTTTACCTTCACCAGTCCTCATTTCAGCGATACGGCCTTCGTGAAGGATCATGCCACCCAATAGCTGAACGTCAAAAGGACGCATACCCATGACCCGCTGGGAAGCTTCCCGCACCACCGCGAAGGCTTCTGGCAAGATATCGTCCAGGGTTTCGCCCTTCGCAAGGCGCTCTTTAAATTCGGCGGTTTTGCCCTTTAATTGTTCGTCGGTTAAAGTCTTCAAGGCTGGTTCAAAAGAGTTCACGAGCTCAACTTTAGGCGCCAGGCGCTTCATTTCCCGCTGGTTGCGGCTTCCGAATATTTTGGTGAGTAGGGTGTTAATCATGATTCCTCGTTTATGGATAAACTACGGCCATTGGGGGCCAAAAGAGGCCTAAGTATAGGGTCTTTAATAAGAGGGTTCAAGGCAATCGGGCTTGTGAAGGGCCTGAAAAGTAATGGCAAAAAAGGGGGAAATGAACAATGGTTTGAACAAAACAATTCTAAAAATTCCTCGGATGCTTAAAAACTTAATCCAATCCTTGCTCAATTTTCTTTTTTCTGAGCCCTTTTGCACAATGCATCCCTGACAATTTTAGAAACAGCATTTTCTTTGATGCCCCTCTTCTTGCAGTAATCTGAATTAATCCAATCGGAAAGTGCTTTTGTCCCTTTACTTGAATTGCATGGAGAGCAGCATCGAGCAATGTTCTTGCGATTCACAATGCTTGCATCATTGATAATATGCTCCCAAGTCGCCATAGCCTTCCGAGAACCGTTGCGAGGAATCGCGTCAAGCAACTTAACACCACAATAAACGCAAGTTTTATCTCGTGCCATTACATCTTCTTCAAGCCACTTTGGAATGCCCCAACGATTCATTTTTTGTCCCGATTGAATCAGATTTATTTGAATACTTATTGAGCAATATTATTATTTCCAGGAATTGCATATCCGATATTTGTTTTATCCTTAGTAATTCTTCTATACAAAACCACTGCATTAGAAGCTGTCAAATTATCAAATTTCATTACCACGTTTATAAATGATGCTTTTCGCTAAATTGATAGCTATCACCCTTCCAAACAAGAGTGCAATCTTTAAAAACGCAATTCACAAAATCCTTTCCATCTATATCTATCGTTTCCCTTTCAAATGTTTCACTTATAACC
>Ga0075522_10004206_pt1 | contig 10324 bp, 10 predicted proteins | sample NGEPerA_FD_74796 | JGI IMG/M metagenome (GOLD analysis project Ga0075522, IMG submission 74796) | Arctic peat soil microbial communities from the Barrow Environmental Observatory site, Barrow, Alaska, USA - NGEE PermafrostL2-A | ecosystem: Environmental > Terrestrial > Soil > Wetlands > Peat ...
GTGGAAATCCTCGGCCATCGGCAGCGCCAGCCCAATTTGAATCACCGCCGAGACCAGGATCAGTTCCCAGGCAAATAGCAGCAGACGCGACAGGCCGGCAATCGCCCGGGCCACCCAGCGCGCGGAGACGCCTGTCCATAGCGCAATGGTTTCGGCCAGCAGGCGAATTTCGACCCGCGCCTGTGCGACGCCCGGCGGCAAGTGAGGATCGGCGTCCAACTGATCCATACCGCGCAGGCCGGAAAGATACGGCCCCGATGTCGCTTCAAGCAGCGGAGCCGCCAAGGCCCCAATCGCGACCACCGAGAGGAACGACAACTGAAAGCTGGCGTCAAAAATCTCATCCGGGGCGGCCAGTAGATACACAATCGCCACCGCCGCCAGCAGGTTGATCACGCGTCCCCGGCGAAACAGGAAGCGGGCGATCAGGTACAACGTAAATCCTCCGGCGGCCCGTCCCACCGGCGGCGAAAATCCGGTCACCAGCGCGTAGAGCCACGCCGCCACCGCCGTCAGCGCCAGCGACGGAAGCTCCGGCAGGGCGCACAGGCGCAGGAAGAACATGAGCACTGCGGCCAGCACCACCACGTGCGCGCCGGAGATCACCAGCGCATGAAACGTTCCGGTGCGGCGGAAGCTGTCCGTCCAAATTTTTTCGAGCTTCGATGTCTCGCCCAGCAGCACGGCCTCCATCATGCCCGTGGCGTATTCATTACCTGCGTATAAACCGTCCAGGCGAGCAATGGCGGCCTCGCGCAACGCATAGATGGCGCTCCACGCCGGGTTCCCACAGCGCCCGGGCAGAAGCTTTGCCTCCGAACGGCGCGTCATGGAAGCCGTCCAGTAAATTTTCTGCTCGGCCAGATACGCCGCGTAATCGAACGCGCCCGGATTGCGATAGTTGTGCGGAGGCCGCACGCGTCCCTCGATTTCTACGCGTTGGCCGTAGTGCAAGCTTTGGGGCATGGCCTGCGAAACGTCCGTATCCGCGAGCGCTTGCGTAACGCGCGCGCGGGCGCCGGGCGCGAGTTCCAGCGTGAACTGCTGCCGCTCGGGCGAAAACGCGCAGGGCTCCACGACGCACCCTTCGAGCCTCACGACTTCGCGCGGCCCGGCGTCGAGCGCGGGCGCACCGCCCCGGTGATGCCACGCCACGCTCATCAGGCCGGCACAAAAAAGCGTCAGCGCGGCACACAACTGGGTCAACGCTTTGTTGCCGCGCGACGCGCTGCCCCGCCACGACGGGACGCACCACAGAAGCAGGAACGCTCCCGCGGGCCATGCGATTTCCTGCACCGAAAACGGCATCCAGTGGCACAGCAGCACGCCACCGCCTACCGCCGCCATCGGGATCACCAAAGGATCGCGCACGCTCCTCCCCTCTTGAAATTCGTCGCGCAGCCGTTTGCCAGGGCGGCGGAAGAATCCCTATTCGGGTAGTCGAGCGGAGGCTAAGGATTTCTCAGAATTAAAATGGGAAGGGAGGGACGTGGAAAAAGCGAGCCCAAAAATACAGACCGCGCCAGGACCGGTGGGCCCAGGCGCGGTACAAAGTCGTTTCTACCTTGGAAGGAAGAGAACTACTGACGGGGGGCGTCCGTGCCCTTTTTCTTCTTGCCCTTTTTCTTGCCTTCGTCGGTCTTCTTGTCGCCGTCCTGCGCGAACGAGATCGTCACAACGCCCAAGAACAGGGTCAGGCCGAGCATAACACTCATGAGTTTCTTCATTTATATTTCTCCTTGATATGTTCTGACGACCTGCGGCCGTCGTACGAAAATATAATGGCAGGCGCACATGAACACACCCTTAAGCGCCAATTAAAATGAATTAATTTCAGGGTTACATTCGCCAGAGTCTGTGTAAATTTTTCTAAAAGAGCAAGATGAAAACCCCGGCGACGTGGGAATCCCGAGCACTCCGTTATCTTCTATTAGGCTTATGACGCGATTCGGAGTGAAACGGGGAGACTTGGCGCGGGCGCTCGCCCGGCGCAGCGAGGGTACCGGAAAACAGTTGACGGAAGGGCAGGCGCAGGACGAACTGGACCGGATGGTGCACGGCATCGTCACCAGCCTGCGACGGGGCCGCCCCGCCGAAATGCCGGGCGTGGGAACGATGACCGCCACAACCCTAGGGATCGCTTCGGCTCCGGCCGAAGACAAGCCGTCGGCCCTCGGCCTCCACGGCGTGAACCTGCATGGTGTGAAAAAGAAGGCCGCGACGCCCAGGAAATCCAAATCGTGAGATCCTCCCAGACCCGGGACCGGATCGCGGAAATCGTGCGCGAATCGCTGGCCAGTGGACGGGCCGTCGAGATCGAAGGGCTTGGCGTTTTCAGCGCGCGCAACGGCGGCTACGAGTTTGCCCCACAAAAAGTGGCCCAGGTATTCATCGCCTACGCCGCCGAGGATCTGCCGCACGCCTCGCGCCTGTGCAACGCCCTGCGCCGGGAGCGGTGCGCGCCGTGGCTCGACAAAGAAAAGCTGCTCGCCGGGCAGAACTGGCCGGAGGCCATCGAGCGGGCCATCGAAGTTTCCGACGTCTTCGTGGCCTGTTTCACGCCGCGGTCTGTAGCCAAGCGCGGCATGTTTCAGCAGGAGTTGCGGCATGCGCTGGAATGCGCGCGGCGCCGGCCGCTCGACGATTCGTTCCTCATGCCCGTTCGCCTGGAGGAATGCCGCGTGCCTCGGCGGATTTCCGACCAGGTGCAATATCTTGACCTGTTTCCGGACTGGGACAAGGGCGTGCGGCGGCTGGCCCGCGCCATTCGCAAGGCTGCGCTCCGGCGCCCCGCCGCAGGTCTGGCAGGCTGAGTTCAAGCGAACCGCGAATGTAAATCAGCGGGCGAACGCAGCGGTGGGAATTCTGACTCCTGACTTCTGACTTCTTTCTCTTCATCCCATTTTTCACGCCAGCGCCCGCGCCGCTTGCGTGGCGAGCTCATCGCACCGATTATTGTCTTCGTGATTCGCATGGCCTTTGGTCCAGGTCCACTTCACTTCGTGATCCTGCACCAACTGGTCGAGCTCTATCCACAAATCCTGGTTGAGTACGGGCTTTTTCGCGGCGGTCTTCCACCCGTTCCGCTTCCAGCCGTGAATCCACGTGGTGATGCCGTTCTTCAGGTATTCGGAATCGGTAACCACCTCCAGCGCGCAACCTTCCTTCAACGCGCGTAGTCCTTCAATAGCCGCGGTCAGCTCCATGCGGTTGTTGGTGGTTTCGGGCGCGGAGCCGGACATCTCGCGTGTGTGATCGCCGTAGCGCAAAATATAGGCCCAACCGCCGCGTCCCGGATTGCCGAGGCAGGCTCCGTCGGTGATCAACCGTACCTGTTTCATGTTTCCTCTATCATAAGATTGATGCCGGAAAACGCGCTCCCGCCCAATCTGCAGGAGCAGACTGTCTTCATGCCGGTGATGGCGGAAGACGTCGAGCGGCGCAAACGGCGGAACGGCATCGTGATCGCGGCAGTAGTAATCGCCGTGCTCTTCGCGGGTTGGTATGGGTACCGGCGCATGGTGGATCCGGTGGCTGCCCAGCAGTCCTATGATGACGGCGTGCGCCTGTTCCGCTCCAACCGCTATGAACAGGCCATTCTGAATTTCTCCCGCGCGGTGGATTTGAAACCGGACCTGGTGGAAGCCTACCGGATGCGCGGCCGCTCCTACGCGGCGGTGAGCGATCCGGATAAGGCCATCGCCGATTTCACGAAGGTCTCGGCGCTGCTGCCGAGTGACAGCGGCGTTCTGGTGGAGCGCGGCTTCGTTTATTACGGCAGGAAGGATTTCGCGCACGCCATGGCCGACGCTTCGAGCGCGCTGAAGCTGGACGGGAAGCTTGCCAAGGCCTATAACCTGCGCGCCACCATTGAGCGGTCCAGCGGGCAAATTCCGCAGGCGATCGACGATTTCTCACGCGCGGTCGCGCTCGCACCAGATCTCGACAATTACTTCCAGCGCGCCGCCACCTACCAGTTGATCAACGATCATCCGCATGCCCTGGCGGATTTCGACGAAGCGCTGAATATTTCTCCCGACGAATCGCACACCCACTTCGCGCGCGCGCAAACCCGCGCTGCCCTGGGCGATTACAAAGGCGCGAAGGAAGATATCGAGATCGGCCGCCGGATTGACGGCTGGTAGAGCGCGGCTTCTCTTCCACGCATCTCTTCGACGCATCTCTTCCGGACGCGTCTGCCGCTAGCCGGCGAGCGTCGGTTCCGCGGCGAGCTGCTGCTCGAAAAACGCATCTACCTTGTCTAGGATCGATCGTGCATCGTGCACGTGATAGATCTCGGCGCGGAGCTGAGCGCCGTTGCGGATCCCGTGCGTGAAGTAGGTAGCGAACTGCTTCATTTTTCCCACCGCGTCCGCCGCTCTCGGCTTGTCGAGCCGATGATCGTAAAGCATGGTGTAATACCGGCGCATGATTTCATAGCGCGCGGCCTCGCTGGGCGTTTCGTAACGGCCCGTGGTGATGTAGTCCTCGATCTGGCGGAAAATCCATGGATTCGAAGACGCCGCACGGCCGATCATGATCGCGTCGCAATTCGTTTCGCGCACAATGCGCATGGCATCTTCGGGCGTAACGATATCTCCGTTACCGATCACGGGAATTTTCACCGCGGCCTTAACTTCGGCGATGCGCGTCCAGTCGGCGCGACCGCTATAGCCCTGTTCGCGCGTGCGCGGATGCAACGCGATCGCCGCCAAACCGCAATCCTCGGCCAGTTGCGCCATGCGCACAGCGACCAGTTCGCGGTCGTTCCAGCCGGCACGAAATTTCATCGTCAGCGGGATCGTAATGGCCGCGCGCACGGTGCGCAAAATGTTTTCAACCAGCGGCAGATCGCGCAGGAGCCCTGAGCCTCCATTGCACGTGACCACTTTCTTCACGGGGCAGCCGAAGTTGATATCCACCGCGTCGAATCCTTGATCCTGGCAGTGGCGCGCCGCGTCGGCCATCACGGCGGGGTCGGCGCCGAACAGTTGCGCGCTGATTGGGTGCTCCTCGGGTTCGAAATAGAGATAGCGAAACGAACGGGTCGGTTTGCCCCCGTGGGCCAGCGATTTCGCATTGGCCACCACGCCGTGAGAACTCGTAAACTCCGTCATGATCAGCCCGCAGCCGCCCTGATCGCGAATCAGGCGGCGGAAAACCGTGTCCGTGACGCCCGCCATGGGCGCGAGCACGGTCGCCGGAGCGATCTTAATCGGGCCGATGTTGAATTCGCGAGGGACCATGAGGCAAACGCCGCCTTTTCTCATTGTAGACCGGCCGTTCCTAGCGCCGTCGAATACGCCAAGAACTGAAGATCGCGTGACGAGCCTGGAAACGGCCTTAGAATCAATTTTAAAAATCCGGGTACTTTACCCCTCGCGGAGCGCCGCAAGGGGCTAGAATCGCTCGCAAACGCTGGTTTTATTTGAAAGTTCCAAAGGTGTGATTCAGCGGCGTTTATTCCCGAGAGCTTCGAAGTTTTGGCAATCCAGGTATGCCCACGCCGCGAAAATTATTTCCGCCGCGAATGCAGTCACTTCGCGGTTCGGCCCTGCGAAATTCGCTGCGACGCGTGCATCATCGCATGCGTGCATCGCATGCATACAGCATGGACCGGTGAGCTTCCCCGACCGGGCGACTAAGCGCCGGCTGCGCCCGCGAGCCTGTCCCAATCCGCCGCTTCACCGAACTTCGCGCCGCTCAGCGCTGGATCGATGTTGCGCAAAAGGCCGGTCAGCACTCCACCCGCGCCTACTTCGATAAATCGTGTGGCGCCGTTGGCGGCGAGCAAGCGAATGGTCTGCTCCCAACGCACGGGATTCGGCACCTGATGGTGCAGCCCCTCGCGCGCTTCTGCTCCGGTGCGCACTTCGCGCGCCTGCCAGTTGTTGACCAGCGGCGTCGCAAGGTCGCGGAATTGTGTCGCGTCCAGGTCGGCCTTCAGGCGGTCCTGGGCGGGCTTCATCAGCGCGCAATGGAAGGGAGCGCTAACCGGCAGCATAACGGCGCGTTTGGCTCCGGCGGCCTTGGCGAGCTCGGCCGCACGCGCTACGGCGCCGGCGTTTCCCGCAATGACGATCTGGTCCGGCGAATTCAAGTTGGCAGCGCTGACAATTTCGAGCGAACCGTCGGAAGACCGAGCGGCTTCGGCGAGAATTGCCTCGAGCTTTGCGTTGTTTTCTCCCAACGGCATTTTAAGAATGGCCGCCATCGCGCCCACGCCAGAGGGCACGGCCTCCTGCATATAACGGCCGCGCTTCCGCACCAGGCGCAGTGCGTCGACGAAATCGAGCGACCCGGCCGCCACCAGCGCGGAATATTCGCCCAGGCTGTGTCCGGCGACGTAATCCGGCGCGAGTCCTTTGGCGCGCAGCACGGCGAATGCGGCGGTGGAGACGGCTACCAGCGCGGGCTGCGTGTTCTCGGTGAGCTTCAGTTCTTCTTCGGGACCTTCAAAGCACAGCTTCGAAATCGGGAAGCCAAGGGCTTCGTCGGCCTGTTCGAAAACAGCGGCGGCTTCTGGATGCGCCTGTGCGAGCGACTTGCCCATGCCGGCGAACTGCGAGCCCTGGCCGGGAAACAGAAATGCGATTTTAGACATGAAATGAGTGTGCGTGTTGAAAAACGCGGATCTCTTGCGATTCTAGTACAGTCGCCGCACAAAGCTTTGGACGCTCGGAAAAGATCGCTCGGAAAAGCTCCATGTGTCATAGTCTGTGCGAAAGCTATTGGCACGGTACGCTCCCTATAGTCGCGGCTCGGGATGCGATTGATTCAAGTAAAGCCGACGACGAGCCGTGACCGAAGGGAAACGGAGTATTCACACAGACTCGTCAGCTTGGGGGGCTAGTCCCGCGCTCACGCACGGGGCTTTTCACCCAGCGAGGGTTTCCGGTATAGTAAAGACGTGAAACGCAAACGCATTCCGGTTCCCGAGGCGGCCTCCCTGGAGGTGCCCGCGGTTCCGCCTGCCCTGATGGAGCAGGCCCGGCGTGCGATTCAATCCGACCGCATCGCCCGCGCCTCTAAGTGTGTGGTGTGCGGTGAGGAATGCGCTCCCAATTCCACCGAAGAACTTTGTTGGGTTTGTCGCCGATTGAAGTTGAGCGCGTGGCGCGATTCCGATTCGCAGATGCCCGCGCAAGAGTAGCGCGGATTCCGTTTCACAAAGCCGTTTCTTCCGAACTGCCGAAACGCCCGCTCAGTGACCTTCGCGGTTCTGTAATTTCTCGTAGACCCACGCTCCGGCGATCACGTCCTCAACGCCTAGTCCCAGCGATTTGAAGATCGTCACGGGCTTGCCGGCGGGCCGCGCGGTTACTTTTGCCAATTCGACGATGCGCGGATCGCTCCAGTCGACTCCGGCCATCAGCAGGTCGCCGGCTTCGAGTTTGCCCTGTTCGATGGAATCGATGGCGATGAGGTTGGCGCGCTGAATCAGGTCGGTGGGAAGCTCGCGGCGGTTCCCGCGATTGGACCCCATGGCGTTGACGTGTGCACCGTCTTTGATCCACGCGCTATCGAGCACCGGATCGCCCGCGAACGTCGCCGTGGTGACGATGTCCGCGCCGCGTACGGCTTCTTCGGCGGAGCCAACAGCGCGTGAGCCCGTGTCCTTTGCGAACGCGTTGCGTTTTTCTTCGCTGCGGCTCCACACGCGGATTTCTTTGATATTGCGAACCGCGCGCATCGCTTCAATCTGAGAAGCCGCCTGGAATCCGCTGCCAATCACGGCGAGCGTAGCGGCGTCGGGAGCCGCAAGAACATCGGTCGCATAGCCCGAGGCCGCGCCCGTACGGATCTGTCCCAACCAATTTGCTTCGATTTGGGCCAGGGGCGCCGCCGTTTCGGCATCGAACAGGAAAAAGAAAAAATGGGCGCCATGCTTGGGGTTCGTCGAATAAAATTTCGTGCCGAAATATTTGCCCCACGCCCCGCCCATACTGTGGAGCGTGGAGCCGGTCGGCAGTACGATGCGCCGCCGCGGTTGATTTGTGGCTTTGCCCTCGCGCAGCGCGGTGAAGGCGTCGCGCATCAGGCTGACGGCTTGCTTCATGCTGAGGGTATCGCGGACTTGCTGTTCGGTGATGTGGATCATCATTGTTAGTTTATACGCGGCGCGCCAACGAGTCAGCGGAGTCCGCAGCATAAACGGGCAGGTTTGGAACCGGACGGGCGTCGGGACGAGTCTCGACGCGGCACGCAGGAGTGCGTGCGCCACGTCATAATGGGGCGATGAATCATCGCTGCCATGTTGCCGCCCTCGTCCCCGCTGTGCTGGGATTGATTTTCTTCGCGCACGCCGGCGCTGCCCAAGATAGAACCGTGCGCGTCCTGGTTTCGAACGGGCTGAAAGGCGCGATGGAAGAGTTGCAGCCGCAGGCGGAGAAGGCCATCGGGCGACCGCTATCGGTGCAGTACAACTCGACGCTAAAAGTGAAGCAGTCGATTGAAGCGGGTGAAGTGTTCGACGCGACGCTGATCACGACCGAGGCCGTGGCGTACCTGGTGAAGCAGGGCAAGATTGCCGCGGCTTCGCGTACGGAACTGGCGCGCTCTGAGCTCGGTATCGGTATCAAGAGCGGCGTCGCAAAGCCGGATATCAAGACGGTGGACGCGTTGAAGCGCGTGCTGAAGGACGCGAAGGTGATCACCTATCCGCAGGATGGCGCGACACGCGGCTATATCGATAAAATGTGGGATCGCCTAGGCATCGGCGCGGAGGTGAAACCGAAGATCGTGCTGGCGCCGAGCTCAGGAGCCGCGTCGCAGAGTGTGGCTGATGGAAAGGCAACGTTCGTGATTACACTGTTCAGCGAAATCGTTCCGACGAAGGGTGTCGATATTCTCGGGCCCCTACCCGGTGAATACGGAACGGATGTAAAGTTCGCGGCCGGCGTGAGCGCAACCGCGAAGAATGCCGACGCGGGGAAGGCGCTGATTGCGTTTTTGAAGAGTGCTAAAGCGGGAGCGGTACTAAAAGCCAAGGGCCTGGATCCTCGATAGCTTGGCCGCAATTAATCATCATAGAGTTATGAACACAAGCGCGATTCATGAAACGATGGTGGATTCTCAGGCGGGAAAGCTGATCTTTCCGGAAGTAGTCCGCAGGCTGATGGAAGCGGGTGTCGAATCGTATTTCATCGACTTTTCGAATGGCAATGAAACGTTCTATCTGCGCGATGGCGGCTCGCACGTTGAGAAGATGACGATCGCTCCCACGCCTGTCGCGGAGGATTTTTCGTCCACCGGCATTGTCGCAGCGATCCGCGGAGCGCAGAGCGACAGCATCCGTTATCCCGAGTTTGTGAGGCAGTCTACGGCTGCTGGAGTGGTGGGCTACTGGGCGTTTCTTACCGGCAAGAAAGTGATCTATTTCGGCCGCAAAGGCGAGCTTCACGTCGAAGAATTTCCACGTCCCAAGACGTAAAGATCTATAACTTCACCGGATCTTTCGATTCGGGGTCGAAGCCGAGCTCGCGGATGGCTGCTGCTGCGCGCTGCGCGTCGAACTTTCCTTCGCGCGCCAGAGCCGAGATGGTAGCCATGACGATGGCCTCGGCGGAGATTTCGAAGAACTTGCGCAGGTGCTCGCGATTTTCGCTGCGGCCGAAGCCGTCGGTTCCGAGCGAGTGGAGCCGTTCACCGATCCATGGGGACAACTGATCCGGCATCGCTTTTATATAATCGCTGGAGGCGATGACGGGTCCTTCCGAACCTGCGAGCGCGTTCACGATGTAAGGCGTGCGCGGAGCCTCGGTGGGATGCAGGCGATTCCAGCGATCCACGTCGAGGCCGTCGCGGCGCAGTTCGTTATAACTGGTGACGGACCATACGTCGGTGGCGATCTGGAAGCGCTCCGCCAGAATCTGCTGAGCACGAAGAGCTTCGTTGAAGATTGATCCGCTGCCGAACAACTGCGCGACGGCGGGGCCGTTGGCGGCGGGACGATATTTGTATAGGCCGCGCAGGATGCCCTGGCGCAGATCTTCGTTGATGCCGTTTTCGATGCCGGGCATGGGCGGCTGCACGTAGTTTTCGTTGTAGACGCAGATGTAGTAGAAGCGCGCCTCGTTCAGCTCATACATACGCCGGATGCCTTCTTCGACGATCACGGCGAGCTCATAGGCGTAAGCCGGATCGTAGACGGCGCAGGTGGGCACCACGCTGAACAGCAGCGGATTGTGACCGTCCTGATGCTGCAGGCCTTCGCCCAGTAGCGTGGTGCGGCCGGACGTGCCGCCCAGCATGAAGCCTTTGCCGCGCGAATCGGCGAACGCCCACACCAGGTCGCCCACGCGCTGATAGCCGAACATCGAAT
>Ga0075522_10004207_pt1 | contig 10324 bp, 7 predicted proteins | sample NGEPerA_FD_74796 | JGI IMG/M metagenome (GOLD analysis project Ga0075522, IMG submission 74796) | Arctic peat soil microbial communities from the Barrow Environmental Observatory site, Barrow, Alaska, USA - NGEE PermafrostL2-A | ecosystem: Environmental > Terrestrial > Soil > Wetlands > Peat ...
AGCAGTAGCCTCGAGGAGACGGATAACTACTTTCTCTCCGTATTGTGTCGGCAGGGTCGAGACTCGCATATCCACGCGCGTAGTGCCAACCGCTACCATGAACCGCCCGTCTTGCGGCGCCCGCCGCTCTCCAATGTCCATGTCAGCCAGAATCTTCAGCCTGGAAATCAGCGAGTTCTGAATGTTTAACGGAACTGTATCCAGTTCGCGCAACACGCCGTCCACTCGTATGCGAATCACAGTGCAGGAGACTTGTGGCTCAACATGGATATCGCTGGCATGTTTGGCGATGGCTTTTTGTATGATTTCTGAAACCATCCGAACGGCCGGGGTTTTTCTCTTATTGAGCTCCGCTTGAATTTCCTGGATCGCGTCGCGATTGGCCTGCCGCGCGCTCGTCGAAATAAATTCAATTGCCTGGTCGTCGTCTGAGGAACCTTCGCCCGGCTCTCTTGCGGCTTTCGCGTTGGCCTCCGCCTGGGCATAGTTGCGGAAGATGGCAGCCTGAATTTCGGCGCGAAAAGCAAATCGAGGCGCCAAATCCTTGCCGCTGGTGAACCTGACTTCGTCGATCGTCGCGACGTTTTGCGGCTCCGCCATCGCTACCACCAACCGAGCTTGATCCATGCAAATCGGTAGAATGTCCAGCCGCAACGCCATTGATTTAGGAATGAACGCGAGCGCTTCCATATCGCTCCGAACCATCGCGCAATCGATGTACGTTACGCGGGACACATCCTCAATCGCTTTGATCAGCGAGGGCTTGTCCACCATGCCTGTCTCCAGAATCAGTTCGCCCAGCCGAACCATCTTGCTCTCTTGTTCCTTAAACAGTTTTTGCAGATTGTCCGCGGATATGTGTCCGCGATCCTGCAGCAGTTCTCCTAGTTTCTTTCGCTTCATGCGCACGCCTCGGGGGGAAGATGGGGCACGCCGGGGTCCAATCGGTGCTCGAAGTATTGAACTAAAAGGCTTGTTTTCAGTTGCCGCAGACGTGGAGCCTGTTTCCGAAACGCGAGAGCCGTTTCAATCCGGGAACCCGTTCCACTTTGGCATGCCGATGCCTTTTCTTGAGCGCACGGGGTTCGAAGCGGTTGAGGACAGTGCCGCATTTTCCGTTGTAAGCGTCTGTCACGCACAATGACAATTCGAAAGGCGATAGATCGACGCTCTCAAAGCTATGAACGTTTAGACAGAAATTCGCAATATTCCCGTGCCGGGAGAGCGTAATCCCGAAACAGGATTTACGGCCTGTCACAATTTGCGACTGAGTGATGTAACAGGGGCTAAATCGAAGGGAATCAGTGGGATTTTGTAAATCGAACAACACTGAAGATTTGGCACGTATCGTGCACTAGAAAGAATTCGTGGACGCATTCCGATGGACGGCTTACACAAGTTTTTGAGCGAGGGGGAAGGGGCTTGCTCAACTACGAGTGCTGGTCGTTCCCACCTGCCTCTGAGAGGGAAGCTGGATGGATGACCCCACGCCCCGGTCAAAAATCAAACCGGGAATAGGATGCGTCTTAGGGGGTTCTTGTTCCCAAGCAAGGGCCCCCATTTCTTTTTCTGCCGCCAACCGCTGACGCATTTCTTAGTCGACGCTTACTAATTAGAAAATCTAACCTTCCTGCATGCGTTCAGATCCTGCCGCGCCTGTTTTCAATAACACCTAATCCACCGCGATTCAGTTCGAAATTGCTGCTTCTGTTGCGCGCGGCGAATCCAATTCGAATTGGACGAAATATCGTCAGTCCCAATTGCGTTAGACTCTCGAAATTGTTCCCACCGGTTCCACGCGGCGCAGGACGGGGATGTTCGCCTGTCTCAGCACGTGCTCGACTTCGGTTTCTTTCAGGCGTGAAGCGTCATATTCGAAAGACAGGCGGTTCGTATCCTCATCGACGCGAAAGCGGCGCAGGCCATAGGTGTTGGCGAAACTTCCCAACGCGCGCAATTGTTCTGGCTGTAGCCGGGACTGCAGTTCGTAAGTAATTTCCATGAGTGTCATGAATTGATTATACCAGCAGGGTGGAGAGCCTTGTAGTGCATGCGCCGAAGGTGTGCCAAAAAAAAGAATCGCCCGGTCAAAAAGAAGGCCGGCCGCTACAAAAGCTAATTCACAGGATGGTTTTGTATAAGCCGCTCTGTCCCGCTCGTTGGGACAGACGGGATTTCGCCGCGCAAACGAAAACGTGACCAGGAGGTTTTCCGGTTTCAGCGTCCTTGAAAAATTGATATAGGGGGAGGGGGTATAGTACGATAAGTCTGCAAGAGACATCTCGGACGGGAGTTTGTATGGCAGCGAGATCGACTCGAAGAATTCATGTCGCAACGCCCTGCGGCTGCGGCACGCAGCAATCAACCCGCAAAGCGGTGGCCGTGGACCCTGAAATCAAAGCGTCAAATTTAAAGCGTCTGCGCCGCATCGAGGGCCAGGTGCGCGGTTTGCAACGCCTCGTGGAAGAAGATCGCTACTGCGCCGACATCCTCATACAAATTTCCTCCGTGCAGGAAGCTCTGCGCTCCGTGGGCCGCGCCCTGATGAAGAATCATCTGCGCCACTGCGCGTCGGAAGCCATACGCGATGCCGCGCCGGGCCGCGCCGAAGCCATGTACGAAGAGTTGCTGAACCTGATGGATATGCAGTCGAGGTAATGCTGGAAGGGCTTTCAGTAGCGCGGGCTTCAGCCTGCGGAATTTTGGCCTTGCAAGGAGTAACCCCGCGGGCCGAAGCCCGCGCTACTCGACAGCAAAGGACACCATGGAATCGCACACAGAAAGTGCTGCTCGGTTGGAAAAAGATCCCGTCTGCGGGATGACCGTGGATCCGCTGCGGGCCAAAGCCTCGTCTGAACATGCGGGGAAGACGTACTATTTTTGCAGCCCCGGTTGCAAAACAAAATTCAGCGCCGATCCGGCCATATATTTGGCCTCAAAACCGCTCGTCGGTATCTCTCCGATGTCAGCCCAGCCAATTCAAATTGCCGCGGCATCTGCCAAGCCGATTTCGATCGCGCAACCCGTGGTGAACACCGCTCCCGCGCCCGGGCCCGCAGCGAAGCCCGGAGCCGCGCACGCCACCACATCCGCGCCAACAAAAGTCTCAAATGAATACATCTGCCCCATGGATCCCGAGGTGCACGAGCATAGCCCGGGCGATTGCCCCGTGTGCGGAATGGTCCTTGAGCCTGCTCATGTAACTGCGCCTGTGACCAAGACCGAATATACCTGCCCCATGCACCCGCAAATCGTGCGGGACGCGCCGGGCGAATGCCCAATCTGCGGCATGGCCCTGGAGCCGAGATCGGTAACCTTGGCGGAAGAAAAAAATCCAGAATTAGTGGACATGACGCGCCGCTTCTGGATTTGCCTCGGTCTGACGATTCCAATTTTAATTCTGGCGATGGCCGATCTCATCCCCGGGCTCGCGGCGATTATGCAAAACGCTCCACCGCGGTTTTGGCAGTGGCTGGAATTTATTCTGGCGACCCCCGTGGTGTTGTGGGGAGGCTGGCCATTCTTTGTGCGCGGAGCGAAATCGCTGGCGACGCGCAATTTCAATATGTTTACGCTGATTGCGATTGGCACCGGCGTGGCCTACGTATTTAGTTTAGTGGGCGTACTTTTTCCCGGCCTGTTCCCGGCGTCGTTTCGCGGGGACAAAGGCGAAGTTGCTGTTTATTTTGAAGCGGCCGCCGCGATCACGACGTTGGTCCTTCTGGGCCAGGTGATGGAATTGCGCGCCAGAAGCCGCACCGGCGCGGCGATTAAAGCGCTGCTTGGGCTTGCTCCCAAGTCTGCGCGCCTGATCCGCAGCGACGGCACAGAAGCGGACGTGCCGCTCGAAGATGTAAAACACGGAGACCGCCTGCGCGTGCGTCCCGGCGAAAAAATTCCCGTGGACGGCATTGTGTTGGAAGGCTCGAGCAGCGTGGACGAATCCATGATCAGCGGCGAACCGATCCCGGTGGAAAAAGTAAAAGACGCGCGCGTTACCGGCGCAACCATCAATGGGACCGGTTCTTTCATAATGCAAGCGGACCGAGTCGGTTCGGAAACTCTTCTCGCGCAGATTGTGCGCATGGTTGCGGAAGCGCAGCGCAGCCGCGCGCCCATTCAAAAACTTGCCGACGTGGTTGCCGGATATTTTGTGCCCATTGTGCTGGGGATTTCCGCGCTGACTTTTGCGATCTGGCTGCTGTGGGGCCCGGCGCCGCGCTTCGCACATGCTTTGGTGAATGCCGTCGCGGTGCTGATCGTGGCGTGCCCCTGCGCGCTGGGCCTTGCCACGCCCATGTCCATCATGGTCGCCATGGGCAGGGGAGCTTCGCTCGGCGTGTTGTTTAAAAACGCGGAAGCCATCGAACTGCTGCGCAAAGTGGACACGCTGGTCGTGGATAAAACCGGGACGCTTACCGAAGGCAGTCCGAAACTGGTTTCTGTCGAGGCCGCTGATGGATTTCAGGAGAACGATGTGTTGCGCCTGGCTGCAATCCTGGAGCGTGGCAGCGAACACCCGCTGGCCGCGGCCATCGTCAAGGGTGCGGAGGAGCGCGGTGTACCCCTTGCGAGTGCCGCGGAAAAATTTGAGTCGCTCACGGGCCGCGGCGTTCGCGGACGAGTCGAAGGCCGCGACGTCGCGCTGGGGAACCAAAAGCTGCTGGAGGAGTTGCATGTGGAGGCTGGCCCTCTTGCCGCGAAGGCGGAAGCGTTGCGCGTGGACGGCCAGACGGTGATGTTCGTGCTCATCGACGGAAAGAATGCCGGCCTGATCGGCGTAACAGATCCGATCAAAGAAACATCTCTGGAGGCGATTCGCAAACTGCACGCGGAGGGAATCCGCATCGTGATGCTCACGGGCGACAGCCGTACCACGGCCGATTCCGTCGCCAAAAAACTGCAAATCGATGAAGTGGTCGCCGAAGTTCTGCCGCAGGAAAAAGCCGGCGTAGTCAAACGGTTCCAGGCCGAAGGGCGCTTCGTCGCGATGGCCGGAGACGGAATTAACGACGCCCCAGCCCTGTCCCAGGCGCAAGTCGGAATCGCCATGGGTACTGGAACAGATGTGGCCATGGAAAGCGCCGGCGTCACGCTAATCAAGGGCGACTTACGCGGCATCGTTCGCGCCCGCGCCCTCAGCCGCGCCACCATGAGCAATATCAAGCAAAATTTATTTTTCGCGTTTGTCTATAACTCGGTTGGCGTCCCCATCGCCGCCGGAGTCCTCTATCCTTTCTTCGGTCTTCTGCTCAGTCCGATGATCGCTGCGGCCGCGATGAGCTTCAGTTCCGTATCGGTGATTAGCAATGCGCTTCGGCTGAGGCGAGCCCGTTTATAATTTTAGCATTTCGATAGAAAACTAAATCGTATTTTCGTCTCTACGCGACGTTTCGCGTAAGTCACAAAGCTGTGTGATGACGGTTACTGTGGACGTTGATCCTTTCAGCGACGATCATTTCAGTAGATTTACGGTAAGGGTCACAGGGGGAATCAGCATGAAAGCTAAAATGATCACAGGTACAGCACTCGCCGTGCTTTTTGTGTTTGGCTTCGGAGGCATGGTAGATCATGTTTCCGCGAATCAGAGCCAAAAAAATGAGTCCACACAGACCCAATCGAATTCCGGAATGATGGGCGGAGCGATGATGGGCCAAGGCATGGGACAAAATCAGGGAATGATGAGTGGCGGCATGATGGGGACGATGGGCCAAATGACCACTCACCATCAACAGATGTCCGGGTTGATGAACAAACTCATGGAAAACATGACCGCCATCCAGAACGAAAAGAATCCAGAGGCGCTTAAGACAAAACTCGCGGAGCATCAAAAGTTGCTCGAACAAATGAGTGGGCAGATGATGCAGCAGGGCAATAGGATGCAAATGATGTCTGGGGAGGTAAAGCAACAATGTCCGGGGGGCGCGGATAGGTCGAAGCCCTGAACAAAATAGCGGGTTGCGGTTTCGCTCTGGTTTGGTCTGCCAAACATTTTTGAATTGTTTCGCATGATTGCGCGATCGGCGAAAACGAATTTTAAGTTCCTGAGAGGGAATATTAAGGCAGTACCTAAGCCTCGGAATTTATTGCCGTAAGGCGATGCATTGAAAGGTGTTGTGGATCTTAAGGCGGCGCAGCCGATCAGGTTGGCGCTCTACGTCCTCCATGGAATACCTGATTGTCCTGCCCGCCGCCTGCTCTCATAATTTGAGGGTTGAAACTCTACAGGGTTAGCCCTAAATCGAACGCGTTTTAAGGAGGCTTTATGGCCGATACAGGAGCAAAGACGTCCAAATTCAGAAACTTGGAAAAAGAGCAAGAGCAGATTGAGCTTGAAAAAATTGGTCGCACAAGCGAGGAAATCGCGCTGGAACATCAGCTCCCGGCAGACTCCAACCTCACAGAGCAGGAACGTCTTCAGGCAGCGAGAAACGTAGCTGTGGGCTCAAAACCGGACTTGGATGAGGGCGAGGATCAAGGTGACGAGCTTCGTCACACGGACGAGCAAATCGAACAACAGGATTTAAACCAGGGAATGGACACCGGAACTCACGACTCTACGCGGCACGGCGTTGATTGGGGCAAATCATACCAAACCCGGCCGACGAAAATTCGCAAGCCCACGAAGAAAGCATAGTTCGAATAAAAGCCGATTCGAAAGCATTAAAACAGACACGCCTTTTCGGGCGCTTACATCGATACGACAAACGTATTGCGCTTGATCAAAGACAGCATTTGATCATCGGTCAAAGAGAGCTTCACATCGAGACGATCCCCGGCGGGCGTCACTTGAGCACTATCGAGTAGGGCGCCCAGCTCGGGGTTCGAAGTCCCCACCTGATATTTTCTGTACATCAAGCCCGCAGTCAAAAGCGCCGCAAACGTGTTGGCGTCATCGGCTGAACCGCAAACTGCTTCGAACTTCGCGTCTACTCCCGTGCTGCCTTTGATGCTGATGGTCATCGCTTTGAGCTTGGAGGTCAGCTGTGCGGCTGCGGGGAACTGCGACGTCTCTGGAACAAGCTGCTGCATGGCCAAGCGCGTATAGGCGGGGCTTAACACCGCCCAGACCGTACCGCTGCCATTGGCCTGATCGACCAATGCCGAAAACTCGGTGTTGGCATAGAGGCCCTGGCCTTCGCCGTATCGAATGCCAATCATTTTTTCAAGCTGCTGCCGCTGGCCAAATGCGGCCGTGTTCGAATCGATAAAGAAGAAGAAAAGGTCATTCGGTCCACTGCCGCCGCCAAAGGCGAAGAGAGAAAATGTGCGAACCTTCACGATGGGCAGCTTCTTGGAAGTGAAGTAGGCTTCCGCCGAGGCCGGATTGAATTGTCCGAGGGCGACGCCGACGATCTGGTCCATGGTGGGGACGGCGCCAGCAGCTGTATCGTTGGAAGACTTGCTGGGGACGAGCGCCCACGTCAGCTCTGTGACCTGCGTGTTGGGATCGATGCCTGCGGACGAAAGGAAAGTTTCGAACTCGCGGAATTTCGCAGGCAGCATTTGTTCCTTCAGCTGATTGAACCAGGGAAACGCGCGCGCTTCTTTCAGATTGGCATAGGCGAGTTCCCCGGAATCCTTGGGGAACATGGTGAGAATGTCAGACCCGACACTGCCGGCGCGGGCCACCCCCGGCATGATGGACATCATCGCAATCAGAGCAGCGATCCAGATTATTTTTCGGGTCTTCATTTTTTCTTCCTCCAGCCTATTCAAGCTAACACGCAAACGAGTATTTAGTTTCCCAGGAAATTCAATTTGTGGCGGAAACGGACGTGCCTGACAATTTTGCTTCAATTTCGACCAGATCGGAGTTTATTTTTCGGATCATGGCCGCATCTTGTAACGAGGGGAGCAATTCCTCTACATTGTTGATTGCGTTGCGGGCAGCCGCCATTGCGGCCTGTTTTATGGTAGCCCAGTCCATTTGGGTTGGAGGCACGGACGCGGTCTCGAGTTGTCCCAACCGCTCATATATTTCTACCGCGCCCCTGGCCATTTCCAAATAACGCTGAATGTCGCCGTTGGCGCTGTGATTCGCATCTGTTGGCGATGATGCGCCATGTTGCGCGTCCAGCGCCAGGGCCATCGCGCGTTCGGTAAAGGATTGGACGGCGTCGCGCAAGGATTCCGCGATGGGCCGAAGGACCGGTCCGGATAACCCGAGAATCTCTGGCGGCATGGGCAAAATGCCTGTGACGGCAGCGAGGCGATTTTCGAGAACCCGGTCGAACGAAAAATTTTCCAGTTGCAAATTATGCCCTGCGGACATCGCGAGAGCCTTGCGCGGAACGAGGCCGATGATCTCGCTGCTCACAACCTTGCACCCACGTTTTTCGGCTTCTTCCTTCACCGCGTCAAATACGTGGTGCATCGGAGTTTGCTCAAAATCCGTGAGGTTAACGGAAACCTGCGCGAGGTGGCGCGTCTTCATTTCCACGCCGATGGCTTTTACGTTGCGCAGGCCGCCATTGGAAAAGCGGATTACGCGTGCGATTTCCCGGGCTAGGGAAACATCGCTCGTATTCAGATAAATGTTGTAGGCAATCAAAATTTTACGCGCGCCCACCGCGGTGATTCCGGCGGTCGGATGCAATCGCGCTTCGCCGATATCCGGCGAGCGGTCCGGATCGCCCAGCGTATTCTTCAGCAAGCCCTCGAACTGTCCTTTGCGGACATTTTCAAGGTTCACGCGTTCGGGACGTTTTGCGGCGGCTTCATAAAAATAAACCGGGATGCGATACCGGTCCCAAAGCTGCCGTCCGACTTGCCGAGCCAAGGCAACGCACTCCTCCATGGAAACATTTTCCAGGGGCACGAAGGGGATGACGTCGGTTGCGCCAATGCGCGGGTGAACACCTTTGTGGGTCATCATGTCGATGAGCTTGGCCGCTTCTCCGGCGCCGCGAAGCACGGCTTCCGCCACGGCCTCCGGCGTTCCGGCCAGCGTGACGACGGAGCGGTTATGATCGGCATCGCTCGTGCGGTCCAGTATCCACGCGCCTGAGACGCCGCTCATGGCGCGAACAATTTCACACACTTTGGCCATGTCACGGCCTTCCGAAAAATTCGGTACGCATTCAATGAGACGATTCATAAGGCTCTGAGGATGTGCGCAGGATCAAGTTATTGGTAGCAGGTCTAACCTTGCGCGGTCCGGTCTCCAGGTTGTATAGCACTAGGGATAGCATAGTAATGATACGAAATTTTGAGGCTGCGCCCCATTCGAAGATGGACGATCCCGCCAACTTGCCAACTGGACGTTCGGGCAGCTTGATTTGCTTGCTCCCGTCCGGCGGACTCGTCAGGTGGCTGCTCCGAAAGTCAGTTTAAAAAATCAAAGGGAGGTCCATTGCGCGCATGGAGAATCGTGCGGTAATGTTCTGTGTCACATGGCATACGAGACACTGACAGCAAAGCTTCTCACGGCGGTGGACGGGTTGCCGCAGAGCCGGGCCGTATCTCTGCGCGTCAACGGACAGTGGGATGCGCTTCCATCCGCGGAATTTCTGGCGCGCATCGCGGGACTTTCCAGTGCGCTGGAACAATTGGGAGTGAAGGCTGGGGATCGCGTCGGATTGTTCTCGACGAATCGACCCGAATGGCACATTGCGGATTTTGCGATCCTTGGACTTGGCGCAGCCGACGTACCAATTTATTTCAATGAGTCGCCCGACCGGATTGTTTACATCCTGAATCACTCGGGCGCTGAAGTTGTGGTTGTGGCTGGAGAAATGCAAGCACGCCGCCTTCTGGAGTGCCGCAGTCGGCTCACTACGGTGAGGCATATTATTTGTGCGGCGGCGGCCGCGGATCTGGATGACGATGTTTTGCGCTTTGAAACTCTGGTGACGGCTACCGGACAGGCCATGATCGCGGAATACCGGCGACGCGCCGCGCGCGTTACTCCCGATCAGGTGGCCACGATTATCTACACGTCAGGGACAACGGGCGAGCCGAAGGGCGTGATGCTCACGCACAATAATCTCAGTTCTAACGAGGAAACTTCGGTCGAACCTTACCACATGAGTCCTGAGGACGCGGCGGTCAGTTTTCTGCCGCTCTCGCATGTGTATGAGCGCGTCACAGCGTACGCGTATTTATTTCACGGCGTGCCAATTTCGTACGTGGAGCGAATGGAGGATTTGCCGCAGGCGTTGCTGGAGGTTCATCCCACGCTGGCTGCAGCAGTGCCGCGCGTTTTTGAAAAGCTCTATGCCAATATTCAGCTAAAGGGTCATGATGCCACTGGACTGAAACGCAAAATTTTCGATTGGGCGATGGGCGTGGCTCGCGACGCTGTGCGGTGGAAAGCTTATGG
>Ga0075522_10004208_pt1 | contig 10323 bp, 7 predicted proteins | sample NGEPerA_FD_74796 | JGI IMG/M metagenome (GOLD analysis project Ga0075522, IMG submission 74796) | Arctic peat soil microbial communities from the Barrow Environmental Observatory site, Barrow, Alaska, USA - NGEE PermafrostL2-A | ecosystem: Environmental > Terrestrial > Soil > Wetlands > Peat ...
CGAGGCGTCCAAACAAACCGATTCCAAAACTCACTTCCTGGTTGTTCAATCCTCTCGATGTATTCAGCGTCTATCGCCGCTTGAGAAACAATTGACGTGCCGTCGGATATGGATCGAAATCTCTTTAGTGCTGCGAGGGCCACGCCGGGGTGAATGCGCGCGGCATGAATGGCGAGATCCACCGCAGCCACAACAACCGTAGGTGTGCCAATTGACTCAAACACGCGGAACTCTGGGCTTCGTGTTTCAACGCCCATATTCATACCTTCTCCTCCCCACGCTGACAGAAGCCACCCAATTGAGGACGCTTTCGATAGACCCGCCCGATCAGTGAAGAGAAAAATGTGACCTTGGCGATTTGGGTCCGACGCGACGTTGACTGCGAATAGCCACTCCTCGTGAGCAACGGTAAGTTCGCCATCCGCTCGGGCATTCGCGATTCGGATTTCAGTGAAAGCGCGGCTCAGTGGTACGAGTCCTTCCGCACATACGCTCGCGACCTTACGCATGGTGAGTCGGGTGCAGTGATATGCCCGAACCAAATGTTCCCTAAGTAACTCATTTGACATGAGTTCCACATCGTCAGGCAGGGGACCGTCCTCGACGTCGATTGTGTCAGGGAGACTGGAAATGAATCGACGGAAGTTGCGGGGCCAAGTTCTTCTGTCATCGAGGTCAACGATGTGCGAATCGAGAGCACTACGGGCCATGCGAAGAACGTAGTCCCTGTTCGATCGTTCACGTGCTATTGAAAATCATGGCGAGAGGTTTCGTCCCAGATCACCGCCCCTACGGTACCTCCCGCAACAACGACCACGCCCACAGCGCCCACGTCATTTGAATCTGTACGTTCTATGGAGCAAACTGCTTAGTCACTTGTCACGGGGAGATCGAATGACGAACAACGAAGAGAATCACCTGGGAATTCCTAAACGGTTGCTCCATCAGCGTTGGCGGGACATGTCCGATTGGGTTGTTCACTTCACGTCATCAGAGGACAACCTTCGGTCCATTCTAAGCGAATGCTTCATTCGGCCTTCTGGGCCTTATGGGAATGGAAAAAACATTCGAGAAGTGAAAGATCGACACCTCTCGGCGTGTTTTAGTGAAATCCCACTCGATCACCTCGAGCGGCTTTATCAGCGTCGCGGAAGATGGGGGATTGGGTTTCACAAGCGAATTGTCGACGCGGCGGGAGGAGGACGCGTATGGTACCAAGAAAGAGGGTCGATCCTTCAAGAAACTATCTTTGATATGTATGGCGGCCTATTGAAAGAGCAGAATTTTGCGCATCCACTTTGGTCGCTATCTCCATTCATAGACGTCATGTCCGATGACTACAACTATCGATTCGACTGGGAGCGTGAATGGCGAGTGCCTGGTGGTTTACATTTTGAACGGAACGACGTCGCCTTTTTTCTCTTTCCCGATAACTCTGACTCGATTCGTGCCGACTTTGATTTTGAACATCTGATACCCGCGTTCCCAGCTAACGGACCCGCGGGGCTTGCTACAGCTCCCGAACAGTTAGGTGACGAAGGCGACCACCTCATCGCCGTATTCGGAGAGTACTTTTCGGAACCTAATGAACTTCTCTTCTACGACGCCGAGAACGCGACTGGATACGCTTGGCCAGTGCGATGCTGGGAGACTGAAGATGCCGTTGATGATATTTTTCGAGATATAGGAGCGAAAGACAGGGCTTCAATTGTGCGAGAACTAGACGTCATCAGCACTGAGTGGGTGAATCTAGCTGAATGGCGAGAGATGAGCGAGTGACGATCCGAATTTCATCCGACGGCTCGCAGTTCTATTTACTGGTAACTATGCGGGTTCCGGCCGGACTCGCTGAATCGATTCTCGACGATCAATCAGATGCGGATAGTGGCATGTGCGGGCGTACGTTGTTGCTAACAGTCGAGGAAGCTGCGAGTCTGCTCCGACTTGGTTGAACGAGCACGTACGAACTTGTCATCGGGGTCAGATCCAGAGCATCAGAATCGGGCGCCGACGCCTTGCTGTGATCTAGATATGCTCCTGCAGTGGCTCTTCTCCCTGATATGCGCTTGTACTTCGTGCTGCTCGTCAGCCTCGACGCCTACCAATCAGCGGTGGTCTTTGTCTCAGACCAAGTGACCTGAGTCCCTTCATCCGCAGGCGGGCAAAACTATTTCGGCATCTGGACGTGAGCGACTTTGATCGGTGCTCATCCGACTCCTCGCATCAAATTCAAGAGACAGACAAAGTCACGGACTTGTTCGACGAATCGGGACAACTGACAAGACGATTGACTGTCTCTTCAGTTCGTCAGCAAGACGTACGAGCCGCATTCGACTGAACGAGAATAGGTCATCCCCGCTGATCAATCGTGAGTCATTTGCCATCACTAGAGTGGCTCGAGCAGGTCGATCGAGTACCCAAGCAGGATCACCACCAGCTGACTCCACGACCTTCTTTAGTTCCCTAGCCGCAGAATCATCAGAGATTAGTGCTTGAGCGGAGACACCAGCTTGGGCGAAAAGATGACTTGCACCCGTGCTTCGACCAATTCGCTTGACGTGTAAGAAGTCACCACTGGGTGTCAGAACATCGCAACTTTCAAATCCCCGGGGAATTGACTCGCATCGGATGAGCTTTCGGTCGAGACAAACGCCATTGATATTGGTTGCAAGTAGTTGGTTGTACTCCTGCTCGTCCATTTCAATTGGCCATTCTGGGAGCTTCGGTAATTGAGCGTCTGTTTCAAATATGGCCTTTAGCCGAATGGAGAGTCGTTCGTCTAAGCCCTGGTCTACTTGGTACCACCGTCCGTCGTGCATACAGAAGCGTCGGCCATTCAACACGGTCTCGTAGCTGAGCCAATTTCGAGCGGGGATCGCGCTGCTCACCACATCCTCTTCGTCAGAAAATGCCTGGACGCGCATTCTGTCGAGGCGAGCGACGCGCTCACCCGATGGGAGCGTGATTAACCCGTTGAGGACAGTATCTAAGTCAAGGCCATCGCTCGTTTTACCGCGTTGAAACCCTGACACCCGAAAGAACGAGACCGGAGACGCCTCATCTGCAAGTTCCGTTGGCCATGCAAGTCCCAACTTCATTTCTTCATGATTTCCAATTGCATCATCCAAGGCGCGATTTAGCTCTACGACGTCAGGGTCTTTTGATTTCAATGACCGCAGCAATTCGATTGTTTCGAGTCCTTGGACCGGATCGCGCTCGAGAAGGTCCTCGATGATGTCCAAGTCGAGAAGAAGACGATTTGAGTCTCTTGCAAGAGGAATACTTAGTGAATCTGCTCCCCGGATCTCTACCGGCTCACCGCTCTCACCTGCCAACATCCCCCCAACCATTGCAGGTCCAACTAACCGACTAACTAAGTCTCCAAGGTCGTCAGCACCGAAGCCATTCAAATCATCACCACCCGGGATAGAGGTGCGAGCTACGTAAGCTCTTGCATCAAGCCGGGAGAAGGTTAGAGACTTGAGAGAGTCCGAGTTGGCGGTTCGGGTCACGAATCGTCGACCGAGATCTGGAATCATTCGAGTTGATTCGATCAAATGAAAGCCCATTCCAAAACAGATTGCCCAGAGCCTTCCAGAACTGGAATCACGAGTTGGAAGCAGGAGTACTCCGGCCGCGGTCCTGTTGCCAAGTCCGGCTGCGGCTTCAGGGTCTTCTGTCCATTTGCTAACAATTTCAACCCAGAGTGCTTCTTCTCTATCAATTGAACCGCCAATGAAGAGGCCAGTCCGAATGCCAACCTGTATTTGGTGAACTGTGAAATCAGACCGGCCTAGATATTTGGCGTTTAGAACCTCGCTCGGGTCGAGTGCTCCTTCAACTTGATAAAGGGACACTCTTGTCGTCTGTAGCTGCGGGCGTGGCATGGTCCCTTCCCAATCACGATTGCTTAGAGTTCGTAAATCTGGGACTGCGCATGAGAACTGCTTATATGTGGTGTCTGGGTGTTATGAAGATCAAAGCATCATATGACCCGCATCGTCTTGATGGACACTCAGCATTGTCCTGGATCAGGCGGCCAATTACAAGTGTCATTTTGCATGGGTTGTCGTAGACGACCTGACCTGGCACCCTCAAATCGGTCAATGTCACCTGGACCTGGACCGATGAACGGGTGTCGGGTACCCCTTCGAACTGAGTTAATTGGCCAGCATCTTAAGAGGTAAGCAGGTGGTCGACAGCGAGCTCAGGCCGCTCGTTGGGTGATCTGCCAGAAAGGGTCTGAAGTGGACGGTCGGTTGCAATTAGGCCTCGGTGTCAAAATCTCTATGTATGGGGTTGACAACCTCTGACCCATGGATATAGTATGGCATACAGAATTCATAGTACGGCAGACAGACGGAGAGCAGAATGCAGACCATCGTGAGAGTTCCAGCCATTCGGGGCCAAATGGGAGGTAGGGAGTACTACACGATCAGCATGAAGATGAAGACCGTTCCCCGTTTTTTCGAATTTCAGAACTACCAGGCGCTTGCTCCTGAGCAACGAGCTCAACGGGTGTTGAACAAGCAAAGGATCCCGGCCATACGTGATTATTTGCTTAATAACCCTGATGGCTACGTTTTCAGTTCAATCACGGCCAGTTTTCAGCTCCCCGAAGGAACGGATATAACTGCAATCTTCGTCCCGTTTGTAGAGGGTTCTGATATTGGCGTCCTCGAGCTTCCGATGGAGGCGGACTTACTTATCAATGATGGACAACATCGACGTGCTGGAATCGCCGCAGCTCTCGAGGCTGACCCATCTATAGGTGAAGATACGATCTCTGTCGTTCTGTTTCCCTTCGAGGACCAGGATCGTGCGCAACAGATGTTTTCGGATCTCAACCGAACGGCGCAATCAACTACTAAGAGTTTGAACATTCTTTACGATCACAGAGACCGGCTTTCGAACATCACGATGTCCCTGGTAGCTGCCGTAGACGTATTCAATGGCCGGGTTGACAAAGAACACGCGTCGCTGTCGAAACGATCACCGGCGCTCATCACCCTAGGTTCTTTGCACGATGGGACCAAGGAGTTGATCGGAGAGATTGACGAGGAAAGCTTCACCGAAAAACAGGATCTTGCCACTGCATTCTGGCAGACAGTGGCTACGTCTATTTCACCCTGGATTGACGTGGCGGCCGAACGCGCGACAGGCCCACAAGTGCGCGAACGTACTATTTCGACGCATGCGGTCACCTTGCGTGCGATCGGTGCCGCCGGCAGGGTCCTCGTTGCGCAGCACCCCGATGATTGGATGTCACTACTTAAAGAGATCTTTTCAAAGATTGATTGGTCTCGCAATAATCCAGAGTGGGACGGTGTGGTGATTGCGGAGGGAGATGTAATCAATCGTCGCCAGAATCAGAGAGATCTCGTGGAGCTTCTTCGAGTGAAACTTGGCGTTGCAACATCTGAAGAGAGACTTCGTCGTCTCGTTCACGAGATTGGACACAATCGGCCAAGTTTGGCTCTGACTGCACGTCTTCGCGCCTCAGATACCCGCGATGACGCTGTCGCTGAAATCGAGGCGCTCGAGGCGAACAGTGAAGTTCGATGCGGGGCAGTCGTCGAACTGCGCGATCTGCTCAGCACGGTGTATGCGGCATGAAACCCTTCGTAAACTCGGGCCGAACAGCAGGGGACTCAACTGTGTCGAACACTGACATCGTGCTTGTGGTGCTTGCAAACCTAGGAGGGACCGAGCGTCCCGTTCATATCGAAGATATCGCCGAGGTCGCGTGGCAGAAAGTCCCAGCTCGATTCTCATGGCCCAAACTTCAAAAGTATCCGGATCTCGATGCGGTGGATGTCACCCTGAGGGCCGCGAAGAAGAACGAGGGTCTTGTTACAGGCTCGAAGCGGGAGGGATGGATGCTCACTCCTTCCGGAATTGGTCGTGTCGATCAGCGTCGAGGAGCGGTGGAAGAGTTTGTCGAGCGTAGTGGTCTAGTGGGAAGAACGGGGAACCGTCGAGAGCGAGGCGGTATTGATTCCTCCGCCGCCCGACGCTTGGCACAACTTCGCGAAAGTGCGGCTGCCCAGAAGTTCGTAGCGGACGAACGCGATGCCATAACCGTTTACGACTTCTTGGCCTTTTTCAATATCAATCAATACATGCCCGTCCAGAAATATCAGACCAACCTCCAAGCGGCCGAGAATCTCGTTCGGGACGATGAGGTATTGGACTCACTCACTACGTATCTTCACAGTCGTTTTGGAAAGACGTACAAGACCGATTTACAGAAGGGACCTAACCATGGCACCGCTTGATGGCTTCGAGATGCAGTCAAACGTCGCGCGCGACGTACTAAGCACGGCAAGCTCGTTCGGGAGCCTGGCTAAAGTGATCGCTGAGTACGTCACCAACTCTATTGATGCGCGCGTAAACGGAACACCAGTCAGTGTAAATATCGTCAAGTCTCGGTATGGCGGTGCGACGCGCATTGTTATATCGGATGATGCGAGGGGAATGGATGATGGAGATCTTCGACGATTCTTCATTATGCACGCCGAGAATGAAGCGCGCCGTCACGGTCGAAGCGCCCGGGGTCGTTTCGGGACGGGCAAGGCTGCAGCCTTTGGAGTCGGTACGTCATTACAAGTCGAGACGAGGCAAAATGGTCGTCAATGGCGAGTTCGACTGGAGAAGAGCGAACTGGAGGCCGCTGTCTCAGAGCAACGCCCGCCTTGCCCAGAAGTTCTGCTGGATGGTGAGGTCACCACCAAGCCCAATGGCACCGACATCATTATTGAGGGGATTACCAAGACGGTCGACGAACGTCGTATATCCGGCGAGCTGCGCAAGCGTCTTGGACGCCAACTCGATGCCCACCCCGTGAAGTTGTTTAATACACATGTCGTAACAGTCGAACCGCGAGCGGCTCGCGAGTGGCCACCATTCCGTTCTACAGGCCATGCTGTTTCGGCGGTCATTGGCGATGAGGTGGAATGCCGGATAAAGGCGGCCGCAACCACGGTTGATGACGCTATTCGCGGCGTTATCGTGACGGCCAATGACTTTCCGGTGGCCCAGATTGAAGTACTTGGTGACTATGGAGTCCGGATATTTGGCCAATGCGAGGTGCCCGCTCTTGAGGTCGACGACAGTACACCCGGGCCGTACACAGACGCTCGAGACCTTACTCTTAACGAAGACAACTTCACCGCGGGTCCTCTCGCAGAGTGGATTCGCGAGTGTCTTGGGATAGCGACGGCGGAACTCGCAGCAGAAGAGCGGGAGCGACGTCTTCACGCACGTGATGAGGCCTTGCGCACTGCTGCATCGAAAATGGAATCGGTTCTCAATCGTCATTATCAGGGCGAGTTTCGTCGGACACGATCACGAACTGGGTCTATTGGCATGCAGGACACCGACGTCACTGAAGGCGAGGGTGGACAGTGGGTTGTGCCGAATCCAGAGGGTACGGCGGGATATGAATCGCAGTCCGAGGAGACCAGCAATGAGTCTGCTGAGCATCGAGACTCTGACATGGTGCCCGAGCCACCGCATGAACTGACAGACGAACAAGCTTCCGGGCATCCTCGAGAGCATGATCCCTTTGGTGAAGGTCGGGGCGACACCACTACGGAGCCGAGAGAGCGGCCGCGCCGGCGCACTGCTGGAGGTTTCACGATTGAGTGGGATAACGGTGGCCGGGATGCGCCTCGATCCAATTACATCGAGAGTGAACTTATCATCCTCATCAATCTTGATCACCCCGAGATTGCAGCTGCATACTCAGCAGGCGACCAGTCACCCCTTTTCCGGATGCTGGTATTTGAAGCGGCGTTGCAGGAGTACTCATATGCAACCGCTTACCAGCAGTTGAATGAGGATCCTTCGATGGACGGTTCGGACGCTCTTCAATATGTGCGCCAGACCGTAGACCTTCTCACTCGTGAAGTGGCAGAGGTGGTGGTCGATCTCAGTGGATTCCCCATCGCCACACTCTTCGTCTGATTGCGTAGAGCTAAATCCTCTTCGCAGGTTCTCCAGCAGCAGCCTTGATTAGTCGGCAAATACGTTTAACTGTGTCATCCACCGACATACCGCCGGGAGGCGGGATCGGACGATACGTGACTCGTCCTTCTTCGGTAGAAGGGTCGACGGGCTGATAGAGGGCCAGGCCTACGCCGTTCGCATAGGAGTTGGCAAGGTATTGAAATCGAGCCAACACCTTGCGAAGGTCGTTGTCGTCGATAATTCGAAGTCCGAAGAGCGCGAAGAAATGCGGACGCGTCCCTTGAATCCATGAAGAGATGTCACCAATCGAAGTTGTCCCACCCTGAACGTCCGCGAGTTTTAGATCGATGACGTTGAGTGCGATTTCTCGAATGCGCTTGTCAATATCCGCCGCAGCGGGCCGCCCCATGATCCCAGCTTGCGAGCTTCGCGGGTGCTTCGGCGTACCCGCCATCTTGACTTCAGCGATGATGGCTGGTCGCGTCATTGGATCAGCCGGGAAACAAAGATCGACGTCCACCGTCGGCAGAAGGATCCCTGGGCGTTTGCCCCTCTGAGCAACGCCAAGACCGGCACATCGCTCAACGAGACGCGCGACTAGTTCGTTGAAGAACAGACCCTTGTTCTGATTTTGACCCGAGGTGAAGTCACCCTTTGCAATGTGATGGTCGAAGTCTGACATCGCGGCCACAAAGTCCAACTCAATCTCTGCGAACGTACCTATCGCCTCGGCATCCAATCGCCGAAGAAGCGCTTCAAAGGGAGGGAAGGAGAAGGGCTCACTCACGATGGCCTTGTGATCTTCGCGTCTGCGATTTTCATGACTTGTTGGCTATTGGCGATAATGGGGACCGAACCAATCGGCGAGCGCGAAGTTTCTGTCCCGCGGCTTTGATCTGCTTGATCTCATCAGGCTCCAATGTCAGCACGTCTTCTAGTAGTACGTCGTCAACTCGATCGACCACTTTGCTCCACTCGCCACTGCATAGTTGGCGATTCAGGATTGCCCGCTCTTGTCGAAGTATTTCCCACGCACGATCGAGCACTTCTGGGGAAGGAACCGGCAGACTTGCAGCTTCTCGGGGCTCCATCTTCAAAATTCCTCCCCCGTAGGACCGTCCATAGAGTTCGGCGCCGAGCATCGTGACGGAGTTCAGCGACAGCAACGGGAGGGCATCCCTGGAAATCTTTGGCGCATCCTCCGCCAGTCTTAAGCCATGCATCGAATTCACGAAAGTAACTTTGGCCTTATTGGCGATCAGTCGTGGGTATCGATGACTCATGTAGGTAAAGAAAAGGTCCGGTGGAGAGACGGCCGGGGGTCGATACCAAGTCGACCGAACGCGACACTTGTAGGCTTCGGGCACGCCCAGCGCTTCTCCTGCCTTCAAATATCGCTTTAGGCCGGAAGTAATGATTCCATCAGGTTCTGGGCACAACATCCAAACTGCTTCTCCGTCATCTCGAAGTCGTCGCCAGTCGGCCCGGGTGAAGGAGACGCCGTGGAGATGTCTCGTGCCCGGCGGGCTGATTGGAATCACATCACGTGATTCCTCGAGCCGGTAACGGCTTCGGGTACTTTCATTCAACGTAAAGTATTGATTCGCTCCTGTGACGGTGCCCAACTCTGGAGCGCCATAGGTGCCAAGAGCGCTGAAGCCAACTTTCATAACCGACTTGAATGCCTGACGTTCTGGGTTTGATAGCAACAAATCAGTCCACTTACCTCCGGACGAGAAAGTAACCGCGAATTCATCGAAGGGCTGGATGCGTTTCAGGTCGTCTGAGTCGTGTACGTAGTAAAGGGAAAAGGCGTCGCAGCCCCCGCTCCCCTGAGCCATCAGAAGAACGACATTCTCGAGTGCGCCATCGAATTGAAGGCGTTCAAAAAGCACCAGCTTGACCGACGCAAAGCGACTTCGGAGCCACAGCCGCACTGGTTCGGCGTATCCCACCGTGAGCAACTCGGCGGGTAGAACCATCGCCAGTCTGCCATCTGGCTTAAGAAAGCCCCCAGCATGGACGAGGAGTGCTGCCCATGATGATGCCAAACCAGATAGACGAACTCCTTGGCGTAAAGCGGCGCTCGCCGAGGCCGTTCTTGCCGAACCCGAATGTTGTTGGAAGCGCACAAATGGAGGATTGCCAATCACGGCGTCAAATGCTGGCAGTGCTGCCAAGAGATCTCCAGGTGGTTCAAGTTCGAAGAAGTCTCTTTCAAGCAACGTCGCGTCAAAATCTTCAGAGTTGAGGAGAGTCAATGCATCATCGAGTGAGGGTGAGTGAATGTCAACTCCGAAGAGTTGTTCACCAATTTGAGTGTTGGGACGGCCGAGCGTGCGGAGCTCTTGT
>Ga0075522_10004210_pt1 | contig 10318 bp, 10 predicted proteins | sample NGEPerA_FD_74796 | JGI IMG/M metagenome (GOLD analysis project Ga0075522, IMG submission 74796) | Arctic peat soil microbial communities from the Barrow Environmental Observatory site, Barrow, Alaska, USA - NGEE PermafrostL2-A | ecosystem: Environmental > Terrestrial > Soil > Wetlands > Peat ...
GTTCGCGCGTGTTTTCAATGCGCGTAGCAGAAAAGCTCTCCAACTCAAATCCGCGCGCATCGCCGCCGACAAGCGCCGCGGAGCACCCATCGCTGAACAGCAGAAATGAAATCACTTCGTTCAGGTCCTGTGTCTCATGGAAATGCAGCGAGCAGAGTTCCAGGTTCACCACGAGCGCCATCGAATCAGGATCGGAGCGGACAATGTGCCGTGCCAGCTTGAGCGCGTTGATAGCCGCATAGCAGCCCATGAATCCAACCATCGTCCTCTCGGTCGAATCGGACAATCCGAGATGATCGATGATGTCGAAATCCAGCCCGGGCGCGTAGAATCCGGTGCAACACGTCACCAGCACATGGCGTATTTTTCGGCGCTCCTCATCGCTGACGGCAAGCTTGTTGAGGGCCTTGCGCGCCAGCACCGGCGCACATTCCTCAAACAGTTTCATCCGTTCGGCAGTGGTGGGAAAACGCCCGCTCCCGTAAAAACGCCATGCGTCCGTCGCCTCGCCGCCCTGTCCGCGGTTCACATGCAGACAGGAGTAGCGGTGATGGATGTCCGACCTCGCCGCCAGCCGCTCGAAAATTGAGCGTGCGCGCCGGTCCTGAAGCATGTCGGCTGCAAACTCAACGAACTGGCGGTGAATATCGTTCTCTGGAACTGCCGTTGCAATTCGTTGCAGATAAGCATTTGCCATCAGGGGTCCTCGCCTTGCATATTTGCCGGGCTTACTCTGTTCCCGGTCGTGCCTTCTTGCTTAAATTTTGTGACTCGGGGAATCGCATGCCGCGCAGGCGCAACTATCTTCCGCAACATGACATCTGTCTACATTAGATGTCTACATCGGCATTCGGTAACACTCAAACGGTTCACTTGCGCGGGAATGACAAGTAAATGACAAGATTTCGATAACCCCAAACTCGTTTGTTCTATTTAATCAGGCCGCCGTCACCGCCGGCTTTGTAGTCGCCCTGCTAAACTGCTGTCGCATGAGCCAGCCAAGCCTCTATTTGCTCGACGTAGAAGGGACCGTCGCGCCATGTTCGCTGACGAGCGAACAGCTCATTCCCTTCGCGCGGACGCACTTTGAGGGGTTTCTACGCCAGAGCATTGCTGCGCTCGAGAATAAGGGCGGCGATCTGGTCCCGGGCGATCTGGCTTCCGAAAGCGTGTTTCACGATCTCGCGCTCCTGCAGGCGGAGAACCACGCTGACTCTGACCTGAAGGCTCCCCGCATTGCGCCCCATCGAGTTTCCGCGGGCCAACGCTCTGACGCGAACCCGTCCGACGCAATACCCAGTATTCTTGCTTACCTCAATTGGCTTATGGATCGTGACAGCGATTCGATAGCGCTCAAGAGTCTACAAGGCAAGGTCTGGAAAGCCGGTTTTGAATCAGGCAAACTTAAGGGCACCCTCTTTGATGACGTTCCCAGTGCATTCGCCCGTTGGACGTCCCACGCAGGTATCGCCATTTATTCGTCCGGATCGGCTTCAGCACAACAAGTGTTTTTCAGTCACTCCATTTATGGCGACCTCACGTCGTTGATCGCTGCCTACTTCGATTTGCGGATCGGTTCCAAGAATCAATTTGCCAGCTATGCCGCAATCGCTGCGTCGATGCAGGTTGCCCCGCACAGCGTCTGCTTCTTTTCTGATGCAGCACGCGAATTGGACGCGGCACGAGCCGCGGGCATGGATACGCGCCTGATCTGTCGTCCGGGCAATGCGCTTGTTTCTGGCAGCGGTCATTCCACGATTCAGTCGCTTGACGAAGTTCCATGATCAGCGAGATGTTACGGTTCGCTGTTTTTTTTGAATCGTCGCGCTTTAGCAATACATCCATGAGAGGATTTCAATTGTAAGCCGCAACCACTTCCTCGACGCTTCCGCGGCACGCACGTATTAAGGTTCAATCAACCTGTACGCAGATCCTGCGATCCACCAACCCATAAGGTGACCCATGTACAACGCCAAAGCTTATTCAGCCTCCAGCGCAACATCGCCGCTCGCCTCCACCACGATCGCGCGGCGCGATCCCACTGATAACGACGTTCAAATCGACATCCTTTTCTGCGGAATCTGCCACTCAGACCTGCACCAGGTTCGCAATGAGTGGAGCGCGATGCCCACCGCATATCCATGCGTCCCAGGCCACGAAATCGTTGGCCGCGTCACCAAGGTCGGCTCCGCCGTCACCAAATTCAAGCCCGGCGACCTGGCCGGTGTTGGTTGTCTTGTTGACTCAGACAGAACATGCCCCGAGTGCCAAGCCGGCCTGGAGCAGTTCTGCAACAACATGGTGCTCACCTACAACTTTCCTGACAAGCATCTGGGCGGTATGACTTACGGAGGCTATTCCGACAGCATTGTGGTCGATGAGCGCTTCGTGCTGCACATCCCTTCCAATCTTTCGCTAGCCGCAGCCGCGCCGCTCCTATGCGCCGGCATCACAACGTACTCGCCCATGCGCCACTGGGGGGTGACAAAGGGCAAGAAGGTTGGCATTGTGGGCCTCGGCGGACTGGGCCACATGGGGGTCAAGTTCGCGCACGCACTTGGTGCACACACCGTTGTATTTACCACGTCCGCATCCAAGAAGGACGACGCGCTTCGTCTTGGAGCCGATGAGGTTGTGCTCTCGCGCGATGCAAACGAGATGAACAAGCACGCCGGCAGCTTTGACTTCATCCTCGATGCTGTCGCCGCTCCCCACGACCTCAACGCCTATTTCAACCTGTTGTCTCGCGATGGCAACCTTACCATGGTGGGAGCGCCTGACGAGCCTCTTCCTGTCGCCATCATGGCCCTCATCTTCAAGCGGCGCAGTTTCTCCGGCTCGCTCATTGGCGGCCTCGCAGAAACGCAGGAGATGCTCGACTTCTGCGGCCAGCACAACATTGCTTCCGATGTCGAAGTGATTCCGATTCAGAAGGTGAATGAGGCGTACGATCGGCTCGTCAAGTCTGATGTGAAGTACCGCTTCTCCATCGACATGGCTTCACTCAAAGCCGAATAATCATTGCAGCAAGGCGCCGTATCCGGGGTGCGGCGCTTTGCTCGATAATGATGTTCGTCTTTAGTTCGCGACAACAAAGGAGCAGCACAGATGGAGATCAAGCGAGCAGGTTCCGTGCCTTCCGGCAAGGGAGAGCCAGAGTACTTCACAGGCGCGGTGCGCCGCGACGATTTAATCAACGCGCCGGCCCCGGCGCGCATTCTTGCAGCCAGCGTGACGTTTGAGCCGGGGGCGCGCACCGCCTGGCATACACATCCGCTCGGCCAGACGCTCGTTGTCACCGCCGGTTGCGGCCGCGTCCAGCTTTGGGGCGGTCCCATTCAGGAAATTCGCCCCGGCGATGTTGTCTGGATTGCGCCCGGTGAAAAGCACTGGCATGGCGCGGCACCCACAACTGCCATGACGCACATCGCCATGCAGGAAAAGCTCGACGGCAAGGCGGTCGAGTGGCTGGAGAAGGTCTCCGACGAGCAGTATCAAGCATAGCCAGCAAGACTAAGGTGGCTTTCCGCGGAGGGTGTCAGGATTGCTCTGCCAGCAGGAATTTAAGGGAGGCAAAGGCCTCATACCCATTTTCGTTGGCGAGGTCGCCGGGTTCGAGGTCCGAGCGGGTGCTCGGTTCCGCGCCGGGGGGTCCAAGAAGAAATCCCTGCACTTCGTCTGCGCCCATATCGCGAATCAGGCTTAGCTGGGCTTGTTCTTCCACGCCTTCAACGATTACGCGCATTTCCATGCTGTGTGCGAGATCGATCATGGATCGAACCATCTTGACCGTGTCCGATCCTTCACGCAGCTTGTTTGTGAACGACTGATCGATCTTGATGACGTCGATTGGGAGATTGGGCGGATAGCCAAGACACGAGAAGCCGGTTCCAAAGTCGTCGATCGCGATGCTCAATCCCAATTCGCGCATTTTGTGCATCATCTCCGATGATCGCTGAATCGACCCCACCATCACTGATTCGGTCAGTTCGATCTGTAACAGTTGCGGACTCATTCCGGTGCGATCCAAAATAGTCGCGATTTCCTCCAGTATCCGGTCTGAGTTGAACTGGATTGCCGACATGTTTACGGCCACCTGGATGGGCCTGCGCCCAGGGCGCTGCCATTTGATTGCTTCCGCACATGCCTGCTCCAATACGAAACTGCCAATAGGGAAGATGAGCCCCGTCTCCTCGGCAACGGGGATGAAACGGTCCGGTGCAATCTGTCCCAGGGTCGGGTGATGCCAGCGCGCCAACGCTTCAAACCGGACAATGTCTCCGGTCAACACGTCGAATTCCGGCTGGTAATGAACGTAAATCTCGCCCCTCTCGATTGCTCCCCAGAGTTCGTTCTCGACCATAAGCCGCTCACGCGCCATCAATCCCAGGTCTTGCGTAAAAAAGACGGCGCGATTCCGGCCGCTCCGCTTGGCTGCATACATGGCGCTGTCGGCCTGTTGGAGCAGGTCAACATCAGCAGCTGAATCGATTTCAAGCGTACTGATGCCAATGCTGGCGCCAATTGTAATTTCGTGACCTCCGACCTGAAAAGGTTTGGCAAGGCATTCTAGCAACAACTCCGCAACCCGCCCGGCGTCGGCTGGCTTATGTACGGAAGTCAGAATGACCGTGAATTCAATGGTGACAGAACTGGCGCGCCGCGCGCCTGTAGAACCTTCCCCGCCGCATCGCGGTCGTCAAATTGCGGATTCTCGCTCACAGTGAGAACCGGCGACGTGCCCAGTTCCTGCAGGACTGCTGCGACACGCACCGCCGAAGCCCTACCGAGGTAAAGAATCGCGCACTCTCGCTGCTCTGCAACCGACGGTGCGAGCACAATGTGAACCATTCGTCCTTCAGAATGTTTTCCTTCTAAGATCTTCTTCAATAATCTCCCGGTTTGTTCATCCGCTTCCGAGCAGATCTTCAGGTCTTTCATTGAGTGCGGCCATGAAACATACTTGCTGAGGTTGAAGATATAAGCGGCCCTCACCGCTTGCTGATCCTCCTGGGCATGGGCGGCTCTTGAACTGGCGAGCATCATGCAAAGACACAACAGCACCAATGGGAGCCTTATTAGTCCGTACCCGATGCATGGAGTGCTCAACGCCATTGCTTTTCAACACTCCGTCTGTACGAAATCCGAAAACGAAAACCGCGCCCGTCCTGAACGGTAGCCGGTTGCGAAACTTCCGGCCCCGTAGGAGTGGCCCAGCGACGATCAAACAGGTTGTAACAGCTGGCGGAAAACTCCCATCCGCGCCGCAGGATCGGCGTCGATACTGTGGCGTTCGTCAAAAACGACGAGCTGATTCGCTGATTAGCAAAGTTGTTTTGTGAGCCTGTATAGAAGAGTTCCAACCCGAGGGAGCTGTACCGCCCTAGCGGCGCGATTCCGTTCAACTTCGCAATTTGCGCGGGCGAATTCAGCGTCCTCTGCCTGGTATCTTGTGAGATGGCGCGAGTGAAAACGTAGCTTGGCCTTGCCGACCAGCCAGAGCGGCTCTTTGCATTCAGCTCAAATTCCAAACCGCGACCTTGATCCCCCTTCAAATTCGCGAAGTGTGTTTGTCCTGTTACGGCGTCCTGCTGTTCTTCGATAATCCGGTCAAGATTGTTCTGGAAAATGCTTGCGGAAAGACGTATCCAAGAGTTGACCGAGTGTTCAAGAAGAACCGTGTGCGAGTTCACCGACTCGGGCTTGAGACGCGTATTAGTTGCGGTTATATCAATCTGATCGACATAGAATTCGTCGTAGGGATCTGGAGCGCGAAACGCATGACCGAAGATGTACTTCACCGAAGTGCGTGCTGTAGGAAGAATCATCAGCGCAACGCGCGGGCTGAATGCTGTTCCGTAAATGCTGTACCAATCGACCCGGCCTCCCAGGTTCACACTCAGCCGGTGATAAGGATTCAGTTCCGTCTCGCCAAACAGCGCTATGGTATTGAGGCTTCGGTGGTCGTCCAGGAAAGGAGGCTGACCCACGTAGTAGTTCCGTTGCTCGAGACGAAGATTGTATTCGCCGCTTGCTCCCGCAACAATGCGGTTGCGGCTCAGCCGCTTGCTCAGCACCGATTCGAAGCCGATGCCATCTGAAGCCGCGTCATTAATTTGAACCGTTCGCCCGCCATTCTCAGTTTGGTACGGGAAACTGCCTGTATAACGATAGGCATCGTAGTAGAACCGCAGGTCAAGATCCGTGTCTGCTATAAATTGGTGCGAGAATTTTGCGTCTCTGGCCGCTTTGTGAATACATTCACAACCGCAAGCTCTGCATCAGTGCCAAAAAGCGATGAGCCTGGACCACGCATGATCTCCACGTGATCAATCTGGCTCATGTCCAGCGGAAACTCGGTTCCAAGCAGCGCGCTGTCATAGATGTTGTCGTTCAGGCGGTGACCATCGATCAGCAGCAGAATGCGTGCGTTGTAGTCGCCGCTTTGTAGAAAGCCGCGGACGCCAAGATAGGTGTAAGTGCGGTCTGATGCGGTATAGAAACCTGGCACACTTCTCAGCAGGTCGGCCAGGGTAAGCCAGCCCTGCCTTCTAATCTCATTCGCGTCGATCGTCGTGACTGGTGCGGGAGCCTTGCGTGAATCGGTCAGGTGGCGCGATGCCGTCGACAATCGAACCTGCGCGAGATCTTCAACGCTAAGGTTGGTAAGGTCCTGAATATCAGGATCCTGAGCGAGGCTTACTCGTCCCCCAAATAACGGCAAAACCGCGAGCGCGATTGCCAGGCGAACGGCACGAGTTCGAGGTGTCCTAGGTTTGGATTCGTCCATATCACTTTCAACCAGACCCGGATTCCCTCGAGAAAGGAAGGAACAATTGGATAATCGGCAGAATTTGGAAGTAGTCCAAGCCTATTTCCTCCTTAGTTCCGGTTCAATCCCCATTAAGTCGCATGACCAAAGTGTTCCCAATCACAAGACTGGAAACAGGAACGCGGCTGGGCGTGCGCCGAGAATTCAGTTTTGAGACTCTGCCCAACGGCGACAACTCAGGTCTCTCATCCGGCATCCGAACCGCAGAAGGGAGATCGCCCAGATGGACCAGAGAGCCGTAATCGCAATAGTGGTCGTCGTCGCGTTGATTGTCATCGTGGCCTTCGCAGTTATTTCTTCCCGTAAACGCAGAAGCCTGCAACTCAGAGAGCGCTTCGGTCCGGAGTATGATCGCACCCTCCGAATGCGAGGTAGCGCGCACAAAGCCGAGTCCGAGCTTCTCAATCGCGAGAAACGCGTACACAGTATCTCGATCAAGGCACTCTCTCCGGCGGCGCGCACGCGCTATATAAAAGAATGGTCTGCGGTGCAGCGCCGATTCGTTGACGATCCTGCATTGGCTGCCATGGAGGCGGATTCGCTCGTGAACCGCGTCATGACTGACCGTGGTTATCCCATGGCGGACTTCGAGCAGCGGGCTGCCGATGTTTCCGTGACCTATCCGGACGTGGTAAAGAATTACCGCGCTGCCCGCGCAATCGTTCAACGTCACGGGCGCGGCCAGGCGGGAACTGAAGACCTGCGGCAATGTATGGTTCATTACCGCTCTCTATTCGACGAACTGCTCGATATTCCCAAATCCGAAACGACCCCAACCAGAGGAGTCATCCATGAGCGAGCTTCATAAAGACGAAAAATTGACTGCAGCCGATATCGTCAACCGACAACCTGTCGAAACGAACGATGGCGCCGCAAGTGATTCAGACACGTATGCCAATCCGCACACAGATATGCGGGCCGACACGAAATACGTCCCATGCGCCGACTCGTCCCATGACCCAGCGGCTGCCACCCAGCAGCCCAACCCGCTTTTCCCGGAACATGAACTAAGCAACTTCCGTTCGAGTTGGGACCAGGTTCAAACATCCTTCGTTGACGAACCGCGCGCGGCTGTTGAACGCGCTGACGGTCTCGTCGCCAACGTCGTAAAGCGCATCGCCGAGCAATTTGCATCGGAGCGCCAGCAGTTGGAGAAGCAGTGGGATTGTGGCGAAAGCGTGAACACAGAAGATCTTCGCCAGGCATTTAAAAGGTACCGCGCATTCTTTGACCGCCTGCTGACTGTCTAGCGAGAATACGCTCGAAAACCAATGGGCTGAACCCTGTCGGTTGAACGAATCTTCGGCCTGGAGACGAACCCCGCCGCCATGGCGGGGTTCCTTATTGGCGCACGCGTTTGGGGCTTGACTACGACATTCAGATCTCCGCTTCGATGCCAACGTTTCGACGAGGTCCTATACTCAAGAGTGCTCAACAACTAGCAGCGGATGACGTTCAGCAATCCAGCCACTGAAGCGCTCTCGCAGATCAGCACCGCGCCGATCGTGCGTTTCTCGCTGCTTGCCTTTAGTTCCATCTTCTTTCTTGTCGATCCGTTCGCCTGCATTCCTTCGTTCCTCGCCATCACACAGAGTGCTGATCCGGCACGCCGCAAACGCATGGCACGCAAAGGCGCGCTGACTGCGTTCATCGTGCTCACCAGTTTCGCTGTGGCGGGCCAGCTGATCTTCCGCCTATTTGGAATCACGCTTCCCGCATTCGAGGTGGCTGGAGGGTTGATTCTGTTGCTGATTGGGTTGGACATGCTGGAGGCGCGCCGTTCGCCGACTCAGGAAACTCTGGGCGAAGCAGAAGAAGCCGCGGCCAAGGAAGATGCCGGCATCGTGCCTCTTGGGGTCCCCATGCTCGCCGGTCCCGGCGCGATCTCGTCGGTGATGGTGCTTGTGGGGCAAGCGCCATCGCTCTGGCATTGGGAGATGGCCGCAATTCTGGGCTCAATCCTGATCACTTCGCTTGTCAGCTACTGGGTTCTTGCGGCTGCGGGTCGCATTCGCGTCGTGATGGGCGAAACTGGGATTCGCATCCTCGTCCGCATCATGGGCCTGCTGCTTGTCGCCCTGGCCATGCAGCTTTTTATAAATGGTCTAACAGACCTGGGCATTCTGACGCGGCATTAGGCGAGTGAGTTTCTGACATGCACTGGACGAAGTGCTCAGGAGCTTCGAAGCGTCCACCAGAATGCCGAAAGCATAGGAATTTTCCTGGATTGCAACTGCTCCTGAACGGGCACCATGACCAATTCTGCGTCCGCTTTCGCAACGGTAGAGCATAACTAGAGGAAGAAATGAACGGGAAGAGGATAATTGTGGTGAGAGAGTCGTTTTCCCACAGTTTCAGGGCTCTTTCCACAGGCTCAGAGCTTGCTTAGGAGCCGGTTCATTGCTATTCTCGAGAAGTTGCAGCAAGGCGGAAACATTTGATCTGCCTAGCGCTTGCAGCGGGGAGTATCTCGTGATACTCTTGAAAAGTTGCAGATGAGCAGTAAAGCCTCCCGGTGGCCTTCGTGGTCTGCCCCGTTTGAGGGAAGTGGGAAGCGCAGGTAATGGAACAGGTTCGTTGGGTCAGGCGAGGCAAGTGCCCCTGAACCCCTGTAGGGAAACCCTCAGAGAACAATCCATTGCATGACCCGGGAGTTAATCTCCCGTGAGCCCTAGTGGCTCTAGCACCTTGTGCGCTGGTCGATCTTTGATATTTTGCGCGGCGCGATCTTCTGACAGAGTCCGCTCTGTCGTGCATCGAATCGCACCAGGAATCAAGCTTGGTACCACGAATATTGCTTGACCTCGGTAGCGAAGTTCGATATGTTTAGAAGGTTCGCGCAAAAACGCCGGAGCATGTTGAAGCGCCCCGGTTTCCCGCGCAATCAAGTTCGAGGACATCCGGATGAAATTCCGGAGATCTCGATCCGCGGCCTCGCTTAGGCGAACCAGCCGTTATGGATCTTTGACAAATTGGTTGAACGTGCCAGTCGTGAGAAACGATCAGGTTTGGCTTGATCATTCTCACAAGGTAAGGTGCCCTGCGCTGTTGAAGCGCGGGCACAGTCGAATCATTCTGACCTCCGTCAGAGTGGTACGACATCAGGTTTCAAACGAGAGTTTGATCCTGGCTCAGAATCAACGCTGGCGGCGTGCCTAACACATGCAAGTCGAACGAGAAAGTGGAGCAATCCATGAGTACAGTGGCGCACGGGTGAGTAACACGTGACTAACCTACCCTTGAGTGGGGGATAACTGAGGGAAACCTTAGCTAATACCGCATAATACCTACGGGTCAAAGGAGCAATTCGCTTAAGGAGGGGGTCGCGGCCGATTAGTTAGTTGGCGGGGTAATGGCCCACCAAGACGATGATCGGTATCCGGCCTGAGAGGGCGCACGGACACACTGGAACTGAAACACGGTCCAGACTCCTACGGGAGGCAGCAGTGGGGAATTTTGCGCAATGGGGGAAACCCTGACGCAGCA
>Ga0075522_10004212_pt1 | contig 10315 bp, 8 predicted proteins | sample NGEPerA_FD_74796 | JGI IMG/M metagenome (GOLD analysis project Ga0075522, IMG submission 74796) | Arctic peat soil microbial communities from the Barrow Environmental Observatory site, Barrow, Alaska, USA - NGEE PermafrostL2-A | ecosystem: Environmental > Terrestrial > Soil > Wetlands > Peat ...
GTCGATAAGTGCGGTGTAAACTTCGATCGGCACATGCGGAACGATCACAACTTTTTTCTGGAGCCGCTCCGGAAGCTCGGCCATAAGCCGCGACTCCGTGCCTGTGAAAGAATACGTCTTTCCCAGAAGCACCGCGCTCACTTCTTCCATTTCGGTAAGATGCCGCAAGAGCTGCGATTGAACATCGAATGGAATCTGCCCGAATTGCGAGGTCGCGTCCGGATTCAAAAAGACTAATCCGCCGCCCGGACGATGCCCGTGCGAAGCCAGGAATGCATTCGCCATCTCGATCGCCTCGCGCGAAAGATAGACCGTGTTCGTATTGAGTGGGATCGCCGGCTCGGAAAATTCCTTTCGTTCGAATCCGCCGCGGCGGACTCCGCGCCGTCCCAAAAAATCGGAGACGTAGGCGCGGGCGTAATAGGAAATATGGCGGCGTCCTTTTGCTTTCCATGCTCGGAGCATGTATGCCGCAAACGGCATAAAGACCTGTATCACGCGCTCCGGTTCGGGAAGCCTTCGGGCGTCCAGAAACGGGCCTAAGTTCAGAATCGCGGTGAAGGATTCTTTCGAGATTAGTTCATTGAGTCGCTTTATGTCCTCCTCCGTAGGAAATCCGCGAATGCCCTGAACGAAATTATGCACATGGATGCCCAGCATACCCGTGATAAGTTCTCCACCCGTTCGATTGCAAACGAAATGCACTTCCGCCTTTGGAAAAGCCGCCTGAATCGCGGGCAGACATTCGGAGGCGAGCACGGTATCGCCGATACTCACATCGACCACGAGTAAAATTTTGCACGGCTTCTCTAAATCGGCGGCGATGCGATCCCACTGCTTTCGATATTTTCGCAATACGTAGGAAGCGACGGGGCGGCTCCCGAAAATCCCGACAAAGGCGCGCTCGAAGATTCGCGGCACAACGCTCGGATACGCGTCCGTCGCGCGGTCGAGGATGCGAAGTCCAATTTGAGAGAGTCCTCGGTTTAACATGGGTGCCTCACGAACCAAGTCGATACTCGAGCGAAGCAAAAAGCCCGCTGGTGAAGTGGCGCGGCAGGTAATTCGCGGTGGCGTCGATGGCTATTTCAAAAGAGCTATTCAATGGATAGAGCACGGAAATTTCTGCCGCTGCACCGAAACCCTGCAACGAAATGGGAGCGCCGGTTGTGCCGGTGAAGAAAGAATAATATGTGGATGATGAAGAAAGGTACGCCGGCCCGGCCATGGCGCGAAGTCCGATTGGCCCTGCTTGCGTGGTCGCGCCGAGCAACAGCGAAAATTCCTGATCGCGCTCTTTCGAAAGTAGCGGTGCTGTCGCGCCAGAATGATGGTTCAATTCATCCCGAAGATCGCGACTGCCAGCGCCACTGGTGTAGGAAAGAGCGATCGTTTTCCATCCGTCCTCGAATCCAATTTTGCCTCGCTCACCCGTCATGCGGATTTGCGAAAAGATCGCGCCGCCGGAAGCGGAAGCAAACCAAATCGGGGAAGGAGGAAGGATGAAGGATGAGGGATGAAGGATGAAGGCTGACGGCTGAAGAATGAAGGATGAGGGATGGGGAGTAAAGGATGGGGAAATTTCTGTAGTGTTATTAATTGCAACAGGCCTTGCCACAACGCTATTGTGCGCGTCGGAATTAATCGCATTACCTCGCTCCGGAGGAGTGGTGGTGCTATTAAAAGAGCCAATAGTATGGGCGGTTGCCACTTCATTTGTCCGATCAGTCCCATCCGACCGGTACGTCCCATAGGACCTATGGGTCGCTTGGGAAGTATAATGCACTTCCACCGGCCCCGCCATTTTCAGCAATGCAGCACCTGCCACCCCCACCACGAGACACTCCGCCAGAATATTCCTAAGCTGCCCCCACAACGCCGGTTGCGCCGCGCGTTCGAGCACCCGCTCGCGGATCGCGCTCGTCGTAAGTGGCGAACGCAATTCCCTCAGCGGAGCAAGTTCATCGTTGGGATGATATGATAATGGAAATTTCATGCGTCTTGTAATCGGAATGCCGGCGCGTGGAGCAGGCTTCCAGCCTGCGGTGCGGCGGCTACCGGCTGTCCAACAATCATCGGGATACCATCCTCGAGTTGATACTTTAATTTCACGCGCGCTCGGCTCATGCGCGATTTCACGCCGGAAGCGGTCCCTCCCTGAATCTCCTGAATTTCCTTGATCGAAAAACCACTGAGTGCAAAAAGCACGAGCGCTTCGCGCTCGCGGTGTGGCAGCAGGCCAAGCGCGGCCACGAGAAGTTCGAGATCGTGCGAAGATTCGGCCGTCATCTCATACGCCGCGTCCGCCGCTTCCGCGAGCGGAGCGAAAAGCCGCCCCCGCCATTGCCTGCGGCGCTGAAGGCGAACGGCGATCGTGCTAAGAAACTTACGAAACGCTTTCGTATCCCGAAGCGCGGGAAAACTTTGGTAGGCCGCGAGCATGGTATCGCTCATCAGGTCCTGCGCATCCTCGTAGGAGCGCGTAAGCGCGCGGCAGAGCCGCCATGTCGCATGGCGCTCCTCTTCGACCAGCCCCCAGAATGAACCGTCTTCCGCTCTCATTAGCTCACGATCGCGCTCTCATTAGTTAGGTGACGGGAAGGGGGTAAAAGTTTCATGGATTAACGAATGGTTGTGGTCTGAAGGAATATCCGATATGCAAAAATTCATCCCCATCGCACGAGTGGATTCCCGGCTGCGTTCTCCAAGATGCTTAACATGGAAAATTGCAATCAAATCTCATATTTTTTCATTCGATGAAAGGTTTTATTTTCGGCGTTATTATCTTCGTTCTTATGTGCTCTACGGTAAGGGCGCAGATACCGCAAGCGCCGATTCTTTGGCTTCAAGCCGATAAAGGTATCGTCCAGCAAAACGGTCACGTGGCTATCTGGCACGACCAAAGTGGCTTGGGAAACGATGTCCGAATGGACGATACTACGATCCGGCCCGATGTGGTTATGGATTCCGGGCGTCCGGCAATTCTGTTCCATGGATGGAATTATCTGGAAGGTCCCTCGATCTTTCCCGCGAATGCCGATTACACCATTGCGGTGGTCACTAAACTGAATGATAGCACCGCCATCAATAATCTTGTATCGGGAAATAGCCACGCGCTTTATTTTGCCAATAACCGTTATCCTCGCGTCGTGCATCGTTCGTTTCTCTATCAGGAGGTATCCACGGTTCCCGTATGGCCCGCCGCGGCGGGTTTTTCGGCAATCACGGCGCTTTATTCCCAGTCCCATCAATATGCGAAACTTTTTGTCAATGACCAGTTTGCCGATTCCTCCTGGGTTGCTCCTACCTATGACACAACTCTCCTCATTGGCTCTTTTAATCGAGGGTATTTTCTCCAGGGCGAAATTGAAGAAGTCCTTCTCTATAACCGCCAACTGGATTCGGGCGAGCGTGAATCGCTAAACGCCTACCTTATGAGCCGCTATGGCATCGCACAAGCCCCGCCGCCGCCACGTCCTGACAGCACTTTTTCGCAGCTACCGAAGCCGCTTCAGATGTATCCTCGTGGGGAGGATGATTCCGTGACCGTCCCAATCACGGGCGCCATTTATTCGCTGGGATTCGATTCCATTTTCCTTCTCCAATTCAAGAACGGAATTCCAATAAGCAGAGTAAACCAGCCGCTCGTGTATGACAACGGCCGCGCGCCGTTTGCGTTTGCTCCGCGTATTCATGCGGAACTCAGTGAGTATCGTTTCGAGGTGCATCTGGTTCGAGGCACTTTGGATTCCGTGATAGCTCGGCGAGATAGCATCGCCTGCGGGGATATGTTCCTTATGGATGGTCAGGGAATTTCCTTCAAGGGTTTTGATGTCGATACCTTCCGCAGCGAATTTTGCCGGACGGTCGGGCCCTGGGCATCCGAGAATCTGCGAGACACCTCATGGCTCATTGCGGATCATAGTGTTGGCGCGGCGGATCAGCGCGTCCTTCAAGACATTCTCGCATATCAGGGGTTGCCGGGATGCAGTATTAACGAGTCGGTAGGAGGAACCAATATTGAGTCTCACTTTAGAAACGACACTGACAAATACGACCTTCGGACCATTTACGGCCGAATGCTCTATCGAACGACGAAATCCGGAATGCTCGGCGCCGTAAAAGTTATCTATTGGCTACAGGGCGAAGCAAATTACGCTCCGGGATACTATCAAAAATTTCTGAAGCTCTATGATGCCTGGAAGGAAGATTATCCGAATCTTCAAAAAGTCTATCTGCTTCAGATTCGGCCGAATGGATGTGACTTTGGGAATCCAGGCATGCGCGATGTGCAGCGCGTCATGGGGGATTCACTTCCGGATGTCGAGCCGATGGCGTCCGCCGCGATACCATACCAGAATAGATGCGAATATTTCGATTCCGGCTACCGATTTATGGGCGATTGGTTTTATCAGTCTCTTGCTCGTGATTTTTATCACGTCACGGATACAGGCAATCTCCGTAGTCCAAATCCCATTTGGGCCTGGTGGACCGATTCTGGTCACCGACAGATAGCCATTCTTTTCTCGCCGCCAGATGCACAACTTCACGCGACGGACGATACCACGGTCGATGGTATATTCGCGGCCCTCAAAGATTATATCTATCCGAATGACGCGAGTTCCCATGTCGAATCCGTGTCCTTCGATAATGACACCATGTTTGTCAATCTTGATAATCCGGGAAAGACTCAGGCGCTGGGCTATCTGCCCGATCAATTTTATAACGGCAGCGATACGGCCGTTTATGAAGGCCCGTGGATCGTGAATCAGCGCGGGTTCGGTGCGCTATTGTGGTATCATCTTCCCATCGCAGATACTCCATTTTCCAGGGTGTTGGCGGTAATCGACTCGAGCAATTTTCAAATCACTCCCAATCCCACTTCGCGCTCCATTACTATCGACGCAAGCGAATTTCCTGGCGCGGCGCAGGTGACGCTGCTTTCCGAGACGGGTGCAATCCTTTGGCGGAAATCCCTTGCGGCGGATCATGCTGCTCTTATCACGTTCGATCTTGCGGGAGAAGCTTCGGGCTGCTATATGCTTCAAATTACAAATGGGCACACAAGCAGCGAGCGAAAATTTATTCTGGAACGATAGAAGTACCGGGTACCGAGTACCGAGTACCGAGTACCATGTACCGAGTAATTAGGAGTGTCATCCTGTGCGGAGTTCATTCCGACGAAGGAGGAATGAACGGAGTCGAAGGATCTCATGTGGTTTGGCAGTAAGGTGGGCTGCAAGAGATTCTTCGATTCCGCAAAACCCCGCTATCGCTGCGTTTTGCCCCAGAGGGCGCCCGCTCAGAATGACATAAAACCCGATTCTCCAGGTTTGGAACATTCCCAATATTGATTGCCAACAATTCAATACAACCGCACTGCATTCGATTTCAGCAGATAGAGCGGCGCGCGGAAATTCGGATGGTGGACGAGATAAAACGCGGAGCGCTCGCCGAAGATATTCAGCTCGTCGCCCAGGTCCGCCGACGTCACGACGGAATCTTGCGTAGAATCGAGATAAAGCGGCGCAAGTTGACTGACGAGAACGCGCCCAACGAGTGGCAGCGATAAATGGAAGTACCTCATTGCCTCCTCGGGCGGCCGCTGAGATTGGATGAACGTGGTGTCGATTCCATCGCCTTTTAGTTCCAACCGCGCGCTGATAAGCTGGTGCGCTTCGGGAAAATAAATGCGCGCCATTCCCTCCGAATTGAATTGAAGTTGCTCTGGTGAAAGCGAAAGATTACACGATTGGCACTCGGCCATGATCTTCGGCAATGAAGCATTTGCAGATGGTTCGGAAGTGCGATAGACGCGCACGGAGATGGAATCGCCCACCCACTCGTGCGCGCCAATGTGATATTCATTCGGGTTCACCACCGGCGCGCCAGTTCCAAAGAGAAGGTCTGCCGCGATTCCTGGGTGCAGCAAGAGGCCACAGCCTTCGAAGGAAAGCGCGAGTGCAATCGAGATTGCGGCGAACGATGCATTTCGAATAGTTCTCATGTTATTCCTGAACTTGAACGGCTTCGGCATCGACAAATCCTTCGTTGCCATCGACCGACACGGAATATAAATCCCCTTCGCGGGCCAGTAACAGTATCGAGCTTCCCTGCGGCAAAATTTTAAGCACTTCACGTTTTGTCTTATCTTTATAGACCGCGACGCCCTCCGCCGCGGTAACTTTTAAGAAGGTGTTTTTTTTCAGAGCTTTTTCCGCGGCGGCCGCTTTGGCTTCGGTGGCGGCTTTGGCTTCGGCGGCCGCGTTTGCCTCGGTCGCCGGTTTTGCTTCGGATCCCGCCGTGGTTTCGGCGGGAGCCGTTACGGTGCGATAATGATAGCGCAGGAGGCGAGGTTTCGGCATCGAAGCCGTTTCGGGAACGGTTCCGGGAATCAGCGTGGTATCGCGATGCCCCATCGAATAGAGGACGAGCGTAAGGCCTTCCGAGTTGGCAATATCATATTGCGCTTCGTTTCGATCTTCGAAATGTTCGACTTGCCGCGCCGCTTCTTCGGAGCAGCCGGCGCATTCGATGATGAGGCTGTCCTGTGGCGGATCCCAACGGGCAGCGCCGGGTCCGGCCAGCGTGACGGTGAGCGTATCGCCCATGCGGCTGGCATCGAGCTTCGCGGGAACGTAATAGGTACATCCGAAGAGGAGGAGCAGCGCCGCTGCCGCCAACCGGACAGGAATGGGAATTATTATAGGTTTCATACGTGCTATGGTAATGGGTCTAAAAATTTCACGACCGTGATCGTATCGATCGGCTGCAGGGTCTGCAATAACTTTCCTTTTCGCCATGTGTTATCGACTTTAAAATAGCCATACACCCCTTTGGCCAGCGAAACGCTGTCCTTAACCACAATTTGTTCGGTGTCCGGTAAAAACCGCTGACCCTCGCCGTAGGTCAGGGCGCGGTCCAGCTGCTGGCGTGTTTGAAACTGACTTTGCGAAATAAACAGCTCGGCTTCAACCGGCATTTTGATGACGATTTCGCTCGGCGGCCGGGTAGCGGCGGCTTGCGGCGCCCGCGCCGGAGTCGAGGGAGGCGGCTCGATTGCGGAACGAATCACAAAAAATGCAGCGAGCGCCACAACGATCGTCAGGAGCACGAGCCATTTCGTTCCGAATCGCATACGACGGATTCGCGGCCGCAAATGGCTGGGAACCGAAGGTGGAATGTCCTTCCCGGCTTGTTGTTCCCGGACACGTTCACGCGCCCGCGCCGAGCGTTCGAGAAGGCCGCAAATCCGTTCGAGATCATCTGTCGAATAGCTGACACCGGGCAAGTCCGTCGCGCGCAAGAGATTTGGCGTGTGGACGATCGAGCGGGACATGGCATCTTCGATCGTCAGCACCGAAAACAGTGCATCTCCAACGGGCGCGACGCGCAGTTGCACCGCCGGAACAGTGAATAAAGCGATGAGTGCAATAGGACTGCTCACGTCCTCGGAAGAAGCGTCGCTGGTTCTTCCCGCCGGAACGATCTTCGCGGCGCTCGGCGCGGCTATCGCTTCAAGGGGCTCCGGCTCCAGGGAATCCCGAAGCAGCAGGGCGGAGAACTCTTTGCACGCGCGTTCGAGGGTGGAATGAGGATTGGCAAAGGTTCTGGCAGAATGCTCCCCATGAGACCGGGCTGAGGTGCGTCGTGTCACGTCGAGCGTCGTTGCGGGCGCCGATTCCCACTCCCCGTGTTCCGGGCCGCGTACCAAGCCGTCCCACGGATACATTCCGACAATTGCCGCACCGCGCGGCCACAAAAGTACGAAATGGTCTTCCGAAATTTCCAGCGGCCGGCGAACGAGGTAAATGGACTCGCGCGAATGCGCCGAGTACTGCCGCGCCGTTTCTTCGATCCGAAGAAAGGCTCGTTGGTTCTCTTCCGAAGCGAACTCCGGACCGGTTACACGAACGTTAAACGCCAAGGGAGTACCGAGTGGCGAGTACCGAGTGACGAGTACCGAACTTCCGCCTTCGAAGTGATCGAGGCGCGAATCCAGGCTCGAAGTATCTAAGGGGTGCCATTACTTGAAAATCTTAGTATCCGCCTATGGATGAGCTACGAAATAGCGTGCCGAAAAGTAAAAAGTGCTTTACACCCGCAATAATTTCCGGCTCACGGAGAAATTTCGATTCAGCGATGGAGAGGAATGGCGAATTTTTAACGTTTAACTTTCGAACATGCTGTATCTTGTCGCCACTCCGATCGGTAATCTCGAAGATATTTCGCTCCGTGCCATCCGCGTTCTGCAGGAGGCGGACATCATCGCCTGCGAGGATACGCGCCACGCTCGGATTCTCTTCGAGCGCCACGGCATTCGCCCGCGAAGGCTCGTGAGCTATCACTCGCATAACGAGCAATCCCGCGCCGCGGAACTGGCGGAGGATTTGCGCACCGGCGCTGCGGTCGCGGTCGTAACGGACGCAGGCACGCCGGGGATTTCCGACCCGGCGTGGGCCATCGTGCGCGATGCGATTGCATTAGGCATCGAAGTGGTTCCCATTCCGGGAGCGTGCGCGGCCATCGCCGCGCTTTCGGCAAGCGGCCTGGATACCACGCGCTTTGCTTTCGAAGGATTTCTTCCGTTAAAAAAAGGCCGCCGCAAACGGCTCGAACAGATCGCGCGGGAGGATCGCACCGTCGTCATCTACGAATCGCCGCACCGCATCAAGCGGCTGCTGGACGAACTAATCGTGCTCTGCGGCCCCGAACGCCCGGCCGCGCTGGCCCGCGAAATCACCAAACTCCACGAGACCTTCGAACGCGGATCGCTCGCGGAAGTTCGCGTAGCTCTCGAAAAACGGTTCCCAGAGGACGTGAAAGGGGAGTGCGTGCTGGTTTTAGGCGCGAGGGAATAGGAAATCTTTCTGGCAACGTTTGCGTAATCTTTGGGTATACCCATCAAATAAAAAATCGAATCAATGAACCGTTACCTTGCTATCCTCTTTGCAGCGATTCTTCTCTGGGCTTCCCCCGCGGGAGCGACGAAGCGTCATTCCACCTCGACGCGCGCTCCGCGCGTGAAGACGTCTCATGCCACCACCCGTAAAAAAACGAAGTCAGTGAGCACTCATGCGAAGAAGAAAACAACTCGCGTAAAGAAGAGCGGGAAAGCAAAGACGAAAGCAAAGAAGCCGTGAGACCTAAAGTTCGCTGTTTACGCCGCCACCGCCATGCGCTCGAAGACGCGCTCGTCGTAGATAATCTGCTTCGCCAGTTCGCGGCCGCGCTCGTCGATTTTGTGTAAAGGCATAATCTTCGCCGCGTGGACGATCGCCATGTCGAGGCCGGCTTCGATCGCGTAAGATAGGAATACCGAATTCAGCACATGTCGCGAATGCGGGTTCAGGCCGAACGATATATTCGAGACGCCAAGGATCGTCCGGCATTGCGGATGCGCGGTTTTGATAAGGCGGATTGCTTCGATCGTCTCGATGCCGGCCTTGCGGAATTCCCCGTCGCCCGAGCCGAGCGTGAACGTGAGCGTGTCGAAGATCAAATCTTCTTTGCGCATTCCATATTTGTTCACGGATAAGTCGATGATACGTTCGGCAATCTCGAATTTTTTCTCGCGCGTTTTGGCCATGCCGTCTTCGTCGATGGTGAGCGCGATGACCGCCGCGCCATATTTTTTGCAGAGCGGCAGGACGTGCTTCATCCGCTCCTCGCCATCTTCCAAATTGATCGAGTTGACGATCGCGCGGCCCGCGTAATGCTTCAGCGCCTCTTCGATCACAGGATATTCGGTGGAGTCGATGACGATGGGAACCGTCACGGCAGTGTTCATCCGCGTCATGACTTCGCGCATGTCGCGCACTTCGTCGCGGCCCACATAGGCCACGCACACATCGAGCATGTGCGCGCCCTCTTTAATCTGCTCCTTCGCCATCGAGACGGCGGTATCCCATTCTTCGTTGAGCAAAAGATCACGAAATTTTTTCGAGCCGTTCGTATTGCACCGCTCGCCGACGATGACCGGCGCGGGTTCAACGTGCATCGGCACCGAGGAATAAATCGAAGCCGCCGAGGGCGTCCATTCGAAGGCGCGCTGCTTCGGAGTGATGCGCGTAGCGAGGTCGGAGAGGCGCGCGATATGCTCCTTCGTCGTGCCGCAGCAGCCGCCAATGATGGAAACGCCAAGATCGCCGACGAAGTGCGTCATGTACTTTTCCAGCTCTTCGGGCGTGAGATGATAATGCGCGACACCGCCAATGTTTTCCGGCAAGCCGGCATTCGGCATGACGAATACCGGCTTTGGGGAAGTCTGCGTGAGATACCGCACGTTCTCCTCCATCTCTTTCGGGCCGGTGGC
>Ga0075522_10004213_pt1 | contig 10313 bp, 8 predicted proteins | sample NGEPerA_FD_74796 | JGI IMG/M metagenome (GOLD analysis project Ga0075522, IMG submission 74796) | Arctic peat soil microbial communities from the Barrow Environmental Observatory site, Barrow, Alaska, USA - NGEE PermafrostL2-A | ecosystem: Environmental > Terrestrial > Soil > Wetlands > Peat ...
GTGGAGCGTAAAATCTGCCGCGAGGTGGGAGGGGGAAGCACCTTCGCCGCCTGCGGTACTCCGCAGTCCTCCCTTCTTTGGTTGCGGCCAAAGGCCGCGCTAAGCTCTTGCGCCTTCGACCGGAATACCGGTCGAACATCGCGGCGTACCGCGACTCCACGGGCGAGCCGCCCGTGCCACTATTTCTGGCCACGCCCGCCGCGGTCGCGGGTGCGCGATCATCTCGTGCGGCGTTCATTCGATAGATACATCTTGGATTGCAAGACCGCGAGACCGCGATTTGTCGACCACCACACCATCGGCACGGGCGGGACGCCCGTGATACATTGACGGACTTTCCCATTGCCCATCCACCCCTCTGCGCTTGGATGTGACGTACTAACTCTTGTGCTTAAGCCGCTCGTGCGCGATCGAGCGCCGGCCCCTGACCGGCCGAGGCCGCGAGAAACGCGCCCATCGCTTCGATGGTAATGGGCAGTCGACGCACGCAAAGAGTGGGAAGATCGGCTGGCGCGGCGTCGGTTCCGTTGCCACCCAAATATAAGACCGGGATCGCCCGGCCCGCCAGCAGCCGGCGAACCTGGTCCATCTCGCGGGCAAACGCTTCCGCGCCGCCGGCGCGGGGGCCGGCGACCACCAATGCGCCGGCTTCCCCAAGGGCATCGGGGCTTGACGCCGCCAAAGGCGAGATCATCGCGAGCTCGCGCGCCGTCAGGCGCAATAAACTGGCCAATGGGTCCATCGTGCCGTAGTCGGCATGGCGAAGGTAGCCGACGCGAATGGGCTGCGTGGGCGCCAGCGGCTCGAAGAGTTTCTGGGCATTCGGGCCGGTGAGACCACCGAGAACACTTGCCGTCGCCATCGCTTCGTTGCGCAATTTCTCGTCGTCGGGGGCGGTCAGGCCCGCCGCGCCGAACGTATTGCGGCATTCAGCCTGCGTAAGGGGCGTCACCGGCTCACTCACGCCCGGCGCCAGCATCAGCCCGTGGGCGTACACGTTCATCGCCCTCAGCGCGCGGCCCAGCAGGCTGCCCGCGCCCGCTGCGGACTTGCGGTCGCCGCGCTCGAAGAATTCCTCAATGGGCAGCGTAATCAAGGGCGGCAGACGCAGGCGCGTCAGCAGGTGAGTGACCAGTTCGCCATAGGGGATTCCGAACACAACCGCCTCGGCTTGCCGAAGCGGCCGGCCCGTCCGGGCGGCCAGGGTGGTGATCGTTTCATACTCGCCGGCGAATTGCTGTCGCAGCACAATCTCCGGCAAATCGTGACAAAGGCCCACCAGATATGCCGACCCAGGCGGCACGGAGATATCCTGCGGCGCAACTTTTTCCATCAACATCGCAACGCCCAGGCAATGCTGCCAGACGCGCAGCATGCGCAATCCATCGGTCGCGCTGCCGGCGAAGGCGTCGAACACGCCGACGTTGAGAACCAGATTTCGGACGCCGGCCATTCCGATCTGTTTCACTGCGTCCTCGACGGTGGAAGTGCGGTTTCGCTCCGTGGCGAAAGCCGCCGAGTTGGCCACGCGAAGCACCCGCGCGGTGAGAATCGGGTCTCGCCGCAGAATCTGCGCGATATCCCCGACCGATCCGCGCGGCGAGCTGACCAGCGCGATCAACTCGGCCACCACGCCCGGCAGCGCCTTCACCGGCGCCTGCTCGAGCCGGCGAAGCGTCTGCTCGCGCGTGTGAACCGCAAGGCCGTCTCGCTGCGCGGCTTCCATCAAAACTTTTCGATCTTCCTCGGCGGTGGCGTAGGGGGCGGGCGCGACGATTGATGCCAGGGGCCTGGAGAAAGCCGGATTAACCGTGGGAACTGTAGTGGCGACGGGTGCGGCATTACCCATAGTCTCGGCATAATAGCCCGACGGCGCGGCTGTCGGGGCGGCGTGGGTAAAGCTGCGCAAGTCAGCCGGATTCGCGGAGGCGCGCTCAATATTCGTCGGATCCGCCGCGTGACCCGGCGCCGGCGCGCCAGCCGCGCCGGCGGAGCCCGCCGTCGCCGCCCCGGCTATTCCGCGCAGCTGCGGCGGGGCGGTAGGCACCACATGCCTGCGCACGCGCACCAGCAGTTCCGGCAGCGAGAATTGCCGCTTCAACATGTATCCGCGCACGCCCAGTTCCGCGGCCCGCAGCACGTCCGCCTTATCGGACGCTTCGGCGAGGATGATGATTTGGAGCGCATCGCCGCGCTCTCGGGCGCGTTGCAATACTGACAGCAGCCGCCAGCCTTCGGAGCCGGCGAGCCCCGGATCAAGAATCAGGAGGGCCGGCTTGAGTCGCCGAAGCATCTCGGCCGCCTCGTCGGGCCCGGCCCAGGCGGCGCTATAACCGTGAACTTCCAATACCCGACCCAACAGTTCCCTGCACAACGCGGAGGAATCGATTACCAAAACATCGGCCATCGAATGGTCCCTTCCAACATACATCGAATAATTTCTATACGTCCTTGCATCAGAAATATCGGAGTGCCCCGGATAATCCATGAGCAAATGTGGCGCACCTAAACAGGTTGGGTGTGCCCGCAAATAGTGGCACGGGCGGCTCGCCCGTGGAGTCGCGGTATGCCGCGATGTTTGACCGGTACTCCGGGCGAAGGCGCATGAGCGCAGCGTTCTTCGTGTGCGTGAAGCCATCGGTCGCTGCGCTGGAGGTGGTTTGGTCGGAGTACCGGCCAACGCCGCGGCGTACCGCGGCCACGGGCGAGACGCCCGTGCCACGAAAGATGGCCGCACTCAGCGCCCTTTGAATTTCCGCTTTTCTTGCATTTGAGTTTGTTTCGGATTTCGTGCTTCGGATTTCGGATTTTTACCCGTCACTTGGGTTGTGGGCTCAGCCTCCAATGGAGCCGTTTGCGCCGATTAAAGCGGCAATTGCCGCGCGGCGTCCAGATACGCATCGTAATTGGCCCGCATTTCCCTCACCGAGTCTCCTCCAAACTTCTCGATCAAAGCGCGGGCGATTTCGAAGGCGATGACGTTTTCCATCACCACTGACGCCGCGCTGATGGCGGAGATGTCGGAGCGTTCCCAGCCGGCTTCGCTGGGCTGCTTGGTATTGAGGTCGATGCTGCGGAGCGGCTTGCCCAGGGTGCTAATCGGCTTCATGGCGCCGCGGACCACGATGGGCATGCCGTTGGTCATGCCGCCTTCGAGGCCGCCGGCGTTATTGCTGCCGCGCGTGAAGCCCAGTGATGGCGTATTCTTGCGGGCGGCATCGAAGAAAATTTCATCGTGCACCTGCGATCCGGGCCGCCGGGCGGCCTCGAAGCCCAGGCCGATCTCGACGCCCTTGAACGCCTGAATTCCCACGACCGCCGCCGCGATCCGGCTGTCGAGCCGGCCATCCCAGGTCATGCAGCTTCCCAGCCCGATGGGGCACCCGAAGACGTGCGCCTCGACGATGCCGCCGGCGGTGTCCTTCGCTTCCTTTTGTGCGAGAATGAATTCGCGCATGCGCCCCTCGGCAACCGGGTCGGGGCAATACACATCCGATGCTTCGCGCGCCGCGAGAAGGGTCCGCCAGTTGTCCGGCGTCACTTCAATCGAAGCCGTCGCCTCGCCCACCGCCCGCACGAATCCGAACACTTCGATCCCAAACTCGCGCAGCAGGCATCGCGATAATGCGCCCGCCGCGACACGGGCGGCGGTCTCGCGGGCGCTGGCGCGCTCCAGCGTTTCCCGGCAATCGGTGGTCAGCCATTTCACGCTTCCCGCCAGATCGGCATGACCCGGTCGGGGCCGATGCAACGGCGGGGTCTTGGTTAGATCATCCAGCCGCGAGTCCTTGTTGGGCACTTCCATGGCGATCGGCGAGCCGATGGTCCGCCCCAGCCGCACGCCGGTGAGAAACTCGGCATGATCGGTCTCGATCTTCTGCCGCCCCCCGCGCCCATACCCGCCCTGCCGGCGGCGCAATTCGCCGTCAATAAACGCCAAATCCACCGGCACTCCCGCCGGCATCCCTTCAACCAATGCAATCAACCCCCGCCCATGCGATTCACCGGCGGTGCGATACGTCAGACAAGCCATAGAAGTGCGATGGTATCACAAAGGCCGAGTGATTTCCGCAGGGGCGGCCACTGCATGGCGTGCAACCGTCCCCGCGGATCAGCCCTGGCCTGATGAAATGCAACCATACGTAGAAGCGACGTCCTCTCCCGGCGTCGCATTTGAGAGGAATGAGGAACTGTCGGCGTTTGACATCTGGCTCAGCGCATCGGCCAGCCGCCGCGCCTCTTCACCTGCCTGCCGGGAAAGGTTGACAGCCCCACATTCGGGGCACCGCTCCGGCGAGGCGCGCAGGTCTTAGCCGCACTCTTGGCAATGGCCGTGTCGCAGGCGGCGCGACCGCCGGACCACCGCCAGGCCGATGCCCATCAGCGGGCCGACTCCCCATATTGTGAGGAACACCAGGACAGGAAAATCAGCTGGAAACCAGCCGTATGGCATCACCCATGCGCCAAAGAACACCGCGTAGTAAATCGCCGCCCAACTCCACCGCCTTGCAAGATGCCCAGTCCCGAACAGGCAAACGCCAAGCCCAAGCCCGAGGAAGGGCGCGGCAATCCCCACGATCACGAGGAACGAAAGCCAGTCGAATCTAAAGTAAATCATCGATCGCCCCAGGAATCTCGCTCTTCTCGAATTTGTTGGTCAATATCTTGGGCCGACCGCTTGACCGGCGCCTTCCCGATAAAATCGAAGATCGAGGGGGGTCGCGCGGGAGTATCTTCAACGGCATGCACTGACGCGCCCTCCAAAAGTCGCGGATGGACCCGCGTGACCAATATTCGGGCCAAAGCGGCAGAGCCGGTGTCTTCGTGCGTGGCCGCGATTTGCAATGCGCGTTCCGCGATACGCGCGTCCTTCTTCATCGCCTGAACAAACTCCTTCCAATCCGCAAGCTCGCCCCGCTCGAACAAAGATTCGATGGCCATGAGGGTCCAGTCGGCGGTATTGATGTGTCGGTGAAGCATGGCATTATCCTCCCAACAATCGTACGGACACTCGATGAGCCGCGTAGAGTGAACAGACGGTTCCACCCACTGCCACCGCGCCCGGCACCTCCCGGGCCGCCTTGACGCCAGCGCGCACCACATCCGCCAGTTCTGGACGAACAGAAGGCACCGGCTGTTCAGGATTGTTATGTTTATCTTCGGGCATTGAAGCCTCCGGTCATCCCCACTCCATCCCCGTCAGCCTCTCAAACGCCTCGACATACCTTTTCCGCGTTCCCATGACCACCTCCTCCGGGAGCTGCGGCGCCGGCGGCATCTTGTCCCAGGGCTGGCCCTCCAGCCAGTTGCGGACAAACTGCTTGTCGAAGCTCGGCTGATCGCGCCCGGGAACGTATGTATCGGCGGGCCAGAAGCGGCTGCTGTCGGGAGTCAGCACTTCATCCACGAGGATCAGCCGGTCCTCATGCAAGCCGAACTCGAATTTGGTGTCGGCGATGATCACGCCGCGCGACGCCGCGTATTTGGCGGCCCGTGTGTAGAGGGAAAGTGTGCGCTCACGAAGCTGGCCCGCGAGCGCGGGGCCGACGCGCCGGGCCGATTCGTCGTATGAAATGTTAATGTCATGCCCCGATTCTTCCTTGGTGGCCGGCGTGAAAATCGGATGCGGAAGCCTTTCACACACCCTAAGGCCCGCAGGCAGCCGGATGCCGCAGACGGTTTGCGATTTCTGATATTCCTTCCATCCCGAGCCGGCGAGGTACCCGCGCGCGACGCATTCGATTGGCGCCACGCGCGCCTTTTTCACCAGCATCGAACGGCCCTGCAATTGATCGGCGAAGGGCCGCACGCTCGCGGGATACGCTGACACTTCGCTGGTGATCAGATGATTCTCAAAGTGCCCGGCGAATTTCTCGAACCAGAACAGGCTCAACGCCGTCAGGATGCTTCCCTTGTCGGGAATGCCGTTGGGCATGACGCAGTCGAAGGCGCTGATCCGGTCGGTGGCGACGATCAGCAGTTGGTCGCCAAGGTCGTACACGTCGCGCACTTTTCCGCGCCGCAGGGGAAAGGGAAGATCGCTATGGAGCATTGCCGGTCGCATGCCGGCAGGGTAAGGGGCGCGGGGGGAAAAGTAAAAAAGAGGAATGAACCACGAAGGCACCAAGACACGAAGAAAATGTTGAAATAAAATGCTCGCGCGATGGTGTGCTGCTCAGCTTGCGCGCCTTGACCATCGTCAGAAGTTGCAATACGGCGGGGATTGCCGTGGGCAATTTCGGATTCTCATGTGACACAGGCGTCTCGCCCGTGCCGACGCGCGAAAGGTGGAGGGAAATCCGCGCAATTTCAATTCCATACGACATGCACGGGCGGGACGCCCGTGTCACGATGGAGGTCGTGGATCACGGGCCTGCAACCCCAGGTTTCACCATCTTCATTCGTGTGCATTCGTGGCTTCCCTCTTGCGCGTAGAATCAACCCATGGCTTTATTCATCCGCACCGCCTCGAATACTTTCCTCGCCCACAACGCCACCGTTGCCGGCGACGTGATGGCTGGCGAACTCACCAGCTTTTGGTTCGGCTCAGTCGTGCGCGGCGATGTCGCGACCGTTACCCTGGGCCGGCGCGTCAATGTTCAGGATGGCGCGGTGATTCACTGCGATACCGGCATCGCCAACGATATTGAAGATGATGTGACCATCGGCCACCGCGCGGTGGTGCATGGCGCATTCGTGGGCAGAGGCAGCCTCATTGGCATTGGCGCGGTATTGCTGGGGCGCACGCGCGTCGGCAGGGAATGCCTGATCGCCGCTGGCGCGGTGGTGCCTCCGGGGTTGGTCGTGCCGGATCGCATGGTGGTGATGGGCGTTCCGGGGAAAATCATCCGGCCTGTCAGGGAAGAGGAACTGGCGTATATGCGATGGCTCACGCCGCACTATGTTGAACTGGCCGAGCGTTACGTCACGCAAGGCTGGCCTACCGCCCAAGCCATTCGCCAAGCCGTTCCAGAAGATACGGCGCGTTGATCGGCTTGCTGAAAAAATACGTGGCGCCGACCATCGGCAGGGCGTTAATCACCTCCATCGAAGTATCTCCGCTCAACACCACGATCGGCACATCCGGCCCAAGCAATTCGCGCAGTTTCTGCGAGACAATCAACCCATTGAGGTCGGGCAGATGCACATCCACAAACGCGGCGGAACACGGGTTCTGCCGCGCGTACTCGATGGCGTCGTTGCCGCGCAGCGCCACGGTGGATTCGTAGTTGGCGCCGGCCAGCATTTGCGCCAGCGCCCGGGCCATAATCGCGTTGTCATCAACAATCAGCACTTTGGGCAGCCCGGCGGCGACGGGCGCGGGGGCGTTTTCGTTGGGAACAATCACAAATTTTCCTCCAAAAACCGCCGGGGGCTCGGGAGTATACGCGTCGATGTGCGCAATTCCCAAAAGGATACGCCGTTTTATCGCGCGTGCGCGAATTTCCGGGCCGGTGTCACCGTTGACTTCCGCAGGCTTTGGTGGGGCAGACATCCGGCATTGTCTCTCTGGAAAATTGCGCAGACCCGCTTTATCGGACGCCATCTCCACGCCTGCGCCGATGATTTGCTTTCCCGATGATGTCGATACCTGCTCTATGCCCGCGCGCCCATAACAGTGCGCGTGGTAATGCAGCGGCACGGGATCGTGTGGATTTCGGGCCGCGCGAGCAAACGGTTGTTTTTCGTTTGCCGGCCTCGCCAGGGCCGGGAGAAAGGGAGAATCGCGATGCGCCATTTCCATATGCGCAACTTCCATGCGCAAGCCGGGATCGATCATGGGCCGTTCAATCGTTCGATGCGCGTCGCGCGCAAGCCCGCGCGCCTGCCGCGTGCGGCTCGCATCGAGCCGCTGGAATCACGCCTGCTTTTATCGGGCACATGGTTCGTGGCGACCACCGGTCTGGATACCAACCCCGGCACACTGGCCGCGCCGTTCAAGACAATTCAACACGCCGCCAATGAAGCGAATCCCGGCGATTGCGTGATGGTCCGCGCCGGCATCTATCACGAAAGCGTCCATGTGCCCAATTCCGGCACGTCCTGGGCCCCCATTACCTTTGAGCCCTACAACGGCGAATCGGTCACGATCGACGGCGCCGACGCCATCACCGGATGGACGCAAACTTCCGGCTCCATCTGGACCGCCAAGCTCCCGTTGGACCTGGGCGCCGGCAACAATCAGGTTTTCGTGGACGGGCAGATGGTCAACGAAGCACGCTGGCCCAGTACCGGCCTTGATCTCTCGCATCCCACGCTCTCGCACGTCCGCTGGGCGACCGCCACGGCCAGCAGCGCGACGATTCACGATGCCGCCCTCACTCAGCCGGCGGGATTCTGGGACGGCGCGACGATCCATATCGGATCGGGGCAGGCGTGGGTGAATCAAACCGGCTCGGTCACAGACTCGGGCCCCGGTTGGATCACGATTTCCTATGCCGCCAACAGCACCTATGAAATGCCCACCGCCGGCAATTCTTATTACCTGACCGGCATTTCGGGCGCGCTCGATTCCGCCGGCGAATGGTATCGCGCCGCCGACGGCACGCTCTCGCTTTGGACGAGCAACGGCGACAGCCCCGCCAATCATTTCGTCGAGGCCAAGGCCCGCAAATACGCCTTCGATCTCTCGAATGCCGCCTATGTGCGAATCCAGGGCTTTCACATTTTCGCCTCCACCATTAACACCGGCCCCATTTCAACCGGCGTGGCGATCGCGGGAATCACCGCGCAGTATCTCTCCCAATTCACGCAAATGCCCCGGGGCTGGCATCAGCCGACCGACAGCGGAATTGTGCTCAAGGGAAACTACGATACATTGCGCAACAGTGTCATCGAATTCAGCGCCGGCGACGGCGTGTTCGTCAGCGGGTACGGCTCGCAGATCACCAACAACCTGATCCACGACGTTGACTACCAGGGTGGGGATTCCGCGGGCATCCGCGTGGGAGCGGCGGGAGATGTGCTCGACCATAACACCATCTATAACACCGGCCGTGATGGCATTCTTCTCGCCGGCCCCCAGGCGCGCATCACCTACAACATCATCCACGATTTTGGCCTGCAAACCACCGACGTCGGTGGCATCTACACCTGCGGAATTGACGGCGGCAACACCCAGATCGCCTACAACCAGGTCTACAACGGCGTTACCGGCGGCTACGGCGGCTCGGCGCTGTTCCTCGACAACGGCAGCAGCAATTTCATCATTCATCACAATGTCACCTGGAACGCCAACACCGGCTTGAAGATGAATATGAATGAGTTCAACGTGAAGGTTTACAACAACACGCTCGACGCCACGGAAGAGAGCATCGGGAAGAACTGGGTGCAGTACGACTGGACCGGCAGCGCGATCGAGAACAACGTGTTCATTCAACCCGTTCGCCTCGGCGCCAATGCGACGGTGTCCAACAACATGACGGCCAGCCGCTCGACATTCGTGAATGCAGCTTTGGGCAACTATCAGCCGAAGACCGGATCGGCCATCGTGGACGCGGGAATGATCATCACCCCGTATACCAACGGCTACGCCGGCGCCCGGCCCGATGCCGGCGCTTATGAGTTGGGGCAGACTCCCTTCGTGAGTGGGGCCGATGTTACGTTGCTGCCGAGCCTGCCGGTGTTCACGGCGCCCGTGCCCGTGATTCCGTCGCCGGTTGTGGCGCCGCCCATCGCGCCGCCGCCCGATGTGCAACCGCCCGTGATTCAACCGCCCGTGACGCCTCCGCCGGTGGTGCAACCACCGGCCGAACGAGGCAAATACAACGCCAGCGCCGGCTTTAGCGCGCTGACCTACGACGCCAAACAAGGTAGCGCCGCCCCAAGCCTGGGCGGGCTTGGTTATCTTTTCAATGGCGCATGGATCAAGTATGCCAGTGTTGATTTCGGGGTGGGCGTGACACAGGCGCAGATCATGCTTGCCGTCAGTAATTCCTATGCGAACCAGAAGATCGTTCTTCGGATAGACAGTCCGACCGGCCCCACCATCGGAACGATTGTGACGCATGGCACCGGCGGCTGGGCGACCTACGCCGCCCAAAGCGCCGCTATCGTGCGAACGGCCGGAATCCATGACTTATATGTGTGCGTGGTCGGGAATGCCGTCGGAAACATCCAGGCGATCAAGTTCGCGCAGTAAAATTGGGCCCCCATGTATATGACGCCAAACTTCGCCTCACCTTCAACAGCCCAGCCTCCGGTTGCATCTTATAGCATCGGCATCGACGTTGGCGTGACGAACGTGAAAGCGGCCTGCGTGACGGAGGCTGGAGAGGTGCTGGCGCGGGAGACTGTTGACACGAATGCCGAGT
>Ga0075522_10004215_pt1 | contig 10311 bp, 4 predicted proteins | sample NGEPerA_FD_74796 | JGI IMG/M metagenome (GOLD analysis project Ga0075522, IMG submission 74796) | Arctic peat soil microbial communities from the Barrow Environmental Observatory site, Barrow, Alaska, USA - NGEE PermafrostL2-A | ecosystem: Environmental > Terrestrial > Soil > Wetlands > Peat ...
GTTCCGGCGGGAGCATGGGTGATAGCGGACCGGGCGGCGTCACGGGAAGCGCGGGAACAGCCGGAGCTGCCGGAAGTAGGTCCGCCGGCGAAGGCGGACGCGGTGGATTGGATGCAACCGGCCAGGCGGGTTCCGGCGGCGCGGGTTTGACGGGCCAGGTGGGATCCGGCGGCGCGGGTTTGACGGGCCAGGCGGGATCCGGCGGCGCCGCGCCCGGCCGGGGCGGCGCGGCTGCAGCGGGGAGCGCTGGCGCTGGGAGCGCTGGCGCGGGCGGCTCGAGCGCGCCGGTCATCGGGGCCACGCCTCCCATGGGTTGGAATTCGTGGAACACGTTCGAGTGCAACATCAGCGAAAGCCTGATCGAAGCGACCGCCGACGCGATGGTGTCGAGCGGCATGCAGGCGGCCGGATATGAATACGTCAACCTCGACGACTGCTGGATGAATGGGCGCGATTCCAGTGGCAACCTGCAATGGAACGCGAGCAAGTTCCCGTCAGGGATTCCGGCGCTCGCCGCCTATGTTCATGGCAAAGGGCTCAAGATCGGCATCTACGAAACTCCGAACACCAAGACCTGCGTCGGTATTTATGGTGGGATAAGTCCCACCGTCGCGGTCGGCAGCCTCGGCCACGAGACCGCCGACGCGAAGACATTCGCTTCCTGGGGAATCGATTTTCTAAAATACGATCTTTGCCAGGGCCAACGGAGTGACTTCGCGACGATGCGGGATGCTCTTAGGGCTAGCGGGCGCTCGATTTTTTACAGCATCAATCCGGGCAACGGCATTGGCGATCTCTGTCCACCGAGCAGCTGCTCGCTCAATCTGGTCAGCATTGCCAATATGTGGCGAATTGGGTTCGATATCAACGCGAGTTGGACCTCGGTCATGTCGCTCGTCGATCAGGACGCCGCGCTCTGGTCCTATGCAGGACCTGGACACTGGAACGATCCGGATATAATGGAAGTCGGCAAGGGTCTCACGGCCAACGAGGATCAGTCCCATTTCACCCTCTGGGCTCTTCTGGCCGCGCCTCTACTGGCGGGCAACGACCTCCGCTCCATGAGCGGTGCCACGCGCGCGGTGCTGACGAATGCGGATGTCATTGCCGTCGATCAGGATCGGCTCGGCTACCAGGGACGGCTCGTCGCGACGCCCGCGACCAACCTCCAGATCTGGTCCAAGACACTATCCGGCACGAACGCCCGCGCCGTTGCCCTCCTCAACCGGACGTCGGGTAGCGCCTCGATCACCGTGCCGTGGACGACCCTCGGCCTCCCCGGAGGAAACGCCACCGTACGCGATCTCTGGACTCACACCGATCTCGGTACAATCGCCAACGCCTACACAGCCACCGCGATACCTAGCCACGGCGTCGTGATGTTGAAAGTGGTCAGCTCCCCCTGACCTGGCTGCGCATGGCTCGGTTCAACGTTGTACGTGGAAACGCGCTCTGGGCGGCTGTGCCTCTCGCCTTGGGCGCGATGGTGGCCTGCGGAAGCAACACCCCGGGCGGCGGTCGCGGGAGCTCGGGCGGAGCGGGCGGGGCCGGAGGCGCAGTTGGCGGCGCGGCCAGTAGCTGTCCCCAGCCCCCCCAGCTCGACTGCTACGGCGATTGCGATACCAATCCTATCTTTGGCACGTGCACCTCACAGGGAACATGGGAGTGCCCGAGCGGAACCCAGCCGACACAATGGTGCACGAGCGAGAGCGGCGGCGGCGCGGTTGGAACGAGCGGTCAGGGCGGCAGAGGTGGCGGCGGCGTGGGAACCGCTGGCGCGGGCGGCATTTGGGCTATGGGTGACGCGCAGGCGGACGTCGGACCGAAAGACGGTGCCGTGGACGTTGCCACGGGCTGCGACAAGGCGGTGGCGCTAAGAGCGATCGCCGCCCTCGGACTTACAGCCACGTCAACCGCGCAGACGCTCAGTCAGACCCTTCCGGCCGTTCTGGCCACCGACCCGGATTGGGGCCTGAAGGCTGCGGCGTGCCAACAAGGGGGCTACGACATCACTGCGCTGGCGGGCAGCTCCGTCTGCCTCCTATTGGAGGAGATCACCCAGTCGTGTCAGGGCTATCCCGCGGAGGTGTGGGTGATCATGAACGACGGCGTCACGGCATGCGTGTACAAGACCCTTGGACCCGGGGCTCTCATCGTTCCCGGCGTCTACCCGGCCACCGATTCACAGTGCCATGACTAGCGGCGACCAGACGGGTTGACGTGGACCAGAAAAGGTGGGCGGCCGTGAGGTTCCGAATGTGGATACAACCACCCGAAGAGAGCGATGCGGAAATCGAGGTTCACAGCGGAGCAGATCGTGGGTCGCCCTCAAGAAGTCCGAGGCGGGCGTGCCGCTGAGGAGCTCTGCCGAAGGTACGAGATCAGCGAGAAGACGTTCTACGGGTGGCGGCAGAAGTACGGCGGCCTTCAGCTCGCTGGGGACCCTGCTGTACTACCGTGGCCACCTCCCCACCGACGAGAGGGTGTCCAAAAAACTGTATAGTTGGCAATTCGTGTTGGGTCCCTGATGACGAGGAGACCCCATGGGGTGACACCGAGATTAGCGGCCGTACCCTGCGGCAGCGATGTTGGCCTGAACGGAGCTGGCGGTCGCGTCCGAGGTCGCGCCCGAAGTCATGGCTCCTTCAAAGAAGTCTCCTTGGCCCCAGGGACTGTTGTCGCCGCCGATACCGAGAACGATGGCGCCTTGTTTCTTCATGGGATTGTAACCGGACGGACGCGCCCCGTCGTAGATCGTCGCCAAGCTCGCCGCTTGAGCGTCGCCGCCTTTAAGCGCGAAGCTCCCCGATCGTCCTATCAGCATCGCGGTGACGTAGGTGGAAGTCTGAGAGGTATCCTTCTGGTTGGCCGTGAAACTCGGTCCGGGATAGAGACCATTTTCGAGGTCGGCCATTACCCAAGGCCCGCTGCCGCCCCCCTTGCCCCACTGGGTATTGTTGCCGAAGTACACGGCTTCCATCGTGGCTGAGCCATCTGCGCGGTTGTCTGTCTCTGCGTTGCCGTAATCGAAGCAGCATCCGTTGTTGTAGAAAGTGCCACTCGTCACCATGTATTCGGTCTCCGGCTGGTCTTTGATGGCGATGCCGGCCGTATTGTTGTTTCTATAACCCGTGCCGGCCGGAATGTGGACGCCGTAGACGGTATGGCCACTGATCGTCAGCTCGAGAGCCATCGCGTTGGCATCGTTGTCAGGTGTCGTCTTACGTTCGCCGGCGGGCGCGTTCGTGAGATGATTGCCATTTCCGGACTGGTCATAGATGATCGCAATCGTGCAACTCGTGCCGGCGCAGAACGCGTTCTGCGTGGCAGCGTTGGCGAATCCTCCGGGGCTGATGACCGAGATGTCTTTGGTCACGTTATCCAGTGCTCGCCGGACCTGATAGAGACTTCCCGCGTAGGAACGATAGAGCGCGCGCACCGTGCTGTGCGCCGCAACGCATGGTGTGTTACCGGACGCAAAGATGTCGCACGGACCGTCTACGCCGGCAGGGCCGCCCGAACCGCCGATCCCACCAGCGCCGGCGGCCGCCCCAGCGGCAGCGCCACCCACCGACCCTCCGAGGTTACTGCCGGCCGCGCCTCCGGCGCCGCTCCGGGTCATCCCCCCGACGCCGCCTCCGGCGGCCCCTCCGATGTCGCTCCCGGCAGCGCCACCACGTGACCCCCCGGTTTCACCGCTCATGCCGGCGAGGCCGGTGCTCTTGCCGTTGCCGGCGGCCCCTCCGATACTGTTTCCGGCAGCGCCACCGGTTTCGCCGCTCATGCCGGCGAAGCCGGTACTGCCAACGCTGCCGGTCGACCCTCCGGCGTGGGTTCCGCCGCTTCCAGGCCCCGCCGCTCCCGTGCGCCCGCCGTCGCCCGAGCTGTCTCCGATCGGTGCTCCGGTCGTGCTCGGGCCGCAGCCCGCGATCACTATAGCGGCGAGCACGTAGGCTAGTGCGCGCGTCACGAGTAGCGCATGTGCGCCCTTTCGGCGCGATGCCGCCCGATTCATGATCTTGAGATGACGATGCCCCGCGTCGAGTTGCCGCGGAGGGACGAACGAAGGATGGCGAGGCACGTTAATTAATAAAAGGGGCACGGCCCCTCAGAATGGTGCGCGGTAGCCTGCCGGTGTGTGCGATTGCCTGGTCGATCCGAAAAGTGTGACCTTAGTGCACGGCGATAGCCCGCTGACCCGCCGGAGACGAGGGTCACCCCTTCGATTCACAAAGGCCGGCGATGTCGAGGGCATTGGCGATCCAGTGGATTCGCGTCGAGGTCAGGTCTTCTCGCAAGCCTATCGCAGCCTGAGCTCGCCCGACACGTCCGCAACGCCAATGACGAGCGAAAGCCAGGAACCAGCATCGCTCGCGGGAACCACGCCGGAACCGAAATACGGGCATCGAATGGGCCCGGCGGCTACGAAGGCTCTGTGCCGTAAATCAAAACACCGCTGAGGTAGACGGTGACCTTGGTATCGGCCGTGAAGGCGGTCGCGGGGTTGTACGAATAGTCGTTGGTCTGGATGTAATTCGAGAAATCGTTCTTGTGAAATCCCGGACCGAGCTCGACCGTTGCGCCGGCGGCCAGGTTTCCGGCGGCGGAGGTGAATCCGAACGTGAAGTAGAAATCCGCGTTGGTTCTCGGCGGGCTGACCTCTGCGAAGTTCGAGGGCGACCCGATGGTCGTGCTGCCGCATGATCCGGTCACGCCGTTGGCGTAGGTGCACGAGGCCGCCTGCGCTACTGCCGCGGGCGGCGTGTCGTAGGTGTACCAGTATTTGACGGTGATCTGCGACAACACCACCGCTGCAGGGCCGTTGTTGGTAATCTGGATGTCGAAGTAGATCCATTGCAGGTTGCTCGTGTTGAGCGTGTGCGTCTTAACCGTCAGGTTGGCCGCGGCCACGCAACGGCCGCCCGAACAGCCGTACACGGGGGCGGCGCAGTCGGTGTTGACGGCGCAACTCTTCTTGCAGGCGCCGCCAGCGCAAAGATAAGGCAAACAGGAGCTGGTCGCCGGGGTCACGCAGGCGCCGCTTCCGGTGCAGGTCGAGGCCGGCTGGAAGGTCGACCCCGAGCAGCTCGCCGCCGCGCATGGGGTTCCGCTCGCATACTGCTGGCAGCCGCCGTTTCCGTCGCAAAGGCCGTCGAGCTTGCAAGCCGGCGCGCCTTGGTCGACGCATTGGTTGAGCGAAGACCGATCGGCGGGAACGCCGACGCATTTGCCCAGCGAGCCGGCGACGTCGCACGAAAGGCAGGTGCCGGTGCAGGCGCTGGCGCAGCAGACGTTTTGCGCACAGAAGCCGGAGCCGCACGATGCGCCCATGGTGCAGGCGTGTCCGTTCGGTAAGAGGCCGCAGGTGCCCGCGGTGCAGACGTTGGGCGCTGCGCAATCGGTGTCCGAGGCGCAGGTGGTCTTGCAGGTGCCTCCTCCGCAGCCATACGGGCTGCAGGGCTGCGCCGCGCCGGTCACGCAGGCGCCCTTGCCGTTGCACTTGGCCGCGGGCGTCTGGAGGCCGGCCGCGCAGACGCCGGCCGCGCAGACGGTCGTCGGGGCATAGACCTGGCAGTTCCCGGCGCCGTCGCACAACCCATTGGTGCCGCAGCTGGCGGTCCCCAGGTCGGTGCACTGTCCCGTCGGCGCCGCTTGCGCAGCCGGTAGGGGCGTGCAGACCCCGGCACTGCCGGGGAGCGCGCAAGAGGCACAGGCGCCTGGGCAGGCGGTGGCGCAACAGACCGCTTGCGCGCAGATGCCGGTGTTGCATTCGACGTCGCTGGTGCAGGTCGCGCCGATGGGCACCTTCCCGCAGCTGCCGTTCATGCAGGTGTTGGGCGCCAGGCAATCCCCGTCGGTGGTGCAGGTGGTCTTGCACTGGCCGGAGGCGCCGCAGGTGAAGGGCGCGCAAGATTGGCTCTGCGCCGCCATACAAACACCCTGTCCGTCGCAGCGCTGCGCAGAGGTCAGCGTCGATCCAGTACAGCCCGCGGACTGGCAGATGACGCCGGCCGCATATTTTTCGCAGGCGCCGGTACCGTCGCAGACCCCATCGGTCCCGCACGCGGCCACACCCTGCTCTTCACAATTTTGGCGCGGATCGGTCCCGACGTCGGCGGGGATGCACGTCCCCAAGCTCTCGGGGCTGGCGCAGCTCCGGCAGATTCCATCGCAGGCCTCATTGCAGCAAACGCCGTCGGCACAAAACCCGGAGGCGCATTGGTTGCCTGCGGAGCAAGCCGATCCGATCTTGCTACCACCGGCCGTCGGGTGATCGATAGCGCCATCCGGCCGAGTCTGGCCATCCGGGCTCGAGCTGCCGGCCTCTTGCGCGGCATCGGCGGCGGGCGGGGGCAGCTTGTGCATTTGGGCGCCGCCTGTGCAGCCTGCGGCCACGGACGCTAAAACTGTGCCCGCGACCAAGGCGACCGCCCAAAACTCGAACGAGAAATGAGCCCGATTACCACATGCTACCGGTCCGGTTGCCATTTGCGCGTCTAGGAAAGGGACGAGAACTGCAAAATTGGTTAACGATCCGACGCTAATTTTCCGACTATTGTTCCGCGCGTTCCGCACCAATCCCTCTCGGCACCGCCCCTTATATTAACGGAACGATCTCGGCGTGGCCGAAAATTTAGACGACCAATCTGAGGTGTCCCTCAGATGTTCTGTTCAAACCCGAAGCTACATCCACGCCGAAATCGCTGCTCTTCATCATGTATTGGTCGAAACCATTTGCGGCCCGGACGTTTCGAGCGCGGACGAGATTACTCGGACAACGGAGAAGTGGGCTTCGATGCATTTCTGTAGGTGCGAAATGAAAGACGAATGCAACGACGCCGATACAAGGGTCTCGCAGAGGCGACGACATCGGCGTAGCCGCATGCACGACTTCAGGGTGGCGCGGTGTCGCTGGTCTTGAGCGGCGGTAGGACGCTCTCGCGGGACGCGGAGAACCTCGACCCGACAGCGTCGACAGTGGCACGCTGGGACAAGCCAGGCCGCACCAAGACTTGCATGACCGCCGAGGCACCAACTGAAGTTGCCCAGCGGCCGGCAAATCGGGCGCTTCGATTGAAAGGCGACATTCTAAAACCCGCTGCGGCTTTCTTCGGGATGTGAAGACAGGCAAAGTCCAATGAATCGAGAGGTGGAAGAAATGGGGGGCCTCAGATCGGAGGACACGGACACGGTTTTGGTAGATCGGGTCAAGCTCAGTCGTATTCTCGGCATGGAGAATCCGGCGATTGGCCTCGACTCGGAAGCGAGCTTCGAGAGGCTGATGCGGGCCCTGGACAAACGCCGTCATCGTCAAACTCGCTGGCGACTGCTGATCGCTGGCTCCATCGGTGCGACTACAGTCATCATTGGGTTGATCGCAATGTTCCGACTCCTGGCTCGCTGACACTCGCCGATGTCTTCTTTGAAAGCAGCTTTCCCGCCCTGCACTGGTGACCAGTCGCTCGAAACCGCCTGGTTTCAATTGCAATCCTTTATGTGTGCGGGAAGGAGCGATGTGGGAAACCGGTTTGGGATGCCGCCTCGCCGAGATAGCCGGACTCCGCCATGAGTGATCTCGAGGTTCTCGAAGAAGGGATCGTCCGCGGCGCGCAGAGCTGTGGCGGCTCCGGTCCCCTGAAGGAGGACAAGAAGGCCGAAGGCAAACTGAAATGCGTCCCCGCCCCCTGGACAGGTGAACCACCTTCGGGTTGGCAACCGAATTAACTCCAGTGGCATCCAGACGAGGCGTTCCCGCGCTGATGATATACCGGCTGCTAGGCCACAAACGCACTGCGCTGACGGGCAAGGAAATAGAGAAGATCGTGCGAGAGGGACTCTTAAGTCCAGATACGAAGGTCACCCGCGAAGGCGAGGGATTCGCGACCGCGATCAGTGCCCGAGCGGAATTTCGACACTTGCTCAAACCGGCTCCGAAGCACCCGCGTTCTGGGGATCGTCCGTCGGTGGATAATGGTGGCGCAAAATGCCCTGAGGTCGGGCACCGGGAGGCGCCGCTAGAACCAAACCGAGTCTGCAGCAGATGTTCAAGCGGTATCGCTACGAGGTAGTAGTCGTAAACCATTTGGGAACTCAATAGCGAGAACCGTCATTTCCGTCCTCGTTCTTACGGTGCGGTGGTCGATCCGGCCTTCCAGATCGGCTGACCATACTCGTAGGCACCTTGATCCGGTGCGGCTCCCAGGTAGCCATCCGTGACCCCAGCAATCACCGTGCCCGCGTTGATGGCTGGCGACGTTGCTTGGAGACTGAAATCAGCACCAGCCGAATTGTTGTATTTCGGATTCGTTCCTGTTCCGCCCATGCTGAACAGCGTCACCAAATTGTGATCCTCAACTGGAATTCCACCTGGGATGTAGTTCCAATCCTGGCCGGCAGGATGATCTCCATCTAGAATGTTGTTCCTAACCGTCATATTGGCGTCTTGAGCCGCCTTGGCAAAATAATTCGTAAACGTCATGTTTTCCGCGGTAACGATCGTGTTGTTATAGAATGCTCCGGTCAAGTATGGTAGTGCAGTCCCCGACGGAGGCCGATTCGTATGACCGCCGAAATTGATACCGCTTCCGGTTCCCTTGACGTTCCAGATGACGTTATGGTCGACCTCCAGATCATAGGTCCCGTTGTCGAAGTGAAGGCCATTCCCGGCGTTGGCCGGGTCGTGGATCCAGTTATGATCAATCCGGGTTCCGGTCAGCGCCGTGTCACAGCATGTGTAGATGCCGCCAAGATCGTAGTCTACCCGCGCGTAGTCGTAGATGTTGTTGTAGGCGATGTGAACATTCTTGTACCCTGGGTTGGGATAGGCATTGGTGTTCATGTTGATGACGTCACGGCCGGTACTATAAGCCGTGTTGTTTGTAATGGTTAGATCGTGGGACCCGACCTCGATTGTGATAGCGGCGGTATAGGTTCCGCCGTATGCCACGTCATAAATCGTATTGTTCGTAACAACCGTCCCCGAACCGAGAATATTGACGCCATTGCCAGTCGATAGATGCAGCGAGCTATTCTGCAATATGTTATTCGTCCCATGAAGCACTATGCCGCTGTCGAAACGATGATTCGCATCATAGATACCTGCGAATGGCAGCGTCGTGTCGTATTGCGCGGTCTGCCAGTGCGAAAGATACTGTCCTCGCAAGCCATCGAGAATGACGTGAGCGCTGTTGGTGTCGGTCACAATCGTACTTGCGAACAAACTAATATTGCTGACATCGACGTATGAGCTGCCGCGCAGATCGAACGCATAGTTTCGCTTCTTGGCGAAGACATTTTCTGGGGCGGTCCCGCTCGGCGTCCAGAGATATAGCGTGCTCACGGCGGGATCGTAGAACCACTCGTTCGCGCCGGCGAGGAAGGTTTTCTTGCCAATCAAGCGCACTTTGCCATCGTTGCCCCCGCCCGGAAACACCTTCGAGTCGCTTTGTGGAAAACTGATCGTCAATGTGTGATTAGAAGACGTGAGCGAGCCCCCGGTCACAGTTGCGGAAAGCGCGACCCAGCCTCCTGCGAAGTAGGCGACTGCACCCGTCATGTCGCCGAAGACCGGAAACGAGTTGTAGGTGAGCGTGCCCGAGACGACCGTCGTGCAGGGAGGGGTCACACAAGCATTCGGATTGTCGTTCGTGGAGCTGAACCCACTCACGAACGCTTGGGCCCAAGGATCGGCGCTTGGCGTCGGATAGGCCGCCTCCGGCACGACCGCGGTGCCGATGAAGATCTGATTGGCCCAGAGGTCGCCGTTACTCGGGTATTCGGTCGAGCTGTAGAGTTGCGTCGCGGTTCCCGCCAGCTCTATTGCCGCTTTGTAAATCTTCCCGCTGTCGAGGGTCCAGCCGGTCACGGAGTCTGTGCCGTCAATGGTGACCTGGGCCCCCGCTACCGCGGCGAAGGTGATTGGGGCGCCGGCGGTTCCCGACAAAGCCGGTGTGACAGTTTCCCTATAGACCCCGGAGTTGATATGGCAGGTATCGCCCGGCAAAGCCATCGTCGCGCACTTCTGGATTGTGGCGAAAGGAAGAGTGCTGGTTCCGGGATTAGAGTCGCTGGCGTTCGCGCCGCCCACATAGTATTTGTCGGAGGCTCCCGTTCCAGCGCTGCCGCCGCCGGCATTCGCGCCGCCCGCTCCGCTGCTGGTACCGCCGGCACCACCCGCATGACCACCCGGCGCTCCAGCGCGGCCCGCGGCCGCCCCCGCCGTTCGTCCACCATCGATCGCAATCCCCCCCTCAGCGGGAGGTCCCGCATCGATATTCCCCGTGGCACCGCCTGCACTCGCCCGATCACCTG
>Ga0075522_10004217_pt1 | contig 10309 bp, 12 predicted proteins | sample NGEPerA_FD_74796 | JGI IMG/M metagenome (GOLD analysis project Ga0075522, IMG submission 74796) | Arctic peat soil microbial communities from the Barrow Environmental Observatory site, Barrow, Alaska, USA - NGEE PermafrostL2-A | ecosystem: Environmental > Terrestrial > Soil > Wetlands > Peat ...
GAGATCCAGTCTGGCGATCCGACATGGGAGTTCATCGCATCGCGCTACGCAGCCCTCTCCCCCAGACGGACCCCAACACCACTGTCGCCGAGAAGGGCTTCGCTATGTTCGCTCGCGAGCCAACAATGAAACGACGTCTCGATGATCACCGCACCGACGCTCGCAATGGTCGGGGACGATGACGCCGTGCGCCTTGACCACACCGTCGACCTCTACGAGGGCCCTGCCCAACGGCCAGCTCTGTGTCATGCCCGGAGTGTCACACCGTCTTCCAATCAAGAAGCCGGAAGAAATTGTGAGGATTATCCTCGGATTCTTGCGATCGAACGCCCAGCCGGAAGCGCTGTTCCCGATCCTACGCAAGTAGGCATATCGCGGTATTCGGGGGCGCGTTGAGCCCGAGCGCGGCTCACAGTGGCAGTCTCGATGCTCGGCGAGCAAAACTGATCATGCAGAGGTCGACGTAAGGGAGGTCGCATGATCCTGATCAACATCACAATGCCGATCCGGCCCGACAAGATGGACGAGTGGCTGGCAGTAGCTGAGGGCTATGCCAAAGACGTCAACTCCGAGGATGGCTGCTTGTTCTTCCAATTCGCCAGGAGTCTCGTCGATGACACCGAGTTCATCTGTATCGAGGGCTTCAAGGACGCCGAGGCGGGCGCTGCGCATGTCGCACAGACCTACGTGAAGCGGTTTTTCGAGATCATGCCCGACCTGGTGTCCGCGCAGCCGAAGATCATCTACATCGATACGCCGCACGACGGCTTCGGACCCATGGGCGAGATCCAACCTCGTTAGGCAAGACAAAAGCGGCAGCGCTCGCCCGATCAGCAGAGCCGACCTGGGCGTTCTCGGGCCAAGACTTGACTTTCCGATACCAGAGTCAAGCCTCCGAGGTCGACAGCGCCGAGGTCCGGCCCACACGGCCGGATCAGCTCGCTGAGAAGTGTGCCCTAGCCAGGCGGTCCGAGGTCATGGTGCCAGCACGCCACCGCTCGATCGGCATCGGTGACGGAGAGAACAGGCACAACGGTTTCTTCGACGCTGCGTCGTTATTACAAAGTCCCCGGACGCAGCCAAGGCACCCGGGCGCTTTCAGCAGCTCCAGCTACCCGTTACGGTCGCCGTCTTTCCGTAGCTACCGCCCACCTTGTGGTACTGGACCGACAAGTTGACTGTTCCCTTTGATCCGTTGTCGGTGATCGTGCCCGCTGTCTCGTCAAAGGCGATGATCGGAAACCCATTGCTCTGGAGCGATGAATCAGTGAGCGACTTCACGTCTGCCTTCGACACCTTGGTGGTTCCAAGCTTCGGGACGTATAGCGACATGGCCCACGGACCGCTCCCGGCTCCGGAGATCGCTCCGGTCATGTGGGAGAGGGTCACCAGGTAGCCCTTACCGCTGTAGGTCTTGCCTGACATGCAAGTCAGCGTCGAGGGCGAAAGCTTGAGCGTCCCGCTGTATGCCCCTTTGAACGTGAAGCTGTTCGATGGCGCGCCGGCAACCGCGACGGAAGGCGCCGCGAGCACGGTTCCTCCTATAAGAACCATCCCTACCAACACCGCTGCGGCCACTTTGGATGACGACCACGATCGAAGGCTCGTAATAGCGTCGGACATCTCATCCTCTTCCGGTCGTGAGGAGTCGCGCATTCCAATCACGTTCGTCGGCGAACACTAGATCCTTGCGACATCTTGTGCGAGGCATCGCCGCTGCGGCACATCGGAGCGGCAGGCGTGCCTCTGCAACCACCGGTTCGGTGAGCACGGTCTTGCTAGCCGCGATTTCGCTCTCCGGTCTTCACGGGCACTGTTGTCGAAGGCGCGGCCTCGGCGGAACCCGGCGGTCTATTGATGCGCGACGCCTTGCGTATGTAGCGTCAGGCACGCGCGGCGACAGGCGAACGCTGCCTTGATCGAAAGCGCAGGTATCAAGATGGCAATCAGCTTCTACTTCGCACCAAGCTCCTTTACGAAGGCTCAATACGACGAAACGATGAGCCGCCTTGAAGCCGCGGGAGCGGGAACTCCTGAGGGGCGTACGTATCACGTTGCCCTAGACACGAACCGGGAAATTCAGGTGTTCGATATCTGTGAGTCACAAGAAGCATTCGAATCGTTTGGAGCCACATTGATGCCGATCCTCTCCGACCTAGGCGTCGACGTAGGCGAACCGATGGTGTCGCCTGTGCACAACGTGGTCGCCGGCTAAGCCAAGGTCGAACGCTCTGAAAGCCTTAACGATCTCCTCTTCGAGGATTCGGAGCTAGGCGCGCGACATCGCTGGAACCGTAATGACCCCCCTCGGCTACACGAGCTAGCAGTTAGCCCGTGTTCGATCTGACGGCTACGAGCAGAGCTGGGGCAGTGATCTGGCTGTACCTGCGATCAGGGGACCGCGAGGTTGCCGCTTGTTCACTCGAACAGCTGGCCGTAGCCGTCGACCCGACCCGTTTGTCCGACAAGGCGCACCGCCGACCACAACGCGGCGGGCGTACTCGATACGACCGGGAGCCCGTGGCGCGCTTCGAGGGGCCGGGCAAGCTCGAGGGTCTTTAGACCGCCGCACGAAATGACGATCCCGTCTGCTTCGGGGGTCTTCTCACACGCCCGGCCGACGAGTTCCATGATCTCCTCGCCAGTCTTGCGTCCAGAACTGCCGCCAAAGTCGGTGATCCCGAAGGACTCGATGGCGCCGACCTCGAAGCCGTGGAACTCAAGCAGTTCACGAAGTCGATCGTTCACGATATCGATATACGCCGTCGCGACCGCGACACGCCTCGAACCGACGGCACGCAGGCCCTCGACGATCGCCGTACTCATCGAGCTCACGGGTAGTCCGGTTCGCGCACGAACCTCGTCTTGCAGTTCCTCGTTGAACTTCGGTCCGCGGTAAAAGGTGAGCGACGTACCGAATAGGGAAATGGCGTCCACACCCTCGGCGGCGAGCGCATCGGCGGCGGGAACGATCTTGTCGACCGCCTGGTCGTAGCCAGCGGGCGTGAGGGATCCGACACCCGTCCCCTTTGCGACAAACGTCATCTCGGGATACATCGCTGCAGCGTCAGGAGTCACCGCTCCAATCGCCCCAGGAGTGACGAGACCAATCTTCATGACGATCCTCCGCGGTACGCAAGAGTCGAACAAGTGCTATCGACAACGAACGTACCAGCGATTCTCCGCCGCCCTTGGCCGACAACGGCTGGGATGGCGGCGTCGGTGTGGCTGTCGCGCGTAGCAGGTGATCGCGGATAGGGGCTCAACTGCTCGACGAGAAGTCGTGTCCTATCGCTGCGACCGCATCTTGTGAGCTGATCGCGACAACATCGCCGTGGCGCTGGTCAATTTCGATTGCGCTGAGATCACTTGTGCTCAAAGTGACAAGATCTCATCGTGAGTCGCGCACGAGCGCTCTATTTCCTCGTCAGTGCCGTCATCTCGGCCGGCATCGGGTACGCCGTCACGAATGTCGTCGATGGCACGAGTCTGACGTCTTCGGTTCGAATACTCACGCAGGGCGCGACGTCTCGTTCTGTTGCGGGAGCGCTGTGGGGTGGGAAGATCGTGTCGGCCGGCAACGATCTTGAGATCTCAACGGCAACCAGCTCGGGTACTTGCGTGGAGGCCTCCGTAAACCCTGAGACGCTTCAAGTGGGACCGATGACGAGTTGCTACTCGCCATCGTCGAGAGGCATCGCCGACATCATCGCCCCTCCTTTCGGTCAGCACATCTCTGTTGAGGAACTCCCGGCGGGAAATATCAACCGCGTCGGGTCGTGCGAGCCGCGAAGCGGCGAACTCCGAGCGCTCCGTTTTAACGGAACGGGTCAGCCAACTCCATTGGGGCGACCCTTCATGCTCTTTGATCTCGGATGCTCAGGCGGGACCTATCCACAAGTTGCCTATGGCGCGGGGCTGCTCTGGATCTACGACTGCGCTGGTGGCCCTCACCAGAACCAGGGCGAACTCGCGGAGGTATCAGCGACGACGGGTGTGCTTGAGCAGCTGGTCTCCATGCCGAGCGTCTGTCGCGAGATAATCGCCGCCGATACCGAGGGCGTTTTCATAGGGCCCGGAGACGGATTTGCTCTCGGTTCAGCCATTTACCACGTCGCTCCGAATTCTCGAAAGACCGAGGTCGTCCATCGGCTAAACGGCCCTCTTGCTTGGATGTACGGCTCGGGCTCGGATCTTTTCGTCGAGCAGCTCTACAACTACGCGCAGCCGTGCCGAGACAACGGTTGTCAGTTGTGGAGGTTCTCCGGTCCGGCGTCCTATCCAACAGAGTTGCGTGACAACCTCGATGAACAGACGCCGGTCGTGGGGAACTCAACGGTCGATCTCTTTTTCGTGGAAGCAACCGGCCGTGCTTGGATTAATCCGGCTGAAGGCCCATTCGAGCTCCGCGAGATCAGTGCGTCCACCGGAGAGGTGACCGCGATCGTCCGTCTCGCTCCATCTCGCGCATGGTGGGACGACGACGAACCGTCGTCTGCAAGTCCGTCCATCGATTTGTTTCGGAATTCGCTCTTCGTCCTTCTTCCAGGAAGGATCTACCGATTCCCATTACCGGACTAACTCAGCCGCGATCGGTTATGGGGAACGAGGATTTTCCCCGTGGAAACGCATCGTCTTCGGCCGTGGACTATGCCAAGAATCGAGCTGACCGCACATTGAGCGAGCTGTATGAACACCCAACCCGTAGCCCTCAGAGGCATTCACTAAAAGCTCCTCTGCGAAACGAAGTCGCCCAGGCGAATCCTCAAGCGCCGAGCGTGCCACGCTCCCGGTATTGGGTGGCACTCGTGAGACGGCTCCTTGGACACGCATTATGGGACGGGACTTAGCCTTCCCAAGTCGTCGCGAACCTCACCCGAGAACTCCAAGCTGCGCAGTTACGCTTTCTTCGTGCGATCTTCGGACATCGTCTTCGCTGTCGAGGATCCTCGTGACCAAAATGTACGAGTCATTCTCGACGGGCACTTGGCCTATTCCAAGGAGGTCACTCCTCCCGGGCATGTTCATGCTCTCGCCGTGGAAAGTCTTCTCGACCCGGCCATCACGCTTTTCGGTGCTCGACGAGCGGGCGCGCTTGTCGGAATCCGAGCCGTCCGGCGTCTGGACGTGGCGCACGCTGAACTTAAGTCGATGCATACCGTCGAGTCCGCGCGCCGACAGGGAGTAGGGCGGGCGATGGTCGATCACCTCCTAGGGGTCGCAGTAGCTCGCAATTACGCCCAAGTGAGTCTCGAAACCGGGACCATGGAAGCATTCGCGTCAGCCCGGGCGCTGTACAGACAAGTCGGCTTCCGACCCTGTCAACCGTTCGGCGAGTACACCGACAATCCAAACAGCGTGTGCATGACGCTGTACCTCAGCCGCGGAACAACGCCGACTAACAACGAGCTCTCTTCTACGGGCGAGGACGCGTCGCAGGCTTCATGTGAATGACGTAGGCAGGGCTCCACGGCTGATATAGCGAGAAAGCAACTAACGAGATCGAAATAGAACGCGGCTCGTCGGTGCCGTGCTAACGAACTCGTACGGCTAGTTCTGCACCACCTCTTAGTGATCCATATCCGCCGCCCCGCTTGCTGTGGCTAACACCGTTAGCTACTGTGGCGAACAGCGTTAGCCAAGGAGTCAAGAGATGCCTACGAATGGAATGACAAGCCACTACCGCCAGCCCGGTTGGTTTACCAAACACGTGTTCAACAACATCGTGGCAACTGCCGCCCGTCTAGGCCTAAGCGTCTGGGGCAGCAGGGTGCTGGAGGTGCGGGGTCGGAAGTCAGGTCAGGCTCGGCAGACCCCGGTCAACCTCCTCATCTTCGAGAACGCTACGTACCTCGTAGCTGCACGGGGCGAAACCGAGTGGGTCCGCAACGTGCGTGCCGCCGACGGACGACTGGACCTCCTGCTCGGCCAGCGTCGGACCCACTACGAGGCGACCGAGCTCGCCGACGAGAAAAAGATCCCACTCTTGCGCGCCTACCTCGAACGCTGGAAGGCCGAGGTCGGTGTCTTCTTCGATGGGGTCGGTCCAAAGTCGACCGATGAGGAGATCGCCGCCATCGCCCCGAGACACCCCGTGTTCGAGATCGTCGAGAAATGACGGCGACGCCCGAGCTCACGGCCCGTTCGGGGCGGGCGGCGGACATTGTGGCGGCGGCGCGGATCATCTTGGAAAAAGAGGGCGCAGACGCCCTTACGATGCGTCGGCTAGCGGCCGAGGTCGGAATCCAGGCCCCTTCCCTCTACAAGCACTTCCCGACGAAGCGTGCGGTCGAGACGGCGATCATCGCAGAGGTCTTGCTCGAGGTTGGCGAAATCCTGCACGCCGCTGTCGCCGCGCCCGGTCGGGCCGGTCCCGTGCGGAGTCTCCTCGACGCGTACCACGATGCCGCCAAAGCCAACCCAGCCATGTACCGCCTTGCCACCTCCGGGCGCTTCCCCCGGGAGGACCTCCCCCCGGGCCTCGAGGATTGGGCAGGGCGACCGTTTTTCATAGCGACCGGCGAACCGTGGAAGGCCCAGGCGCTGTTTTCCTTCGCGCACGGCATGGTAATTCTCGAGCTCGACGAGCGTTTTCCTCCGGGGAGCGATCTCGGGCGCACCTGGAAGGCTGGTGCTGCCGCTTTCACTTCTCGCTCTTAGGGAGGATGGGTGCTGGCACCACGGCGGCAGACAGGCTGCCCACATTGGTGTCGTTGCCAAAGTCCGTCAGACTCTCGAATGGGGCTGACGTCGGCCTACCCTAGGGGAGTCTGGGGCTTTGGGCAGGAGTGCGATGCGGGTCACGTGGTATCGCTTTGCCACAACGTTCGCGCGAAGATGGACGGGCTACCTGGCGCTGGTATTGCTGATCGGCATGATCGGTGGCATTGGGCTCGCCTCCGTCGCTGCGGCCCGGCGTACGCAGTCTTCGTACGCTTCGTTCCTCGCCAGCACTAACCCATCTGACTTGAGCATCACCATCCAGGCGCCAGTTCTAACGAAGGAGTTGGAGCGAGTGCCCGGCGTCCAACGAGTAGAGGCCGCTCTTGAGACGCTCAACGCGTTCCCGTTGACGCCAAAGGACACCGCGATTCTCCCTGTCGCGTTTACCTCTGGCGAGATCCAGCCGATCGGGAGTATCGACGGTCTGTACTTCGACCAGGACCGGGTTACGGTGGCGGCGGGCCGGATGGCCGACCCGCGCCGCGCCGATCAGTTCGTTGCGACCGCGACGGCGGCTCGGCTCCTCGGCTGGCACGTCGGTGAGGTCATCCCGATGGGCTTTTACACAAACTCGCAGGGACCATCTTCGAAGCCGAACCTTCGATTGAGAATGACGCTGGTCGGGACAGTCGTTTTCAACGACGAGGTAGTACTAGACGACGTCGATCGGTTCCCGACGTACCTGCTCTTTACGCCCGCACTAGCGAAGCCCTTCAGCGTCGGACCAGAGTCGGTTACCTACGGGCTGAAGCTGAAAGAGGGAGCCGGCGGGGTCACTTCGGTCGAAGCAGAGATCGTCCAGGGTCTTCCGAAGGGCACGACCTACTCATTTCACGTGACCTCAGTTGTCTCGGGACAAGTCGATCGCAGTGTGAGGCCGGAGACAATCGCGCTTGGCGTGTTCGGCGGAATCGCCCTGCTCGCTATATTGCTGATTTCAGCGCAGGTCATCTCACGCAAAATCCAGGAGCGCGACGAAGAGGTCATGGTCCTGCGTGCGCTTGGTGCCAGTCGTTCGATCGTGGTGGGCGACAACCTCCTCGGCATTCTCGCCGCCGTCGTTGTTGGCTCGGTACTGGCGCTCGGTGTAGCCGTAGCGCTTTCGCCGCTCTCACCCATTGGTCCGGTGCGGCCGGTCTATCCCTCGCCGGGAGTGGCCTTCGACGCGCTAGTGCTGGGCTTTGGAGCACTGGGCCTCATCGTTTGCATCGGGGCCGTGGCCGCTGCGCTCGCGCTCAGGTCTGCGTCGAGCGCCCACGAGCACCAACGGCTGGCACCGGCAACTCGAAACTCAACTCTGGCGCGACTGGCGTCTGGTTACGGTGCGTCGCTCCCCGCTGCCACCGGCGTCCGCTTCGCCCTCGAATCGGGCCATGGTCGCACCTCGGTACCGGCACGCTCGGCGCTGTTTGGCAACGTCCTCGCCATCGCGATAATTGCGGCGGCCCTCACGTTCGGGAGCGGACTTTCCACGTTGGTCTCGCACCCCTCGCTCTACGGTTGGAATTGGAACTACGCCCTTCAGGGCTACCCGGTCGCTCCGCAGTCAATCGCGCTCTTGGCTCATGATCACTTCGTTGCTGCCTGGAGCGAGGTCAACTTCGCGAACGCCCAGATCGATCAGCAAACGGTGCCGATCATCTTGGCATCCACCAATGCCCAAGTTGGCCCCGCGATCCTGTCGGGTCACGCGCTCGAAGCGGACGATCAGATCGTCCTCGGTGCCGCGACACTCGCGCAGTTGCACAAACGGGTGGGCGAGACAGTTCTCCTCAGCTACGGTTCACCCTCCGACGCGCCGGTCTACGTACCGCCTACACAGCTCTTGATCGTAGGAACGACCACACTGCCCGCCATCGGCGAGTCGCAATCGCTCCACACCTCGATGGGCACTGGCGCGGTGGTCCCGATCGGCCTTGAACCTCCCGCTTTCCAGAAGTTCCTGCAAAGTCCGAACCCCACGCTGAATGGGCCGAACATGGTCCTTATTCGGCTGCGAGCCGGAGCGAGTGCGAAAGATGCTGTCACTTCGTTGCAGCGAATTGCTGTTGTCGGAACCAAGGCGTTCCAAGCCCTTCCTACCGCCCTTTACCAGGGGCAATACGTCGCGCTGCTCGGCGTGCAATACCCCGCCGAGATCGAGAACTACCAATCGATTGGTGCCACGCCCGCACTACTCGCATCGGGACTCGCCATTGGAGTTGCCGCTGCGCTCGGGCTCACCCTTATCGCGTCCGTCCGGCGGCGTCGTCGCGACCTGGCTCTTCTGAAAGCCCTTGGTTTTTCCCGCCGTCAACTCGCGTCATGCGTAGCGTGGCAGTCGACGGTCGCCGTCGCGGTCGGTGTAATCGTCGGGGAACCACTGGGCATCGCGCTGGGGCGGTGGTTGTGGGACCTGTTCGCTGACGAGATCTATGCGGTGCCAAGCGCGACGGTCCCCGCGCTGCCGCTCGTGTTGGTCGCTCTCGGCGCGCTCGTGCTTGCGAACGTCGTCGCTGCCCTCCCTGGGCGCTACGCGGCGCGTACGCCGACAGCCATCGTTTTGCGAACCGAATAATCGCACGCGGACCTCAAGCCCAGAGAAAGGAGCCGGGTCCACTCGGGGCCACCTGCGATTGCGATGCGACTTCGACTGACCGGCAGTGCTTCTGACGCCAGTCAGCACACGGACATCGCGTGGAGGGAGCAAGTGGCCACGAGCACTTACGAAGGCCAGTAAGCAACGAGCTGATCGCCCAGTCGCCTCATCTCTTCCGGGTCTGCACGGACCCACTCGGTGCCATCAAGCACCTGCCCCTCAAATCTCGGAAACACATGAACGTGAAAGTGCCAGATGTCCTGACCACCGGCCGGCTCATTGTTTTGGCGAACAGAAATACCATCGCATCCAAGAGCCAGCTTCATCGCGAATGCGGTTTCTCGGATCGCGCGCTGCAGCTCGACGCCAAGCTCGACCGGGAGATCAAACACGTTCTCGTAATGCGCGATCGGAAACACAACAGCTCCACCGGCACATCCTGGACGCCAATACCGCTGCATCTTCACGACCATGTGCTCGTAGCGCTGCAGCACAATCACCGGATGCTCGGCCGTCTCAAGATCGGCGAGACAAAAGGGGCAGGCGTAGCCGTCGGGCGCATGGCTCCACATGGTGGCAATCGTGCCACGCGACTCGAGCGTCTTACTGTGACCGCTACAGGGGACGCGTGCGAGGTGTGCACCTGGCGAGCGCCCCGGGCAAAAAGTCGCGCCACGTCGACGCCGCGCCATCGCGCCGTTCTGAGGCAATCAAAGCGAACTTCGGTGTGGAGACACATCGTCTCAGGGAGTCGAGTGCAGCAAAAGTCCGTTGGCTGACCGCACCTTGATCGGGTTTTGTGAACACTCCGCGCCGGGGTCTTCGCGAAACCAAGCCACTTGTGTTCGCGAAACACGCCCTAGTAACCCCAAGCGAACAAAACCCCACTCGCCGCACTCCTCATTACAAGTGGACTGCGGAGCTACCAGATCGCCGACTCGCTCTCGAGGTCGAAAAAGTGCAGACGTGACGGACTGAGACGAAAGCGCGTCCGTTTTCCGACCTGTA
>Ga0075522_10004220_pt1 | contig 10303 bp, 8 predicted proteins | sample NGEPerA_FD_74796 | JGI IMG/M metagenome (GOLD analysis project Ga0075522, IMG submission 74796) | Arctic peat soil microbial communities from the Barrow Environmental Observatory site, Barrow, Alaska, USA - NGEE PermafrostL2-A | ecosystem: Environmental > Terrestrial > Soil > Wetlands > Peat ...
GTACCAGGGGAGGGGATGGCGCAACAGGAACCCAATGCGCTCACTCGCGAATTCGCACTCAATTCGGCCGCATACTCCGGGCGAGCGCAGGGTGGCAGCGTCTAATACCTGAAATTCAATCCCACGCCGCCCCAGATGAGCGTGTCGGCACGCAGGCGGTCATCAAGGCCGTCGGTGTAGCGCAGATAGCCTTCGACGCTCCAGTCGCCGTAGCGGCCGCCCAGGTTGAATACGTGATTGAGTGACAGCGTCCCCACCACGCCCAGCTCGTAGTGCTGCAGCCCGTAGTCCCGCAGGCCCGGGTCCAGCGCGAAATGGGGCTGGCTGATCACATACGCGACCTTGGCATAGGGCGAAATCGTCACGCCCCAGTCGTCAAACGGAAAATCGTGCGTGACGCCGGCCTCAAGGTAAAATCCCTTGTATCGGTCCAGATCGTATGCCCCGTAGATGTAGGGTGAAAACATCGGGCGCTCGGTGTGGAACAGCAGCGAATCGTCAAAGGTGATCTGGCCGTACACTTCCTGCGTATCGAGCAATTTTCTATTAGGATAGATGTAGCTGATGAATCCGCCGGTGAATTTGATCGGCTTGAGGTTCCAGTCCAGGCCGAAATAGGGGCGCACTTCCTCGAATCGGGAAACCGGATCGGTGCTGAAGATATTGGCGAAGAGCCCGATGAACGGATGGGGCAGCTTTCCCAGATCAAACTCGGCGATGCCGTTGAATTGCTCGGCGTTTTCGGGCCGGTTGCGAATCGTGCCCTGATCGATGCCGCGATAGACGTAGCGCGAGAGCCAGTCAAAATCAAGGTCAAAATGGACGCCCCCGCCATTGACGCCCTCCTCCTGGCGCGACGGCATGATCTGCGGATAAACATCGCCCGGCTCATCGACGAGGGACAGGCTTAATGGCCGGTATGCACCCTCCTCGGGCGCGGGCGATTCGCGCACAAGTGAGATCAGATGCTCGGTCGTCGGCGCCGGCTGCGCGCCCGCGGCTCCCGCCGACAGCCCGATTGCCGCCCAAATCGCCCACACCCGGTTGCACATGGGCAATCGTGATACCGGCCCACGGTCGGGAATGTCAAGGCGACGGATGCGCGGATTGCCTCGCGGGAACCGGATACACCCTGGGGGAAACCAAGCCCGCAGTTGCGCGAAGGGCGATATCCGGCGTCCCCCACTCCAGATTTTCCAGATGCCGCTGGATGTCCCCGGCGCTTTGGAAGCGTTCGAGAATGAGCGAATCCTTGAGGCCCCGCACGATGTCCTTGACGACTTTGGGCTGCTCGGCGTACCGATGCCGGCCGCCGACGAGGGTATGAAAAACCTGCACGAGGTTGAGCACGTCCTTGTGAATTTTGCTTTTGGTGGGCCTTCCCAGATCGAAGAAATCGAGCAGTTTCACCTGGAACCCGATGCCCTGTCGGCGGACCATGATGTTGTCATCGTGAATGTCGCCGTGATATTCGCCGCGCTCGTGAATGGGCGCGATGCCTTTGGCCAGCACATGCAGCACATGCAGGGCCTCGAAGGTGCTGAGGCATTGGCCGGGCTGCTGAGCCATAAACGCGCTGAGTTTCTGCCCCTCGACCAGTTCGCTGATCACGACCATGACCTTCTGGCGTTTGAAGTACGCGATCTCCTGGTGATGGTACTGCATGAGGATCGGGCAGTGGCGCAGGGCGTCGAGCTTGCGGGCGTAGACGATGGCGGCCTTGCCGCTGGGATCGCGGTGCGGGTAATAGAATTTCGCGGCCCGCCGAATGCCGGTCACGCGCTCGACAATCGCGTAAACCTCGCCCTCGTAGCCGCTGCCCAGTTGGGCGACGATCTGGTATTTGCCGGCAACGATCCGCCCCGGCGGGAAGTCAAAACGCCGGGTCTTGCTGGGGCGGTAGACCATAAGTTGATTCATCATTCGGGGCTTGCCGCCACTGGTCAATCACAAGCCCGCCCCCCGCAACGACCGGATAAATTCGCTAGGACCGGCAGGGCCGAATATGCCGGTTATGTGGTGAGCAACGTCCGATAATTGCTCCCTTTACTAAAATAGCAGTGCGCGACTACGCGCCGTTCGTGAATCGCCGCGACAAGGTGGGTCGCTGAGCGGGAATATGCGAGATCAATCGTGACACGGGCGTCCCGCCCGTGCGTGTTGCATGGAACCGGGATGAATGAATTTTCCCTACTTTCCCGCCATCGGCACGGGCGGGACGCCCGTGTCACGTTAGAAAATCCGATACCACGCATGGGAACAATCCGCTGAATTGCGACTTCGGACGCGGCTCGTTGCCGCGGCACGTCAACATCGCGCGATCGCGCAAGAATATTTAGAGTTACAAACCTCCTGCCGCTCATCAACCCGCTCCCTCCACCACCCGATACGAAAAGGGATTCCCCGGATCGTGGCGAGTAGGAGCTGTCTTGGTGAAAAAGCGTAACAGCGACGGGCGCGCGATGGATCAGGCGGTGGCGTTTGGCTTCCGCTTGTTTCTGGGCAGCCTGATCATCATCCGGCTGGTGTCGTATTACAGCGAGCGAGGCCGCGACAACTTCTCAAGCCGTTTGGTTTCGCTGTCGCTGATCATGTTCGAGTTTTTGGTGCTGGTGGCGGCCAATTGGGCCTTTCACCGCTTCATACGCCGCCGTCGCGAGACCGAGCAGATGTTGCGGCATAATGCGCAGTTCGCCCGCTCGACGGTCGATGCGCTTCCCACGCATATCGCCATCCTTGATGAAAGTGGCATCGTGCTGGCGACCAACCACGCCTGGCGCGAATTCGCAGCGGGCAGTCCGGTTGCGGTCGAACGTGTCTGCGAGGGGATGAACTACCTGATGGCTTGCGACGCGGCAGCGGGGCGCAATCGGGGCGAGGCAACGGCCCTGGCCGGCGGGGTGCGGGCCGTCCTGGCGGGAAAAGCCGACGAATTCACCATCGAGTATCCCGCCCACACCCCCACGGAGCGGCAATGGTTCGTGGGACGGGTCACCCGCTTCCCCGGCGAGCAATCCACCCGCGACAAGCACGGCGCCCGCCTGGTCATCTCCCATGACAACATCACCGCCCGTAAACTGGCCGAGGAAGAGGTCAACAAGGCGCGCGAGCAGGCCGAATTGGCCAACCTCTCCAAGAGCGCGTTCCTGGCGAACACCAGCCACGAATTGCGCACCCCGATGACGGCGATTCTGGGTTACGCGGAGATGATGCTGGACGCCGATCAAAGCCCCGCCGATCGTCGCAGTTGCGCACAGACCATCCGCCGCAACGGCGAGCATTTGCTGGCGATCATCAACGACCTGCTGGATATCTCCAAGATCGAGGCGCAGAAGGTCACGGTGGAGAAGCTCCCCTGCCCGCTGCCGCAGCTCATCGCCGATGTAATCGGCCTCACCCGGCCCTGGGCCATCAAGAAGGGTTTGGAGTTTCAGGTGGCTTTCGAGGGAGAGATCCCATCGGTCATCGAGACCGACACACTCAGAACCAAGCAGGTCCTGGTGAATCTGATGGGCAACGCCATCAAGTTCACCGAAGCGGGCCGCGTGAAACTGAGGATCTGGCGTGAGATATCGTACTTCCGCCACACGATCCACTTTGAGGTGAGCGACAGCGGCATCGGAATGACGCCCGATCAGATAGCCCGGCTCTTCCAGCCCTTCACCCAGGCCGACGCCTCCACCACGCGCCGTTTCGGCGGCACGGGGCTGGGCCTGACCATCAGCAAGCGACTGGCCCGGCTTCTGGGAGGCGACATCGCCGTCCGATCCTCCGCCGGCGAAGGAAGCAGCTTCACCTTTCATCTGGACGGCGGGCTGCGCCAGGACGTCTCGCTGATCTCCGATCTTAATGCCGACGACCTGTTCATCGGCGCCGATCAACAGTTTGTCGAAGACCAGTGCCTCACGGGGCGCGTGCTGCTGGCCGAGGACGGCGAGGACAATCAACATCTCATCGCCACCCATCTTCGCAAAGCCGGCCTTGAGGTGGCAATCGCCGTGAATGGCCGACAGGCCGTCGAGCAGGTGCAGGCCCAGACATTTGATCTGGTGCTGATGGACATGCAGATGCCGGAACTCGACGGCTATGAAGCCACGCGGGCTCTGCGGCAACTGGGCATTACCTTGCCGATCGTCGCCCTGACGGCCAACGCAATGGCCGAGGACCGCGTCCGCTGCCTGGAAGCCGGCTGCACCGATTACCTGGCCAAGCCGCTCTCCCGCTCACAATTGCTGCGCGCCTGCTCAAAGTTCCTAAAGGCCGTGGCACAACCCCCTCTTCGTGTGCAATCCGAAGCGCCGCAAGAGGCGCCGACCGGGACGGGGCACCCGGCCCCAGCGCTTGCCGTCGCCCCAGCCTCGCCGTCGGGCGCGGGTCCGACCGCGCCGTCGGGCGCGGCCATCGGTCTTCGCAGCCAACTGGAGAATGAGCCGAGCGTCAAGCGGCTTTTGGACAAATTCATCGACCGCCTGCCCGAACGCGTTTGCACCATCACATCGCTATTACAAGTAGAGGATTTGACGGCTCTTCGCCAGGCGGTGCATCAACTCAAAGGCGCCGGCGGAGGCTACGGCTTTCCGACCATCACCGAACAAGCCGCCCGCGCCGAAAGCCGCATCATGGCCCAGGCGGACCTTGAATCCATTCGCCGCGACGTCCTTTCCCTGATCGATCTCATTCGCACCGTCGATGGCTACGATCGCACGCGCGAGGCGGCGCCGGAGCCACCGCGATTACAGGCCCAGCCCGCGTAGGTTTGCGGCCAGCCATTCGTCAACCGCATTGACACGTTTCATTGGCGGCCACGCTTGCGGCCGCGCGGATTCAGGTTTACGACGTCTTGTTGCCGCGTGACAATTCAATCGGCAAGCCGTATTCTGCGATTTTCAGGGGCGGGGTTCAACTCCCGCGAATTTGCAATTACTGAATCAAGGCACATGGATTTCTTCACCTACAAGAACGGCGAACTCTATTGCGAAGGCGTCCCCGCGGAGACGATCGCGGCCCAGGTGGGGACGCCGGCTTATGTTTATTCCAAGGCGACCGTGCTTCATCATTATCGGCAGTTGGCTCAGGCCTTTGGCCCGGTGAATGCAACAATCTGCTACTCAATCAAAAGCTGCGGCAACATCAATTTGTGCAAAGTGCTGGCCGCCGAGGGATGCGGGTTTGACGTGACCAGCGGCGGGGAATTGTACCGCGCGATGCAAGCCGGCGGCGATCCGCGGAAGATCATTTATGCCGGCGTCGGGAAGACCGATCAGGAGATCGTCGAGGCGCTCAACGCCAACATCGCGGCGTTTAACATCGAATCCGAAGCGGAGATCGAGAACATCGACCGCATCGCGGGCCGGATGGGAAAGAAAGCCGTCGGCGCCCTGCGGATCAATCCGGATGTCGATCCCAAAACGCATATCAAGACGACGACCGGCAAGAAGGAAACCAAGTTTGGGGTGGACATCGACCGAGCCGAGCGCGTCTTTGAGCAATACCGCAACCTGAAAAACCTGCGCATCGGCGGGCTGCACCTGCACATCGGCTCGCCGGTGTATGAGATTCAGCCGTACGTGGACGCGGTGAGCAAGGCGACGCAACTGATTGACCGGCTGACCGATCGCGGGCACAAAATCGAATGGCTCGATCTGGGCGGCGGGTTTGCCGTCAACTACAAAAACCCGGCCCAGGCATTGCCCGTGACCGAGCATGCGCGGGCGTTGATGCCGTTGATTCAGGGCAAGCCATATCGGATCGCCCTGGAGCCGGGGCGGTATATCGTGGGGAACGCGGGGATATTGTTGACGCGCGTGTTGTATCGCAAGACCGGCGGAAACAAGCAATTCATCATCGTGGACGCGGGCATGAATGACCTGATCCGGCCCACGCTTTATGATTCGTATCACTTCATCTGGCCCGCCCGGCCTGACGGCGACAATATCCTCGACGCCCGCCACGAAGAGCGCGCGCCCGTGAATGGGGAAACGGTGGACGTGGTCGGCCCGATCTGCGAGAGCGGCGATTATCTGGCCCAGGACCGCCCGCTGCCCCGCACCAATCGCGGCGACCTGCTGGCCGTCTTCACGGCCGGGGCTTACGGGTTTGCCATGAGCAGCAACTACAACAACCGGCCCCGCGTGCCCGAGGTGCTGGTGGAGGGTGATTCCTACCGCATCATCCGGCGCCGCGAAACCTACGAAGACCTCGTCGCGCCCGAAAGGATGTGAGGTTGCCTTTTGGCGTGGTCACTTCAGTGACCATGCAGACCGGGGAGTGAAACGGGCGCTGGAATTGAAGGCGTTTCTGGAGGGGGTGCCTTATAGGCGCTATCAGAGGAAGTGATGCGGTTTTTGCTGACGGCCAATCGCAGCGGCTTGCGCATGGTCACTAAAGTGACCACGCCCAAGTTGTTCGCAATAATTGTACTTTTCACAATTTCAATTCTCAAATGCCGCTCGATCCCACACTTTTGAAGGAACTGCTGGGCCGCCATCCCGCCCGGCGCATGGCGTATGATGTATTGCGGAAGGGGCTGGCACGCGGAGTGGAAGCCCGCGACATCCTGGTTTCACGCGACGCGGGCCTGGAGCTTTACGCCTATAGCAGCACCTGCCAGTTTGAGCAGCATTGGGATTTATTCTCGCTGATCGCGCGCGGCTTGATTCTCGATCCCGCGGAACGGCGCGTCGTCGCGACGCCCTTCCCAAAGTTCTTTAACTTCAATGAGGGCGGCATCATGCTGCCCGATGAGCCCTTTGAAGCCACCGCGAAGATCGACGGCTCTCTGGGAATCGTGTTTCATCATCGCGGGCAATGGCGCGTCACCACGCGGGGCCAACTCACCTCCGGCCAGGGTAAATGGGCGACCGATTACCTGCGCGGCCAGGTTCAATGTGACGCCCTCACCCCCGGCGTCACCTACCTCGCCGAGATTGTATATCCAGAGAATCGCATCGTAATCCCTTATGACTTTGCCGGGCTGGTGCTGCTGGGCGCGTACGACGAAGCCGGTGATGAGCTTCCGCGTCCCGCGCTGCAAGCCGTCGCGCAGGCCGCGGGCCTGCGTATCACGCAGGCGATTGCCGGTTCATCGTTCGAGCAATTGCTGGCGATTGCCGGCCAACTCACGCGCGATGAGGAGGGCTTTGTCATTCGCTTCCAAAGCGGTCTGCGCACTAAATTGAAGGGGGAAGCTTACTGCCGGGTGCATCGGCTCATCTGCAATTGCACGCCGTTGGCGCTTTGGGACGCGATGATGAACGTTCAGGATCTGGACGCGATGCGACCCGACCTGCCCGAGGAGATGCGCGGGGATTTCGACACTATCCGCCGGCTTCTTGAAGCACGCTTTGCCGGGTTGATCGAGCAAGTGCGGACGGCACACGAGCAAACGCGGCACGCAAACGATAAGGAACTTGGCTTGATCATTCAGGACCCTGCCGCACCGTTAAGCGACGTTCAGCGAAAATTCCTGTTCGCGTGTCGAAAGCAGAACTTCCTGGCGGCGGCGCTTCTTCCCGGGGAATGGCGACAGAAGGCCTTCCGCCTCATTCGGCCCGGCGGCAACCGCCTGCCGGGCTATACGCCGTCGAACGTGATGTCGCGCTTCGAAGCCGAAAGCGGCTCGTGATTTTCGGACGTGCGCCTGAGTCCCATAACGAACGATTCGGGCGCGCGGAATTCCGGTTCGGGAACATGGGGAACCAAAGTTCGCGCCACATTCAGATTTGACATTTTTTAATTTGTTGCAGGTCGATTCACGGGCTATTTGCTAAGCATGGATGGCAATGCTTCAACGCGTCTCCTCACCCCATCGATCGGCTGGAACCGGGTCAGCGGCGAGGCTGCCGACAGCGGCCTCGAACGCGAAACGTTGCTCGCCGCTTCAAACGGTTCGGCGCAAAAAGCCCAGCGCTCGCACGCCCCCCGGCTCGCGGATGCGATTGCCTCGCCTCAGATCATGGAGCGCCTGCTTCGCCGCGAGTGCGCCCGGGCCGACCGGGGCGGCGATGAGTTGTCGCTGCTGCTGTTCCGCGTGCACGAGGGGCGCGGACGCCGAGGCAAATCCGCGGCGCGGCTGGCGCGCACGATGTTGAAGCGCGCCCGCCTGACCGACGAGATCGGATGGTTCACCGACGACTATCTGGCCGCTTTGCTGCCCGGCACCGGCGCCGACGGAGCCCGCGCGTTTGCCGAGGGCGTCAATCAGATGATCCATCGCCGCGAACGCCGGCCTTTGGCCATCATCTACACCTACCCGCGCGGCGGCGCAAAGCCAGCGAACCGAAACGCACCGCCGCGCGCGAATGAAAATACGCATCATGCCGCCGAGATTCCGGTGGCTTCCCTGCACGATCTGCTGGTGGTTCCGATGCCGCGATGGAAGCGGGCGATTGACGTGGTTGGCACATTGTTGCTGTTGATCGCATTCGGCCCGCTGATGCTGGCCGCCGCCCTGGGCATTCGGCTCACGTCGCGCGGGCCGGCGATCTTCAGGCAACTGCGATCGGGAATCGGCGGCCGGCCTTTTCAGATATACAAATTCCGCACGATGGTGGTCAATGCCGAGAAGCGCCAGCAGGAGCTTCGGCAATTCAGCGAGCAGGACGGCCCGGCATTCAAGCTCGCCGGCGATCCGCGCATCACGCGCATCGGCGCGATCCTGCGCAAAACCAGCATCGACGAGCTCCCGCAGCTTTGGAATGTGCTCAAGGGAGACATGTCATTGGTCGGCCCGCGCCCCCTGCCGGTGGACGAGCAGGAAGCCTGCGAGCCCTGGCAGCGCCACCGCCTGCAAGTGACGCCCGGCCTGACCTGCATCTGGCAGGTCAAGGGCCGCTCGACCGTAACTTTTGCCGAGTGGGTGCGGATGGACGTGGAGTACATCCGCCGGCGAACGATCTTTCACGACCTGTCGCTGCTTATCCGGACCGTGCCGGCGGTGTTGCTGCGAAAAGGGGCAAGGTAGGGCGTTTCGAGAGGGTCTCATGGGTGGGCTCTGGAAGAAGTGGGAATTGTTCAACGTATCACGGGCGTCTCGCCGTGCCGATGGGGTGGAGTTCGCAAACCGCGATCCTGGCAAGTCTTACACAATCGGCACGAGCGAGACGCCCGTGATACGTCAATGGTCATCGAACCCGTCGCCACCGCATGATTTCCTAAACTACAGCGTTTTTCACGTAGCTGGAGCGGTTTGGCATGGTCACTGAAGTGACCACGCCGGCGGCCGGTTATGGTCAAGCGCCATAGCAACATGAAACTTGCTTTAAGCAGACTGAGATAGCGCTGCTGCGCCTCGTCCGTCCCACGATTGGCTTTCGATCCTTTTGTATTCGACGTTAAAGGAACCTCATGACCCCCTCCTCCCTCCCCGTTCAATGGCCCGCGAAGCACGAGATGTTTGGCGTGGCCGTCAGCGCGACGTGCTATGACGAAGTGGTCGCCAAGACATTGGCGGCGGCGCAGCGCGGGCAGCGCGCCTTGCTGACGTTCGCGGCGGTGCATTGCGTGATGTGCGGCGTACAGGACGCGGCGCATCGCACCCGCCTCAACGCCTTCGACGTCGTCGCTCCCGATGGCCAGCCCGTCCGCTGGTCGCTCAACTTCCTGCACCGCGCGGGCCTGAGCGACCGCGTGTACGGACCGGAGCTGACGCGCCGGGTATGCAAAGCCGCGGCGGAACAGAGCGTGGGCATTTACCTGTACGGCGCCACGCCACAGGTTTTGGAAAAGTTGCAAGCGAATCTGCTGACGATGTTCCCTGCCCTGAAGATCGCCGGCATCGAATCGCCCCCCTATCGCGCCCTCACCGCTGACGAGGATGCGGCTGCCGTGAAACGCATCAACGACAGCGGAGCGGGCATCCTTTTGATCGGCCTGGGCGCGCCCAAGCAGGAGCGGTTCGCCTACGAGCATCGCGATTCCATTAAAGCCGTGCAATTGTGCGTGGGGGCGGCATTCGACTTTCATGCCGGCGTCAAAAAAACCGCTCCCGCCTGGATGCAAAAGCGCGGCTTGGAATGGCTCTACCGCCTGACCCAGGAGCCGGGCCGGCTTTGGAAACGCTATCTCACCACCAATACCCAATTCGTGCTGCTCTTCGCGCGGGAAGCCTTGCTGCGGGGACGGCGCGGAGCGGAAGCGTAGAAGCGAACTTAATTCCGAATTCCGAAAGAATCCCAGATCGTTTCAACGATCGGGGTAGGGAAGGCCGATTGGTTTCGGCCTCCCCTCCCGCCAAACCGGACGGGCGGATTTCCCGCATCCGGCTTTCCAGTCAGTGGGCCATCTTCATGGATTGGCATACACG
>Ga0075522_10004221_pt1 | contig 10299 bp, 11 predicted proteins | sample NGEPerA_FD_74796 | JGI IMG/M metagenome (GOLD analysis project Ga0075522, IMG submission 74796) | Arctic peat soil microbial communities from the Barrow Environmental Observatory site, Barrow, Alaska, USA - NGEE PermafrostL2-A | ecosystem: Environmental > Terrestrial > Soil > Wetlands > Peat ...
GATAGAGGCTTCCCCGTTCGTTCATCACCAGCCGCGGGTGAGCGCGCCTGAGTAGCGCGACGGCGTCGAAGGACCGAGAAAGAGGGTGAAAACTCTGCTCCTCGGCTCATCCTCGCTTGCCGGTCGCCTGATATCTGGTAGGTCTGGATCCTCTGGAAGTTGCGGCTCAGGTGGCTCCGGAATTGTCATGGGCTAGACCTACCCAAATGAGCGCGGTCGTACCGCAAGATTCGATGACAACATCGACATTTGCGTTAACGAGCTACGAGCTCGACGTAGTCTCCGTCACGCGATCGACGATTCCTCGGTCCGCACACGCGTCCATCCCGGGGCCGACCGCTGCCTCGCGTCGAGAACCGTCGACCCTACAAATCACAACAATCCCGCCGTTAGCGCCATGAGCACCAAAACGGTGACGATGTCCAACAGCACCAGGAGCACTCCTTGCGATTGCGATCCAAGCCCGACCGGTCTGGAGTTGCGCTTGTCGAGTCCACTCCTCTCCGGCGAAGGCGATGGGCAGCACTTGGCGCGCTCGTAGTAGCGATCGGGAGTATTGGCGCGGTTTTCGGCGCAGCCGCGGCGGCAAACAGCGCCTCATCCGCCTCACGCAGGAACGTTGCCACCTCCGCTTCGGAGATCGCAACCAATCTCCAGCTCGCTCTCCAGCACGAGCACGACCTCGTTATCAGTGCGGCAGCATTCCTCCTCGGCAGCCAAGACACGACCGAGGCGACTTTTCTGCAATGGGCCAACAGCGTGCAGGCTCTCGATCGCTATCCCGAGCTGCAAGGTTTCGGCGACACCACAATCGTGTCCGCCTCCGGGCTCGCACGGTTCGCGGCTCAATCAAACGCCGCTCCCGCGACCGGCTCCGCGCCGAGTCTCCCGTTCACGGTCGTCCCCGCTGGCGCCCGAGCGTTTTACTGCTTCGCAACGGTCGGCCTGGATCGCAGCGCGAACGCCGGCGTGCCGGCCGGATTCGACCTCTGCTCGGGCACACAGGGCCAGTCGATGCTCGCAACCCGTGACAGCGGCGCCACCGATCTCGAGCCGCTCACCGTGAACGGCGAGACACTGCTCTCGCTCACGACGCCGATCTACCGAGGTGGGGTGGTGCCTGCGACCGTCGAACTGCGACGTTCGGAGTTCGTCGCCTGGGTCGGCATGAGCATCTTGCCGAATGTGATCTTGAACCTCGCTCTTGGTGACCACGCCGACACCGCGGTCGCGCTTCGCTTCGGAACAGGAGCGAGCGCGGTCTCCTTCGAGAGCGGTAGGGCGCCGGTGAACGCTCAGCCGATGACGATCAATCTCCACGACGGGTGGAGGGTACGGACCTTGGCTCCGAGCATCAGCGGCTCGCTCTTTGGCGACGATGACGCCCTGGCCCTCCTGCTCGTCGGCGCGTTGCTAAGCGCGCTGCTCGGCGCACTGATCTACGTGCTTGGAACCGGGCGTGGCCGAGCGATAGAAGTCGTGAACGAACGCACCGATCAACTCCAGCATCAGGCTCTTCACGACTCACTCACGGGCCTCCCGAACAGAGCGCTTCTTCTCGATCGGATGACCCAGCTACTCGCCCGTGCTCGACGAGGACAGTCAACCTGCGCCGTGATGTTCCTCGACCTCGACGACTTCAAGGACATCAACGACACACTTGGGCACGAGGCCGGCGATGAGCTCCTCGTCGCCGTGAGCGCGCGACTCTCGGAAACTCTTCGCTCCGGTGACACCGTCGGACGCCTTGGTGGCGATGAGTTCATTCTCCTCGTCGAAGGCGCCGAGCTCGACGAGGGGCTGGAGGCCGCCGCAAACCGGATGCTCGGTGCGCTCGACGAGCCCTTCGATCTCGAGTGCAGCGACACACCGCTCTCGGTCTCGGCAAGCATCGGTGCCACGACGGGATCACGCCTAACGCCGAGCGAGATGTTGCGCGATGCCGATATCGCGCTTTACCGAGCCAAAGCCGCTGGAAAGGGACGAGTCGTCGTATTCACGTCATCGATGCAGGCATCTGTCGAAGACCGACGCCACCTAAACGTCGACCTCCACGGGGCACTCGCTGCTCACGAGTTCTTCCTCCTCTATCAACCGGCGATCGACCTCAAGACCGGCCAGATCAACGGCGCGGAAGCGCTGCTTCGCTGGCAGCATCCAGAACGCGGGGTAGTTCAGCCGATCGAGTTCATTCCCGCACTTGAGGCAAGCGGTCTCATTGTCCCGGTCGGCGCATGGGTACTCATGGAGGCTTGCGAGCAAGCAGCTCTCTGGCAGGCCCAGGGCCATCGGATGCACGTCTCCGTGAACGTCTCGGGTAAGCAGCTAACGAGCGATCGGATCGTCGATGACGTCTCGCGTGCGCTGACCAGGAGCGGACTGGATCCGACCCGGCTGACCCTTGAGATGACCGAAACCTCACTGATGTTCGAGGTCGAGGAGGTCATCCCTCGGCTGGCGATGCTAAAGGCACTCGGCGTGAAGATCGCAATCGACGACTTCGGCACGGGCTATTCGTCTCTTGCGTATCTACGACAGTTCCCGATCGACATATTGAAGATCGGTCGCTCCTTTGTGGCAGACATGACCGACTCCGAGGAGGCCGCGGCGCTCGTCCACACGCTCGTCCAGCTCGGGAAGGTTCTCGACCTAGCGACAGTGGCGGAGGGCATCGAAACCGATGCACAGCTCAGGCAACTACGAGCAGAGCAGATCGACACGGGTCAGGGCTTTTTGATCTCACGACCAATCGATGCGGCCACAGTCACTCAGCTCGTATCCGCCGCGCCTGTCACAGAACCTGCGTTGAACTCCTCACCTACGTCGATCGCACACGAGTCGTCGGCTCGCGCCAGCTAGCGGCGCCCGCGCGAGTTCATGCCGTCATTCGAACTCCCTCCTTCCGGGAGCGGCTCGGCGCTCAAGCGGTTGGTCTACGAAGCACTCTATTTAGAGTATTCTAAGTCAATGCCACGAATGCCTCGCTCGAATCCGCTCGCGCTAGCGGTGTTGGTATCGCTTTACGAGCGACCGATGCATCCCTACGAAATAGCCCACACCCTGCGATCTCGTGCAAAACATGAGAGCGTTCGGCTCAACTACGGCTCGCTGTATGGCGTCGTTGAGTCCCTCGAACGGCGGGGGCTGATCAAAGCCCAGGCAACGACGAGGACAGGTCGCCACCCGGAACGGACGACGTATGCGATCACCGACGCCGGCGCGGCCGAGGCGATGCAGTGGCTCGCCGAGCTCATCGCGATTCCTCAAAAGGAGTACCCGCAGTTCATGGCGGGGCTGTCGTTCTTGCCGGCGCTTCCCCCCGAGGACGTGGCGACGCTGCTTCGCGACCGGATACAAGCGGTCGAGATGCGCCTCGTTCTCCAACGCGGGACCATATCCGCCGCCTGCGAGCTCGGGCTGCCGCGCCTATTCGGTCTCGAAGCCGAGTACGAGATCACGATGGCCGAGGCCGAGCTCAGATTCGTCCGCTCGCTGCTCGACGAACTCGAAGCTGGCGCCCTCGACGGACTCGATCTGTGGAGGTCCTTCCACGCAGATCTGGGCTCGAACGCGTTCGCCTTCGAGCTCGGAAGCTGGCCGACACCCGACGCCAACGGCCCGCACGTTCGCGACGTCACATCACAACTCGACGCGGCGGCCTCCGTGCTCGACAACCGTGCCAACCAAGGAGACTGATGCCTGCTCTCATCGAGGCCTTAGGGCTGCAAAAGCACTTCGGCAAGACGACCGCGCTGGCAGGAATAGACCTGGCACTACCCGAGGGGAAGATCACCGCGATCCTCGGTCCAAACGGCGCAGGCAAGACCACACTCGTTCGCGCGGTCGCGACGTTGATCCGACCCGACGCGGGACGCCTCCTGGTCCTTGGTCACGACAGTGTCCGAGAGTCAATGGCAGTGCGCCGGTTGATCGGCCTTGCCGGCCAGTCCGCGGCGGTCGAGCCCGCGATGACCGGCAGGGAGAACCTGGCGATGGTGGCGCGCCTTTACGGCGCCCGCCGGATCGCCGCCAGAGCGGCCGCCGACCAAGTGTTGTCCCAACTCGGTTTGGACGACGCGGCCGACCGGCTCGTTCGCACCTACTCCGGTGGCATGCGCCGCCGGCTCGACCTTGGCGCAAGCCTGGTCGGCTCACCACGGCTCCTCCTTCTCGACGAGCCGACGTCGGGGCTCGACCCGCGAAGCAGGATCGAGCTCTGGGATGCGATCCGAGTGCTCGGGGCAGCAGGTACCGACGTTGTGCTCACCACCCAGTACCTCGATGAGGCCGACCAACTCGCGGCACGCATCGTGATCATCGACCAGGGCAGAGTGATCGCCGAAGGCACGCCCGGCGAGCTGAAGAGCGAGGCAGGCACCGATCGCGTCGAGCTTCGGACCCGCGACGGGGAGGGACTCGCACTCGCGGCGGCGACACTCGCCGGGTTCGGGGACGCCGCGCCCGAGATCGACGTCGCGACACATCGCTTCTCGGTCGCGACCTCAGATGGTCCACGCTCGCTCGCCATTGCCGCGACCCGCCTGAATGACGCAGGAGTCGAAATTGAAGACCTGACACTTCGACGGCCCACCCTCGATGAGGTCTTCCTCTCGCTCACCGGCCACGCCGCAACCGCCGAACCTGCCGAGAAACCAACCAAGCGCCGCAAAGGGGAGAGCAAATGACCGCGACCACACTCGCTTCACCGACACTTGCTGCACCGACGCTCGGCCACAAGGGCGCAGGACTGTTCGCGGCGACGCTGACCATCGCAGGTCGGGCAGTGAAAAAGGCGCTCCGGACACCGCAGCTGATCGTCGCCGGGACGCTGCAGGGCCTGATGTTCCTGATCATCTTCCGGTACGTCTTTGGCGGCGCGATCTCGCAGACGGGAACCATGTCGTACGTCGACTTCGTGGTGCCCGGATTCGTTGCGACCACGGTGCTTTTCAGCGGCATGGGATCGGCGATCGCGATCGCGGAAGATCTGCACGAGGGAATCATCGACCGATTGCGGAGCCTGCCAGCACCCTCGCTTGCGATTATCTGCGGCCGAGTTCTCGGCGACATGGCGCTCACCACCTGGAGTTTGACGGTGACGACTGCTATCGGGTTCGCGGTTGGATTCCGGGTGCACAGCGGGGTCGCCCAGGCGTTGCTCGCGTTCGTACTCTGCGTCGTGTTCGGCTTCGCGCTGAGTTGGCTGTTCGTCGCCCTCGGCTTCGTAGCGGGTAGTCCGCAAGCCGCCCAGAGCACCGCGTTCTTGGTCTTCCCCTTCACGTTCGTCTCGAGTGCGTTCGTGCCGGTGTCGACGATGCCTTCTTGGATGCAAGGGTTCGCCGCGCATCAGCCGGTTACCGAGATGGTGAACTCAGTCCGGATCCTGACGGAAGGACCTGCGGCCCAAGCCGTCCTTGGCCACTCGGTCGGCGCGTACCTCCCTTGGGCGACGGTCTGGGCGCTATTGATCGTGCTCATCTGCGCGCCGTTCTCGATCGCCCGACTTCGACGGGGCTAGCAGAAGCGGTCGAGGGCGAAGGCCGAACCTGCGTGGCGGCCGACAGCGAACTCGCAGGACCCCGACACCGCGTCGCGCGAGCCTGCGCGATGGCGCAGCGCAGTAGGGTCGGTCGCGAGCACGCGCGCGCAGCGGACTCGTCGCTTCGAAGCACCCGAGCAGTAGGCGGCGTGGAGGGGATCGATGGACGATGGCAAGAAGGATGCAGGTGTCATTGGATCGAGACTGCGGCTGGGCCCTGGTCTCGCGGAAAAGGACCGGGAAGAGGTCGTGGTAGCGCTTTCGGCGCTCGGCCGGCACCTCGAGCATTGGAAACCCGATCAGGTCGATCTCCGCGTGTCGGTTCGCGACCGCGGCTTCGGAGATCAGCGAGTCTCCCTTGAGGTATGGCTTCCTGGCAGGCACTCGCTCCTCGCGCATGCCGCTGACGCCGATTTGAACCGGGCACTCGTCGAGGTCCGCAAGGTGGCCATCCGAGAGCTCGAGGACTTCAACGACCGTCGCTGAGCGCGAGTCGCCCGCTCACTAGTGTTCCGCGTAGACCAGAATCTCACCTTGGTAGACAGCGAACCACACGTCGCCAGTAGTCGGGTCGAAGGTCACGCCGACAGGATTGACTCCAGTGGCCACGCTCTGGAGAACCGCGAGGTCTGAGGCGAGCGGAGCATCGTGGCGACGTACTTCGGAACGAGCCTTACCTGGATCACCTGATCGATTGCCAGCGTTTTTGTGTCGATGCGATAGACGTAGCTGTCGGTGTCGCCTGCGGCGAGTGCGGAAGAGGGAGTGCAGGTGTCGAATCCCTCAGGACCGAACCGACTGCCGTTCATCGAGTAATTCGAGACGTAGGCGTATTTGCCATCCGAGGCGAACGCGGTCTCGACCGGGGCACTTCGTGTGATGCCCGGGTGTCCGGGAAAGCCGAACTGGGACAGTTTGACCCCATCCGGGATCGTACGAACGAGCCGGCCGGCGCTGTTGTATACGGTCACTGTCGCGAGGAGGCGACTCCACGAGGCCATGCAGCAAACAGCTCGACAACACTCGCTGCAGAGATGGTGACCATGTCGCTGCCTGGCGAAAAGCCAGGTGAAACAGGACTACGCGAGTCTCAGACTCGCTTTTTCCGACCCGAGCCAACGCGACGTCCACCACGTCGATCCGGCGCGATTCGATGTTCGAGGGCTCGTGCGGCGGCACCGCCGTCCACGATCACCGCGGCTGCGGCTTCGACCACGCAAGAGACGTTCGTAGAATGTTGACGAGCCAACCGCTCAAGAGCTTCCGCTGCCTCGTCGGAGAGGGAGACTGTTCGCCGGCGCATGACGCGAGTGTAGCTAGATCACACGTTGATTCGGCGGATTCCGTCGCCACACTTCGCGGCGCACCAGCGACGCTCAGCGATCGACGAGGTTATGGTGGCCGGGCGGCGCGGCCCGGCGATTCGGAACGCAACGAACGCGCCATTATCGCTGCCTCGCTGGTGACGGCGACACGGCACGATCACCAAGTGGGGAGGGACTATGTCCGCAGCTAACGGCCGATATCTCCGAGCAGCGCAGTACGGCGAGGAGGGCGGTGAAATCGTCTGGGCCGAAGAGACCGCTCGTCGGGTACGGGTCTTTTTCGGAGGCACAGCCGTCGCCGATAGCAACAACGTGATGATCCTCTTCAACGGGCGGCGGGTACCTATCTACTTCTTCCCCCGATCAGACGTTCGAACCGATCTCTTCGAGGCAAGTCCCTACGTCGAGTCAGACCCTCGGCTCGGCTCTCGCTGCTATGAGTCGCTCATCGTTGGAGAGCATCGTGGCGAGAACGCGGTCTTCGGCTACCGCGAAGCGATCCCCGAGGGCCCTGACCTCTCCGACTTCGTCACGTTCGTCTGGGACGCGATGGACTCGTGGTTCGAAGAGGATGAGCAGATTCTTCGCCACGCGCGCGATCCCTACAAGCGCGTCGACGTCTTGCAGTCGTCTCGTCACGTCGTCGTGCGCGTCGCCGACACGGTCGTTGCCGATACCCACCGACCGATGCTGCTGTTCGAGACCGGACTTCCTGTCCGCTACTACGTCCCCAAGCTCGACGTGCGCCTCGACCTCTTGACGCCTACTGCGACGCGCTCGCGCTGCCCCTATAAGGGAGAGGCCAGCTACTGGAGTCTCGATGCCAACGGCCAGCATCTCGACGACGTCGTGTGGAGCTACCCCGCACCGATCCCTGAGATCCCAAAGATCGAAAACCTGCTCGCCTTTTACAACGAGAAGGTCGACATCGAGATCGACGGCGTCGCGATCGACCGCCCGAAGACGCCCTGGTCGTAGAGGTTCGGACTGTCCCACTTCCGACAATTGCAGGTTCCGCCTTCACCGATAGGCTGCGCTCATGTCAGATCAAGTCGACTTCAATACCAAGATCGTTCAGGAATTTCGCGCGAACGGTGGTCGCGTCGGGGCGCCGTTCGCGGGAATGGCTGTCGTCCTTGTTCATCACAAAGGGCGGCGGAGCGGCGTCGAGCGCGTCAATCCGCTGGTGTACCAAAAGGTGGACAGCGGTTGGGCCGTGTTCGCATCGTTCGCCGGATCCGCGAAACATCCTGACTGGTACCTGAACCTGATCGCCGAGCCACGAACAAGGATCGAGGTTGGGGCAGAGACACTCGAGGTGATCGCGCGCGACACCACCGGAGCCGAGCGAGACCAGATCTTCGAACAACAGACGATAGCGGCGCCGATCTTCGCGGAATACCAGGTCAAGGCTGGTCCGCGCGTCATCCCCGTCGTCGTTTTCGAACCCGCGACCTAGTCGGGCAGAGTCGAAACCCCGCGACCTAGTCGGGCAGAGCCGAAACCTCGAACCTGGACACGCCGCTACGGGTTTGAACACTCTCAAAAACGGGTAGACACCTTCTTGGGTGCCGCGCAAAGAGCGAGCGCCCCAGTTGACAGCTAGAGCGAAGTTCCGAACGCCGCTCGAAACCATTTGAGCAGAGCACGGAACCTCGCGAGCTCAAGGGTAATTGGGGGCAAAAATGGCGCAACTAGACGTCCAGATCCACCGTAACGAGTCAGACGACTCCGATGACGCCGATTTTCTTGCAATGGTGAGGGTAAGTGACGGTCGCCAATTCAAACTGGGGATTGCGAAGTCGATCCTCGATGTCTGGCGCGAGCGGGTTGGGGCTCTCGATATCGACGACGTCGCAGCACGGTTGGCAAAGGACATCCTTGACCAGGATCCATCCACCGGGAACTTGGACGAGGGATTCTTGGTCACACTCGACAACGGGTACGCGACGCCAATCGCAGCAGAACAGAACCTCCGCAACTCAGGAGTGCTGCCGTTCCTTGCAAGCCATCACGATCGCACCCCGCGCCAGACGTCGTAGCGCGACAACTCGTAGGAGGTCACCGGTCGGCTTCCTGCGGCCATGCTCAGGAGCTCGTTGAGGCCAGGGTCTGATCTAGCCTTCGTCGGATCCTCGGCCATTCGGTATCGAGTATCGAGTAGTACGCGGAGTCTCTCCTGCTCCCGTCTGGGAGCACGCGGTGGCTTCGAAGTGCTCCCTCATAGGTCGCGCCGATCCGTAGTAACGCGGTGTTCGACGCGGTGTTCCGGACGTCGGTCTTGAACGCGACGCGCCGAACCCGAAAGGCGTCGAAGGCGTACCCGAGTAGGAGGCGCTTCGACGCGGTGTTCGTTGCGGTTCGGCGTGCCGTTTGGCCATACCACGTCCAACCGATCTCAACGGACCGATGTTCGGGCGAGAGATCTAGAAACGAAGTAGTGCCTACTGCCACGCCCGCACGAATCACGGCGAAGGGAATGCGTTCACCGCGAGACAGCTCCTCGAGGCCGCGTTGCACGAGCGCCCTGACCTCGTTGGTACCTTTCGGAGCCACGACCGGAAGCCATCGCCAAATCTCGGCGTCATCGGTGACTTGCGCGAGGTCTTGCACGTGCGAAAGGGAGAGCGGCTCGAGCCGGACCCACTCGTTCTCCAAGACCACGGGAGTCAGCCAGTCCTTGAAAGACGTGGGCGTCTGGCTCATAGACGCCTGACACTACGCGGCATTTCCAACCGCGAAAACTCGCTCGATCAAGCCTTGGACTCGCTAGGGAGCCAACGTGACCGGCGCTTCGCTCGATGGCTGTGATGAGATGTCGTCCATGACCGTTATAAAAATCAATGCCATAACCGTGGACCCCACCTCCGGCGACGAGTTGGCGAGGCGGTTCGCGGCGCGTGCGGGTGCCGTAGACGGCCAGGAGGGATTCGAAGGCTTCGAGCTGCTTCGACCGACCGACGACCGTCTGCAGTGGCTCGTCGTTACGAGATGGACCACCGAAGCAGCATTTCTTGCATGGGTCGAATCGCCCGCATTTACACACGGCCACGCTGGAGCGGACCGACCCGCGCCCGACGGCGGACCAGTTTCGGTCTCGTCGGAGCTGTGGTCCTATGAGGTGGCCGGCGGCTCAGACGGCGACAATCGCTGACAGACCTCGACGGCGGGCTCGTGCGAGCGCCTCCAAACATCTATCGAGTCGTCAACCCTGTGTTAGTCGAGACCACTCCGCTGCCGCAATGGCGGCACCCCTGGCGCCTGCCATGTCCAGTTCCGGAATCAGCGCGAAGGTGACTCGCTCGAGCTGCTCCTTACGAAGGCTCGTGTTCGCTCGAACGGTCGCGAGGTACCACTCCCGAAAAGTCGGTGACGCTTCGACGACACCGCCGCCGAGAAAGTACGCGTCAGGGTCGAAGAGATTGCTCACAATTG
>Ga0075522_10004226_pt1 | contig 10291 bp, 12 predicted proteins | sample NGEPerA_FD_74796 | JGI IMG/M metagenome (GOLD analysis project Ga0075522, IMG submission 74796) | Arctic peat soil microbial communities from the Barrow Environmental Observatory site, Barrow, Alaska, USA - NGEE PermafrostL2-A | ecosystem: Environmental > Terrestrial > Soil > Wetlands > Peat ...
ACCGGCCAGGTCATCGGCGTGGTGTCGAGCGCCAGCGTCTTTTCGATCTCGTCCAGGAGATCGAAGGTGTCGCGGCTCTCGCGGTCCATCTTGTTGATGAAGGTGATGATGGGAATATCCCTGAGACGACACACCTCGAACAACTTGCGGGTCCGCGCCTCGATACCCTTGGCGGCGTCGATCACCATCACGGCCGAGTCGACCGCGGTCAGCGTGCGATAGGTATCTTCCGAAAAATCCTCGTGGCCCGGCGTGTCCAGCAAGTTGAACACCAGCCCCTCGAATTCAAAGGTCATCACCGAGGTGACCACCGAGATGCCGCGCTCGCGCTCGATCTTCATCCAGTCGGAACGGGTGTTGCGGCGTTCGCCCTTGGCCTTGACCTGGCCTGCGAGATTGATGGCGCCGCCGAACAGCAGCAGTTTTTCGGTCAGCGTGGTCTTGCCGGCGTCGGGATGGGAGATGATCGCAAAGGTCCGGCGCCGCGCCACCTCTTGGGCGAGCGGGGAACGGGGCGGCGATTCGGTCGCAATAGCGAGGTCGGTCATGGGCCAGAGCGTTTGGCAGGGAAAGGGAGCCGGATCAAGGGCGACCGGCACGCCCGATATGGGGATTCCGCAGCCAAAACTCCAATCGGCGAGCAGCAATTATCGCAGCAGCAGCGACACCGCCCAATAGGCCAGCGCCGCGACGCCGGCGGAGGCCGGAATAGTGATGATCCAGGCATAGACGATCGAGCTCGCCACGTTCCAGCGCACCGCGGAGGCGCGCCGCGCGGCGCCGACGCCGACGATAGCGCCGGTGATGGTGTGGGTGGTCGAGACCGGAACCCCGAGCCAGGTGGCGATGAACAGGGTCGCCGCACCTCCGGTCTCGGCGCAAAATCCCTGCATCGGCGTCAGTTTGGTGATCCGCAGGCCCATGGTGCGCACGATCCGCCAGCCGCCCATCAGCGTGCCCAGCGCCATCGAGGCCTGGCAGGCCAAGACCACCCAGAAGGGCACGAAAAACTCCTTGCCAAGATGGCCCTGCGAATAGAGCAGCACCGCGATGATGCCCATGGTCTTCTGCGCGTCATTGCCGCCATGGCCGAGCGAATACAGCGAGGCGGAAGCAAATTGCAGGATGCGGAAGGCGCGGTCGACCGCGAACGGCGTCGAACGCACCGACGCCCAGGACACGATCGCGACCAGTACAAGCGCCAGCACGAATCCGACCAATGGCGACAGCACGATCGCGAGCAGCGTCTTCGACAGCCCGCTCCAGACCGCGGCCGAAAGCCCGGCCTTGGCCATGCCGGCGCCGACCAGTCCCCCGATCAAGGCGTGCGAAGAGGAGGACGGGATGCCCAGTCCCCAGGTGATCAGGTTCCAGACGATGGCGCCGACCAAAGCGGCGAAGATCACCTGGGTGTCGATCACGCTGGGCTCGACGATGCCGGTGCCGATGGTATGGGCGACGTTGAGCCCGAATACCAGGAAGGCGACGAAATTGAAAAACGCCGCCCACAACACAGCATATTGCGGCCGCAACACCCGGGTGGAGACGATCGTCGCGATCGAGTTGGCGGCGTCGTGCAATCCGTTGAGGAAATCGAACAGAAGTGCAACGGCGATCAATCCGCCCAGGATCGGAAGACCAAGCGTGGCGTCCACTTGATGGCCCTGCCTATACCTGCTCGATGACGATTGAATTGATCTCGTTGGCGACGTCGTCGAAGCGGTCGGCGACCTTCTCGAGATGGTCGTAGATCTCGTTACCGACGATGAAATCCATGGTGTTGGCGTTGCGGTGCTTGAGGAACAATTCCTTCAGTCCGATGTCGTGAAGATCGTCGACGCGGCCTTCGAGCTTGGTCAGTTCCTCGGTGATGGCCGTCAGCATCGAGACATTGTCGCCGATCGACTGCATCAGCGGCAGCGCGCGGCCGACCAGATTGGCGCATTCGACCAACAGCGTCCCCATCTCGCGCATCGGCGGCTCGAAGGTGCGGACCTCGAACAGGATCACGGCCTTGGCGGTCTGCTGCATCTGGTCGATGGCATCATCCATTGCCGTGATCAGGTTCTTGATATCGCCGCGGTCGAACGGCGTGATGAAGGTGCGGCGAACCGCTGTCAGAACCTCGCGGGTGATGTTGTCGGCATCGTTCTCGAACTGATTGACGCGTTGGCAGAACACCGGCGTTTCCTCGCCCCCGCGCAGCATGCCCTGTAACGCCAGCGCGCCCTGCAGCACGGTCTGGGAATGGCGGGCAAACAGGTCGAAGAACCGTTCCTCCCGCGGCAGAAAGGCGCGAAACCAACGCAGCATTTGCTATGTCCAAAACGAGCGAAAATGGCCGGCCGGACGGCCCGTCACGGAATTGTCATAGACCATTTTCCCGGAAAAGCGCGTCAGCACTGCCTCAGGGAAGGCGGTCATCCACCGCTTTATAGGGGACGAAAAGTTCCGGAAACAGGCACCTGTCAAAGCGAGCGGCGGAAAAAATGCGCGATCTCGCCGATCACGCCGCGGCGGAAGGTCAGCACGCAGATTACGAAGATCGAGCCCTGGATCACCGTCACCCACTGCCCGAGACCGGAGAGATACTGCTGCATGGCGACAATGACGAATGCGCCGACCACCGGGCCGAACACGGTGCCGAGGCCTCCGACCAGTGTCATCAGCACGATTTGCCCGGACATCGCCACTTCGACATCCGTCAACGACGCATTTTGCGCGACAAACACCTTCAGCGCGCCGGCGAAACCGGCCAGCGTTCCCGACAGGATGTAGGCAAGCAGCTTGTATTGATCGGTCTTGTAGCCGAGCGATATCGCACGTGGCTCGTTCTCGCGGATCGCCTTCAGCACCTCGCCGAACGGCGAGTTGATGGTGCGAAAGATCAGCAGGAAACCGAACAGGAAGCCAACCAGCACGACGTAATAAAGGATCGTCGCGTTGGAAAGATTGAAAATGCCGAACAGGTAGCCTTGCGGAATGCCCTGGATGCCGTCCTCGCCATGCGTGAACGGCACCTGCACGTAGATGAAATACAACAACTGGGACAGCGCCAGCGTGATCATCGCGAAATAGATGCCTTGACGGCGAATGGCGACGACGCCGGTGATGACCGCCAGCGCGGCGGAGGCAGCGGTGCCGACGAGAATACCAAGCTCGGGCGGCAACCCCCACACTTTCAGCGCGTGTCCGGTGACATAGCCCGCCGTCCCCAGGAACATCGCGTGGCCGAACGACAGCAATCCGCCATAGCCGATCAGCAAATTGAAGGCGCAGCCGAGCAGCGCAAAGCACAGCGCCTGCATCACGAAGAACGGGTAGATGCCGGTCAACGGCACGATCGCGAGCAACACCGTCATGATGGCGAACGCCACCATCTCGTCGTGGACGGCGCGCGGGGGCACCGCAATTGAATCGTCCGTCGTCACCGTCATGTCAGGCCGCCCGTCCCGTCAGTCCCGTAGGCTTCACCAGCAGCACCAGCACCATCAGGACAAAAACCACGGTGTTGGAAGCCTCGGGATAGAAGTATTTCGTCAATCCCTCGACCACGCCGAGCGTAAAGCCCGTGATGATCGATCCCATGATCGAACCCATGCCGCCGATCACCACCACCGCGAACACCACGATGATGACATTTTCGCCCATCAGCGGCCTGACCTGGTTGATCGGCGCCGACAACACGCCGGCGAGCGCGGCAAGCCCCACGCCGAGCCCGTAAGTCAGCGTGATCATCCGGGGGACATTGACGCCGAAGGCGCGCACCAGCGTCGGGTTCTCGGTGGCGGCGCGCAAGTAAGCGCCGAGCCGCGTCTTTTCGATCAGGAACCAGGTCGCGAAGCAAACCACCAGTGAGAACACCACCACCCAGCCGCGATAAATCGGCAGGTACATGAAGCCGAGATTCATGCCGCCCTTCAACTCATCGGGGATCGAATAGGGCAGACCGGACGAGCCGAAGTAATTCTGGAATACGCCCTGGATGACCAGCGCCAGTCCGAAGGTCAGAAGCAGCCCGTAGAGATGATCGAGGCCGGCAAGCCACTGCAACATGGTCCGCTCCAGGATCATGCCGAAGATGCCGACCACGATGGGCGCGATGATCAGCGCCGGCCAGTAGCCGATGCCGAAGATGTTGAGCAGGAAATAGGCGACGAAGGCCCCCATCATATAGAGCGCGCCATGGGCGAAATTGATGATGTTGAGCATGCCGAAGATCACGGCAAGCCCGAGGCTGAGCAGCGCGTAGAACGAGCCGTTGATCAGTCCGACCAGGAGCTGGGCGTAGAGAGCTTGCATCGATCAGGTCTTTCGTAACGAGCTTTGTCCTGCGCCTTCAGACGCCGAGATAGGTGTGCAGTTTGTCCATATTGGCTTGCAGATCCGCGTTCGCAAAACCGTCGATGACCTTGCCGTGCTCGACGATGTAATAGCGATCCGCGACGGTAGCGGCGAAACGGAAATTCTGTTCGACCAGAAGGATGGTAAAGCCCTCCTTCTTGAGGCGGGCGATGGTCTGGCCGATCTGCTGGATGATGACGGGCGCGAGCCCCTCGGTCGGCTCGTCCAGCATCAGAAACCGCGCGCCGGTGCGCAGGATGCGTGCGATCGCCAGCATCTGCTGTTCGCCGCCGGATAATTTGGTGCCCTGGCTGTTGAGGCGTTCCTTCAGGTTCGGAAACAGGTCGAAGATCTGGTCGAGCGACAGCCCGCCCTCGCGCACGATTGGTGGCAGCAGCAGGTTTTCGCGGACGTCGAGGCTTGCGAAGATGCCGCGCTCCTCGGGGCAAAAGGCAACCCCCATCCGCGCGATCCGGTCCGAATGAGCGCGAATGATTTCCTGGCCGTTGAAGGCGACCGAGCCGGTGCGCTTGCCGATGATCCCCATCACCGATTTCAGCGTCGAGGTCTTTCCGGCGCCGTTGCGTCCGAGCAGGGTCACCACCTCGCCGGCCTTCACGTTGAAATCGACGCCGTGAAGGATATGCGACTCGCCGTACCAGGCCTGCAGGTTGGAAACCGACAGCACCGGCGCAGCGGCAGGTGAATTCGCGGCGGGTCTCGCGGCGGCGTCGGCCATCTTCAGATCAGGCATGACCCGCCCCCAGATAGGCTTCCTTGACGCGTTCGTCCTTGCTCAACTCGGCGTAATTGCCTTCCGCCAGCACGTGACCGCGCGTCAGAACGGTGATGATGTCGGACAGATTGGCGACCACGCTGAGATTATGTTCTACCATCAGGATCGTATATTTCGCCGAGATGCGCCTGATCAGCGCGCTGATCTTGTCAATGTCCTCGTGTCCCATGCCGGCCATCGGTTCGTCGAGCAACATCATCTCCGGATCGAGCGCCAGCGTGGTCGCGATCTCGAGCGCGCGCTTGCGGCCATAGGGCATCTCAACCGCCGGCGTCCTGGCGAATTCGCTCAAACCCACATCGTCGAGCAATTCCAGCGCCCGGGAATTGAAGCGGTCGAGCACCGATTTGGAACGCCAGAAGTCGAAGGAGTGTCCGTGCTGGCGCTGCAGCGCCACCCGGACGTTCTCGAGCGCGGTCAAATGCGGAAACACCGCCGAGATCTGGAACGAGCGCACGAGCCCGAGCCGCGCTACGTCGGCCGGCGCCATCTCGGTGATATCATTCCCCTTGTAGAAGATCTGACCGGCTGAAGGTTTCAGGAACTTGGTCAGGAGATTGAAGCAGGTGGTCTTGCCGGCCCCGTTCGGACCGATCAAGGCATGGATGCTGCCGCGACGGACCCGAAGATCGACATCGCGAACGGCAAAGAAGCCCGCGAATTCCTTGGTTAATCCGCGGGTCTCGAGAATGAACTCATCGGCCAATCAAATTTCCCCCGTCAGCCGGCGCCGCGAAAATCCCGCGCGCGAGGCCAATTCTGTCTGTCCGGCTGGCCTGGGGATACCCTTGGAGATTGTCCCTGGCCGGCCGCCTCCAAGCCGGAATATGCCGTCAACGGCAGGCCTTGCGCAAGGTGGAAAGCTGGGCACTCCGCCGCAGGGTGAAACAAGAGGATTCGCCCTAAGTCCAATTGCTTAGGGCGCGGCATTCACCGGTTGCCCCGGCGTCTTCGGCGATCGTCCGGGTAGCCTTCCGAAAGCTGTCATTAACGCTGTTTGGACGGGTTTTCGTGATTTCATAGAAAATTTGCCGGCCAATACGATGATCGGCGGTCTTGCAACGGGATCGGAGCGCAAGCCCCGTGGAATTCGAAAGCGCCAACCCGCCGGTCGTCAAATCGATCAAGCAGCGGGATCTCCTCAACACCTGGCTGCGGCTTTATGCCCGCGAACAGGTGGTGCCGCGCATGGCGGAATACCAGCCGGCGCGGATCGACGACGAAATGCCGGACCTCGTCTTCTATACCGTCGACTGCAGCCGGCAGCCGCCACGGCTGACGATCGAGAGCGACGGCACGCGAATGTCAACGGCCTATGGCCATACCGGCAAGGGCCGCCATCTCGACGAATATCTCGGCGCCCGCCTCGCGCCGCTGGTGATGCCGGTCTACTATAAATGCATCGATAGCGCCCTTCCGGTCTACACCATCTCCAACATCGACGACACTTACGGCCGTATCGTCGCGTATGAGCGGCTGCTGCTGCCGTTCTCCGATGGAAGCGGCATCACGCATGTGATCGCTTCGCTGAAGACCATCTCCGAAGACGGCGGGTTTGAAATCCGGAATTTGATGCGGGGCAACGACACCCTGCCGACGCCAAAACTCCGCGCCGTCATCGATCGCGATCTTTATCATCGCGCCCCCGGCCGCATTGCCGCCGGCGACGTGATCGAATTCAATTAGCCAGCTCAACCGAGGCGACCGCGCGCCGCCACTTCCCTGGCATAGATTTCCGGCTTGAACCCGACCAGGAGCTTGCCGCCGAGATCAAGCACCGGGCGCTTGATCATCGAGGGCTGCGCCAGCATCAGCGCCAGCGCCTTGCGCTCGTTGAGACCTTCCTTGTCGGCGTCCGGCAACTTGCGGAACGTGGTGCCGGCACGGTTGAGCAGAGTCTCCCAGCCGAGTTGGTCGCTCCAGCCTTTCAGCTTGTCCTTGGCGATGCCTTCGGTCTTGTAGTCGTGGAAGCTGTAGCCGACGCCGTGGCTGTCGAGCCAGCCGCGCGCCTTCTTCATGGTGTCGCAGTTCTTGATGCCGTAGATCGTGATCGTGCGCATCAGACAACCCTCCCCAACACGGTGACATGCAAACGGCGACGGATTTCCATGCCTTGCCGCCGGTACAGCGCGATGGCGCTGTCGTTATTCGAAAATACATGCAGGAACGGAATTTCGCCGTGCGCCACGATCTGTCGCGCTACCGCGCCGAGCAGGGCTTGCGCATGGCCGCGGCCGCGGTGATCCGGATGCACGCAGACCGCCGTGATCTCGGTGTAATTAGCCGGCTTCATCCGCTCGCCCGCCATCGCCACCAGCCTGCCGTCGATCCGGACGCCGAGAAACGTTCCCAATTCATGGGTGCGCGGCGCAAACGGACCGGGATTGGTGAGTTTTGTCAATTCCAGCATCGCCGGAACATCGGCGGCGCCGAGCCTGACGATATCGGCGCTGCCTGAGGCCTCCTTGGGCGTACCGATCATCTGCTCGCCGGTCGCGGCCAACAGGATCTTGAACGCTGCCGGGATCTCTACGGGATCGGGGGTGAACAGCACGGAATGGTCGGATGGCGACATCAACTCGCCGAGCGCCGCGAAACTTTGCGGCGAGGCATCCGCCGTGGCCGCGAACGGCGCGATGTCAGGCGGATAGCGCCGCGCCAGTGCACCGCCTTCCGCCAGCGCCTGTTGACGCGTGGTAAGCGCCGTCCAAATGGGATGATCGAGTGGATGCATAATCGGTGTCTAGGTGGACGCCCCATCGTCGAGACTGACGATGACGGCGGCATTGGCAATGAGGATGGCGTCGCCGCCGCGCTCGTCGTCGATCTTGAGGCCGCCCTTGACCGCTGTGACGGTGATCGTTCCGTAAGGCAGTTCCTTCGCGACCGCCGAAATGTCGACCGCCTCGGGATCGGGCACGCCGATGGTGACATCGACGAACATGTCCTTTGCGGTCTTGCCCAGCATCCGGAAGAAACCGAGGCTGGAGTGGCGGATGGCATCCGACACCGCGCGCTTCGCCGCTTTGGTGGCGTCCTTGCCATGGACATCGACGCCCATGCCCATCTCGGTGATACAGCGCACGCGTGCCATTGGATTTCCTGCTTTTCGGTGGGTGGAGAGGTACCGATCTCGAGCCAAGCGGCCGGCTGACTTGATCACTGCCGGCGCCCGATCATCAACATCATACACAAGTCGTCCACACCCTCACCTTCATCCAGCGAAACTTCCGACGTGTAACGCATTGATTTATCGCAAGATATAATACACAGCCAAACTTGCCAGTTTGTCTTGCAAGTTATACTGTTAATCTGTATGATACTGGACCATGGATCTCCCTTCCGATTCGCATCTGCTTCTGGAAACCGCCGCCACCGAGCTTTCGCTGGCGATCGGCCAGTTGGCACGGCGGCTGCGCATCGAGGTGAACCCGGGCGAATTGTCGTGGTCGCAGAACGCAGCGCTCGCCCGGCTCGAAAAGGCCGGCGCGATGACGACCGCCGACCTCGCGCGCTCCGAATTCGTCAAGCCGCAATCGATGGGCACCACGCTCGCCGATCTCGAGCAGGCTGGCCTGGTGCAGCGTCGGCCGCACCCAACGGACGGCCGGCAGGTGCTGTTCGCCTTGACGGATGCGGGCATCGCCGCCCGTCGAAAGCGCAGTCTCGCGCGACGCGAGTGGCTGCTCGCCGCGATGGAGCGGCTCGATCCGGCCGACCGGCAAACGCTGCTCGCCGCGGCTGCGCTGATCAAGCAACTGGCGGAGTCCTGATGTCGTCGGCAGGGAAGGAAAATTGAAAGGCATGTTCCGTTCGCTGAGAGGTTTCAATTATCGGGTCTGGGCCTGCGGCGCGCTGGTGTCCAACATCGGGACATGGATGCAGCGCATCGCCCAGGGCTGGCTGGTGCTGACCCAACTGACGCACAACAACGCGACCGCGATGGGCGTCGTCATGGCGCTGCAGTTCGGCCCGCATCTGCTGCTGTTGCCGCTGACCGGTTTTGCGGCCGACCATCTCGACCGCCGCAAGCTCCTGCTAGCCACCCAGGCCTCGATGGGCGCGCTCGCCTTCGGCCTCGGCGTCCTCACCATCACCGGCTACGTCGAATTGTGGCATGTCTACGTGTTCGCCTTCCTGCTCGGCTGCGTCACCGCCTTCGACGCGCCGGCGCGCCACACCTTCGTCGCCGAACTCGTCGGCGAAATCGATCTCGCCAACGCAGTGGCGCTGAACTCTACCTCGTTCAATGCGGCGCGCATGATCGGCCCCGCGATTGCCGGCACGCTGATCGCCTCCGTCGGCTCCGGCTGGGTATTTTTGATCAACGGGCTGTCCTTTGTCGCCGTGCTCTGCTCGTTGATGCTGCTTAGCATCGATCAACTGCATCCGCAGCACCGTGCGATCCGCACCAGCGGCAGTTTTGCCGACGGTTTCCGCTATGTCTGGAAACGGCCTGATCTGCGGGCCATTCTCCTGATGCTGTTCTTGATCGCGACCTTCGGCCTCAATTTCACGATTTTCATCTCGACCATGTCGGTGACGATCTTTCATGGCGGCGCCAGCGAATATGGTTTCCTGACCTCGATCATGGCGATCGGCACCGTGGCCGGCGCGCTGCTCGCCGCCCGCCGCGACAAACCGCATTTCACGCTGCTGTTGAACGGCGCGGCCGTGTTCGGGCTCGGCTGCACGCTGGCGGCGCTCGCGCCCAACGCCGCCCTGTTCGGTATGGCGCTGGTCATGATCGGCATGTCGGCGCTGACGCTGACGAATTCGACCAACAGCCTGATGCAACTCTCCACCGCGCCCGCGATGCGTGGGCGGGTGATGGCGATTAGGCTTGCGATCGCTCTCGGCTGCACGCCGATCGGCGCGCCGATCGTGGGCTTCGTCGCCGACCGCTTCGGCGCCCGCTGGTCGCTCAGCGTTGCGGCAGCGTCCGGCTTTGCCGCCGCTATCGTCGGCATTCACTACCTCGTCAAGTACCGCAGCCTGAGCATGCGGCTCAACGGCGGGCGGCTGCGTTTCACGATCGACGAAGGGGAGTCGGCTGACAACTCGTACCAATCGGGCGTCCGCGTCTAGCGAACGCCATGGCATCGTGGCGGCCGCCGCCCCGATTTGCGCCCTGACGCAGCCCGGCCACAC
>Ga0075522_10004227_pt1 | contig 10288 bp, 13 predicted proteins | sample NGEPerA_FD_74796 | JGI IMG/M metagenome (GOLD analysis project Ga0075522, IMG submission 74796) | Arctic peat soil microbial communities from the Barrow Environmental Observatory site, Barrow, Alaska, USA - NGEE PermafrostL2-A | ecosystem: Environmental > Terrestrial > Soil > Wetlands > Peat ...
TCCCCGACATGAACCCGCACTTGGCGAAGACTCAATCCAAATGGGTGGCACTGATTAGGAATGGCTACGTGACTGAGATTTATGTCGACCTAATGAATTCTCTGTAATGATTCGCCTATCCGGTTACGTATAGGAAGTAATGGAGCATCCTCGTCGATCGGTCAACGATATGGTCCTCGATCGCTTCGAGGATTTCTTTCGCGATAACTATCAACGACTGTTCCAATACATCGATCGTCGGTTGGCGAGCGCGCAAGTTGACGACGTGGTGGCGGCCAGTTTCATGGTCGCCTGGCGAAAATTTGAGCAAACTACGAACCCAACGCTGCCCTGGTTGCTCCGAATCGCGAGCTACGAGATCGCCAACCATCGACGCTCCCTGCGCAAGTGGAACAACGTCGTCTCCTTAGAGATAGTGGGAGAGTTCTCGTCGACGTCAACGAGCAGCGACGTCGACGGTGTGGAGGTAGTTGCCGCACTTGGTCGACTTTCTGACGCGGACCAAGAGGTTCTCCGCCTCATCCACTGGGACGCGCTCACGCGCGCCGAGGCCGCTGAGGTTCTTCGCCTGACGCCCAACGCCACCAACGTCCGATACCACCGCGCGCTGCGACGGCTCCACGATCAGATGCCACAGAGGTACCGCCGAATCGGTACTGAAGACACGTACCCCAGCCTCAACTCACCTCCCGTCAAAGGAGCACTGCCATGAACGTCGATACCTTGATCGAAGATCTCGAGGCCGCGAACCCCGTGGGACCGCCGAGCGAAGCTCGAGTTGACGCTGCCTGGGCATCCTTCCGAGCAGGCCTCGCAGCTCCCGAGCGTCGACACGTCCCGCGGCGCGCGCGACGAATGGCCGCCGTCGGCATTCTCGCAGCAGCGCTGGCGGGTGTCGTGGTATTCCAGGCGTTGCCAGGTCCCGAAACGGCGCCCTCGGCCGCCTCGGCTGCACCCTTTCTAAGGCAGGCTGCACAAGCAGTCCTTACGGCGCCCACCTTTAGTCAGCAAAGCTCCGTCGTACCTCAAGCAAACCAGTACGTGTACTCAGAAACTGAAGACCCGAGTGGCACGCTGTATCAGTTGTGGCTGTCGGTCAACGGAAACCTTCCAGCGCTTCACCGCAATGTGTCGGGGATCAATGGCGGGGTGCTTGCCCCCGGAATGATTTCAAACGCGGCGTGCACGGTCGCCCAGGCCGAAGCCGCACCCGTACAATCACGGTGCGTTCCACAAGCTGGCTACCTTCCCGATTTGCCAACTAGCCCCAGTTCATTATTGTCGTACCTCAATCAGATTGGAGCGGTTGACACTGTTCCGTCGGCGGTCAACGCACCGGGTTGGATTAACAACACACTGTCGATGGGCATCTTGAACTTGATGCAGACCTGTTATCTGCTTCCGGCGCAGCAGTCGGCCCTGTTCACGCTCATGGCGCAGACCCCTGGTTTCACGATCGTTCCCAACATGGCGGATGCCATCGGGCGCGTTGGCGTAGGGGTGGAGTGGAGTTTCCAGGGAGATTCAGGAGCCCTTATCTTCAGTCCCACGACCTACGCGCTCCTTGGTGTTCGCACCTGGCCCGGACCTCCCGTCCTCAGCGCGCCCTACGACGGCGATGCGCTTCTCGGGATCAGTATCGTCAACTCTGTCCCGTCAACTCAGACTCCACCGGGGTCCTAACCTCACACGACGCACCACGTGACAGCATGAAACCTGCTGCGTCCGGCCACCGACCTAAACGCCCACAATCGTCGTAATCGAGCCGAAGATTCGAAATCTGAACGCCAAAGTGCCTGCAACAAAAATCGTTTACTGCAGTCAGCATCGGTCAAGGATGGTCAATAATCGATGTCTTCATGGTCGAAATCTTCTTTACATGGAGCAAGGCAACTACAAATGTTCGCCTCCAACGCAACCACATCGCCGAATCGTAATGACGACGCTGTTCTTCGATGCCCATATGGCTCCGCACCGTTATTCTGGGGACAATGGGACGCGTCCAGGACGGCAGGGTGTATCTCAGTCTTGATGTCGACGTCTTTGACGACAGTGACGACGCAGTGGCGCACTGGAACGGACATTGTCAATTTGATGACGGGTCCCCAATTGAGATGGGACCTGAATTTCTCGACGCGAATGACGCAGTCACCTGGTGGCGCGAACGCGGCGCTACGCGTATTCTCATTCGACTTGATTTTGGGAAATATCTCTGGGCGGGCGAGAGACCTCCGCCCGACGAGACTCCAACGCTGTCCGTCTTTGACCCCGATGATCCAAGAGGGCGCCCCGAGGGGGCAGTCAAAACGTCGAAAGAACAACGGCGTGACTTTGCGGACGTCGTCAATGCCCGGCGTCTCTCGTTTGCCCTCGACGAGGGTCGTCGATTGACCAGGCGGCGCGAAGCGGTTCACCTGTCGGTAAGGGAACTGGCGACTCGCGTTGGACAATCACAGCAATGGCTTCTTGACGCCGAGTCCGGCAAGTTATCTGACCAGGTGACGTTTACACAGTGGGTCGATCTGGTGTGGGCCACCCGCCCCGGGTGGCCCGAGGAAAGACGCGCCAGCAAAACCACATGTGCTGGCTGGGTTGCGCATCAAGGCCAATATCTTCGTGAGGCGGAGGTACTCGTGAACTCGGCACTTGGTCTCTATGACTAGATAATGGAGCCAACGCGAACCCGTACTCTCCGATGGGCGAGATCCACCAATTCAGGATCGAGCTTGGCAACCGAGGCGCCCGTAGGGTGCCCAAAGGAACAGCAACCACTTCGAACCATCAGAAAAATCACTTTCTATCAGCGGCGACGGTTGCACGAACTTTGCTACTGGTTCTGCCTTCCAAGCTGGATATGCGGGTTCGATCCCCGTCACCCGCTCCGACGAGAAGTTCGAAGGGGCAACATTCTCCGGCACGTTCGCTTGACCATAATTGTCCTGCATTGAACACGTCATCGTTCGCCCGGACCAACTACGACCAACGAGCCGTCGGGACCCCGGGTGAACCCTCGGGTGAACGTGAGTACAGTCGGGAACGTGGATAGCTACGTAAAGGTGAAAGCCCTCAATGACGTCGACAAAGACGTCCACTACCGAGGTACAGCCACTCCCAACACGACGTTATGCGGGATGCAGACCGCGCCCCTCACGACGGAAGGTCCCGTCACGTGTTACCGCTGCCACCAGTTCGCCACTGGCGACCTGTAGCCGCACCGAGTAGCGCGTTCAGCGCATCGTGAAACCGTCCTTGTTGCCCGAAGCCCGTGAGACACTCTCGACACGCGAAGCACGTCGAATCGCGCTCTTCGCCCAGGGGCTGCGCGGACCTCGCCACGTCGGTGGCATCAAGCACTTAGTTCCACGTCTTCGGGGCGTGCAACTCGACACGATCTCAGTTCTCGCGCGATCACACGAACTCGTCGCGTACGCGCGCTTTGGGGCCATCCCTCGCACAAAGATTGAAGCTGCCTACTGGGGACCGCACGCCCAAACCTTCGAATACTGGTCCCACGCGGCGTGTGTGCTTCCTATGGAGATGTGGCCGGCGTTCGAGGCGCAGCGTCGAATGCGAGCTGAACGAGGTTTCCGGTGGCATCAGTTGGAGGACCAGCGACGCAGTTGTGCTGACGTCGTACAGCGGCTTCGAAATGAGGGTCCTCTCACGTCGCGCGAACTCGGTGGCGCGAAGAAGGGCGGCACCTGGTGGGACTGGTCGGAAGTAAAGATCGCCGTCGAGTGGCTACTCGACATCGGCACGGTGGTCTGTCGCGAACGCCGCCACTTCGAACGCGTGTACGACCTCGCGGAGCGGGCGATCCCGTCGAACCTTCGCGATCAGGATTTGGACGCTGCGACGTGTGCTCGACTTCTCGTGGAATCGGCCGTCATCGCGATGGGCGTCGCGACGGCTAAGGACATCGCCGCCTATCACGGGTTCGCGGTGAAGACGGTGCAGTCAGCACTACCGTCAACGAACCTTCGCCCCGTCAACATCGAAGGCTGGCGCGAGATCGCGTATCTCTCCAAGGATGCCGAGGCCGGACTCAAAGCGAATCTTCGTGGACGACACGTCATGTTGTCTCCCTTCGACTCATTGCTCTGGGACCGCGCTCGACTGGAGCGACTCTTCAACGTCACGTACCGTCTCGAGGCGTACGTTCCCGCACCAAAACGCGTCGTGGGCTACTTCGCGATGCCGGTTCTCTCCAATGAGCGAATCGTCGGGCTGGTCGATCCAAAACGAATTGGCACCATGCTGCACGCGCGTCACGTCGTCGTCCATGACGCGCGAGCGCTCGACAAGATCGCGTCAGCGCTGCGAGAGGCCGCGTCGTGGGTGGGCTGCGACACGGTGGTGATTGACCGCGTGTCACCGCCGCAACTCTCGAGCGCTCTCAAGAGTTCGCTTAAAGTCCTCTAACCGCGCGCCGCGCGACTCCCCGAGTCGTAACGGCGTGTCCAATCTCGTCGAATGACCCTCGCCTACTGTGGAGCGGTGAAAAAGAAGTTGGCGCTCGTGCTCTTGCTGAAGCACCGCGAACCGGCGCTCTTGGTGACCGGACAGACCATCTCAAACTTCGGTGACGGCGTGGCACTCGTCGCGCTCACCCTTCTCGTGTACGACACGACGGGAAGTCTCACGAAACTCGCGTGGTTCGCCGCCGCGCGCATGACACCTCTCGTGATCTTCCTGCTCATCGGCGGCGCCATCGTCGACCGATTCTCCAGAAGGACGCTGCTCATCATCTCCGACGTGGCTCGCGCCATTCTGACCGGCGTGCTCGTAGCGATGATCGCCACGGGAATCCTGCACTTCTGGGAGCTCATGGTCTTTGGCGCGCTCTTCGGTTGCTTCGACGCCCTCTTCTTCCCCGCGATCTCCGCGCTCACGCCGGAGATCGTACCCGAGGATCTCCTGACGGCGATGAACTCCTTGCGACCACTGTCCAACAACTTGATGGGCGGCATGATCGGTCCGGCGGTCGGTGGCTTCCTCGCTGCGTACAGCACGAGTTGGGCAATGGGAGTCGACTGCGCAACCTTCGTCGTGAGCGCGACGGCGCTAGTGCTCATGAAACCGACACCGAAGCCAACGCGCAACGAAACGAACTCGATGTTCGACGACATCAAGGAGGGCGTCCACTACGTTCGACAGACTCGTTGGCTCTGGACCACTCTCGTCGCCGTTGCGCTCGTGAACGCGTTCCTCTTCAGCCCGATGTTCGTGCTCATCCCCTTCTTCTTGCTGCACAACCTGCACTACGCCAAGGTCTACGTCGGATTCCTAGAAGTGGCCGGCGGCGTCGCGGGTGTCCTCGGTGCTCTCATCATGTCCAACCTCCCGTCGCCAAAACGTCGCGTTCGGGTGATGTGGATCTACTGGACCATCGGTACCCTTTCGGCGCTCATCATGGGGGTCGCCACGAACTTCTGGGAGATCATCTTCTTTCCCATCATCGCGTCACCGATGATGATCTTTGGCAACGTCATCTGGGAGTCGATGATGCAAAGCGAGGTGCCGCGTGAACTCTTGGGCCGCGCCGGCTCCGTGGACTGGTTCGTTTCACTCGGTGTGGCGCCCCTCGGACTCGTCCTCGCTGGTGAGATCGCGAACTACGTCGGCGTACGTACGTACTTCGTGCTGCTCTCCGTGATCTGTGTCGTACCGGGCCTCTGGATACTCAAATCGAAGCGCATCAACGAGATCGACGAGAAGCGGGTGCACCCAGCGCCAACTGCGGCGCCGTAGCGAGCGAGAGTCCGACGACCCGCGAACCTTTTTTTGCGCCGCCCGGGTAGATCAACTCGCAGCGAAACGATCGACCCTTCGACTCGCCGACCCTACCTCCTCGAACTTCGACCCACTCCTCGCCAGTGGCCTCGTTGACGACGTGGGCCACGAAGGTCCACGTGTGGCGTAGTTCCTTCGGGGCGTTGACGACGACCTTGTCGCCGTAGCGAACGCCGTGCCACTGCGTCGAACGCACGATCTGTCCACGACGAGTAACTGTCGAGTCGCGTGCCATCTCTCCATTGTGGCGCAGGCAAACCGGCCCCTACGTCACAACGCTGACCTAGCGTGGCGACATGGCCTTTGAACAACCGCTGCCCCAGTCGCTTTCCCCGTCACGCCTCGCCGACTTCCAGGCCTGTCCCCGGCGCTACCAGCACGCCTCGGTTGAACGACTGCCCCAACCGGCCTCCTACGCCACGGCCAAGGGTCGTTTCGTCCACTTCGTGTTCGAGAATCTTTTCCTGTTGGACGCTGACCAACGCACGATTGAGAAAGCCCGAGAGTTCGTGACACCCGCCCTCGAGGCGATTCTCACCGACGACGTGCGACTGGACATCCACTGTGACGACGCGATGTTGGCGAGACTCTTGGCTGAGACCGAAGCCATTCTCCTGCGTTATTTCGAAATGGAAGACCCGACGACAATCGCCCACGAAGGCGTCGAACTACGGCTCGGCGTTGACGTGAACGACACACCACTCTTTGGCATTCTCGACCGATTAGACCGCGATCCCGATGGCTCGTTGACCATCGTCGACTACAAGACCGGCGCACTACCCAATCGCAACTACGACAGCAAGACGTTCGCCAACGCCGAGCTCTACGCGGCACTGTGCGAAGAAAAGCTGGGCGAGCGCCCGACAACCATACGTTTGATGTACGTGGCGCACGGTCAGTCAATCGAACGCAACGTGACCGACGTCGTCGTGAAGGCCCGGGCGAACGCGGCCGCGGGCGCGTGGACGAAGATCAAGCGCTACTACGACGATGGGGATTTTCCCGCCACGCCGTCGTCGAACGCGTGCCGTTTCTGCGCGTACAAGGACCTCTGTCGTAGCCAAGGTGTGTCGATTCCGTCGAGGTAGTTCCTAGGCTGGCGTCGTGCTTCCTTTTCAACTTTCCTACGACTATCGCTGCCCATTCGCGAAGAACATCCACCTCCACGTGGTTACGGCACTTCGCGCGGGCGCAAACTTCGACGTGACTTTCGTACCGTGGACTATGAGCCAGGGTTACAAGGCCGGCGGTGCTCCGGACGTCTGGGACGATGCGACGCGCGACGCAGAACTCCTGGCGCTCGCCGTGAGTACCTCGATTCGTGACCTTCAGCCGGAACACTTCCTCGACGCGCACGAGGAACTATTTCGAGCGCGCCACGAGCGCGCGGTTCGACTCGTCACGAACTCGGAGATCGCTGACGTCCTGGCGTCAACCGGCGTCGATGTCCCCCAAGTCTTCGACGACGTCGATTCTCGACGCCCCCACAAAGTGATCGGCGAGAGTTTCCGTGAGTTCGATCGGTACGAGGCCTTTGGTGTTCCCACGTTTGTCGTCGGGCACGACGCGACGTTCGTTCGCTACATGAACGCCCCGAGCGGCGACGCCGGGGCCTCGATCTCCCTGATTGAGTCCCTGATCACCTTGATGAGCGACCAGAGCGCGCTCAATGAGTTCAAGCACACCCAGCTACCGATGTAGGACCTAGCTAAGGCGAAAGATCAGTTCTGCGATCGCCAACACCGCAAGAGCGAGGGCGGGTGCGAAGAGTTTGGACTTGTCTCTCTTCTTAATATGGACAATGACGGCCAACACCATCATCACGAAGAGCCCGCCAGCAGCGACCTCGTTGAGGATGGCGAGAAGTGAAGACCCTCTGGCGGCGAGGCCGATCAACACCCCGGTCGCGCCGAGCACTTCAACAGCCCCGATGCTGCGATAGGACCGCTTCGTGAAGCCCAAGTGACCGGCGGCTTTGGACATCACGGGGTTGAAGATGATCTTCTGGGCTCCGGCCGAGGCGAAGGCCAAAAAGAGCATGATGGAGAGAAGGGACGCGACGACTGACATAGTTATATTCACCTCGGTAGGACAACTACGTTAGCGGAGCAACAAAACGTCTCTTGGACGTCCCTGCGTTCAATCGCCTCGTTGGAACTCGATCAAGACGTCGACGGCTCCTTCGCGTTCTTCGCTCGTTCCCGACGGCGCGCCAGAGAATTCGGTGACGCCCGCCTCAGCCAATTCGTGTAGCTGATCGAGGACGTGCGCCTTCGATCCGATGAGCGAAACGTCCGCGGGACTCGTGGCGCCTTCTCGTTCGATCATCGCGGCGTAGCTCGGCAACGTCCCGTAGACTGCGTAGTCCTTGTTGAGTCGTTCTCGCGCGCCGGTTTCGTCGCTCGTGACCGCAACAGGCAAGGAACAGACGACGCGTGGCGACGGGCGCCCCGCGGCTGAAGCTGCCTCACGGATCGTTGGCACTATGTGCGCGGCGATCGTCTTGCGCCCGGTCATCCAAAGAACCGTGCCGTCCGTGAGCGTTCCGGCCAGTTTCAGCATCCGTGGTCCGAGCGCCGCAATCAAGAGACCCGGCGACTCCACGTCCTTCGGTCCGAGCGCACTCATCGTCACGGCCTTCACGCGTTCACCTTGGGCGTTCACGCTCTCCCCTCGCAACATGGGCGCAAGGGCTTCAAGGTACTCGCGCATGTACTGGGCCGGACGTTCGAAGGAGATGCCCCAGAGCCCCTCGACCACGACCTGGTGCGAGAGGCCAACGCCGAGTGAGAGATGGCCACCGATGGCGTCCTGTACGGTGCGCGCTTGCGCGGCGAGCATCGACGGATGGCGGGGCTGAATTGGAATCACCGACGTGCCGAGATCGAGGTCGGGCAGTTCGCGTCCGACGAGCGCGAGGACGGTCAGGGTATCGGGACCGAAGATCTGCGAAGACCACAGACTTCGAAATCCCCGATCGTGCAGTCGCGTCGCGCGTTCGAGTGTCTTGTCGAGCGGTCCGTCGGTGTCTAGTCCTATCGCAATGCGCATTCTCGACGCCCCCTCGTGGCCACTAGCGTTTGCCTCGTGTCCGACGTCACCAAACCTACCGTTTCATCTCACGTCGGGGTCGTGGGTGCCGGTCAGCTCGCGCGCATGATGGGCGAAGCCGCTCCAGACGTGGGTCTCACGATCACGGTGCTCGCGACGTCGAGCGAAGAAAGTGCCGTCGCGACGTGCCAGACGGTAGTGATCGGCGCCGCCAACGACGAGCGGGCGCTTCGTGAACTCGCCCGTGACGTTGACGTCATCACCTTCGACCACGAACTGGTCGACCTCGACGTACTTCAACGCCTCGAAGCCGAAGGCGTCGTCGTCCGTCCGAGTAGCGCGTCGCTGCACTTTGCTGTCGACAAGGCGTTTCAACGCCAGGCGTTCGACGACGCCGACGTCCCGGTACCGCGTTTTCTCGTCGTCCGCTCGTCAAAGGACGAACGACTTGACCGATTTCTCGACAGCCTCGTCACGTCGCCCGTCGTGAAAGTGGCCCGCGGCGGGTACGACGGTCGCGGCGTGGCCTTCCCGTCGACCCGAGGTGAAACCTACGAGGTCATCGACGACTTCGCCATCGCCGGTGACGTCCTCGTCGAGGAACGTCTCGAGTTGACGAGTGAAGTGGCACAACTCGTCGCGCGATCCGTCGACGGGTCCCTCGCCTTCTACCCGCTCGTGACGACGGTGCAACGTGAAGGCATGTGCGTCGAGGTGAGGTACCCCAGCGACGTCGACGCCGCGTTGGTCGACCAAGCACGCCAACTGAGTGAACGCGTCGCGAACCTCGTGCGAGGTGTGGGCGTGATGGCCATTGAGTACCTCGTCACCGACCGTGGACTCGTCGTCAACGAGGTGGCCCTTCGACCTCACAACACCGGTCACTGGACCATCGAGGGTGTGGAGACCAGTCAGTTCGCGCAACATCTTCGTTGCGTCAGTGGTCAATCACTAGGCGACGTCACGCCTCTCACCAAGTACGCCGTCATGGTGAACGTCGTGGGCGCGGCGGAACCCGGTTCGCTCGACGCGGCGCGCGCCGTAGGCGACACGTTCGTCCACGACTACAGCAAATCGTGGCGACCGGGGCGAAAACTCGGCCACGTCACCGCGCTCGGTGACGAGCCAACGGGTCCTCACGTGAGAGCATGGACCAGTGCCCGCGCGTACGGGACCATGACCCAGGAGATCTAGTGCAGCCAGTCGTCGGCATCGTGATGGGCTCGTCATCAGACCTCGAGGTGATGAACGACGCCGCCACGATGCTCGGACGCTTCAAGGTCGAGTACGAGTTTCACGTCGTCTCGGCGCATCGAACGCCCGAAGCCATGCTCGACTACGGCAAGAACGCGCGGTCGCGCGGTCTTCGTGTGGTGATCGCCGGCGCCGGCGGTGCCGCACACTTGCCCGGGATGCTCGCGGCCGTGACGACGTTGCCCGTGAT
>Ga0075522_10004229_pt1 | contig 10287 bp, 8 predicted proteins | sample NGEPerA_FD_74796 | JGI IMG/M metagenome (GOLD analysis project Ga0075522, IMG submission 74796) | Arctic peat soil microbial communities from the Barrow Environmental Observatory site, Barrow, Alaska, USA - NGEE PermafrostL2-A | ecosystem: Environmental > Terrestrial > Soil > Wetlands > Peat ...
GCGGCTGCCCGCGGCGCGCTGCTGACGCCGATCGCGAAAGCGTTCTCCACAGACATCGGCAACGAGGTGGCGTATCTCGGCGTGCAAATTCATGGCGGCATGGGGTTCATCGAGGAGACCGGCGCGGCGCAGCATTCCCGCGACGCCCGCATCACCACGATCTATGAAGGCACCAACGGCATCCAGTCGATCGACCTCGTGACGCGAAAACTTGCGGCCAATGGCGGCGCGTCGGTGTTCGCGCTGCTCGGCGAACTCACGGAGACCGTCATCCGGGTCGAAACATCAAACGATCCGGCCTTTGGCACCACGGGCGAAAAACTGCGCGAAGCCCTGAATGCGCTGGACCGCACCAGCCGCTGGCTGCTAGAGCGCGTCGCGTCGAAACCGAACGAAGCGCTGGCGGGCGCGACGCCCTATCTGAAATTGTTCGGCGCGACGCTCGGCGGCTGCATGCTGGCCGGCGAGGCGCTGGCGGCGCGCGATACCGGCGACGGCAACGGCGATCCGCAGCGCTATGTCACGCTGGCGCGATTTTTCGCCGAGAATGTTTCGGTGCAGGCCCCCTCGCTGGAGCGGACGGTGATGGACAGCGCGGAAGCCGTCACCGGCGCGGATGCGGTGCTGCTGGGGTAGATCATGGACGTTGCTACGGCATGATAGCGCGGGAGTTGGTCACCGAGCGCATAGCAAACGCACAGCGCGAGGCTGGCCCACACCGCGATGCTGAAATAAAGCGACATCCAGGCCATCTCGTCCTTCCACGCGGCCAGATCGTGCGTCACCACCCAGCGCGTGCTGACATCGCGAAATCCCTCGCGCGCGCTGAGCTGCCGGTTGCCGTCAGCGCCTCCGGTGCGCCATCGATTGAAATACATCGGAACGTCGACGGTCATCAGAAACACGAGGTAGGCCGCGATGCCGGCGATCCCTACCACAAAGATCGCGCGAGCCAAGCCGTCAAACTCCGGCAGCAAGCGGCAAAGGCCGATGCCGGCGATGAAGAAGGCGATAGCCCAGATCGAGTTCTCGATGGCGTTGCCGAGATAGTTGGTGGTCAGCACTGCATACCAGGAAAAACATTCCGCGATGACGATCAGCGGCAAGATCAGCCATGCGGTGGCAAGCACCGTATCCGATCCCGTGATCGTACCGAGCTGATACAAGATGACCGCCCACTGCGCGGCAAAACACAGCTCGGCCACGGTCGCGACGGAACGGCCGACCACGACGCTCGACAGCCAGGTGTCGAACAAACAAATCCGCTGCACGTCGGCGCGAGGCAGCACCGAGCGGAAGGCGCAGCCGAACACATAGCCCGCGCAGAGCAGCAGCATCAGCCCGGTGCCGGGAGCGCCGCCGGCAGCGGGCTGTTCCGGAAGCGCGCGAACCAGCGCGAACCAGACCGCGATGTTGACGAGGCTCACCAGCGTCAACATTCCCCACCACCACGCCAATGGATTCGACCAAGCCAACAAACGTGATTGCGAACGCGATGCAGCGCGCGACGGCAGCAAAACCGGCCGCGCCGGCCATTCCAAACTCATGCGGGAGTGCTCCAGGAATATATTCGAACTGACACTTGTCTGTAGAAATAGTGTCACGAATCGGAGCGGCTCACGACGGGAATTATATGAAGAATTTATGACAGACTTCGTTGAAGCCCTTTCAATCCAGCGGCTTCAGCCCGGCTTCGATCTGCTTGCGGCGCGGCTCGAGGAACGGCGGCAAAGCGAGCTTTTCGCCGAGCGCTTCCATCGGCTCGTCGGTGGCAAAACCCGGCCCGTCGGTCGCGATCTCGAACAGGATGCCGTTCGGCTCGCGGAAATAAAGGCTGCGAAAATAGAACCGGTCGATCGCGCCGCTGTTGCGGATGCCGAGCTCGTTCAGCCGCGCCGCCCATGCTTCGTATTGCGCATTGTCGGGCGTGCGGAACGCGACGTGATGGACGCCGCCCGCGCCCTGATGCGCCATCGGCAAATCCTTGTCCTCGATCACATGCAGCTCCGCGGCCGGACCGCCCTCGCCGGTCGCGAACACCTCGATCCGATCGGGCGCATCCGCCACCGCATAGTCGCGCACCCTGCGCATGTTCATCACGTCGGTGAGAACCTTCGCGGTGCTGGCGCGGTTGCGCACATTGAGCACGATCGGGCCGAGGCCGCGGATTTGGTGTTGCGCCGGAACGCTGCTCTTCTCCCATGGCGAGGCCGGGCCCGTGCCGCCGTCGTCAATCAGCGCCAGCCGTTGACCTTCGCCGTCTTCGAACGGCAGCGTCAGCCGGCCATCGACCTCCACGACATCGCCGGTCACGCCGCCGGCCTTCCTCAGGCGATCGCGCCAGTAGCCGAGGCTCGTCTCGCCGGCGACCCGCAATCCCGTTCGCGCGATGCTATTGCTGCCGCGCTGCTCGGGCGCGGCCGGGAAATCGAAGAACGTCAGATCGGTGCCGGGATTGGCTTTGCCGTCGGCGTAGAACAGGTGGTATGCGCTGACGTCATCCTGATTGACGGTCTTCTTCACCAGACGCATGCCGAGCAGGCCGGTGTAGAATGCCAGATTCTCACGCGGTTTGGCCGAAATCGCCGTCAGATGATGGATTCCCGTGAGTTGCATCGCTCGCTCCCGCGCGTCGTTCCGTCACCGTTGAAAACCGGTATCGCCGGTTTGGACCCCAAGCCAGTTGATGTAGGCTGTTACGCACAGACTCGCCAGCGCCGGGCCTCCCGGTCGAGGACCATAGCATGACGGATCATCTGATAGTCACCGACGAAAACACGATGCGGGTGATCCGGCTGCGACGGCCCGAAAAGAAGAACGCGATCACCCAGGACATGTATCGCGGGATGAGCGATGCGATCGACACCGCCCAGAACAATCCGGATATCCGCTGCATCATCATCACGGGCGGATCGGGCGTGTTTACCGCCGGCAACGACCTTGAGGATTTTCTGAAGGACGGCACCTCCAACGCCGACGCCCCGCGCGCCTCCAATGCCGCGAAATTCCTTTATTCGCTCGCCCACAACGTCAAGCCGATCATCGCGGCGGTCGACGGTGTCGCGATCGGGATCGGCACCACCATGCTGTTCCATTGCGACTACGTGCTGGCCAGCACCACCGCGACATTCTCCACACCGTTCATCCATCTCGGCCTGGTTCCGGAAGGCGCCTCCAGCCTGCTGATGCCGCGCACGATGGGGCATCAGCGCGCCTTTGCCACGCTGGTGATGGGACGCACCATGACGGCCGACGACGCCTGCATCGCGGGCTTTGTCAACGTGGTGGTCGCGCCCGGCCACACCGAAGCCGAGGCGCGCAAGGTCGCCCGCGAGATTTGCGCGCTGCCGGCGGAGGCCGTCGCAATCTCGCGAAAACTCCTGAAGCTGCCGCCGGAGGACCTGACCCGGCGGATCGACCAGGAAGGCCATCTGTTCGGCGAACGCATGCGCTCCAAGGAAGCGATTGCCGCGTTCAAGGCGTTCTTTGCCCGCAAGAAGGGGTGAGGCCACATGCGGCTTTGGCCGTTCATTGCGGCCGGGATGCTGGCGGCCGTGGCGATACCCGCTTCGCATGCGATCGCCCAAACCGCGACAGTCGATGCCCCGGTCGAATTGAGAATTCTCGCCATCAACGATCTTCACGGCAATCTGAGGCCGCCGCCGGGCGGCATCCGGATCGCCGATCCCGGCGACAAGTCGAAAAAGATCGTCGTGCCGGCCGGCGGCGTCGAGACCATGGCGACCGTCATCAAGCAGCTTCGCGAGGGCCACGCCAACACGATCTTCGTCGCCGCCGGCGATCTGATCGGCGCGAGCCCGCTCTTGTCGGCGATGTTTCACGACGAACCCACCATCGAGTCGCTGTCGATGATGGGGCTTGGCATCGCTTCCGTCGGCAATCACGAATTCGACGAAGGCAAGGAGGAGCTGCTGCGGATGCAGAATGGCGGCTGCCATCCGGTCGACGGGTGCCAGGGTCCGCATCGGTTTACGGGCGCGAAGTTTCACTATCTCGCAGCGTCCACCATCGACAAGAGCACCGGCAAGACCCTGTTTCCTGCTTTCGAGATCCGGAAATTCGAGGCCATCCCGGTTGCGTTCATCGGCCTGACGCTGAAGGGCACGGCGAACATCGTCTCGCCGCCCGGCGTCGCGGGCCTCGAGTTCAGGGATGAGGCCGAGACGGTGAACGCACTGGTTCCGGAGTTGAAGGCGCGCGGCGTCGAGGCCATTGTCGTGCTGATCCATGAGGGCGGCTATCCGACCGGCGATTACAACGAATGCCCCGGCATCTCCGGCGCCATCGTCGATATCGTCAGGAAATTCGACCGCGCGGTCGACGTCGTGATCAGCGGCCACACGCATCAACCCTATGTCTGCGAGATCGACGGACGTCTGGTCACCAGCGCCGACAAATACGGCACCATCGTCACGGCCATCGACCTGAAACTCGACCGGGCGACGCGCGATATCATCAGCGCCAAGGCCGACAATGTCATTGTCCGCACCGGCGGCTATGCCAAGGACGCTGATCAGACGGCTTTGCTGGAGTCGTACGATAGAGTCGCAGCTCCCCTCGCCAACCGGCGCGCGGGCTCGGTCACCGAAACGCTGTCGCACCGGCCCAACAATGCCGGCGAGAGCGCGCTCGGCGATATCATCGCCGACGCCCAGCTAGCGGCGACGCAGGCCGGTACGAACGGCCGCGCCGTGATCGCCTTCACCAACCCCGGCGGCATCCGCACCGACGTCGTGAGAAAGGAAGACGGCACGGTGTCCTACGGCGACATCTTCGCCAGCCAGCCATTCCGCAACCAGTTGGTCACGCTGACGCTGACGGGCCAGCAGATCAAGGATGTACTGGAGCAGCAATGGAGCGATCCGAGATTGCCGCGCATTCTGCAAGTCTCGAAGGGATTTTCCTATGCATGGGACGGCGCCCGGCCCAATGGCGACCACATCATCGCCGGGCGCATGGCGCTGAACGGGCAACCGATCGATCCCGCGGCGAGCTACCGGGTGACGGTGAATAATTATCTCTCGGTCGGCGGCGACGGTTTTACCGAGCTGAAGCACGGCACGAATCCGCTTACCGGCGTTTACGACATCGATGCGCTCGACGGATATTTCAAGGCCAATAGTCCGATCGCCCCCACGGCTGCGGAGCGTATCCAGCGCATCAATTGAATGGCGGCTCTTTCGGATTGGCCGCGGAGGCCCTAGATTAGCCGATCTTCGCAGGGACCTTTCAACACGCCAAGAACACGTCAAGAACACGTCAAGGTAATGCATGACCACACTTCTTCTCACTCATCCGGCGTGCCTGGAACATTTGACGCCACCGGGACACCCCGAGCGCCCGGACCGGCTGCGCGCGGTCGACCAGGTGCTGGCGGAAGACCGCTTCAAGCCGCTGGTGCGCGGCGAAGCGCCGGAAGGCGATCTCGACCTGGTCACGCTCTGCCACAACGAACATTACGTCACCGAACTCAGGCACATCGCGCCCTCGAGCGGCCTGATCTATCTTGACGGCGACACCTCGATGTCGCCGGGAACCTGGGAAGCGGTGATGCGCGGCGTTGGCGGCGCGGTCGCGGCCACCGACGCCGTAATGGCCGGCACGCACGACAACGCGTTCGTCGCGGTGCGCCCTCCCGGGCATCACGCCGAGATCGGCAAGCCGATGGGTTTTTGCTTTTTCGACAACGCTGCGATCGCCGCGCGTCACGCCCAGCGCAAATACGGCATCGAACGCGCCGCGGTGGTCGATTTCGACGTTCACCACGGCAACGGCACCCAGGATATTTTCTGGGCCGACCCGACCGTGATGTATTGCTCGACGCATCAGATGCCGCTGTTTCCCGGCACCGGCGCCAGCGGCGAGCGCGGCGAGCACGACACCATCGTCAATGCGCCGCTCAAGCCCGACGACGGCGGTCCGAAATTCCGCGCCGCGTTTGAAAATGTGATCCTGCCGCAATTGAGGAAATTCAGCCCCGAACTGATCATCATCTCGGCCGGCTTCGACGCGCATTTCCGCGATCCGCTGGCCTCGCTCAATCTGCAGGCCGAGGATTTCGGCTGGGTCACGCGGCAACTGATGGAGCTTGCCGATTCGAGCGCCGGCGGCCGGGTCGTCTCGGTGCTGGAAGGCGGGTATGATCTGCAGGGGCTGAAAGAGTCGGTAGCGGCGCACGTCACCGCATTGATGGGCGCGTGAATTCCCGCCACAATACGTCCGCATAGATATCTTTGAGTCTGCGTCATCTTTAGAAGCTGGGGCGCATCCGGGAAAGCGACATGGCCGAAAACACCCAAGTGGACGTCAGGAAGCTGAGCTTCGAGCGCGCGATCGAGGAACTCGAATCGATCGTCACGCGACTCGAGGGAGGCAAGGTGCCGCTGGAAGAGTCCGTTGCCATTTACGAGCGCGGCGAGGCATTGAAGCGGCGCTGCGAGGAACTGCTGCGGCAGGCCGAAGTCCGCGTCGACAAGATTACCACTGACGCCGGCGGCCAGGTGACCGGCACGGAGCCGCTCGACGTTCAATGATCGCCGGCAACCGTGAAGCAACGCACGAGAGAGCCGTAGCTCCGCCGGGGCTGAAACAGCCCTTTAAATAACTCCGGAAATAACGCTTGGCGGGATGCGCGGCCTGATATAGTCCGGCCGTCAGTCGGGGACATCTTTAAGTGCGCGTTGAGCACCGCCACATCATATATGTGCAGGGGTACGATCCGCGCGGCCTCGCGCAATACTACCGCATGTTCAGAACCGAACTGCGCAAGTTCAGCCGGCTGTATCAGCTCACCGCGACCGTCGGCCGCCCGCAAAGCGCCGCCGACGGCGAGACCGGGTCCTGGACCATCGATACCAGCGCGGACGACTGGCAGACCCACACCCGCTACGATTTCCTGCGCTTTGAAGATCTGATCCAGCACGATCTTGCGGCGTCGGCCTGGCACACGGTGTTCCGCGGCGAGTGGCTGTTCTGGAAGATGATCTTCAACGGCACATTCGCCCGGTTCTGGAAGGCGCATTGGCGCTTCGCCATCTTCATCGCTTACCCGCATTTGATGCTGTACTGGGAAGCGCTGGGGTCGCTGCTGGTCGGTTATGGCTGCGGCAAGGGCCTTGAAGCCCTCGGCATTGCCGGGCCGGCGAGCATGGCGGCGGCGGTCGCCACGTTCGCCGCGACGCTGTGGGCCCTGCTGAAATTTACCGAAAGCCGCAGCTACCTGCTCTATTTGATGGCCGATATGATCTGGACTTGGGAATTCGCCCACCGCCTGGAGCCGGCATGGGACCAGCGCATCGACCGCTTCGCGCAATATCTGGTCGATGCCGTCAACAACAGCGACGCCGAGGAAATCGTCATCGTCGGCCACAGTTCGGGATCGTTTCTGAGCGTCGAGATGCTGGCGCGCGCGCTCAAGCTCGATCCGGATATCGGACGGCGCGGCCCGCGCATCATGCTGCTGACGATCGGCGGCAATCTGCCGATCGTCGGCTTTCATGCCGCCTCGAAGGATTTTCGCGACCATCTGCGGCGGCTGGCGGTCGAGCCCTCGATCGACTGGATCGACTGCCAGGCCCGCAAGGACGTGATGAACTTCTACCCGTTCGACCCGATTGCCGGCCACGGCATCGACGTCGGCGCCATCAGACGCAACCCGCGGATCGTGCCGGTCCGGTTCCGCGACATCATCGATCCCGCGCATTACAACCTGTTCCGCTGGCAATTCTTCCGCGTCCATTTCCAGTTCGTGATGGCCAATGAGCGGCCGCAGCCATACGATTTCTTCATGATTACCTGCGGGCCAGTGCCCCTGCGGGAACGCATGGCTCGGCCCGACGCGGCAATGGCCATTGCGACCGGCGATGCCCCGGCGCGTGAAAAGGGCTGGAAAATGCTGGAAAGCGCCGCCTTCGCCAGCGCCAACGACCGCGATCCCGGCAAAATGGAACCATCGACCGGCCACGGCGCTTAAATTAACTGTGCTTTCGATACATCCGCTCCGGCGACCGCTCAGCCTTCCGTGAATTGGCTTTAGGCGCCGGTTTGGTGTAAAGATCGCAGGGTTATGGGCTGTTGAAGGCGAACTTGCCGGCATGTTGTATTGACTGTAAGCACTTCAAATAGCTAGTAAAAATGACTGGGACGAGTGAAACCGCGAAAAGTGATATAGATCACATTGATCGAACCGGGGCTCATCTAGGCAGACAAATCGGGCATAGGCCCGCTCAGGTGACATCCGGCGTCTGGGTTTTTCGCTGCGCCAATACCGCGCAACCCATCTCTCATCGGGACGTTAATCCCGACATGCAAAATTGGAATATCGCTGTGACCGATTTCAGTAAAACGCCGCTTCTCGACACCATCCGCACCCCGGACGATCTGCGCCGGCTCAAGGTCGATCAGGTCCGGCAAGTCGCCGACGAGCTTCGCCAGGAAACCATCGACGCGGTTTCCGTCACCGGCGGCCATTTCGGCGCCGGCCTCGGCGTCGTCGAGCTGACCACGGCGTTGCACTATGTGTTCGACACCCCGCGCGACCGCCTGATCTGGGACGTTGGCCACCAGGCCTATCCGCACAAGATCCTGACCGGGCGCCGCGATCGCATTCGCACCCTGCGCACCGGCGGCGGGCTGTCCGGTTTCACCAAGCGCACCGAGAGCGACTACGATCCGTTCGGCGCGGCGCATTCCTCGACCTCGATTTCGGCGGCACTCGGCATGGCCGTGGCGCGCGATCTCTCCGGGGGCAAGAACAACGTTATCGCCGTGATCGGCGACGGCGCGATGTCGGCGGGCATGGCCTATGAGGCGATGAACAATGCCGGCGCGATGAACTCCCGGCTGATCGTCATTCTCAACGACAACGACATGTCGATCGCGCCGCCGGTCGGCGCGATGTCAGCCTATTTGTCACGGCTTTACTCCGGCAAGACCTACCGCTCGCTGCGCGAGGCCGCCAAACAGCTCGGCAAGCATCTTCCGAAGGTGATCGCCGACCGCGCCGAACGCGTCGAGGAGTATTCCCGCGGCTTCATGGTCGGCGGCGGCACGCTGTTCGAGGAACTCGGCTTCTATTATGTCGGTCCGATCGACGGCCATAACCTCGACCATCTGCTGCCGGTGCTGCAGAACGTGCGCGACATGAAGACCGGCCCGGTGCTGGTCCATGTCGTCACGCAAAAAGGCAAGGGCTATGGCCCGGCGGAGGCGGCGGCCGACAAATACCACGCGGTGGTCAAGTTCGACGTCGCCACCGGTGCCCAAGCCAAGGCCAAGCCGAATGCACCGTCCTATCAGAACGTGTTCGGCCAGAGCCTAGTCAAGGAAGCCGAGAAGGACGACAAGATCGTCGGTATCACCGCGGCGATGCCGTCGGGAACCGGCATCGACATCTTCGCCAAGGCCTTCCCTACCCGCACCTTCGACGTTGGCATCGCCGAACAGCATGCGGTGACGTTTGCGGCCGGTCTTGCCACCGAAGGCTACAAGCCGTTCTGCGCGATCTATTCGACCTTCCTGCAGCGCGGCTATGACCAGATCGTCCATGACGTGGCGATCCAGAGCCTGCCGGTACGCTTTGCGATCGACCGCGCCGGCCTCGTCGGCGCCGACGGTGCGACCCACGCCGGCTCGTTCGACAACGCCTATCTCGGCTGCCTGCCGAACTTCGTGATCATGGCGGCTTCCGACGAAGCCGAACTGGTGCACATGGTGGCGACCCAGGTCGCGATCAACGATCGCCCGAGCGCGGTGCGCTATCCGCGCGGCGAAGGCCGCGGCGTCGAGATGCCGGAAGCCGGCGTCCCGCTCGAGATCGGCAAGGGCCGCGTGGTCCGCGAGGGCAGCAAGATCGCGCTGCTGTCGTTCGGCACAAGGCTGGCCGAATGCGAGAAGGCGGCGGATGAATTGGCCGCGCACGGACTGTCCACCACGATTGCGGATGCGCGCTTCATGAAGCCGCTCGACCTTGATCTGGTGCTCAAGCTGGCGCGCGAGCACGAGGTGCTCATCACCATCGAGGAAGGCTCGATCGGCGGTTTCGGCTCTCATGTGATGCAGACGCTAGCCGAGCACGGCATGCTCGACGGCGGCTTGCGGATGCGCGCGATGATTCTGCCGGACGAGTTCCTCGATCACGACAGCCCGAACGCGATGTACGCCCGCGCCCATCTCGACGCCAAGAGCATCGTCGCCAAGGTGTTCGAGGCGCTCGGCAAGGACGTCAAGACCGAGACGGTGAAGCTGGCCTGACCGGTTGACGGGGCG
>Ga0075522_10004230_pt1 | contig 10287 bp, 8 predicted proteins | sample NGEPerA_FD_74796 | JGI IMG/M metagenome (GOLD analysis project Ga0075522, IMG submission 74796) | Arctic peat soil microbial communities from the Barrow Environmental Observatory site, Barrow, Alaska, USA - NGEE PermafrostL2-A | ecosystem: Environmental > Terrestrial > Soil > Wetlands > Peat ...
ATCATCCTCATCGAGACCCGGCTGCTCGTGTCCATCTCGGTAGACGAGCCCAAGCAACTGCCGCCAGAATTCAGCGCTGGCTCGGGGGTTGGTCGTATCAAGAACCACCTGCCGCAATCGCGGTGCGACTGAGAGTTCCACGTCGCGAAGGCTATCCCAGACGGCGCTGGAGCGTCACAACGGGTGTTCGGCGAATGATAGAGGATTGTCTCCGTTGCCCAACCGCCAATGTGAGATGGCATTCCTGTCGAGTCGGGCCTCCGACACCATTAGGTTTGCAACCCTGGTTCAACCCGACCTCGTGAAGTGATACAAGAATCGGTGGAGCGCCAACGATCTGGACCGTCGGGCGGTCCGGAAAAATGTGGAACTCTTCTTTACGTTGTCAAGTATGAAGTCTGAAGACAACAAGTTCGCAATTCCAATGTTGGGTTAGAACCACTTAATGGACGTCAGTGGCCAGATCCGAACGAAGACTTTGCCAATCAAGTCAAATCGCGGTACCGTACCCCAAACTCGACTATCGCACGATCCTGCGTGGTTGTCTCCCATCATGAAATAGTGACCAGTTGGCACCGTCGTCGGTGGGATGGAAGTGCCAATGGCGGGCCAGACTGTCCACTTCTGATCGAGTGGCTGGCCATTCACGTAGATCGTATTGCCTTTGGTGTACAAACGATCGCCCGGCAATCCAATAACCCTTTTCACCAGATCAGTGACCGGGTCCCCGCAGTCCTTGGCAACATCAGGCGGAGCCCGGAACACCACAATGTCCCCGATGTTGATTGTGCCGAATTCGACGCTCAGCTTGTCAACGATAATTCGATCCCCTTTCCACAGGGTTGGGTTCATCGAACCTGACGGGATGTAGAACGTTTGGAATACGAAGGTACGAACTAAGAAGGAGGCCAACACCGCTACGACAATGATCAGCGTCCACTCAATTACGACGCGACGTTTTTTATTGACCCGGCTCGGATTCGGCTCGCTGCCTGATGCGTCGGTCTCGGTTGTGAGTTCATCAACGGGCACTACGCATCTCCGTTCGCTGTCGAGCCAGTTACGGTGACAGATATGCCTTTAACGGCGTATCCGTCAGTGCATTCACCACATTATGCGATTTGAAATCGTCCATTCCTGACACGCCGACGTGGACCAACGGACGGACGTGCTGTTTGAGTAAGTCGCCAATGTGTGGTTGCAGAAACTTTGCGTCGGGCCTCCGGCATTAGACGGTCTCAGAGATACAGCGATTTTCCTGGGCGGCCAGCCAATGACCAGGCAATGGGAAACCCAGGCCGATTCATTGAGTCGAACTTCACGAAGAAGGATATTCAATGCGGCGCATCGGTCCTCCAAGGTTTAGCCGTCCTTCGGGGCCGTGCCGCGAAATGTGTTCCGCACCGCAAGCGACTATTGGCGGCAGCGAAGATCAGTAGCGCTTCGCAGATCCCGAAGGAAGCAGCACTCCGAGTCGACACTCTTAAATTGAATCCTTCGCCAGGATCGCAACATATGGCTCACTCGAGTGTGTTCCCAACGCACGTTCGAGATGCCAACCAGTACCAACCAGGATCGATCGCATTTCGCTCCGAGACACGTAGAGCCAATTGAACCACGGGCCGACTAGGTGTCCATAGTGGTAGCGCAACTTCACCTGTCCGGGGCTAAGGCCACGTGCTTTGTTCATGTGATAGTAAGAACGATCAAAAGCGGGAGCGCCCCCGCAGTATGCGCTTGTACTCTCAGCGAAGATCCGTGCGCCAGGCTTCGTTCCTTTCGCCAAACGGACCAGCAATTGCCGAGCACGAGTCGGCGTCTCAAAGATTCCGAAGTTGTTGCCGAACAACACTAAGGAATCAAAGGTTTCGATCCCAGAATCCAGATCCTCAATTGGCATTGACCACACTTCGTTCACGCCTCGAATCTTGGCCGCTTTTGCCGCGAGGGGCGAGGCATCAAGGCCAACGACCTCGATGCCTCGATTTTGAAGCTCAAGAGCCACTCTGCCAGCTCCGCAACCAACGTCCATCACGCGTCCATGCATGTATCGGATGGACTTTCGTTCCGCGGTTGGCCAACCTTTGAATCCCGAGAGATAGACATCGGGTCCTGCGCCGACTTGAGTGAACCCATCCTCGCGCTCAAGTACCTCGGGCGACGTGCCGCCCATTGCCCAATCGAGGAGCGCACGTCCAAATACATCGTTGTCAGGCGCCATGATTCTCCAAAATGCTTACCCAGTTGTCCTTCGACATGGACCACGGTAGTTCGGATGGCCACCAATGCCGCCGGGTAACCGAATACGAAAGTCGGACTCTGTTACCAACACCAACTTTGTTCTCACAGCCAGTGCAAGATGGCACTTCAGTTACGTCGGGCCTCCGACAACAGTGAGGGACAATGCACCCATGACGAGAGGATTCGTAGCTTCACATTATGAAATAGTTCGGACTCACTGAACGCGGTCTCGAGCTTCACCGGATCCCTTTTTGGTGCGGATCGCCAGAGAAAGCAAGTGACCTTCTATGAAGGCGGTCCGGAGTTATTGCAGCCCTGAATTCCATATATGCCCGGTGGGAGGTCCCCCGTCGCATCCGCTTCGATGAGGGATTGCAAGAAGCGAGAGACACGGTCGAACGGCGGAACGCGGGACGCGTGTCGTAGCCGAAACTTTGAATTCAGGTCGTCGTAAACCTCGAATCCGACGTCTTCAAAGGAATTTGGAGAGGTCAAATATTCACACGACAATCGGGTAATAATGACAATCACGGTGCCGGCCACAAAGCGGTCGGTCTTCATCAACACCGATGAGTGATTGGACGAAAATGCAAAAGGTGATCCTTCTCTTCAAGTGTCAGCCAGGAATGGGTGAGGGGCTCTTAGAAGCGTTCACCACCGCCTTGGTTGACACCCGCGCCTTCGACGGGTGTATTTCCGTTGAGACGTATGTCGACGCCGATAACCCTGACACGATCATGCTCTTCGAAGAATGGGAGTCGAAAGCTCAGCAAGAGACCTACGTGGGGTGGCGAATTGAGAACGGCATGATTGAGATGCTCGCGCCCATACTGGCGGAGCCAATGGAGACGCGCTATCTCGAATCGCATCCCGCGTAGTTGTCACATCGTGTGACTGTATTTCGTTGTTCCTGATCGATGGGTGTGACGACGCCTGCGACATGAGTGATCGCATGCACGTCCCGTCAAGCGTAAGCCCGTAATCAAACTCGTTTGGAGGCGAACGATAGTTCGATGAAGTGACTTTGGACCCCGGTATTTAAAGGGTGTTCCGAGATGCCAATTTTTAAGATGAGTGTAAGACGAATGGCAAATCGGAAGGAATCTCATGAGGATTCGAACGAATTCACTCAAGGCAATTACTGAAGTATCTCTGGCCCGCAGGTTGGTCGCGATGGGGACGATTGGTCTGGTCGCAACCTTCGGCGTTGCGGTTCCCGCCGGTGCGGTCAACGCGACGACGCCCGCAGCGCACGCCAGTGTGGCGAGCCACGCAACGGCCACAAAGAAGGTCATCAAGATCACGCACATCCCGTTCAGGGGAAGCTACACGGGCACGATTGGACTTCTCTGGAGCAGCACGGGTGTCAAGGCGACGTCGGTCGCCGGTCACGGCACCGGGACCGATGGTTCCAACACAATGAAGGGTTCGGGCGGAGGTTCGGCCGCGAACACCTGTGACCCCTTCTCAGGCGCGGGCAGTCTCGTGGGCGCGAGCGGTTTGAAGTTGAGTGTAGTGTCGTCGACCAAGACGCAGGCCTGTGCGGTTAACAGCGCCGCGCCGTCACCCGTCACCGTTATCGGCGTGGCGAAGATCGTGAGCGGCACCGGCAAGTTCAAGGGCGCTACTGGCACGTTGAGCTTCAAGGGTTCGTTCTCGATTCAGGCGACCACCGCCGGATCGAGCGAGAACGATTCGTTCAACGCGACCCTCACCGGAACAGTCACGGTCAGGACGATCACCACTGTCAAGAAGTAGTCGTTAACTAAGCAATTAACTAAGCAAGAGGAGAATCACAATGAAGAGAATCATGTCACTAGTTGTCGTGGGGTCCCTGGCCCTGGGCAGCGTCGCGGTCTTCGGCATCTCGTCGGCGTCGGCGGCTACCCAAAGCGCGACAACTATCAAACTGACGGACCCGAAGGCAATCTTGGGTATGGGTGCCGCCACGATCACGGCCACCACCAGTGTCGCCGGTACCGTGGACTTCACGGCCGGAACCGCGTCGATCACCGGTTGCGCCGCTGTCGTGACGAGTGCGGCAACGCCGTTCCTCGCGACGTGCTCGTGGACGCCAGCCGCTGCCGGAGCGATTTCATTGGGTGCGACGTTCGTGCCGACCGACGCCGTTGACAACGCGAATTCAACCGCGACGCCGATTGCCGAAGTCGTTGCCGTTCCAGTTCAGGGAACAGCGACCGCACCTATCTCGCTCTACGTGGACACGATTCTCGCGTCCGGTTCGACCGGCCCTCTGGCGCCGGTCTTTGGTGCGGGTTGTGAGATCACGAATGAATTCATCGTCGGTCAGACCATCGTGTTCCGCGTCTACGGCAATGACTGGAACCTCGCAGGGGCGGCACTCTCGCCACTGAATGTCTCGAGCGCGACCGTGACCATTGCGGGCGTCACCACACCGTTGGCCCTGGCCTACGGCAACCACGCCGGCGAGGCCTTCTACACGGCGCCACTCCCGACCGGTACCACGGCGGGTCTCTACAGCACGTTGGGGATCATCAACTACAAAGTCAACGTCAACACCATCGCGGTGCCCGCAGTGACCAAGAAGGTCCGAGCGACCAAGTTGGTGCCCACCATTAAGAACGGCAAGCGCGTCATTGTCCACGGCAAGGCCGCAACGCACCGCGTCACGTACCAGAAGACCGTGGTGGTCACCCCCGCGGTAGCGGGAGCAACCGGCACGTTCGTGTCGAACTTCAACCCCGCCTCGGTCGCCACACTCAACGCATTGCCGGCTCACTGATCATCAGACGTCGTCTCACGTAACACCGTCAAGCCCGGGCGGAGCGAGTCAGTTGGATCGCCCGACCGGGCTTGCGTGCATCAAAAAGCGAATCAGAGTCAGAAGTCCCTGACCAAAGTCCCATTCCAGCGCAGTCACCACGTCGTACGAAAGGATCACCATGAGAAACCATCGACTCACGCGATTTCTCCCATCAGTTGCTCTTCGAGTCATCATCGCGGCGGTCATCCCCGTCGCGCTGTTCGCCGGAATCAGTAACGCCGATACGGCACCAGTGGTGGCGCCCTACACGCTGACCGCGCCGAGCGGCATACCCGGAGTGGCGGCGTTGCCGTTCACCGGTACGACCGCCGCGACGTTCACGACGCCCGCGACCATGGGCAACCTCACCGTGACACCGGATCAGGGTGTCTCGGGCACACCGATGGTGATCACCGGAAGCGGACTTCCGGCCAGCTCGAGTGTGGAGCTGACGTGGTCGACGAACTCAGCCACCTGGTTGGCCGACGTCGAGCCCAATACCGTCAACTACATGGGGACGTCGTACGCCAAGTTCACGCTGATCATGGCGACGGTGACCACCGACGCCCAGGGTAAATTCAGCTACCCCACGAAGGCCCCCGCGGACTTCGGTGGTGTCCACGACATCTACGCCGTGCAAAACGGTGTCGCCCTGGCCCACGGCGGCTTCGAGCTTCTTCGAATCCTGTCGGTGACACCGCGGAGCGGACCAGTCGGCACGCCGATCACGATCACGTACACGTCGATGGGCGCGAGCCTCTACACCGGCGGAGCCGAAGTGTTGTGGGACAACCACTACACCGGTGAGATGCAAGCGAACTGGACTCGCGGCACCGCGTCGGTGACGATTCGCGCCGCCGGTTCGGTCGGGACGCACTTCATCCAAGTCGGGAACGCGATTAGCTACATGTACCTCAACGTGATTCAGTCACCCATTCCGTACACGAACGGTGGCATGGTCAAGTTCAAGGTGACGAAGGACAACGGAGCGCCGAAGGCGTTCATCACGTGGCCCGCCAACGCGGTACCCACCGTGAGTCAGGTGACCACGATGTCCACCGCCGGCCTCGACCCCGCGAGCACTGCGGTGGCGACGCTCTCACCCGCGAGCGGCCCGGTCGGAACATCGACCACGTTGAAGGTGACTGGTCTTCCCCTGAACGGTCCGGCGACGCTCCAGTGGTCGACCGTGGTGGGAAATCGCGTGAACTGCGCGAGCACCTGTTGGGCGTTCAGTTCGTTGCCAATCGGCGCGGCCACGATCGCCAACGGCTCGATTGATCAAAAAATCACGGTGCCGGACAACCTCGGCGGATTCCACGTCGTCCAGATCCTCAATGGCACCACCATTGAGGCACAAGTGCCGTTCTACGTGAAGGAGAGCATCGTTCCCTTCTACAACAAGGCGGGGAGTGTCATCAGCATGGGGCTCGCGACGGCGAACAACTCGGACACGCCCACGGCCATCGCGGCGGGCCAGTCCGGCGTTGGCTCACACACCTTCAAGGACGGACAAGAGTTCACCATCAGCATCAAGGGCGTTGGTTGGACTCAACTCGACAACACGCTGGGTGTTGACTACGACAACAGTTACATCGGCTACAGCTGCGGCTTCAATTCGAACGGCTACATGGTCGTGCACCTCAAGGCGATCGGCGCCCCGGGCACGCACCTCATCGACCTCTACCCGATGCTCTACTCGCTGTCACCGTCCTTCCCCAACACGCCCTACGGCATGGTTCCGGTGTTGTCGTCAAACCGTGACTACCCGGGACTCGCGCTCGGCTACCAGGTTCCGTCGATTCACTTCGCGATCACCATCGTCAAGTAACCGCCAGTCCGGGGTTCTTTACTGCCCGGTCCCTTGATTCTCGAGGGGCCGGGCAGTGACGCGTAGTGCCTTCTGCGCTCGAGCGGGCAACCACCAACTGCGCGCACCGAGCAACGTCATGACGCTGGGCAACAACAGTCCGCGCACGATCAGGGCGTCGACGAGGACGCCGAACGCGAGTCCGACGCCCAGCTCTTGCAGTCCCGCGATGTGACCGAAGACCATGCCGCTGAGCGCCGCGACCATGATCAGCGCGGCGCTCGTCACCACGCCACCGGTATTGGCGAGACCGTCGATGATGGCCTCGGACGTGGACGAGCCGTGGTGCCACGCTTCACGAATTCGACTGACGATGAAGACCTCGTAGTCCATTGAGAGTCCGAACAACATCGCGAAGAGGAAGACCGGAACCCATCCTTCGATCTGACTCACGTGATACGTGCCGAGAATCTGTGAGCCAACGCCGAATCGAAAGACCACCACGAGGAGGCCGTAGGCGACGCCGACCGTTACGAGGTCCAGCAACACCGCGATGAGCGGCAGTACCAGGGATTGAAACGCGCGCGCCAGGACCAGGTACGCAAGTAACAACGCCAAGAGCACGATCCAGGGAAAGGCTCCGTAGACCGTATTCAAGAAGTCGACTCCTTGCGCGGGCGCCCCGCCGACGAATGCCTTGGTGCCCGCGGGGAACGTCATCGAGGGAATCGTCGTGTCGCGAAGCACGGCCACGAGATGTTGGGAACCGACACTCCCGAAGTATTCGCGACCGATCACGAGGATCTGTTCGTAGCGACGCGTCGGGTTGACAAAGGGCACCGTGTGTCCGATAGCCACAATTGCGACCTCCGGATTCTTCAGGATCAACTTCGCCAATGCCAGCCGTTCCCGTGACGCCGCGCCCGTCACCGCACCATGGCCGCGACCGGTATCGATGATGATCTCAATCGGCGTGATGGCGCCGGGTCCGACTCGGCTGCTCACGAGGGTGAGCGCTTTCGCGGCTTGAATGTTGTGCGGGATTGCGGTGACCGATCCGGGTGTCAGTTGCAGCCAGAAGATGGAGAACGTGGCGCCCCCGAGCACGACGGTCGTTGCGACGAGAACGAACAGTGGCCGCGCGATGACACCGCGAGCGATGCGCGCCCACAGTCCCGTCGCGACGTCTCGGTGGGCCATGAGTCCTCGCACACCAACGGGTCGAACCCCTCGACGTCCCAGGAATGAGAGCAGCGCCGGTTGCAAGCTAAGGGCGGCCGAGAGTGAGAAGAGGGGCACGACCAGACCGGCCGCCCCGAGCGACCGCACGAACGGGACCGGCACGATGAGTAAGGACGCCAAGCCAATCGCCACCGCGAATCCGGAGTACACGACGGCTTTCCCGGCGCTTCGCATCGTCGCGACGATCGCGTCGTCAACGGTGACCTTCTCATCGCTGACTTCTGCGCGAAATCGGTGCACGATGAACAGCGAATAGTCAATTGCGAGCGCGAGTCCGATGAGCTCAACGACGTTGGGTACGTAGAGGACCATGAGGAAGTGGTGGGCGAGGAGATAGACGACGCTGAGCGTGCCCGCCGTGGTTGCTCCGGCAACGAGGTAGGGAATGACGACCGCCCAGCAGATTCCCAGGACGGCAATGAGTAGTAGGAGGGCCAGAACGAGAGCGACGACTTCGCCTCTTCTGAGGTCGCTGGTCAGCACGGGCGTGATGTCGTGTTGGAGAGCGGGTGGCCCGGTGACGAGCGCGTTCGAGAGTCCCGCGTCGTGCAGGGCGTTGCGCAGGCCGTCGGTGACGTTCGCCGCACGCTCCAAGTTCAAAGAGGTATTGACGTTCGCGTAGAGCACACCGTCCACCGCTCGCTCTTCGCTAACGGACCCCGTTGGTATTTTCGTGGCGGCAGTGCTGATCTTGGCCTCGAGCGCTGCGATACCACCCGTGGAGGCGTTCGTGAACGGCACGACGACCGTGAAGGTCCCTTCAACGTTTTCGTGGAAGTCGCGGACCAAAACTGCGTTCGCCTGGGCCGAGTCCGTGCCCGGTACGGTGAGCGACGTCGTGAGCAGTGCAGTGAGCTGCGACGCTGAGAAAACTCCGGCGATTGTGATTCCAATCCAGATCACAATGACGATGACTCTTCGCTTGATCACCACGCGAATCCATCGTTCTAACACTCTCGTAGCGTAACGGTCACCTCAAGTGTCATTCGGCGAGTCTTCCGTCGTACGACGTCTGAAAACGTGATGCACCACTGCATGGTCAGGGAGCGGGCAGTGACGTTGGTTCGCCTGGTTGGCACAAGACTTACGATTCGTCTACTGGTCGTCGGGACTTTCCCGTTTCAACCATTCGCCCCCGCCGCCGATGTCGCGTGACGACGATGTCGCGTGAGAGCAATTTCTGTACTTCGTCACGGCGGACATCGGCGGGCTCGGAAACCAACTGCCAACGCGCGAAGGGCTAACTGACAAATTGTGGCCACGCGATGTCGACGGCTTCGCGAGCCAAAATCACCATGGAGTCGACGGTCATGGCCAGTCCGCGATTCCACGCGGTATCGAAGGTCGTCTCGTCGATCCGATCGTTCACTTGATTTCGGATGTGCCCATAGCGCTTATCGCTCCACGTGCCGTCCGACCCGGGACCGAATTGAAGTGCTGCTACTCCCGCCGAGAGGGCCACTGCTGATTCAGTCGCCACGTCGATCAGGGATTCGCTCATTCGAAACAGGGACAGGAGCACGTTCTGGCGAGCGCCGCTGTCGAGCATCAGGAGCAACGCCTCCGCGTACGCCTGGCAGCTGCCAGCCGTGTCACCCGACGTCAGTCGGGCGAGTGCGAGACCGGCCCACGCGCTGCCTTGGTAGTACTTCGAGCCAATGCGCTTGGATTCCTCGATGGCCTCGAGGCTGGCCTCCGCCGCTCGGGCCGGGTTGATTTCGAAGGTCGCGTACGCGAGGTTGGTGAGCGCCGACGTTAGCCACAGGTCGGTTCTGCGAGCTCGAGCGATAGCCTGCTCGCAAATAGCGGTGCCCTCTTCAGCGTCGCCCGAGAACGCGAGCACCGCGCCCAGTGTTCGTTCGACGACCATGAGACTCTCGAGGTCAGAAGTCTGATCGAGGGCAATCGAACGAGCCAATTCACAGAGCCGGCGCCCCTCGGTGGGATTGCCCGCGAGGCTGCGAATAGATCCCAATCGCACGAGCGCTTTCGGAGGAGCGTGGACTCCTAAGCGTTCGGCCATAGCGATGGCGGCGTCGAGATAGCGGACGGCCTCTTCGGTGTTGGCCATCACCCACGCCAGTGTTCCGGCATCGTCGAGAGCCGTGATGAGTTCCGGCGTCGGAGGAGCGCCGTCGATACCGCCCGCCGCTTCGATCGCTTCATCCAGCCATCGGCGACCGTCGGCGACGAGATCTCGGATGAGCCA
>Ga0075522_10004232_pt1 | contig 10283 bp, 12 predicted proteins | sample NGEPerA_FD_74796 | JGI IMG/M metagenome (GOLD analysis project Ga0075522, IMG submission 74796) | Arctic peat soil microbial communities from the Barrow Environmental Observatory site, Barrow, Alaska, USA - NGEE PermafrostL2-A | ecosystem: Environmental > Terrestrial > Soil > Wetlands > Peat ...
AGGATCGGCCAGTCCTTCCAGATCAGGCGGACCTTGCCGTCGTCCTGCACCACCTGGCGCAGCTCCGGCTCGAGCTTGCGGCAATACGGGCACTGGTAGTCGAAATACTCGACAATGCTGATGTCGCCCTTGGCGTTGCCGGCCACCGGAATCTCGGGGTCGCGGAGCACCAGGGCTTCCGTCAGTACATTTTCTTCCTCGTCGTCATCCGCCAGCGCCGATCCGGGTGCGGCCAGGCCGAGCATGACCGCGCCGGCGCCGAGCAGGCCGAGCGCCCCGCGGCGGCTGTGCCGCTGATACGGCCGGGCTGGATCGCTGGATTTGGTCATGTCTGGTCTCCCACACCCCATCTACGCTCAAAACGCGGATAAGTTACGGGCCAGCATATACAGCGCTACCATAATAATGACAGCGGCAAACACGATGTTGAGCGCGCCGCGGCGCGCCGCCAGGAGCCGCGCCGAACGGGTGCCGACCAGGCCACCGACAATGCCGCCGGCGATGAACAACCCGGCGAGCTCCCATGAAATCAGCCCGGAATAGGCGTAGCTGGCCGCCGTGGTAAGGCCGAACGCCGTCACCGCCACCAGTGACGAACTGACCGCGTTCATGATCGACATGCCCGTCGCCAGCATCAACGCCGGCACGATCAGGAATCCGCCGCCGATGCCGAAGAAGCCGGACAGCGTTCCGGTCAAAAGCCCGAGGCCGACCACGGCCGGCATATTGGCCCAGCTCATCTGCACATCGGGCAGGCCGATCCGCGACCGCGTCTTCAGCATCAACACCGCGATCACCAGCATCAAGAGCGCGAACAGCGCCAGCAGCTTCTGGCCGTCGAGCATCTTGCCGAACACCGATCCGGCGAACGCCCCGATGATTCCGGCCGCCGCGAACACCAGCGCGCACGACCACCGCACGGTGCCGCCGCGGGCATGGTTCGACAGGTTGACCGCCGCGTTGGTGGCCACCGCGATCGCGCTGGTCCCGATCGCCAGATGGGCGTCCGGCACGCCGACCACATAGACCATCAGCGGCACCGCCAGGATCGATCCCCCGCCGCCGACCAAGCCGAGCGAAAATCCGACCAGCGATCCTGACGCCAGTCCCAGTATGCCTTGCATGGCGGAGATGATCACGCGGCGAGCCTCGTTTGCGCCCGCGTTCCCGGAACGCGACCAGCAAAAATGGAAACACGGGCGTAGCAATGATGCCACACCCGTGCCAAGTCAAACTTTGATACGTCAAACTTTGATAAGTCAAACCCTGATAAGTCGAACCCTGACAGGTCAAAACTTAACAAGTCAGACCTTGATCACGCGCCTTTCAGCTTCTTGTTGCACTTGCTGTAATAGCCGCCGCCCTTCTGGATCCATTTCAAGCCGCCATTGCCGTTGGTGGTCTTGTTAGCGTTGTACTGATCGACGCAGGTGTGCATCCGGCCCTTGCCTGCGGATTCCTTGGCGTATTTCGGGTCCACCGCGGACGGGAATACCGCATTGCCCATCGGCATCGACATTGGCGCGGCCGCCGGCTTGGCCGCTGCGGTCTTCGGAGCCGCTGGCGCGGGAGCGGCAGCTGCGGCAGGTGCCGCGGCAGCGTCCGCGGCGCATTGGGTCTTGCGGAAATCGTTCCACTTCTCGCCGTTGAGCGTGCCGGCGGCCTTGGCTTCTTTGTATTTTGCACTGCATTCCTGCATGGTCAGCGCCTGCGCCGGTGCTGTCGCCAGCAAGGCGGCAAAGCCCGATATCGCAGCGGCGCACAATAATTTGGCTTGAATGGTCGTTTTCATTTCTTGGGTCTCCCTGGGGCATGGCGATCTGAAGAACCCCCATCCTAACGCAGCGACGGCGCGTGACAACGGAGCCGGCCATACCTTGCGGTAAAATATCGTGCCGCGAAAACCCGGCTTGCCCGGCCTCATTCATCCGCGGTTCAGCATCGCGGCGCGACGTTGCCCTCCTCTTCAACCCGAGGTGCCCCCATGATCAGCCTATCCTCCCGCGCGGTCGCGACCGCCTTTGCATCTGTGCTGCTGATGAGCACGGCGTTTGCGCAAACCTCTGCTCCGGCAGCCGCACCCGCGGCGACAACTGCGGCCAAGAAGGCCGAGAAGCCGCGCTCGGCGGCCTCGCTGCAGTGCTCCAAGGACGCCGACGCCAAGACCCTCCATGGCAAGGAGCGCAAGAAGTTCATGTCCGAATGCAAGAAGGCCGCCAAGGACGCCGCCGCCAAGCCGAAGTGATCTCGGAAGTTGGTCTCAACTGCGCCGACCCGCCGCTGGATCGGAGAGTCGGCGCACGGTCACGAGGCAAAGCGCTCGTGACTTTTAATGCCCGTTGAGAGGCGGCCGCGCATTGCTGCGGTCGCCCTTCGGCATTTGTCGGTCGCGCGGGGATTTGTCATAACGACCGCGTGAGCCTGATTCCCGCATCGATGGCATTTGCTCTCTCCACCCCCAGCAAAACCCTCAACGTGCTCGAGACGCTGGCGATTGGTGCGGCGGGCGGTCTGCTGTTTTATGGGCACAGCTTCCGGGTGGGCTGATCTCCGGCGCCATGATCGCGGTCGGGACCGCCGCCATCCTGGGGCGGCCGCTCAAGGTGCCGCCGATCGTGACCCGGACCGTGCTGGTGCTGCTTGGGATCTCGCTGGGCTCGCTGGTATCGCGGCAGTTGCTGCAGCATGTCGGCGCCTATCCGCTGACCATCGCGCTGTTGGCGCCATGATCGCCTCAAGCCTGCTGCATGGCGCCGGAATCGTCGAAGGCGGCCTGCCGCCTTCGGTGCGCGGCATTGCGCTAATCGGGATCGGCGCGCGCTTTGCGCGGATGAAGCCCAAAACCCTGCTCAGCCATGTCAATGCAGCGCTGGGATCGTTCGCCGTCGCCATTGCCATTTCGGCGGTGTTCGTCGCCGTGATCGCGGCCACCATCCATCTGCGGTTTTCCGACGTCATCGTGGCGTTCGCACCGGGGGCGATGGACGCCATGCTGGCGCTGGCGCTGACCCTGCACATCGACCCGATCTTCGTCGGCGCGCATCATCTGTCGCGGTTTGTGTTCGTCACCGTCGCGACGCCCGGCGTCGTCCATCTGTTCGGACGGCCGCAGGTGGATGTTGATGACTAGGCATGATCTGCGGCGGTGCCAGGCAGCGCCAAAACAAAAATATCGAAAACAACCCCATGCAAAGATAAGGTCAAGCCGGTTCGCGGCGCTTTTGCGGTATCCTGGTGAGGAGAACGGCCCAGCCCGATCCGATCCCGCTCTAGGCCGACCTGACGGACCGGACGATGCCCCAGGCCGCAATCGCGGCCATCAGCAGCGAGATCAGCACGTTGTAGCCGGCCAGCGAAAGGCCGAGAAAGCGCCACTGCACTTCGTCGCAGCGGATCACCTTGACGGTGTCGAGGCGCTCCAGCAGGTTGCCGGCGCTGCCGAGATTTCCGATCGGCCCGGTGCATTCGGTCGGCCCGGCGAAAAACTTCCACTCGACGCCGGCATGATAGAAGCCGAGCCCGGCATTGCCGAGTGCGGCGAGGCCCAGAATGGCGAGCCCCGCCAGCAGCACCGTTCGCGAGGCGCCCATCGCCGCCGCCAGCACCATCAGCGCGCCGAGCGGAATCTCCAGGTAATAGGCGTAGCGCTGCGCGAGGCAGAGCTCGCAGGGGCGGATATCCAGCACCAGCTGAAAATACCAGGCGCCCGCCAGCGTCGCCGCCGCGATGGCCGTGATCGCCAGCGCCGCCGTCAATGCGGGGTTGCCGGCATTGCGCGCATGCGACTGGCTTGCGGTGGCGTCAAGCGTCATGTCGATCTCCTGTGCCAAAGCGTCCTAACCCGCAAGGCCCGGCGCTGTCGAGCCGAGCGCCGATCACACTGGAGTGTTTTTGCCGGACCGGCGAGGCGTTCGAGACCAGCCACACCGCGCGTCAATCGGACCGCTGCGGGTTGACCGGCCGAGCGCGGCCGCTATATTCCGCCGGCTTCGCGGCCTTCGCCCACGGCGAACGTCGAGGAAGCCCCTGTGGCGGAATTGGTAGACGCGCTCGACTCAAAATCGAGTTCCGCAAGGAGTGCTGGTTCGATTCCGGCCAGGGGCACCAAAGGATTTTATTCCTAGCATTATTTCATCGCCGCGGTCAATTGGATGAATGACTAGGCGACGCAACCCGCTTGCTCGCCATGCCATTTTTTCCGCATGGCCTCACGGACCAGAGCGCCGATACCGGGCGAATGCCGCCGGCCTCTTACCGTCACCAAATTGACCAGCCGCCAGAACTCCGGGTCTACGACGGGAACACCGATCACGCCCGGATGCTTGACGGTATTGGCCGGCATGAACGCAAATCCAAGCCCGGCCGCAACCATCGCCAGAGTCCAGTCGTCCCGCTCACTCCAGTATGTCGGCGAGCAGGTGACGCCTTTTTCGCTGAGGATGCGGTCGGCGTAGCCGGCGAACTCGCAGTTCATGCGGTGGATATAATTTTCGCCGTTCATTTCGCTGACCGGAAAACCGCGGGCATTCGACAGCCGGTGGTTCCGATTGACCGCGATCACCATCTGCTCGCTGAACAGCGGCATCATGTGGGTTTCGTCGCGCTGCTCACTGGGCAAGGCGTAGATCGCGCCCTCAAGGTCGCCGGCAAGCAGGCGGTCCCGCAACTCGGCGGCGCTTGCGTCGCAAAGCTTCAGCTCCAACCCCGGGTGGCGAGTTTTAAGCGCGGTGATGAGATCCACGATCTCGTCTGGCGCAATCGTGCTCATGATTCCGAGCTTGAGCGGAACGCGCTTCATCTCGGTCAGATCCTGCGACACGCGCTTGGCGTCAGCGCTCGCACTAAAGACCATCTCCAGATGGGGCCGAACCATCTGCCCCAGTTCGGACAGGTGGGTATTCTTCCCCTCGCGGCGGAACAGGTCGCCGCCAAGCTCGGCTTCCAGTGATCTGATTGCGCGTGAAAGAGAGGGTTGGGATACTTCACATTTCCGGGCAGCGCGCGAAAAGTTCAGCTCTTCCGCAACGGCCAGGAAATACCGGACCTGATGCATCTCCATGATAGGCTAACGTTCCTCGGGTGCGCTTTGAAGCGCGGGAACCCTAGCAGACGGCGAACCTCCCCGAAAGCCCCATCGCTGACCGCGCGGCCAAGGGCTTTCCTGCTCAATTTGCAGCCGGAAGCGTGAGCCGTGTAGTGAGCACGCAGGCAACGGCCAGGGTCGCGCCGATTCCTGCGATGCAGGCAGCCCACCCGAAGCGGTCGAACAATTGGCCAAGCACCGCGCTGCCGACGAGGCCGCCGAAGAAATAGCAGGCAAGATACGTTCCGCTCGCCACGCCGCGGTTCTCGCTGGCGGCCTGTCCGACGAAGCCTGTCGCCGAAGCCTGGGCGAAGAACGTGCCGGCGCCGACCAGAACCATACCAGTCAGGACTTCCACGAGATGCGGGGACAGCATCAGCGGCAGGCCGATCGCCGCAACGCCAAGCGCGCCCCAGATCGCCGGCCGCGTACCAAAACGGGTGACGGCCTTGCCTGCCAGCAGCGTGGTGATGATGGACGGCAGAAAGACAAAATAGGCAAATCCCAGATCCATTCGTCCCAGCGACAGCGGCGGACGCACCAGTACGAAATTCACAAAGGTGAACGTCCCGATAAAGGCGAACAGGATGCAAAAGCCGATGCCGAAGGCGGCGCGCAGCACCGGATTGCGCCAGTGCGCGATCATGGCTGCGAGAGGCGATTGCGTCATCGGCATCGAATGCATCGGACGCACGCGCGCGATGGTGAAATATACCAGCGCCGCACCGGCCAGATTCAACGACGCGAAAAAAAAGAAATTCGACGCCAGCCCGAAGCTATCGACGACCGCCGCGGAAACCAGGCGGCCGATCAGGTTGCTCGCGACGTTGCCGGTGATGTAAGCCGCGAACGCGCCGCCGGCGTCCATCGAACTGCATTGTTCGCCGAGATAGGCGAGCGTCAGCGCGAACGCCGACGCCATGCACAATCCCTGTGTGATGCGAAGAACCGTGAATATTGCGAGATTGGGCGCCACCGCCAGCAGGGTCGTGGGGATAGCGAGCAAAGCGAGACTGACGAGAATGCCGAGCCGCCGGTCGATGCGCTGGCTGAAGAAGCCGACCACCAGCCCGGCAACGGCCATTCCCATCGTGCTGGCATTGACCGCAAAACCCATTGCCGCCGGGGTGACGCTGTAGTGCCTGGTCAGCGAGGGGAGGATCGCCTGCGTTGCAAACAGATCGACCACCGTCAAAAACGCCGTCAGGCCGATGATGAACGATCGCAGCACCACACCCGGCGAACGACCGTGCATTTCCATGTTTCCGGAAGTCATAGGCGCGGATATGTCGGTCATGGCGCGGCACTCCCTGATACGGGTTGAACCAAAAGGGGATGTGACGCCTGGGCGTGTGGGGCAACACGGGGGGTCCAGGACGCCACATCCGGTAACGAACGCTTGGGGCGCGCCCGTTACATATTGTGGTCGTTCGGATCCTTGCGGACGTCGCCGACATAGAGAATCACGGTCTGGGTGCCGAGGTTCTTCCACCAATGCGAGGTGCCGAACACTTCGGACCGGATATCGCCGGCCTTGTGCACAATCGGCTCCAGGCAGTTGCTGGCATATTCGACGATCTCGCCCTGCTCCACGAAGATGATCGCGGGCCGGTCGTCATGGCTGTGCCATGGCACGATGCCACCGGGCTCGATCGTCAGCTTGCGGAATCGCAGTTCGCGGCCCGTAAGGTGCACCGGCTGCTTTCCGAGATCTATCGAGCCCAGCGTGACATCGGTGACGCCGACCGCCTTGTAATCGACCATCTGGCGCGCATCGGGCTTCATCTTGTTGGCGGGACATTCGCCCGCGAAAGCGGTCGAACTCGTCGCGGCCGACCCGGCGATGACGCCGGCGAGAGCGAGGCCCTGCCAAAGCTTGCGGGTATTCGTGCTGCGCTTGAACATGTCGTTGTCTCCTCTGTTTGCCGCGGCCTCGATGATTTGGCCGGCTACAAGACGAACCATCGTTGAAATCATGCGTTCGAGGAAATGCCTGTTGGCTCTTGAATCGATAGCGCGGCGCTATGCGATGCCCGCGTCACAGCATGTGCTTGATGTCGGACGAAAACGTCGGGTAGGCGTAGACGTTGTCCTTGATCTGGCCGGCGGTGATGCCAAAGCGCATCGCCAGTCCGAAAATGTTGACCAGCTCCTGGCCGGCGTGTCCGACGAAATGCGCGCCGAGAATGCGATCGGTCGCCCGGTCGACGATAATTTTCGACCACGCCACCGTCTCCGCATAAGTCCGGGCTGAAAACCATTCGAGCATGTCGTTGCTATGGACCGCGATCGCCAGTCCCTTTTGATTTGCGGCGGCTTCCGTCAGGCCGACCGCGGCAAGTGCCGGCACGGTATAGACCGAGGTCGCCACGTGGTCATACTCCGGACTGTGTTTTGCACCTTCGACGATGTTGCGGCCGACGATGTCGCCCTCGTATGTTGCGATTGGCGAAAGCTGCGGAGAGATCGGTACCGCGTCGCCGCAGACGTACACCAGGGGATTGGAGGTCGAGCGCAAATGGCGGTCTACCGCCACGCGGCCGTTACTGTGATCGACATTTCCTGCCGTCAGATCCAGGGTATCGACGTTGGCCACGCGGCCGGCGCCATTGACGACGCGATCGGCCTCGGCGACGTGTTCAATGCCTTGATGGGTAAAGACCACCCGCAGCCGGCCACGCGCGGTCTCGATCCGCTTCACGCTCACCCCGGTCCTGACGGAAATTCCGATGCGCTCGCTTTCCGCCTGAATACGCGCAACGGCGTCGGCGTCCATGGCGGGCAATAGTTGCGGCAGCGCTTCGAGGATCGTGACGTCGGCGCCGGCCCGCGCATAGACGTGGCCGAATTCCAGCGAGATGACTCCGCCGCCGATAAAAATCACCGAACCCGGCAAGGTTCGCTCGCTCAGCATCTCGTCCGACGTGATCATGTGTTCGGCGCCCGGAATCGGCAGCGGACGCGGCTTCGATCCGGTCGCGATCACGACGTGCCTTGCTTCGAGGAGGCGGTCGCCGACGCGGATGGCATTGGGGTCGGCGAAAACCGCGTGGCCCTTGATCACCTCGACGTGGCGATGCGCCATCGAGCACGCAAGGTTGGCGGGAATGTCCCTGACCAGATCCTTCTCCCGGTCGATCAAGGCGGCCCAGTCGAGCTTTGGCTTGCCTACGGCAATATGATGAACTGAGGCGCGCTCGATTTCATGCAGCGCGTGCCCTGCGGCGACCAGTACTTTCTTCGGCGTGCAGCCGCGGTTGGGGCAGTTGCCGCCGAGATCGCGGGATTCGATCATCGCGACCGACATTCCGGCGCGTCTGACCGGGCCGGTGACGCCGATGCCGGCATTGCCGCCGCCAAGGATCACCACATCGAATTTTTCGATACGCATCGAATTTACCCCGTTTGTTGACGATTGAAGCTGGACCGCCGGCGAGCGGACGGCATTTGCAGTGGCGCGGACTGGAAGATCTGCGCGGGTTGTCCCGGCGCCGTTACTTGGTCGTGATCGTCGAGGTGATGGAGCCGACAACCATGGTCGCCATCCCAAACTGCGCGGCGCGATCCCTGATGTTGTGGCGCCTGGCGATCCATTCGAAGTCGGTCCAGACCGCCCATACGTCGCCATTGTCGTCCTGCGTCAGCAGCAACCGGACCGGCCAGTCGAGCCCGGCATTCGGGTTCGACGTGATGAACTGCGTTCCGAGCGGTGGATTTCCGAACACCAGAAGGGTCGACGGGCGAAGCTTGATTCCGGCGTCGGCCGCGAGCTTCGACTGATCGATTTCCGCGAAAAATTTGATGCCCTTGCTGGCGAGGTCGGCCTTGATGCGGGTGATGGCCTCGGACATCGGCACCGCACTCTTGACCCGGACGATGCCGTCATCGCCGTCGGCCCGCGCCGGCGAAACAATCGATGCGAGGATGAATATGAGCAGCAAGGAGGTGCAGAAATCCAGGATGCGGTTCTTCATGTGACGTCTCCCGTGGGTTGGCGCACGCCGGCCGCGTGGCTTCGGAAGCAGCATGAACACCCGGCCCGTGAATATGAAATACAGGCTCGCTTTCAATTCGATAGCCGCGCGCTATTGCCGCCCGCGCCATGCCGCCAGGCTATCAATTCGATTGGCGAACGGCATTTCAGCTCGATAGCCCGTTGGGCTCTGATGAGATCACCGCCCGGCCCGGCGAGCACCGCCAGGAACGGAAAATAACAAGGATTCTCGCGAGGAAAGCCAACGAACCACAAGGGAGGCAACTATGGAACTGATCGAAACCGCGGTGCGTCCGCAAAGCGGCCCCGCCGTCTGCCGCGGCGATGAGCTTGCCGATTTGATCGAGGTCGTGTCGGCGCGTTTTCCGATAGCGCGGCGGCTGGTGGGTGAAGCGTCTTTTGACGCGGTGTTACGTGCGTTTGCTGCCGTCGAGCCGCCCGGATCGCCGGTACTTGCGGACTACGGCGATGCGTTTCCGCAATTTCTGCGGCGTTTGGGGCGAGACGCCTGCATAAATTACATCGCGGATATCGCCGAACTGGAAGCCGGACTTGGCAAGGCTTACCGTGCAGCAGACGCGGAGGCCGTGCCTGCCGGCACATTCGCCGAGACAGAATCACTGGCGGACTTACGGTTGTCGCTTCATCCTTCCGTCGTTCTGGTCCAATCCAGGTTCCCGATCGTTTCAGTCTGGCGGGCGAGCCAAAATATCGGCGACACGCCGCTGCGGGAATGGCGTGCCGAAGCGGCTTTGGTCGCAAGGCCGCAACTGGATGTCGAGGTCCGGTGCCTGCCGCCCGGCGGTTTCGGGTTTTTGACGCAGCTCTCGCGTGGATCGACAATCGCCCGGTCAGCCGAAGCCGCTGCCCACGAAACACCGGACTTCGACCTTGATGCCAATCTATCCCTGCTGCTCGACGCCAACATCGTGATCGCATGCTGGTAGAAGCCAGCCCCGGCGCGACCTTCCGGCGATTTGCGAATGCCGCATCGCCATCGCACTCATAGCGATCAGCTATGGCGTTTTGGCTGGACTCATGGCGCCTTGTCGAACGATTATGTCCGGACATTTCAGCCATGGGATCCGGAAATCCGGATCCGCCGGAGCACGACATGACGTCCCTCTCGACCGCCGACGCCGAACGTCTCAGGCTGGCCTTCCAGCAATGCCGCGACATGGAAGGCACACTGAGCGACCAGCTCGC
>Ga0075522_10004233_pt1 | contig 10281 bp, 9 predicted proteins | sample NGEPerA_FD_74796 | JGI IMG/M metagenome (GOLD analysis project Ga0075522, IMG submission 74796) | Arctic peat soil microbial communities from the Barrow Environmental Observatory site, Barrow, Alaska, USA - NGEE PermafrostL2-A | ecosystem: Environmental > Terrestrial > Soil > Wetlands > Peat ...
GTTCCTGGCTTGCGCAGTCGGCAAGTTTGCCCGGCAGCGCGGGGCCGGCCGAAATGCGTTTGCGCACCACCCGCTGCGCAGCCTTGATGCGCTCCTGCGCATTGGCGATGGCGAACTGCGCGATGCGCTCGCCGGCATCGGGATGTCGGTTGAGCCACAGCGCCATCGAATCACGAACGTAGGCTTCAACCAACCCGGCAGCGTCGCGCGAGCCCAGCCGTTCCTTCATTTGACCTGCGAACTGAGGCTCCTGCATCTTAATCGAGAGCACGAAGCAGGCCTTCTGCCATACATCCTCGGGCGCAAGCTTGATGCCGCGCGGCAGGAGATTGCGGAATTCGCAGAACTCGCGCACCGCTTGGCTCACCCCCGAGCGCAGACCATTGACGTGCGTGCCGCCTTCGACTGTCGGAATAAGATTGACGTAGCTCTCGGCAACTACGTTCTCGGCATTGGGCGCCCACAGCAGCGCGTAGTCGACCGCATCGTTCGGCGCGAGCGTCTTGCCGCTGATCGGCTCGCCGGGCAGGAACTCCTCCTTGCCGAGCTCTTCAAGAAGATAGGCGCCCAAATCGCCGCTGTAAAACCACTCATCCTTCTCGGCCGTTGCCTCGTTCGTGAAGCGCACGCGCAGGCCCGGACAGAGCACGGCCTTCGCCTTCAGTGTGTGCTTCAGCTGCGGGACGGAGAACTTGTCGGAGTCAAAAAACTTGGGATCCGGCCAGAAGCGCACCGTCGTGCCGGTGTTGCGTGCGCCAACGGTGTTGATGACCTCAAGCTTCGAGGTCACCTTGCCATCCTTAAAGCCGATGTTGTATTCCTTGCCGTCGCGCTTCACCCAACACTCGAGGTGCTTGGAGAGCGCATTTACCACCGACACGCCAACGCCGTGCAGACCACCTGAGAACTGGTAGGTCTTGTCGGAGAATTTGCCGCCGGCATGCAAGCGCGTCAGGATGAGTTCCACGCCGCTGACTTTCTCCTTCGGGTGAATATCGACCGGCATGCCGCGGCCGTCATCGGCGACCTCGAATGAGCCATCCTTATAAAGAGTGACCGCGATTTCCTTGCAGTACCCGCCGAGCGCTTCGTCGACGCTGTTGTCGATGACCTCATGCGCCAGATGATTCGGACGCGAGGTGTGGGTGTACATCCCGGGCCGGCGGCGTACGGGCTCAAGGCCGCTTAAGACCTCGATGTCGGAGGCGGTGTATGACTGACTCATCAGGGTTTCCAAGACCGCGCTGTCAGACGCAGCGCCGGAATGTTAGCAGATAGCCGCGGCGGCAACGGCCGGGCGCGGCGTTCAGTCAAGATCGGCGATGAGGGCGCTCCGCGCCGCAGGCGGCACCTGCAACTCGTGCCGGTAGGCGGCGTGCTCAACGCCGACGACCAGTTCGGCACCGGCACGCAGTGCAGTCACCATGGTCGGCTCGAGTTCAAAGCGCAGAAAATGCACGGCGGATGTCTTCTCGTCGTTTTCACGCTCCAAATCCTCATCGGCGCGCGCAAAAACCTGTTCGTGGCCCTGCACTCGGATCCAGCAGGTATCCTCGACGCCCTTCAAGCGTCCGAGCGCGAGGCGCCGCTCTTCGGCGTCGGGATATTCAATGAGCAGCGTCACCTTCCAGTTGCTGCCGTCGGGAATCAGCGGGTTGTAGCTCTCAAGTTCCTCGACGATGCCCTCGGCCTCAAATATGCGTTCGGTCCGCAGCATCTCCTGCACTTGGTATTGAATCGTGAGCCGGTCCTCGAAACACCAGCGCAAATTGGGTCCGACGGCGAGCTGGCGATCTGCCTTATGCGCCAGCACCTGTGCGCGAAAGGCGCTGCGCTCGCGCGCATAACGCTCGAGCGTCAAGAGATCCGCTACCGATAACTTCTTCATGCCAAGCCGTAGGCAATGCGCAACAGCGCGAGCGGATGGGTCGGCGCGCGCGCATCGGGAAGCTCGCTCTCGATCTGATGGCCTGCCATGGGGCAGTCGCTTGCATAGTAGTCGGCCTGCGCGTTCTTCACCCTCTGCATGACCGGCGCGCCGATCTTCACCGACGCGGCGCGAAATTCTTTCTTGACGGCGTAGGTGCCGTTGTGACCGGAACAGCGCTCGATCACCTCGAGCGTGGTGCCGGGAACGAGCTGCAAAATGTCGCGCGTCTTAAGCCCGATATTCTGCACCCGCAGATGGCAGGGCACGTGGTAGCTCACCTTGCCAAGCGGCGTCTTGAAGTCCGTACGCAGGAGCCCGGCGCGATGGCGCAGCGCCAGATACTCAAACGGATCAAAGATGCGCGAGCGCACCGCCTGCACATCCGCATCCTCGGCGAACAGCAACGGCAGCTCCTGCTTGAACATGAGGACGCACGAAGGGATGGGCGCAACGATGTCGAAGCCCGCATCGATCACCGCCTTCAGCTGTGGAATATTGAAAGCCTTGAGCTTCGCGACCCGCTCAAGGTCCCCGGTCTCAAGGGAGGGCATTCCGCAGCAGCGCTCCTGCGGAACGAGCCGCACGGTAATGCCGTTGTGCTCAAAGATGGTGACCAGATCTGCGGCCAGCTCCGGTTCGTTGCGATCGCCGTAACAGGAGGCAAAGAGTGCAACTTTGCCCCTCGTTTCAGGCGTTGACTGCACGTTGTGATCTGCGGCAGAGGCAACCGCATAGCCGCGCGCGGCGAGCGCTTTGCGCGCCGTGCGCGAGTGATACTCCGGCACCGGTGCATCGCGGTGCACGCCCGCAATCTTCTCAAGCAGTACTCGCCCAGCGCGGCTTCTGTTGACGGCGTTGACAACCTCGACGACCACAGGAATGCCTGCAAGAGTGCCGACCGTGTCGGTGGCGGCAAGGGTACGGTCGCGCAGCGAGACGCCCTCGGCGCGCGCGCGTACGGCCTTGGCGCGCAGCATGAGGTGCGGGAAATCGACATTCCACGGGTGCGGCGGCACATATGGGCATTTCGTCATGAAGCACATGTCACAGAGGTAACAGTGGTCCACGACTTTCCAATAGACCTGCTTATCGACCGTATCGAGCTCACCGCTGGTCGATTCGTCAATCGCATCAAACAGAGTCGGAAACGCGTTGCAGAGGCTGAAGCAGCGTCGACAGCCGTGACAAATATCGAACACCCGCGTCAATTCGGCGCTGAGTGCCGTGGGGTCGTTGAATTCTGCGCCGCGCCAATCAAGCGGGTGGCGCGTCGGAGCCTCGAGGCTACCTTCGCGCCTGCCTTGGGTCGGGGAACTCATGCGAACAGGTGTCGCGCCACGTAGGCTCCCGGGCGCACCATCACGACCGGGAGCCTACGCGAACGGTATCGCGCTCTAGATGGAATCCAGAGCCTTCTGGAAGCGGTTGGCATGCGAGCGCTCAGCTTTCGCCAGCGTCTCGAACCAATCGGCAATCTCGGCGAAACCTTCGTCGCGCGCCGCACGCGCCATGCCCGGGTACATGTCCGTGTACTCGTGCGTTTCACCGGCGATCGCCGCACGCAGGTTCAACTTCGTCTCACCAATGGGCAAGCCCGTGGCGGGGTCTCCGACTTGCTCAAGGTACTCAAGGTGCCCATGCGCGTGCCCGGTTTCCCCCTCGGCAGTGGATCGGAACACCGCGGAGACGTCGTTGTAACCTTCAACGTCGGCTTTCGCTGCGAAATATAAGTATCGGCGGTTCGCCTGGGATTCGCCCGCGAAGGCGTCCTTCAGGCTCTTTTCAGTCTTGCTGCCCTTCAGATTCACGACTCTCTCCTTAAATTAGACCTAGTCTAATATCACGCCCGAGACTGTATGCCGTGATGTCCGGGGCGTCAACCACGTTGACCACGACGGTGGCCCTCACTCATCCTCTTCCCATCGCAAGGAGACACTCTTTTGACCGACAAAAGCAAACCCCCTGACTTTGAGAAGTCACTTCTCGAGCTTGAGACGCTCGTGGGACGGCTGGAAAAGGGGGATCTGCCGCTCGACGAGGCGTTGAAGACCTTTGAGCGTGGCGTTGAGCTCACCCGTCACTGTCAGGCTGCACTCAAGACTGCGCAACAAAAAGTAGAGATTCTCTTAACGCGCGATGGCCAGTCTGAGATTGCGCCGTTTCTCGTGCCTGAAGATGAGATCGCAGGCTCCGGCACAGAGTGACGTGCGGTTGTGCCGCGTGGGCACCGGCACCGGGTCACATCGACCGGCCTCGATGCACGGCGAGGATCTACTCAAGCCCCTCCAGCGCGTGCGTCCCCGAAGCCACATGTGACGCTGCGCGAAGTCCCGCGCGCCGTCACCCTTGATTTGAGTGTTTACAATCGCATACGCAGCGATCATGCGGTGCTGGATGAGGCGACCTTCCGCGCTGCGGTAGACCCAGATTCCCGCCCGACATGTCCTGATACGCCGCCGCAGATCAAGGCGTGGCACCCCGGCGAGCCACCGTCACTCCGCAGTCCAGTTAGTCGCGCACCCGGAACGAAACACTCTAAACTCCATTCCATGCCCGACAAGCCCGACGCCTACCCGCTCCTGGATGCCATTGAAAACCCGCAGGATTTGCGCAAGCTCGACGCTGCGAAGCTTGCTCAGGTATCGCAGGAGCTGCGCGACTTTCTTATCCACAGTGTCAGCACGCGCGGCGGTCATTTCGCAGCGGGCCTGGGCACGGTGGAGCTCACGGTCGCCCTGCACTACGTTTTCAATACCCCGTATGACCGCATCGTCTGGGACGTCGGCCACCAGGCTTATCCTCATAAGGTCTTGACCGGCCGTCGCGCCCGCCTGCACACCATCAAGCAATCCGGCGGCCTTGCGCCATTCCCGGCGCGCAGCGAGAGCGAGTACGACACTTTCGGCGTCGGTCATTCGAGCACTTCGATCGGCGCAGCGCTTGGCATGGCGGTGGCCGCCGAACGCCTGGGCGAGGCGCGCCATGTGGTCGCGGTCATCGGCGACGGCGCGCTCACCGCCGGCATGGCCTTCGAAGCGCTGAACCACGCCGGCTCGCTGCCGACGAATCTGCTCGTGATTCTGAACGACAATGACATGTCGATTTCCGAGAATGTCGGTGCCTTGTCCAATTATTTCGCGCGCGCGCTATCCGGACGTGTGTACGCGCATCTGCGCGAGGGCGGCAAGAAGGTCCTGCGGCAATTGCCGACCGCCTTAGAACTTGCGCGCCGCTCCGAGGAACACATGAAGGGCATGGTTCTGCCTGGCACGATGTTCGAAGAGATGGGATTCAACTACATAGGCCCCATGGACGGTCACGACGTGCGGGCGCTCGTGCGCACGCTGAAGAATGTCAAGGAGCTAAAGGGACCCCAATTCCTGCACGTTGTCACGCGCAAAGGCAAGGGCTATGCGCCCGCGGAGGCCGATCCGATCAAGTGGCATGGTCCAGGCCCGTTCGATCCCGTCAGCGGCACGATCTTCAAGGAAAAAAGTGCCGGCCCGTCCTACTCCCAGATATTTGGCCAATGGCTCTGCGACATGGCAGCGCGCGATCCGAAGATCATCGGCATTACGCCTGCGATGCGCGAAGGTTCGGGACTGGTGGAGTTCTCCAAACGCTTCGCCGATCGCTATTTCGACGTTGCGATCGCCGAGCAGCACGCGCTCACCTTTGCAGCCGGTCTCGCCGTGGAGGGCTTAAAACCGGTGGTTGCGATCTATTCGACTTTTCTGCAGCGCGCCTACGACCAGCTCATCCACGACATCGCGCTGCAGAATCTGGCGGTCACATTTGCAATCGACCGAGCGGGCCTCGTCGGCAGCGACGGGGCAACGCATCAGGGAAGTTATGATCTGAGCTTCCTGCGCTGCATTCCCAACCTCGTCATCATGGCCCCGGCGGACGAGAACGAGTGCCGGCAGATGCTCTACACGGCAACGCAACTCGGCGCTCCCGCGTTCGTGCGCTATCCGCGCGGCGCCGGCCCGGGAGTTGCGCCCGTGGAAGAGATGCAGGCGCTGCCGCTCGCGCGCGCTGAAGTCCGGCGCGAAGGACGTTCGGGACTTGCGCTCCTCGCATTCGGTCCTCTGGTTGCGGCTGCGCAAAAGGTTGCCGAGCGGCTTGACGCAACGCTCGTCAACATGCGGTTCGTTAAGCCCCTCGATGAGGATCTCGTTGCCTCCATTGCGGCGCGTCATCGAGCCATCGTCACGCTCGAGGAGAATGCCACGGCCGGCGGCGCGGGCTCTGCCATTGGCGAGTTGCTCGCAGCTGATGGCCTGCAGATCGCGCTCCTGCATATAGGCATCCCTGATCGCTTCATCGAGCACGGCTCGCGCGACGACTGTCTGCAGGCTGCCGGCCTTGATGCGGCGAGCATCACCGGGGCAATCGAGCGTTGGTGGGCGCTGCAAACGCCAGAGCGCATGCGCAGCGCAAGCGGTGCGCCCTAATGAACGATGTTGTGAGTAAGCTCAAGTATGCGGCAAGCGAAGTCGAGGACGTTCAGGGACGCCCCGACACCCGCCAGCTACCGATCAATCGCGTCGGCATCAAGGACATCAATCATCCAGTGCGCGTGAAGGATCGCACTTCCGGCGAGCAGCACACGATCGCGAACTTCAACATGTACGTGAACCTGCCCCACAACTTCAAGGGCACGCACATGTCGCGCTTCCTAGAGATTCTGCATTGCGAACGGGAAATCTCCGTTGAATCCTTCCCCGCCATCTTGGCAAAGATGACCACTCGGCTCGAGGCCGATGTCGGGCATGTTGAGATGAGCTTTCCGTTCTTCATCATGAAGAAGGCGCCGGTATCGGGTGTTGAGAGCCTGATGGACTACCGCGCCAGCCTGATTGGCGAACGCCGCGACGGGCGCACCGACATGTGGATCCGCGTGGTGGTTCCGGTCACAAGCCTATGCCCGTGCTCTAAGAAGATCTCGGACTACGGTGCGCATAATCAGCGTTCCCACATCACCATTACGGCGAAGCTCAAAAGCCATATCTGGATCGAAGAACTCATCGAGATCGCCGAAAAAGAGGCCTCCGCGGAGCTCTATGGCATCTTGAAGCGGCCGGACGAGAAATACGTGACCGAGCACGCCTACGATCATCCGAAGTTTGTCGAAGATATGGTGCGCGATGTCGCGGGGCGGATCGGCGCCGATAAGCGCGTCGCCGCCTACGTCGTCGAGGCGGAAAACTTCGAGTCCATCCACAATCACTCCGCCTACGCCCGCATCGAGAAGGGCGAAGCGCCGCCCTAAAGCGTGCTGCGCAGTCAGCTTGCCGGTGTATAGCCGCTTTGCAGACGGCCGATCAGGCTGCGCAGAAATACCCGATTAAAGCGCAGCTGGCAGGAGGCTGAGACCTGTTCAAGGAGCGTGGAGCTCACTTTCAAGACGGTAACGGCGGTGGCGGCGCGGATGGTCGCGGTGCGCTTTGCGCCTTCGACGTAGCTTGTTTCGCCGAAGCAGTCGCCTGTGTCGAGGATGCCCATACGGTTGCCGTGCCTCTCGACCCCGCACTGGCCGGAGACGATGATGTAGAAGCGGTCGTCCATCTCGCCTTCCTTGACGATCTCCTCATCTTGCGCGTAGTCCTGCCAGCTACTGGCGCGCAACACTTCCCAGATCTCTGCATGCGAGAACTCGTGGAAGAACTTCAGGCGGCGCAGCACCCCAAACTGTTCCTGACGATCGATGCGCGAGTTCTGATCGCGCAAAGTCTGGTGTACGCGCGTGAGTGCGGCTGCAAAATCAAGGCCGCTCTTGCAGCGCTTGTTCGGGTCCTTCTGCAACGCGAGCGCAACGATGCTCTCGAGTTCCTCCGGAATATCCTTGCGCAGTGTATGCAGCGGCGGCGGCGTCGCATAGACGATCTGGTGCAGCAGCTTCTGCAGATTGCCGGCGCGGAACGGCCGCGAGCCGCTTAAGAGCTCATACATCACGGCGCCAAGAGAATAAAGATCCGAGCGGTTGGTGAGCTCGAGGCTCTGCACTTGCTCGGGCGACATGTACGAAGGGCTACCGGCGATGCCATCAATGCTGGAGATTTCCGAATCGGCCACCAGGGCAATACCGAAGTCGATGATGCGCACGTCGCTGTCTTGCGTAAGCATGATGTTGGACGGCTTGATGTCGCGGTGGATGACGCCGCGCGAGTGAGCGTAGTGCAAGGCTTTCGCGCATTTGAAAATGATCTCGACTACATCGTCGATGCGCAGCAGATTATCGGGGCGGCAGTAGGCGGCGAGCGTGCGTGCGCCATGCACGTGCTCCGTCACGATATAGCATTTGCCGTCCTCTTCTCCGGCGTCGAAAATCGGCAGGATGTGCGGGTGCTGCAGCATGCCGACCAGGTGCGCCTCGGAGAGGAACATCTTGCGGGCAATGCGGGCGCGTTCATCGTCGCCACCCGAATCCATGTTGTAGACCTTGATCGCAACGTCGCGTCCGTAATACGCATCGTGCGAGAGGTAAACGATACCGGTGCTGCCGCGGCCGACTTCGTTGACGACCACGTACTTGCCGATCTTCTCGAGAACTTTGCGCGGCGGGGCAGTCTGGGGAGCTTGCGATGACATGGAGCGTGGAATTGCCGCAACCGCCGCGAAGCATACTTTCGCGGCTGCCCTTCGACTGTGACGCGGGCCACAGCCCACCGGCCGCACGCGAGCGCCATGTGAGCCGATGCGCGCCGGCTCCGCAGCTTCAATCAGACGAAATGATCGAATCCGAAATGCGAGAACTGCATCACAGTCCCGGCGCGCGTGACTCTTGCGCCGGCAACATTGCTCAAAGCGCCGATGCGCCGGTAGTGCCACTCATGCGCTGGCAAAGCCCGCTCCAATTCCGCAACGCGCGCGGCTGACACGCTGAAGCAGAGCTCGTAGTCATCGCCTCCGCTTAACGCCAGACGTTGCGCTTCTTCGGTGCCGAGCGCGGCTAGGAGATCTGCTGAGAGCGGAAGCTCATCTACGTCCAGATCCACACCACAGCCGCTTGCCGCCGCAAGCTTGCCGGCATCGCCGAGCAGACCGTCGGAGACATCGATACAGGCGCCCGCAAAATCGCGCAGACGTATGCCAAGGGCGGTGCGTGGCGTCGGGAACGCGAACCGCGCGCGCAGTCGGCTTGCACTGGTTGCATCGGCCAGAATGAGCCGACCCTGTTCGAGCGCAAGACCGGCCGCGGCGTCGCCGACAGTGCCGGAGACAAATAACGCGTGCCCGTGCGCACCGCCGGAGCGCAGCATGGCTTTGCCGCGCGGTACGAATCCCATCACCTGGACTGTCACGCTCAAGGGGCCTTTGGTCGTATCGCCGCCCACGAGCGCGACACCGTGCAGCTGCGCAAGCGCACTAAAACCGCGCGCAAAATCTTCCAGCCAGCCCTCATCCACTGCCGGCAACGTCAGCGCAACAAGTGCCCATGCTGGGCTTGCGCCCATGGCTGCAAGGTCACTTAAGTTGACAGCCAGGGCGCGGTGCCCGACGGACGCCGGGGCAGCATCAGGCGGGAAATGCACACCGGACACCAGAGTATCAATCGCCGCCACCAGCGTTTGATCGTGCGGCGCGTCGAGGAGCGCACCATCATCGCCGACGCCCAGGCTTACATCCGCGCGTAGCGCCCCGCAGTGACTGAAGTAACGCTGAATGAGCGCGAACTCCGAGAGCGGCATGCAACTCTCAATGCTCTTGCGGCCGCAACGCCCTGGCGGCGCGATCCAAAACGGCGTTCACGAACTTGTGACCGTCAGTCGCACCGAAGCGTTTCGCAAGACCTACGCTTTCGTTGATCACGACGCGAAACGGTACCTCGGGCCTTGATTTCAATTCGTAGGTACCGATGAGCAAGAGTGCATGCTCGAGCGGGTCGAGGCGTTGCGGCTCGCGGTCCATCCAACCGGCAAGGTCGCTATCAAACGCTGCGCGCGTCGCGCACACGGCGGCGACGATGGCGCGAAAATAATCTTGGTCCGCACGCTCCATGTCCTCGGCACCGGCAAACTCCGTGACGAGGTCCTGCCAAGGACAATCATTCATCTGCCACTGATACAACGCCTGCATGGCAAGCTTTCGCGCCACCGAGCGTGCGCTTGCGGCCACGCGGCTCGTTCGTAATGTCGACACGGGCAAGCGCTCTTATCCGGGCAACCGTGCCATGAGATGCGTCATCTCAAGCGCACTGTCCATGGCCTCAGCACCTTTATTGCCTGCACCCGCGCCGGCACGCGCAAGCGCCTGCTCCATGTTGTCGACGGTGAGCACGCCAAACGCAATCGGCACGCCCGTGTCGCACGCGGTTTGCTGCAGACCACGGGCGCATTCGCCGGCGA
>Ga0075522_10004235_pt1 | contig 10279 bp, 8 predicted proteins | sample NGEPerA_FD_74796 | JGI IMG/M metagenome (GOLD analysis project Ga0075522, IMG submission 74796) | Arctic peat soil microbial communities from the Barrow Environmental Observatory site, Barrow, Alaska, USA - NGEE PermafrostL2-A | ecosystem: Environmental > Terrestrial > Soil > Wetlands > Peat ...
CAAACATCCAATCATCGTGTCATCTCCTTTTTCCGCGGGCTGTCGTTGGCCCGCGGAGACGACTATGCGGACCGACCGTTAAGGCCGTTGCCGCAGCACCGTTAAGAAGTGTGAAGCCGGCCGATCAGGGAAGGGGCGCGCCGGATGCGCCCACGGCGCCCAGCGCGAAGAGTGGGATCTCCTTGCGCGGCTCGGCGGGATCGTTGCTCCAGAGGATCAACTTGCCCAGGAAACCGCGCTGGTCGGTGAGGCCGCTTTCGATCACGCGGATCTCGACGGTCCGAGGCCCGCCGCTCGACGGCGGCGCGAGCCGAGCCGCGAAAGGGCCCGCCGCGACCTGTGCCCGCAACAAGTGGAACTCCGGCCGAGTGCTGGCGACCTTCAGCTCGACGATGTGCCGGCCGGGTTGGCGCAGGTCGAAATACGGGTTCGACGGCGTGACCGTCAGGTTGCCCGGCACCTTCCACCCGTAATAAAGGACCAGCTCCTTGGGATCGGCCAGCCCGGTGGAGATCACCACGTTGCCGACCCCCTGCCCGGCCCGTTGTCCCGACAGCCTCAGCCGGACGCCGGCGGGCTGCCCCGGCTGCCCACCTTGGGCCGCCAGCGGCGTGGCGGTCACCTCGGTCCCTTCGACGCGGACCACGGTCGGTTTGACTTGGCCGGCCAGCGGACCGACCAGGCGCACCTCCCTGAAAGCCGGCTGGCCGAAGCGCCCCTCGATCGCAACCGGCGCCCCTTCGAACGTGAGCGGCGCGGTCGACGGTACGGCGGTCGGCAGGGTCGGCACCCGACCGGCATCCGGCCGATCTGCGGGCGCCGGCGCCGGCGGGAAAGGCGCGGCACGACACGCCGCCGTCGCCGCCAGCGCCAGCATCAGCGCCGCACGCCGCTGCCAGAGACGAAGGTCGCGTGGAGCTGCGGGCTGACGGCGGAGAATGCGGGACCTCGCGGGGTGGCCTGGCTCGTACATCTACCGGCTCGTGGGGGGGGGCACAACCGGCGCGCGCAGGGCCGGCGATTGCCCTGGTTCGCGCGACGTTACCGGCGCTCCGGATATATACTCACGCCGCGCGGCCGTTTTGGTGGCCCGCGCGCCGAGGAGGCTTCGATGAAGATCCGTCCCGACTGGTCGTGGACTTTGTGGGCCTTGTCCGTCGGTGGGGCGCTCGCGCTCGGTGCCTGCTCGAGCAGCGGCGGCGGCTCGGGGAGCGGCCAGGGCGGCTCGGCGGCGGCGGGCGAGAGCGGTGCACACGGAGGAAGCGCCGGCACGTCGTCGACCGGGGGCAACTCGGGCGCGGCCGGCGCAACGGGTGCGGCCGGTACGACGGGAGGCGGAAGCGCGGGAACTTCCGGCAGCGCTGGGACCTTGGGCGCCGCTGGACACGCCGCGGGGGGGACGTCCGGCGCCGCGGGTCACGCCGGAGGCACCTCGGGCGCCGCCGGTACGACGGGCGCCGCCGGACACGGCGCGGCCGGCACCACGGGGAGCGCCGGCACGAGCGGCGCCGCCGGGACTTCGGGCGCCGACGCCGGGTCGACTTGTGGCCCTCCCCCGACGGAGTACATCTACGCGCGCTGGCCGATGCCCAACCCGGCCAGCTCCGGGCTCCCCAATCCGGCCAGCTACACCGACAATGGCGACGGCACCGTCACCGACAACGTGACCAAGCTGGTCTGGCAGAAGGCCGTCACCTCCACCCAGGCCTACGCCTGGTGCGACGCCATCAACTACTGCGCCACGCTGACGTTGGCGGGTCGGACCTGGCGCCTGCCGACGCGCATCGAGCTCCTGTCGCTGGTGGACTTCACGCGCACCGGGCCGGCCATCAACACCACCGCCTTCCCCAACCTCCCGGGCAATAAATATCATTGGACTGCGTCGCCCTGGGTGGTCTCGCAGATCGCGACCAAGCCGCAGGACACCTGGATCGTCAACTTCTCCGATGGACTGACCAGCAACGCAGGCGATCGCACCGCCGCCGAATACGCACGCTGTGTGTCGTCGGCCGATCCAGGCCCACTGCCCAACCCGCGCTACACGCAGGTCGCAACCGGCGAGGTCCAGGACGTCGACACCAAGCTGATCTGGGCCACTAGCGGGACCACGGCCACCACCGACTTCTCCACGGCCCAGACTATTTGCAGCGGCCTGACTCTCAACGGCCACACCTGGCGCACGCCTAGCATCAAAGAGCTGTCGACGCTGGTCGACGAGATTCCGCCCATCAGCAAGGTCTCGCCCGCCATCGACACGACGACCTTCGCCGACACATCTGCGACCGTCCCGTATTGGTCATCGTCGCTTTACGGCAATCAGTCCGCCACGGCGCATGATCCGTGGGTTATTAGCTTCGTGGACGGTTTCACTGAGTACACTCAGACGGCTGCGTTGACCCGATGTGTTCGCTGAATCGACGAGCTACCTTCCAGAGGTAAATTTCATGGCATCCGTTCAGTTCGTCCGGCTTTTCGGCGTTTCAGCAGGATTCGCGCTCACCTTGTTAGCGTGTGGCAGTGCAACTCTTACAAACCCAGACGCCACTAGCAGTGCGGGAATGGGGGGGATGGGCGCAGGAGGCTCCCGACCTGGCGGGAACGGCGGGGGACTTTCGGACGGATCTACCAGAGACACCATAGATACGGGCACCGGTGGATCGACGACCCTCCGCGATGGAGCGGCGACGGATGCTGGCGCGACGGGCGCAGAATGTCGACACGAGAATGGGCAATGCGTAGCCTCGGTGTCGGGCTTTGCTCTCGGTATTCAGGTCGGATCCAACTCTTCCTGTCCCAGCGGGTTTTCGACCAGTCAAATGCTCTATGCGGGCCTGACCAATACCGGTAGCTGCACTTGCGGTTCGTGTGCGCCTGGGGCGATTAAGTGTCAGGCCTCCGTAACAGGCTTTCTAGACCACGATGACTTCGATTGTTCGGGTGCGTCTGAGCAGTCAGGAATCATTGACAACACCCAGACCTGCAACGAATTCGTCACCGATAGCGTGATAGAAATCGTCGGGCAACCGCCGTCCATTGGCCCTTGCAGCCCAGGTGTTCCAACCAGCACCTTCGGAACGTCTTGGTCCTCGATCTCAAAGTTCTGTCAAGCGGATTTCGTCCAGTCGGATTGTCAGGGGGGGATCTGCCTCGCAGGTGGCATTGCATGCGTCCTGTCGGCGGGAGATGTTGCGTGCCCGGCGGGATATACGAAGAGTCCGACGTCGTCTTATTCGGGGAGTACTGCCGATCAGCGAACTTGTATCTGCTCATGTTCCAGTCAAGGCGGGGACTGTTCCCATGTTTCCGTGGCAGGAGCGGGAGATCCTGGGTGCACCGGAACCGATGCCTTCAATCCCATCACCTGGCCGGCGCCTGGCGCTAAGTCTGCGTGTCTCAATACCAACGGCTCACTATTTTTGACGGTGGCCGGACTGCCCACCTCCCCGACCTGTGCCGGCGGTTCCTCCGTGACCGGGACCGGCGCCCAGCCGACTGGAATGCAGACCCTCTGCTGCGCCCAATGACCGGCGGCCTATCTTGGCGCTGACGAAGATCGAACAGGCTGGGTGACGTTTCGACGGCTGTCCGGCGGCCTGGCCCGAATTTGCAGCCTGCTCGTTTCGGCACCGACCTTGCTCTGACCCCGGTCCATGCTCCTGTCCCTGATTCTCGCGACCGTCTTGGGGTCGCCGGCCGCGGCTGCACCGAGCGCACCCGGCCCAACCGAGGACCCGCCTGCCGCCGTGCAGGCCGTCTGGTACGGCGGACCGGCCGTGGCGTGCGACGTGGCCGCCTTTCCCGTGGCCCTGGTGGGGGCGCTCGCCACCCGCAACGTGATCGGCACGCTCCCGGGACTGGGCCTCTTCACGCTCGCCGCGCCCATCAACCACCGGCTGAACCACGAACCGGGGCGGGCGACCGCCAGCCTGGTCTTGCGAATCGCGGCGCTGGCCGGTTCCTACGCCGCGCTCTCGGCGATCTCGAACGGCAACTGTGGCGGTGAACAGCCGCGAAGCGACTGCAACGAGCTGTTCGTGCTGGCGTTCCTGGGCCCCCCTTTGGTGGCGATGATCGTGGATGACGCCTTCCTGGCACGAACGACCGTTCCCGCGCGATCGGACGCCCCGGGAACGTCTTTCAGCCCGGCCCTTTCGGTCGGGACGAACAGTGCCTCGCTGTCGCTGGCGGGGATCTTCTGAGCGCCAGCCCTCACCGGATTAGAGACGCCCGCCCCGAGCGGTCCAGAGTCATCAGGTCGTAACGCAATCGGAACCTGTCGTTTGCGGCCGCGCCGGTAGGCTCCGGCCGTCATGCCACAGCTGCGCCTTCGAATCCGCCCCCTGGCCATGGTCTTTTCTGCCGGCGCGCTCACGCTCGCGCTCGGCGCGCCCGCTCTGGCAGCGCCCGCGGCCGCGACCGCCACCCCCTCGACCGCGCCGATTCCGCAGCTCGATCTTCCCCGGGAGAGCCCAGTCGGCAAGGTGTCGCAACAGATCGGGCTGACCGAGATCGCCGTGGAGTTCGCCAGCCCGGCGGTCAAGGGCCGCAAGATCTGGGGCGCGGCCGTCCCCTACGAAAAGCTCTGGTCGCTGGGCGCCTACCAGGCCACCAAGATCCGCTTCAGCCGGGAGGTCACGGTGGGCGACAAGCCGATCCCGGCCGGCACCTACGCGCTGTTCGCCATCCCGGGCAAGAGCACCTGGACCCTGGTCTTCAACAAGAACGCCGACCAGCTCGGCAACGGCCGCGACTACAAGAGCGAGCTCGACGTGGCCCGCGTGCAGGTGCGCCCCAAAGCCGCGCCGCTGCGCGAGCGGCTGGCCTTCTCGTTCGGCAACTTCACCGACGACGACGCTTCGTTGGAGATCGCCTGGGAGAAGCTGACCGTGTCGCTCCCGATCCGCGTCAACACCACGCAGGAGGTGCTGACCAGCATCAACGCCCTCGACAACACCTGGCGCGCCTATGCCAACGCCGCCCGCTACATGCTCGAGACGAAGAAGGACTACGACGTCGGCCTGAAGTACATCGACCAGTCGATCGGCCTCAAAGGGGATTGGTACAACCAGTGGATCAAGGCGCTGCTGCTGGCGGCCAAGGCCAGCTACAAGGACGCCCAGACCTCCGCCGAGCGGGCCTTCGAGCTGGGCCTCAAGGCCAACGACGCCTTCTTCCCAGAGTCCGAGATCCGCAAGGCCCTGGCCGACTGGAGCTCGAAGAGCGTGGCCGCCCGTTGAGCGGACGCGCCGGTCAGGCCAGCGCGGCCTCGATGGCGGCGCGGAGGGTCGGGTCGTCGGGCGTGACCTGCGTGCCGAACTCGCCGACCACCTGGCCGTCCTTGCCGACCAGATACTTGTGAAAGTTCCACTTCGGCGTGCCGTGCCCGGTGGTCAGGAACTCGTAGACCGGCGACTGGGCGCCGCCCTTGGTGGCCACTTTGGCGTAGAGCGGGAAGGTGACCTGGTAGTTGACGTCGCAGAAGCTCTTGATCTGCGCCTCGGTGCCCGGCTCCTGCGCGCCGAAGTCGTTGGAGGGGAAGCCGAGCACCGCGAAGCCCCGATCTTTGTACTCTCGCCAGAGCGCCTCCAGCCCCGCGTACTGGGGCGTCGCCCCGCACTCGGAGGCGGTGTTAACCACCAGCAGCACCTTGCCCTGGTAGGCCGACAGCGGCTGCGGTTTGCGATCGATGGTCTCGGCGGTCAGGTCGTAAAAGGACATGGGAACCTCGGGCAGAGTCGGAAGGGTCGGAAGGGTCGGAAGGTGGCGGGGTTGCGACGAGCCCCGAAAGCTAGGGCATCGCGCCCGGCCGGGCAAGGGCCCGCCGAAGACGCCCGCGGGAAGACGTGACCTCGAAAATGTCACGCAAACGAGACAGAGCGGCCACCCCACCGGGGTAGCTTCTCGGCGGGACACACGATGCACCGCGCGCAGGCCGAGACCGAGACGCAGCCCGACGAAACGCCCGTCACCGCGCCGGAAGCCAAGCCGGTCGAGAACGCCGACGCCGAGGCGACTGCCGCGGCCATCGACCTGGCGGACCCGTCGCTCTATCTCAACCGCGAAACGTCCTGGCTGGCCTTCAACGAACGGGTGCTCTCCGAAGCGCTCGACGCGCGCTGGCCGCTGCTCGAACGCCTCAAGTTTCTGTCCATCTACGCCTCGAACCTGGACGAGTTCTTCATGATCCGCGTCTCCGGCCTGCACGGGCAGCTGGAGGCCGCGGCACTGGTCGAGACCAGCCCGGACGGCCTGAGCGCGCGCGAGTAGCTCACCCGCATCGGCCAGGTGATCCGCCGGCAGCTGGCCGTCGCAGCTGAGCTACTGGCGGGCGAGCTGCTCCCGGCGCTGGCCGGGCACGGGATCCGGATCCGCGACTGGGAGTCGCTGGACGGCGAGACCAAACGCCAGGCGCGCAAATACTTCCGCCGCTCGGTGTTCCCGGTGGTGACGCCGCTGGCCGTCGATCCCGGCCACCCGTTCCCGTTTCTCTCCAACCTGTCGCTCTCGCTGGCGGTGGAGGCGCGCGATCCCGAGACCAAGGAGCGCAAGTTCGCGCGCATCAAGGTGCCGGAGATCCTGCCCCGCTTCGTCCCGTTCGAGAGCTTCGATCCGGGCCACGCAGGCGCCGGGAGCTCCGATGGCACCTCCGACTTCCTGCCGCTCGAGCAGCTGCTGGCCGCCAACCTCGACGAGCTCTTCCCGGGCATGGAGATCCTCGGCACCTACCCCTTCCGCGTCACGCGCGACATGGACTACGACATTCTCGAGGACGAGGCGCACGACCTACTATCGATCGTCGATCGGGAGGTGCGCCGCCGGCGCTTCGGCGCCTGCGTCCGCCTGGAGGTGTCGGCCGGCATCCCGCAGCGTGTGCGCCAGCTCCTCACCGAGAAGCTCGCGATCGACGAGGAGGACGTCTACGAATCGGCCGGCGTGCTGGGCCAGCGCGCGCTGATGTCGATCGCGCTGCTGCAGCGGCCCGCGCTGCGCGATCCGCCGTTCGTGTCGCGGCAGCCGCAGGAGCTGGGCGAGCCGGGCGAGAAGGTCGATCTGTTCGCGGTGCTGCGCGGCCGCGACCTGCTGCTGCACCACCCGTACGACTCCTTCGGTCCGGTCTTGGCGTTCCTGCGCCAGGCCGCCGAGGATCCCGACGTGCTGGCCATCAAGATGACGCTCTACCGGACCGGCGCCAACGCCGAGGTGGTGCGGCTGCTGATCCGTGCCGCGGAGAACCACAAGCAGGTCGCCGTCTCGGTCGAGATCAAGGCGCGCTTCGACGAAGAGAACAACATCGCCTGGGCCCGCGCGCTGGAGCACGCCGGGGCCCACGTCTTCTTCGGCCGCGCCGATTTCAAGACCCACGCCAAGGCCACCCTGGTGGTGCGCCGCGAGGACGAGGGGCTGCGGCGCTACGTCCACCTGTCGACCGGCAACTACAACGAATCGACCTCGCGCCTCTACACCGATCTCGGCCTCTTCACGGCCGATCCCGAGTTCGGCGAGGACCTGTCGGAGTTCTTCAACGGGCTGTCCGGTTTCTCCAAGAAGGCGCGCCACCGCCGGCTGGCCGTGGCGCCCACCGCGCTGGCGGAGGCCGTGATCGCCAAGATCGACGCGCAGGCGGCGCGCGCCCGCGCCGGAGAGACGTCCGCGATCTTCGCCAAGCTCAACGCGCTGGTCGACGGCGAGGTCATCCAGGCCCTCTACCGTGCCTCACAGGCGGGCGTCCCGATCACGCTCTGCGTGCGCGGCATCTGCTGCCTGCGCCCCGGCGTCCTGGGCGTGTCGACAAACATCCGGGTGCTCTCGATCGTGGGTCGCTTCCTCGAGCACGAACGGATCTTCGTGTTCGGCCCCGCCGGCGAGCAGGAGATCCTGCTGTCCTCGGCCGACTGGATGCCGCGTAACCTGCACCGGCGGGTGGAGGTGATGTTCCCGGTGCAATCCGAAGCGCTACGCCAGCAGATCCGGCAGGAGGTGCTGGAACCGGTCCTGGCCGACAATGCCCACGCTTACGACATGGGCCCGGACGGCGAGTACCTCCGCCGCACCCCGGCGGAGAGCGAGCCCGCCCGCGGCGCCCAGGCCGAGGTCCTCGAGCGGGTCATCCGCCGCACCCCGCCGGCCGCCGTAAAATCCTGATTCTCGGGGAGGCCCGAGCCTCCGAGCGGGCGCTGCGCGCGGCCCGAGAGCCGTCCAACGTAGGCCCGGACACCCACGGACCGGATGCAAAACGTCGGACGTGGGCGGCCGTTTGTCCTTTTGAGCGTTTTCTGTCTGCTGGCGGCGGCCTGTGCCGGCGTCAAGAGCAAGGCGGCCAGCGGTGGCGGCGGGAGCGGAGCCGGGACTGGCGGCGCGGCGGGCGGCCGAAGTGGAACGGCGGGAGCGGCCGGCACGATCTCGGGTGGCGGAGCCTCCGGCGCCGCCGGCACGACCGTGACGGGGATCGACGCGGCTGTCTGCACGCCGATCGCCTGTACGCAGCCGGGCGGACAGTACTGCGGCACCATCGGCAACGGCTGTCCCTTCGGCAAGGAAGACTGCGGCGCCTGCGCCAACGGGTGGTCCTGCGAGAGCGGGCTATGCATCGCCCCGGCGAGCTGTGTCCCGCTGGCCTGCACGCAAGCCGGCGGACAGTACTGCGGCAGCATCGGCGATGGCTGTGGGGCCGCCGTGGACTGCGGCACCTGCAGCGGCAGCCAGACCTGCAACTCCGGCCTCTGCGTCGCGAGCGGCTGCGTGCCGCTGACCTGCAACAGCGCGGGCGGAGAATACTGCGGCACGATCGGCGACGGCTGCGGCGGCAGCCTCGACTGCGGCGCTTGCGCCGGGTCGGCCACCTGCGGCGGCGGCGGCGTGGCGAACGTGTGCGGCGGCGACCCCAACTGCAAGCCCATCGTGTGCAACCCGACCGGCGGTCAGTACTGCGGCACGATCGGCGACGGCTGCGGCGGCAGCCTGAACTGCGGCACCTGTGCGGGCGGCGCGACCTGCGGCGGCGACGGCACGCCCAACGTCTGCCCCGGCGTGATCGGCCCGGGCGGCTGCACTGGCCTGGCCTGCCTAGTGCCGACGTGCACGGCGCCCGCCACCACGACGCTGACCGGCAAGGTCTACGATCCGGCCGGCGTGGTCCCGCTCTACAACGTGGTGGTCTACATCCCGAACGCGGCGCTCGATCCCATCCCGGAAGGCGTCTCGTGCGGCAAGTGCAACGCGCAAGTCTCCGGCAGCCCGATCGCCACCGCGCTGACCGGCGCCGACGGCAGCTTCACGCTGACCGGTGTCCCGGCCACCACCAACGTGCCGCTCGTGATCCAGGTCGGCAAGTGGCGGCGGCAGACGACCATTCCCAGCATCACCGCCTGCGTGAAGAACACCATCACCGACGTCAACCTGACCCGCCTGCCGCGCACCAAGGCCGAGGGAAACATCCCCAAGATCGCGCTGACCACGGGTGGCTCCGACGCGCTCGAGTGCTTCCTGCGCGAGATCGGCATCGCCGACTCCGAGTTCACCACCGACGCCGGCACCGGTCGGGTCAACCTGTATGTCGGCGGCGAGGTGGGCGCCGGGGGCGGGGGCCAGGGCGCCGCCAGCTTCACCGCAGCGCTGGGCGGCGCGGCCTTCCCGGCCGCCACCACGCTGTGGTCGAGCCCCACCAAGCTGCTCACCTACGATATCCTCCTGCATTCCTGCGAGGGCGGTACGTACCCCGCCACCAAGCAGCCCTACTACGCCAACATCAAACGCTACGCCGACGCCGGCGGGCGCCTCTTCAACGATCACGACCACTACGTTTGGCTGACGAAAGGCCCGGCCCCCTGGCCCACCACCGCCAATTACAACGGTGGGGGTGACAAGTTGATCAGCCCCGTCACCGCGACCATCGACACGACCTTCCCCAAGGGGGTGGCCTTCAACAGCTGGCTCACGAGCGTGGGCGCCACCACCACGCCGGGGATGATTCAGCTCGCCGGTAGCCAGCACACGGTGGTCACGCCGACCGCGCCGACGCAGCAGTGGATCTACGTGCCGCACGATTCGCAGGACCCGAACAACGCGCAGGCGACTCAGTACATGACGTTCAACACGCCGGTCGAGGCCACCGCCGACAACCAATGCGGGCGGGTGGTCTTCACGGACATCCACGTCAAAGCCTTGCTGCCTCCGCTCACCGGAGGCGACGACTCCGATCCCAGCAAGCCGTTCCCGAGTGCCTGCAAGGTGACCAGCCTCTCCGGGCAGGCCAAGGCGCTGGAGTTCCTGTTCTTCGATC